>Ga0160428_1002237_pt1 | contig 12221 bp, 11 predicted proteins | sample SolpanmetagenomM_FD_108198 | JGI IMG/M metagenome (GOLD analysis project Ga0160428, IMG submission 108198) | Solar panel surface microbial communities from Lawrence Berkeley National Laboratory, California, USA - M | ecosystem: Engineered > Built environment > Solar panel > Unclassified ... | reverse complement strand
GCGCCCAACTGGTGGCGGGCGGGATCGCGGATCCGAGCGTCGCCGTAGCCTGCAACTGCCCAGCGCCGGGCGAGGAACATCGCGCTGGCTGCGCGTGCGGGTCGGGACGAAGCCCCGCCGCGCCCTGGCAGGGATGACGAACCGTGACGCGCGCGAAACACGCTTTGTCCTGCCCGTACGTGGCGGGCCGCACAGGTTCGACGCAACGTCGCAGGTCGAGACATCGCGCATGAGCGCGCCTCCTGAGATGATCTGTACGGCACTGGTCCATCGGGGGCGCTTCGAAGGCACGCCCGGGCCGTGCGAGGCCTCGCTGTCGAGGAAGGCGGCGACTGTCCGACCGGTGGCTGTGCGGAGCCGGTGAGACGCTCAGAAGCGCGTCGGGCTACCCCTCGAAGAGCGGCCGTGGGGCCGATGCGAGAGCGGGTGAAAGAGCCGACGAGGGGGCCGACGAGGGGGCTGAACCGGGTTCCGGTGCGGCGCGCCGCGGCCGCCGAACCGGAGGCCGGCCGGGCCCGGGAGCGCAGGCCCGGCAGTCGCGTCCCGAGCGAGGACAGGGCGGCGGGCGCCACCGCCCGCGCGACCGTCGACCGGACCGTCCCGATCGCTGGCGACGGGACCGGACCGGGCCGAACCTCGGGGTCCCGGCCGCCTCCAGGCGGACCGGTCATGGCGACGCGGTGCAGGCCGCCCGCGATCCGGCGTCCGGGGGCCGGGGCGCTCAACATCGACGACCGGGCTCGCCTTCCGGCGGCCGGTGACCGACCGGCCCGCGCCGGGGAACCGGCCGGATGACAGATGTCACGGCCACGACCGGCCCGGCCCTCCTGGCGGGGGCGGCCTGTCACGGCCGGCGCGGCCCGCGCGGCGGCGGGCCGCAGCGGTGGGCGGCGCACCGCGCGGCGGCGGCAGGACCGGGTGCTCCGAAGCGGTTCGCGCGGAGGCCGCACGATCCCGGCAAGGGATCCGCAACCATCGGCCCGCAGAGTCATCCGGATGGGGGCGCGGGTGCCCCGGGCGCGGTTCGCGCCGGTCGAACGGATCCGGACGCGCCGATGCCCCCAGACGTGCCTTCTCCGGACTGCGCGGGAAGCGACCGGGGGCCGTGGGACGGGGTCTTCGGGTTCGGTCAGTGGCGCCTCGATGCGTGCACCCGGCGCGTGACCCGCTCGGCGAGCCTGTCGCGCGTCCTAGGGGACCCGCCCGCGGAGCGCAGCCTCTCCGTGGACGCGCATTTCGACTGCTACCACCCGGACGACCGCGCCGCCGTGGTCGCACGGGTCGAGAACCTCCTGTCCGGTCGCTCGCCCCCGCACCCGTACCAGGCGCGGGCCCGCATCCTGCGCCCGGACGGCACCGGCCGCGACGCGATCATCCAGGGGCTGCCCGAACTCGGGCCCGACGGTACGGTGGTGGCGCTGCACGGGCTCCTGCTCGACGTGACCGACCTCGTGCAGTCCGAGCAGCGCGCGCACGCCACCGACACGCTCCTGCGCGGCACTCTGGACAGCATGGACCAGGGCCTCGTGATCCTCGACGCCGCCCAGCGGGTCCGGGTGTTCAACCGGAGCGCCGCGGCGCTGCTGGACCTGCCGGAGGATGTCCTGCGCGCGGGCGTGGCCTTCCCCGACATCCACGCCTACCAGCGCGCCCGGGGCGACTTCGCGGCGGATTCCGGCCTGCCGCTGGGCTCGGCCGGCCGCGACCTGCGGGCGCTTCCGCCGGCCTTCGACTGGCGCCTGCCCGGCGGGATCATCCTGGAGGTCCGGCGCTCGGGCCTGGCCGATGGCGGCGCGGTCCTCACCTTCGGCGACGTCACCCAGATCCGGATCGCCGAGCGGGCTCTGGAGGAGAGCGAGCGCCACTACCGGCTGCTGGCCGAGAACACCACCGACATCATCATCTGGTCCGACCTGACGACCTGCCGCCGCTACGTCTCGCCGGCCGTGCGCGCGGTCCTCGGCTACGCGCCCGAGGCGCTGATCGGCACGCAGCCCCTCGACTTCGTCCACCCCGAGGACGTGGCGTCCTACCGCGCGGTCCTCGACGGCCTCACCAGCGGCCGCACCGCGCAGGCCCTGACCTGCCAGCGCTACCGCCACCGGGACGGTCACTGGGTCTGGCTGGAGATCTCCTTCAGCCTGACGCAGGACCCGGCGACCGGCGCGCCGGACGGCTACGTGGCCAGCCTGCGCGACGTGAGCGGCCGCAAGGCCGCGGAGGCGGCGCTGCGCCTGAGCGAGGCGCGCTACCGGGCCCTCGCGGACGCGCTGCCCCAGCTCGTGTGGATCGCCGGCCTGGAGACCGGCGACGCCACCTACGTCAACCGCCGCTTCGCGGATTACTACGGCCCGATCGGGCCCTCGCGCGCCGCCCGGATCGCCCGCAACCACCCCGACGACGCGGAGCGGATGGAGCGCTGGTGGTCCGAGGCGCGGACGCGCCACGACGCCTGCGAGGTCGAGGGCCGGCTGCGGCGGCACGACGGGGCCTATCGCTGGCACAAGCTCGTGCTCCTGCCGATCCGGCAGGGCGAGACCCTGATCGGCATGCTCGGTACCGCCCTCGACATCGACGAGATCGTGACGGCGCGCCGCGCCGTCGAGGAGGCGAGCAGCCTGCTGCTCCTCGCCCAGAAGGCCGCCGACGCCGGCACGTGGCACCTCGACGTCGACAGCGGCCATATCGACTGGTCCCCGGGCAGCGCGCGCCTGCACGGGATCGAGACCGACCGGGAGTACCGCATCGATACGCGGACCTGGCTCACCCTGATCGACCGCGAGGACGGCGCGCGGGCCCTGCGGACCGCCGCGGCGGCCGCCGAGACCGGGGAAACCTTCACCATCGAGTTCCGGGTCCCGACCCCGGAGGGCGGGACGCGCTGGATCAACGGGGTCGGGCGCGGCGTGCCCGGGCCGGACGGCCGGACGCGGCGGATGCTGGGCCTCAACATCGACGTGACCGCCCGCAAGGCCGCGGAGGCGGCGCTGATCGCCGCCAAGGCCGCGGCCGATGCCGCGCGCCTGGAGGCCGAGCGGGCGAGCGCGGCCAAGAGCGAGTTCCTAGCCGCCATGAGCCACGAGATCCGCACGCCGCTCAACGGCGTGATCGGCTACGCCGACCTGCTGCTCGACGAGCCGGATCTCGGCCCGGCGGCGCGCCGGCACGCCGACCGCATCCGCGGCGCCGGCGCCGCGCTCCTGACGGTGGTCAACGACGTCCTCGACTTCTCGAAGGTCGAGGCCGGGCAGATCGAGATCGTGCCCCGGCCCTTCGCCCTCGCGGCGCTCATCGACAACGCCGTCTCGATCGTGCGCCCGTCGGCCGAGCGCAAGGGACTCGCGCTGGCCATCGCGTGCGCGGCCGGCCTGCCCGCCTGGGTCCGGGGCGACGAGGACCGGCTCCGGCAAATCCTCCTGAATCTCCTCAACAACGCCGTGAAGTTCACCCCGGCGGGCCGCATCGACCTGTCGGTCGAGGCCGGCCCGGCCGGGCAGGAGGGGGGCGCCGGGACGCTGCGCTTCGCGATCCGCGACACCGGGATCGGCATCCCGGCCGACAAGTGCGACCGGCTGTTCCGGCGCTTCTCGCAGGTCGACGGCTCCGTCAGCCGTCAGTACGGCGGCACCGGCCTGGGGCTTGCCATCTCGAAATCCCTGATCGAACTCATGGGCGGGACGATCGGGGTCGCGAGCGTCGCGGGGCAGGGCTCGACCTTCTGGTTCGCGGCGCCGCTCCCCGCCACCACCCCGGAGGGACGGTGCGAGCCGGCGTCGGCGACCGCCATCCGCGCCACGGGCCGGCGCCTGCTCCTGGCGGAGGACGTGCCGCTGAACCAGGACCTCGCCCGGACGATCCTGGAAGGGGCTGGGCACGCGGTGGACGTGGTCGGCGACGGCGTCGCGGCCGTGGCGGCGGTGCAGGCCCAGGCCTACGACCTCGTCCTGATGGACGTGCAGATGCCGGTGATGGACGGCCTCACGGCCACCCGGCGGATCCGCGCGCTCGGCGGCCCCGCCGGACGCGTGCCGGTCCTGGCCCTGACGGCGAACGTCCTGCCACAGCAGGTGGCGGATCTCCGCGCCGCCGGGCTCGACGACCACGTGGGCAAGCCGTTCCGCACGGGGGCACTGCTCGCGGCGGTCGACCGCTGGGCGGGCCGCAGTGTGCCGCCGAGCGAGCCGGCGCAGGATCCGGCGGCGTCCATCGACCGCGCCGTGCTGGACGAGATGACCGACATGGTCGGCCGCGCGCGGATGGGCGATCTCCTGGGAATGCTGGCGAAGGAACTCGCCCAGCGGTTCGGGGCGGATCTCGGGGCCGACGGTCCCGCGGCCGGCCGCGAGCGGCTGATGCTGGACGCGCACGCGATGGTGTCGGCGGCCGGCATGGTCGGGTTCGTGGCCCTCGCCGAGACCTGCCGGGCGGTCGAGGCCGCCTGCCGGGCTGGCGACGACGTCGCCCCGCTGCTCGACGCGCTCCAGGCCCAGGCCGGCCGGACGATCACCGAGATCGCCGCCCTGCGCGCGGCCTGACGGGCGGGCCCGTTCACCGCGCGGCCGCCTGTCGCCGGCCGGGGGACGCGGCCCGCAGCAGCGGCCACCCCGCACCGACGTCCCGGCACGCCGATCGCGCCGGGACGCCGCGCCGCGCCGCGGAGGCTCGCCCCGGATCCGGACCGCGCGGGCGGGCCGCAGCCGGGCCTGCGGGCGGCGACGGAACCGGGTCGCGTCCCAGGCCGGGCAACGCATCGGCGAAGATCACGCAAGATGATTTTTCCTTGGCGACGGCTGCACCCGGACGAACAGCATGACATACAGTACAAATTATCGCCTTCGATGTCATACCGTCTTGATGCAAAATATTTGCCGCTCAACCGTCGCCCGAAGACGCCATGGTCGCCGACTGCCGCTTCGATCGTCTTAATCTTGGCTTTGTACTAAATATATTGTAAATAAAATTCATATTGATTATTGGCGCAATCCGCTCTAAAAATTCGAAACTGACTGAACTTTGCCCCACGGACAGTCGCATGTACGACTTCAGCTGGCACCAGAGGCACAGTGCGAAGACGGTTGCTTCCGCAGTGGCCGCTCTCTCGGTCATTCGGGAGATTTTTGACCCGAAATCCATCCTCGATATTGGATGCGGCGACGGCATCTGGCTGGAGAAGGCGTCGGATCTGGGGTTCCGGGAGGTCAAAGGCGTCGACGGCCCCTGGACGAACGTCGAGGCGTTGCGGATCGCGGCCGACGATTTCGTGACCTACGACCTCGAGATGAGCATCGATCTGGCGCGGCGGTTCGATATCGCGATCAGCCTCGAGGTCGCCGAGCATGTGTCGCCGGAATCGGCGGATATCATGGTCGACAATCTCGTCAGGCACAGCGACGTCATACTCTTCGGAGCCGCGATCCCGTACCAGGGTGGGTTTCGCCATATCAATGAGAGGTGGCAATCCTGGTGGGCGGACAGGTTTGCCCAGCGCGGATATCGGTATTTCGACGTCATCAGGCCGCAGATCTGGCATCGAGACGACGTACATTTCTGGTACAAACAGAACATCCTCGTCTACGTCGATGGCGAGAGCACGGAACGCGTCGGAACGTTCGAGGACTACGTCTCGCGCAGGCGGCTGGGCGCCTATCCCCTGGATATCGTTCACCCGGAGAAATACGAGGCCGCGGCGTCGTACAGGGAGATCGCCTTCAGGCCGCTGATCCGCGAACTCCCGTCCGGAGTCGTGAACAAGCTGAGACTCATGCTGCTGGGAAAGACCTAGGCCGAAGCCGCGCGGCGGCCCCCGTTCGCCGCTGCGGCACCCCCGGGGCCCGCGGCCGTCCCGACCTTTCAAAGAGGATCGCGAACGGGCTCCGTAGAGCGCCGCGGCAAAATCCCCGCCCTACAATTGCCAATCTATTCACATTATAGCCTCAAATTGACGCTCTAACTGCAATACCTTAATCTAGTTGACGGTTACTCGTGACAATCCTTCGCTACATACTACTGGGCTTTTCTGCCCTGGCGACGCTGGCCGTACTGGTGTTCTGGACCGTCTCCGGTCGCGCCTCCGACATCGCGCTGTTTATCCTGCTGGCGTTCCTGATCGCGAATACCTTCTATGTCTTCGCATCGCGTCCGTCCCTGAAAACGAGCGACCTTCTCGCGCGCGTGTCGACCAGCCTGGCCCTCGCGTCACTGGAACTACAGCATCAGGCGCAGGAGGCACAGGGCCGGGAAGTCGAGACGGAGAAGCGACGCCTGGCCGAAACCGAGCATCACCAATATAAGCTTCAGGTCGCGAAGGACATGCTGCAGCACCTGCGCGCAAAGCTGCCGCAAGACCGGAAGGACCAGGCGAATCTTCCCCAGATCACGCATCAGGCGCGGTCCGACACGGGTGCACTCCCGCTGCCGCCTCCGGCTGCCCCCGCCCCGGAAACCGTCCGCCCCCCGAACGGTCGCGACGCGGCGGAGAAGCCGACCCAGCCGGCCCCCCCGGTGAGCCCGGCGCCTGCCGCCGCCCTGGTCGGCTGAGGCGGGCGCAGACGCCGCAGGGTCGGCCGCCGCAGGATCGCCCCCGAGATCTGGATCCGGCCGGACCGCGACGAACGCGTCCTCCGTCCCAGGCATCCTGCGCCCCGGACCGCCTGCGTCCTAGGCGTCCCGCGTCTTCCGGGCAGACAGGATCAGTCGCTGGCGACCGCGCATCCTGCCGAAGGTCCAGGACAGGGCGCCGACCGTCGGCCGGTCCGCCCGCGCGATCACCGCCGTGGCGCGCCGCGAGATGTCGTGGATCGTCCGCTCCAGCGCGGGCGGCAGGATCACGCCCTGCCGCCTGAGGCCGCTCACGGCGGTCGACAGGGCGTCGCTCTGGTCCCTCCCGATGGTCCGCCCGGCGATCAGCTCGGCGCGCACCTGATCCGCGAGCGCCGTCGTGAGGCGCAGGACTTCCGACAGGGCCGCCGAGACATCCGCGTCCGTGGCAGACGGTCCGTCCTTCGGTTCGTCCATCGGACCGCTCCCTCAGGACCGCTTCATGGCGCCGAGGGCCTGCGTCAGGTTCACCACGACATCGTGGCCCTGAGAAGCACCCGCGGCGCCCGCGGAGACGGCCTTGGCCTCTTCCACCCGCCTGGCCACCTCCATCACGACGTGCTCTACCGAGGGCGGCCACGGCACGCCGTTGTCGAGCAGCATTCGCGCCGCCCGAACCAGCATCCGGAACTGCTCCGGCGGGATCGGCGTGGCCGCCGCGTGCTGTTCGAGGATGCGGTCGGCGATCGCCGCCGCCAGTCCGGCGACCTCGAACATCTTGTTGGACGGATCGCCTTCCTCGGTCATCTCAGGTCGCCCTTCGCCTTCAGGTGCTCGGTGGGGATCCGGCCGATGGCCTCGCGGGGTGAAGGCCACCGGATGCATCTTGGATGCGAAGCGCGTCGAGGGCTACTGCCCTTCGGCGAGGAGACCCGCCGTCATCGGCCTCGATGCGGCGCGGCAACCGACACGTCGCCGGTCGCGCCGCAAGCCGAAGCGTCGTCGGGGCCCGAGGCATCCACGCCCTCTCGTCAGCTCTGAGGGGTAATGAACGTCCGAGAGGGCATGGATGGTCAGCAATCGTGCCGACACCCTGAGAATAACTCAGGTTAGGACGTTTGCCGCTCACAAATCTGAGAACATTCATGTCCGCCCGGTTCGTCCGGAGGAAGCCCGCCTGCCGGATGCGGCGGGCGGTCGTCGCGCGCCGTGGCCGCGGCCCGTGATTCTCCGGGCGAAGCGGCCGACCTGACGCCGCGTGCCGGACGGAGGGCCCCGGGCGGCACGGCCGACCTGCGATCCGGGATACAGACACGGGACGCGCATACTTGTAGACACGCGTGTAGACACGATTCGATCGCGCGCGATCTCGGATCGAAGCGGCGAAAATCGGGTTTTGGCGGGCTCCCGGGCCTCGCGCAGCGCCGCCTATCGCGGGCGACGGGATCGGGAGACGTCTCGGATGGATCACGCGCACGACGTCGTCTCCGAGGCCGCCCTGGTCGCGGCCCTGGAAGCCTCGGGCGGCGTCGGCTTCTGGATGTGGGACATCCTCCGGGACGAGGCGCGGGCGGATCCGGTCAGCGCCCTGCTGTTCAACATCAGCCCCGCCCGGTCGCGCGCGGGCGTCAGCCTCTCCGAGATCCTCAAGGCCATCCACCCGGACGATCAGGCGCACATCTCGCAGGTCATCCTGGACTGCGTTCAGACCGGCGGCTCCTACACGGCCGAATACCGCGTGTGCTCGCCGGAGGGCCAGCTGCGGTGGCTGTTCACCCGCGGGCACTTCTACCTCGACCAGGATGGCCGGCCCACCACCGGCCGGGGGGTGATCGTCGAGATCACGGACAGCAAGTCCGCCGGTGCGGCCTTCGCGATTCGCGACGGCGCCACGATCGACGACGCCCTCAACCGGACCGCCGACCTGTGCCTCTCGCTGCACAACATGGTCTCGCAGTTCGGTGACGCGCCCCTGGTGGCGCTGACCGAGACCCTGCTGCTCGAGATCGGCCGGCGCTTGGCGGACCGCGAGCGGGCCGCGCGGACCGGCTCCCTGCACTGACCGGCGCGCCCCAGCCGCACTCCAGCCGCATCCCGGTCTCCGTCCGGCAGCCCCGCCCCTGCGACCATCCTGCCGGAACTTGGCCGTGCGACGTCTGCGTTCCCTGGTTGAACGAGCCACCTGGCTCGCAACCGAGATGAGGTGACCCCATGGCCCTGGACGCACGCGAGATCTACGTCACGGCCCTGAAGAATACCCACGCCCTCGAGATGCAGGCGCTGCAGATCATGGAGCGCCAGGTCGAGCGCCTGGAGCGCTATCCCGAGATGGAGCAGGCGCTCCGCCGCCACATCGAGGAGACGCACGGCCAGCGCCATCGCCTGGAGGAAGCGCTCCAGAGCCTGGGCGACAGCCCCTCGGCCCTCAAGGAGGGCTTTCTGGGCTTCGTCGGCAACATGATGGCGTTGGGCCACGCGCCGGCCCAGGACGAGATCCTGAAGAACACCTACGCCAATCATGCGTTCGAGAATTTCGAGATCGCGGCCTACGAGTCGCTGCTCACCATCGGCGACGCGGCCGGCCAGCAGGGCCACCGCACGGCCTTCCAGCAATCGCTGAAGGAGGAGCAGACCATGGCCGAGGCGGTGCGCAACCTGATCCGGCCGACCACGGAGCGCTACCTGCAATTGACCACCGCCGGCGAGAAGGCGGACCGCTAGGAGCCGCGCCGCCGGAGACGGGCGGCGCGGGACCTCTTGTCCCTCCGGCGCGGCACCGCGACCGGACTGGTCGCCCCGTCGACACCCTGTCCCCGCCGGGGAGCACCCCGGCGGACCGGAGGGGTTGGCGACCCCGCGGGCCGGCACCTCTTCACCGCAGGAACAACCCCGATCCTGGCCCGATTTCGCGATTATGAGCACGGATAGCGGTCACTTGACGGGCAATCACGGATCCAATCACGGATCGGAGGGCGGGGCCTCCGCGCAACCTCTGGGGGAGCGTTGCGTGCATCTCTGCGTGGACATGCAGCGCATGTTCGCCGAGCCCACGGATTGGCAGACCCCGTGGATGACGCGGGTCCTGCCGCACGTGTCCCGCCTCGCCGCGGCGCATCCGGCGCGGACCATCTTCACCCGCTACATCCCCGCCGGACGGCCTGGGGAGGGCCGCGGCACCTGGGCGACCTACTCGAAGCGATGGGCGTCGATGACCCGGGAACACCTCGCCCCCGAGATGATCGACCTCGTCCCGGACCTCGCGCGGCTGACCCCGCCCGCGGAGGTGATCGACAAGGGCGTCTACTCGCCCTGGCTCGACACGGACCTCGACGCGCGCCTGCAGGCGCGGGGCGTCGACACCCTCATCGTCACCGGCGCGGAGACGGATGTCTGCGTCCTGGCCGCGGTGCTCGGCGGCGTGGACCGCGGCTACCGCATCGTACTGGCCACCGACGGCCTCTGCAGTTCCTGCGACGAGGCGCACGACGCGCTGCTGCTGATGTACCGGATGCGCTATGGGCATCAGGTCCAGACGATGACCACCGCCGAGATCCTCGATTGCTGGCAGTGAGCGGACCGGGAACCACGCGCGGAGCATTCGGCCGGCCAGCGCCAAGCTTCGCGGGCGTATGGTCAAGCTCACGCCAGAACAGGCCGCGCGGTCTCGTCTCTCGGCTGGTCGCCGGCACGCCGGTCTCCACCAGATCGTGTGCGAAAAACAGTCGCTCCGGGTGAACCGCCGGCGAGCGCGGCCGTTATGTCTCCAAACACGGCTTCGGAGGATAGATCATGGCCAAGCACGAGATCCTCGGCTACTTCGAGCACCGTCGTGACGGAGCCTGGATCTGCGTCCGTCCCTTCACACTGACGACGCGCGACGCCAGCGTCGACATCCGCCAAGGCATGCGCTTCGACTACGGCAAGCGGATCGGCGGCGTCGACCTCGCCGAATACCTCGAGCGGCTCGGCTCGCAGTTCGGCTCCTGAGCCGTCCTCTCCGCGGGCTCGGAGCGGCGCCGGACGCGGGTCCGGCGCCGTTCGTCGTTCAGGCCCCGCCCCACTGCATCGTCAGCCCGCCATCGACCACCAGGGTGTGGCCGGTGACGTAATCGGCCGCGTCCGAGGCGAGGTAGAGGATCGCCCGGGCGATCTCCTCCGGCCGCCCGGCCCGGTGCCACGGAATCCGCTCCAGCGACTGCTCGAGCACCTCCGGCTTCTCGAAGCGGTCCGCCGTCATCGGCGTCTCGATCAGGCCCGGCGCCACGTTGTTGACGTTGATCCGGTCCTCGGCAAGTTCCCGCGACAGGGAGCGGCACAGGGAGCCCAGGCCGGCCTTCGACATGCCGTAGGGCGCGCTCTCCGGCGTCGGCAGGTGCTGGGCCACCGACGACACGAACACGATCTTGCCGTTCCCGCCCTGCGCCTTGCGCATCTTGATGAACGGCCGCGCGCAGAACAGCGGCCCCATGAGGTTCACCCGCAGGATCCGCTCCAGCAGCGCGTCGTCCATCTCGGCGACCGGCACGCCGCTCATGGCCTGGCCGGCATTGGCCACCAGGAGATCGAGGGTGCCGAACTCGCTGCCGATCCGGTCGAAAGCGGCCGTGACGGCGGCCGGGTCGCCGACGTCGAGCTGGAGCACCAGCGCCCGGCGCCCGGCGGCCTCGACCCGGCCGGCGGTCTCGCGGATGCCGGCCTCGTCGGTGTGGTAGGTGATCGCCACGTCGGCGCCGGCGCGGGCCAGCAGCTCCGCGGTCGCCTGCCCGATGCCGGAATCGGCCCCGGTGACGAGGGCACGGGTATCGGTGAAGCTCATCGCTGGTCCCTCTCAGGCGCACCGCGGTCGCGGCCGGATGCGGGGGCAATCGGTGCCGCCGGGGCCGGTTCCAGGCGTGCGCACCGGCCGCAGGCGGAACCCGATCCGGGGTTGGCGCCTTTGACGCTCCGCGCCCGCATGCCCTAGGGAGGACGCATGTCCCTCGACGACACGATCCCCCTGCCCACGGAGGAGTGCGCCCCCGACACCCGCAGCCGCATCCTCGCGGCGGCCGACACGTATTTTCGCGAGATCGGCTACCAGAAGACGACGGTCGCCGACATCGCCCGGACGCTGAAGATGAGCCCCGCCAACGTCTACCGCTTCTTCGACTCGAAGAAGGCGATCAACGAGGCGGTGCTGGAGCGCCTGATCGGGGAGAGCGAGGCGGTGATCTCGGAGATCGCCGACCGCCCCGGCCTCGACGCCACCGCGCGCCTCGCGGCGGCGATCGAGACCCTGCACCGCGACTGCACCCGGCGCTGCGAAGCCTTTCCCCGCCTGCACGAGATGATCGAGGCGGCGATGGCGGAGAGCTGGGAGGTCTGCCGCCACCATGTCGCCCGGATCACCGCCGGATTCGAACGGATCATCCGCGACGGGGTGGCGCGCGGCGCCTTCGAGGCCGACGACCCCGCCCAGGCGGCGGCCTGCATCCACACCGCCATCGCCCGCTACACCCATCCGCTGCTGGTGGGCGCCTCGCCCCTCCAGCCGGCACCGTCCGTGGAGGTCATGACGGCGTTCCTGCTGCGGAGCCTCGCGCCGGCGGGGCGGCGGGCGTAGCCCTCCCGGGAGGCCGGGCCGCGCCCGCGGCGCCGCGGGCTACTCGGAGGCCGGTCCCGCGTCCGGCGCCGGCTCGGAGGCG
>Ga0160428_1002234_pt1 | contig 12223 bp, 10 predicted proteins | sample SolpanmetagenomM_FD_108198 | JGI IMG/M metagenome (GOLD analysis project Ga0160428, IMG submission 108198) | Solar panel surface microbial communities from Lawrence Berkeley National Laboratory, California, USA - M | ecosystem: Engineered > Built environment > Solar panel > Unclassified ... | reverse complement strand
TTTGTTAAAATTCACCCCCCTTTTAAAAATTTTCTTTCCCCCCCCCCCTTATTTTTTTTTTTACCCCCCCCTGGGATGTTCGTGAATAATGGGTTTCGTATTGTGAATCCATTGATTTGGTCCCCTAACTTTGCGAGACTAGACGATTGGTGAAAGAATTATAAAAAAAGGACTTACACACGCCGAGATATAGCAGGTCAGGGGGTATTCTAATGGTATGTCGCCATATAAAATGGTCAACGCCGGTCGTCGATCGTAAAAAAGTTTTTTGGCCCTTTTTCGCACAAATGTTTTTTTACGAAAAAGGATATTCGCACCTTTTTTGGAAACTCAAATTAAATTACGATTTAATTTTTTAATTTTGATTATTTTTTAAAAAAATTTGATTTAAAGATAATAAAAATCAAATAAATGTGTATAATTTTTGGGAACATTTTTAAATAGGTTACTTGTTTTTTTATTTTCCTTTGTTTCATCTTTACAGAACAGACGTTTTGCGTATTTATACACGCGCACGCAAACAATAAATACATGGTTGACGAATGTGATAACTCCGATAGTATCTGTGACAGTGATAGCGATATTAGTGTTAGATCGTCCACTGATAGCACATACAGAATACATCAAGATCATTTCGATCCAAATATGTCTGTAAATGCAAAGGTGTATGATGAAGTAAAAACCACAATCGATCAGAATTTTGAAATAGATGTAATGTATCATGAAGATTATTTTAAATATGGGCGTACGCCAGTGGTAATTATAAGCATTGTATGCATGTATTTCATCGTTATCATAAATTTCATAGCTAGTGAAGTAGTACGTTCATCTGATACCCTTCTTGCGGACCTGAAAAGTGTGTTGTTTCCTCTTTTATTGATCACACAATTAAGTTTTGGGGTTATATTCATATTGAATTGTGTAACCTTAAATATATTCTTTAATGAAAACAAACTTGTGCGAAATAATCCGATTTTAAAATTGTTTATTATGGGCACTTTTGTGCCATGTATTGTTATTTTTGGTATATCTTTGAAATCGATATACGTGTAAAGAAATCTATAGTAGTAATAAAAGACCTTATATCAACCATTGTTCAAAAGAGTTATTTTTTTTTTATGATTGTTTCGATGTAAAAAATAAATTAAATTTATATTTATTCAAATCTTCACAATAAAAATTATTTTCGAAATAAAAACAATAAGATTTTTAAACCCACCGAGAGCGATAGTGTGATTATCTTTTTCTTGGCGTCCGAAGCTAAAACGCCCAAGAGTATGAATTCAGCCAGTTCGTTATCCGGAACAATTGGGAAATTCAATCCTAATCAAATTAATCTTTCGCTATTACACGACGGTTCTCATGTGTCTGATAAAATGAAGAATTTGTTAGTCCAATTGAGTATGATAACATTTAAACAGTGTCCAATCCTAACTCTTATCAGTAGGCTTGAAAAAAATACTCCTGAAGGAATTCAAAATGTGTTTTTTACATCGAAGCAATTGAGTTTCAAATACCATACCAATAAGCTCATAGTTTCTTTACTTACGAATGTACCGTGTATACATAAAGAATCAGAGTCTTTCACGTTTATTTCTTTCATCAGCCACACAGGTATACGGATGGGATGTAGTGGTAAAAATAATGGGACGTGTAAATCTCCTCACACCCATAAAATCAAATCGATGGATGTAAATTGTATTTTAAATGGAATTCTTGAAGATTTGAAAATTTTAATATCAGATACACCTCATAGTGTTATGTCTCCACTATTGGTAAATAGAACAGCATCATCTTCTTTTTTTTCATCACAATCGTCGCAAGACACATGCAGTACTACATCTTCTCCGATATATATTGCAGAAGATAGCCAAGAAATGGGTATGGTTTTTTGTTTTATGCGTTATACATACTATGTTTTCTTTAACAACCTTCTAATTTTTTTCATAAATAATCAGAACTCCCGGTGATACATAATTTTCGAAGTGCAAATTCTTCTCAATCGGAAGATTCTATCGCAATATTATCATCCAAGATGGATATGCAAACATTCTTACAAGAGAAGGATATTTATTCTTCTCTGGGCGTTACATTTGGAACTCCCAAGACCCTAACACATAAATCATTACAAGCGTGGAAAAATAAGATATTGTCCAATTATGGAGTAACATCCAACGATTTAAATTATAATGAGATGATTCTTGATGCGGGTAAAAAGATAGAAATGATCGAAGCTCTTCTCTCGAATCGAGAAATGTTGCAATTTTATACCACGTTCTCCAGAGATGTTCACGCATGTTTAGATCCATTTTACAAAGAATATATTGGTTCAAATGCGGAACAGAGTATGGTAGAAAATCCTATCGATATTTATCCTTTTTCTGTTAAATCTATGGATTTATGTAATAACGTGACTGCTATGGCGGTTGTATGTTTTTATTGGATCATCAGGTTTCGGAATGATTTATATAGGTTGTTAGATTCTCCGGTACCTTTTGAAAATAATCTTATTACCGTGATTCACAATCTTTTGAATTCATTTCCTTGGTTGATTCGAGATTCGAATGATTGTATATATTTTGTGGATTCGAAAACAAGATTGGCTCAATCTCAAGGATTTCTGATCGGATCAGTTTCACATGGAACAGAATCCCGACAAATTGTCTCATCTTTGCGATCTGATGGCTATGATTCAAGATCACATGAATATTCGTCGTCGGCGTTTTCAACTCCAGTCACAATTCATCCTATTTTAAATGCAATATGTAAATTATCTCCCCAATGTGTTTCATTTTTTTCGGATCATAAAATTAATCAAGTAGGATCTATTGTAAAACAAAAGGTTCATATTATGAACGATTGGCCCGCTGTGAGTGAATATCACATGCAAAGATATATGGGATGGAAGAATGGGATCTTGGACATGGAAGCCGCAAAGTTTTATCATCACAATCAAATAAGTTTTCAAAATGCAGGTGTGAAATATACTGCTATGTATACCAAATGTTTTCATACGGATATCGAATTTCCAGCTGATATCCTTTCAAATCCTGTATGGGATAAACCCCTCACACATCCTCAATGGAAGCTATGGGGGCAATCTGCATTTTTACCTATAGTACAAAACATTATGGATCGATGTCCTAGATTTATGAAATTAATCGATTCTTTCAGAAAGGAACAAAAATTATCAGGAAATGATGTTACGGTATTGGATTCTATTTTATTTGCAGAATTAGGCCGTCTCATATATCGTCCTTTATGTAACACTACGGTCGTCTCACAGCCTGAAAATGGTGATCCAAATTCGACACATATTCCACACAGAACTCTTTTGCTATTAGGAGACTGCACGTTGGAAACAAACATTCTTTCAGATTTGATTCAAGATATTATGGGAACCCACAGATGTATTGAAGTTACATATGATACGATTGATCGATTTTCATTACAACCTATTATTGGAAAAGATATCGTAATTTATCCTTCATGTCATTCTAAAAACAAAATGGATATGCAAATTCAACATTTGATCGCTCAACAAAAGAATATTCCCATCAACAAAAAGCATTCATCTATTGGGTATTATACACCACCCAGACGTACGTTAGCCACTTCTAGTATTTTTTCAGTGATACGTGATACTCATGTTCAAGAATCGATTCTTTCCGAAACATTTATTCCGTTGATATTATGCAAACAACCTAATGTTACAAACGAGATTTCGATTTCAGAAGGCACAAATGTAGAAAAATCTATTTACAAAGAAGAATCTGGATTTGTTGTTCTTTTGCTTTTAGCACATCTTCGAGGTCTTTATTCCTGCCACGGAGGAGATTCGATCAAAGCTATGAATTTGATTCCTAGTCTGAAACGTATGCGAATTGCATGTTTTAAAATCATGAAAGTATTTTCCAACTTTACGGATTCGAGAGAAAGAAAGAAGTATACTGGAAAATCTAGTCTTGCGCGATCTCTTTTTAATGATGGTAATGGAAATTATGTTAATTGGAATGGTTTATTTGATCAGTGCGAAATACAAAATGAAGCAGGCGAAGAACAAGAAGAGGAAGAAATTGAACATATTCAGAGCCAACAATCCGATGTTGACACAGATTCTAATTCTCAACAAGATCAAAATAATATGTTCGGAAAAAGAGCTTCACCAAATACTATTTCCAATCCAAGTGCCAAAAAACCTCGCTGGACTTCGTCTAGAGTTAATTTACCACCTCCGTTGAAAATGTAACTTTAGATTGATTTTGTTGCAATTATTCAAATAAATTTTTATTTTAAAAAGATTTCAATTTTTTTAGTGGTATTTTTTTTGTATAAAAAAGACGCGATGTTCTCTGTTAGAATTATTATTGTTCATATAGTTCCAAGCAACAACACTTTCAAATGGATTACATTTACTATCATGATATTATGCCTACAGGTGGATGGTCTCGTACATCTTCGGTTGTTAAGTTGAGACTTTCTGAAGATGCTGCTTGGACACGTAAGTATAAAAGTCAAAATAAAACCTATAAGCCGGAAAATGGGCTCTGGAGTTTAAAGACAAATAGATCCTACAATATATGGATTGCCAATCGTTTGCGATCTATACGCAAGAAAGGACATAATACTAGAAAATCGTTACCTTCTCGTAAACGAAAACATGTATCTATACAAACTCTTTTACGAGAAAAACGTAAAGCTCCTATATATTCGAACTTGGGTTTAATCTTGAACAATGATGATTGTTATTATTGTGCCGAAGACATCAGAAGAGCGGTGGATCAAGGTTTAACGACGTGTAAAATATTTCATCACGACTCATTTAATTCATATCTTCCTAAAGTGTCTCAACAAGTAATTGATAAATGGAACGAATGTGGAATTTATGTTAAATTACATTACCAACATACCGGTGGTCGTGATGGTAATTATGCTATTTATGATTTGTATTGGATTAAGTGATCTAAAAAAATAAAACAATGGAAACAATGTATAATGATGCATTTTTTATTTCATTTACAAATTTTGAAAAAAATTTCCTAGTACAATATCAGAAGGTTGGTTGGGTTTCTTTGGTATTTTTACAGGACATTCTTCAATAGGTTGACTTTGTTGATGATATTGGAGTGGGATAGCTTCTCCATAATAAAACATTCCATTAATTTTGCACTGCATTTGCGAATTGTTGGGTGTTTTTAATGCAGATTTAAGAGGGCTTTTTGGGGCTTTAGGATTGTTGTTCGTATCCGATCTTTCTTCCCATAGACGATTGCGATCTAATTGGATTGAATGTCTTCGACGTCTTTCTTGTCTCAAATATAATTTGGAGTTAGTATTTACCGTGTCGCGCACCTTTTGCGCGCCTTTAATTGCGTGACGAGGAAATATATTTTTGTAACCAGTGAATAATTTTTGGGTTTCGGGCTCCACATGAAGCGCGGTGAGTATTTTTTGCGGATCGTGTCTTAAACCCATATCGAGAGCTTCTTCCCATCCACCCATTTGTGCGAGTATATCAGACGCATCACATGCTTCTCGTGTTGTAATTGTATTTTGATCCGGGCTGCGATTCTGTAAAGGTAAAGAGAATGTTATGGCATTTGTATTAGTCTTTGGGCTACTTAAAGATACTAACATCGTAGTTTCGATATATTTACTAATTAATATGGTCATTTGGACAGATAGTCGATGGTTCATTTCTATATTTTGACTTATCATAATCTTTAAGCTTTGTCGGAATCCATGGTGTTGGATATATTGTATGATTTTATTTTCGCAAAGTCTTACCAATGAACGCACTTCCGTAGCCTTTGTCTTGGTAGAAGCCATCAACGTCAGTACATTCATACTAGGCTGAAATTTTTTGGAAGTATTAAAAAAATGAAAATCCTCATAAAAAACACATATGATGTTATCCAAATTTGCATATATTTATATTTTACAGAATTAAAAATAAAAACTGTTACGCTTAAATTATTTAATAAACATTTTTTTACCTTTTTCTTGACTATCTTTTGAAACTCCTTAGAATCGTTATTATGATAAGGAATAGAGACTGCAGGACCATACATTCTTACGGGATACACAAGAGGTACATATGTGGATTCTTTTTCGGAGTTTTCATCAAATTCTGAGATATTAAATGAATGACACGAGCACATGGGATCCCATGTTATTTTACATTTACTGCAAGAATCGATCTTATGCATACATTGACTGCATGAATGATTTATATCCAACACTGCACAATTGACTGATTGGTTCCATAACCTATCATAATCCATTTCGGATTCTAATTCTTTGTTTCCATCGGAAAGAATTTTTTTGAAAATTTCTAATTTACGAAATGCTGGCATTTTTTTTTTTCTCTTTTTGAATATGTTGTTCGATATGTTGAGGATCGTCAAAATATTGAAAATGTGATTCTTGTTCAGATACGCAACGTTTTATAGGATTTTTACGATGGAAAATAAATTTTCAAATTAAAAAATTTTATATTCTGAAATACAAATTTTTTTTTAATTTCGAGGTCAAAAAAAACGGTTCACAGCCACCATATAAATATTTTATATTTTTCTTTTTTTAATTAAAAGCTCTGAGCTCGCTCTACTTCATATAACTTATATTCGATGAATAGCACACTTGATCCAACGGTCTGTCTGAAAGGTGGTTACGTAGATAAACTCGGAAGATGTGGATGTTATCTGGCATTCTTTGGTGAAAATTGTCATCAAATGGTATTTGATGGACATAATAACTACTTTCATTTTTACAAAATCTTTTTTGGATTTATTTTCTTTGCCACTTTGACTATATCGGCTATTTGTGTTTATCTGGTATTCTTTCCTCCCAAAGTACCTGTTAATCGAAGTCCTAATGGTCATCTGAATAGAAAAAAAGAAACTCCTCTTGCTATCCAATTCAAATTAGGATTGATCCTGGTTATGTTAGATTGTATGATTCAATCTGCTATTTACGCTCCATTTTTGGAACAATATGCTCCTAAAAATGATATAATTGCGGGAGTCGTGCAATTCTTGACGATTTATCATCCTGCAAACATGTTTATCAGTCATATGCTTTACCTACATTATATCATAGGAATTTTCGAGACAAAAACTCACCGTAGTGCGATCTCCGCTTATGCAAGAAATAATTCAAATTCAGAAGGTCTTTCAAAAGAATTTGTACGAAAACCGTCGGTATTATCGCTTTCTAGTTTAGAAGCGTCTCCTCCCTTAACAAAATCACGCGTAGACTCTGTATCTGGGATATCATTGGATCAGAATGATCGATATATTGAAGATGTAAATGATGGGTTTTTCATGAAAGTATGGAAAAACTTTCAAAGATGGAGGACAACCAAGCCCAGAGTTTATATCAATGAATCCATAGCAAAAAAGCTTTGCATTCTAGCTTGTATTTGTGTGATTTTAACCTTAGCCATTCAAGTCGCTGATGTGAAAAGAACAAATTCTACGGATCTGAAAACTGCAATTATATCAACTGCAGTAACTATCTGTTATTACATTGCGATGGTGATTGCAATTTATTTATACGCCACAAAAAGAATAGAAAGATTTATTGGAGATACACCCAGTGCGGCTGCAGGTTCGATAAGAGATAAAAAACTTGAGAAATTGAAGAAAATCAATCGAATCACGATTGTTACTACTTTAATTTACACTTTGTATGTCGTGATCCTAGTGATTACGGAACAACATCCTAAATATCAACTTTACATTCTATTTTTCCTCCTTCGACCCATTGTAACTTTTATTTCGATATCTCTCTATTTGTTTGCTTTTGGAACATCTTCCTTAGTGCAACTATATGCTAAATTCAGGAATATATTTTTCAAAAACCCTCCTGGTTCTCCTGTTTCTCCATCGAGATCGACTTCTTCTTCTTCAGGAGAATCCCCTCATGGTCGTGTCAATTCCAATAGAAATGGTAAAAAAACGATCCATGTTAACCCGAACAGTACATCTTCAGACACATCTTCTGTTCCTTATTCAATTAGCATATCAAATCGTGATGGGGAACTTTTAAGTTTAGACGATACTACAAATTACGCATCCAAGAGTTTTGGATCGGATGAGGAAGAAGAATATAAACAACGTCAAAATTTACAAAATTCAAAAATGTCATCTCCTTCATCTTCTGATCAGATGTGATGGAACTCATATCAAAAAAGGGGAAAAAAATTAAATTTTCTTGAATATGTTATTATATAATCTTCTGTATGACTCCAGATTTGTATTTGCTTTTTTTATCCAGCTGGATAAAAAATAAAACTTGTAAAATCTACGAGATTGTGCACATTTACTCCTCTTTTTCTGTAACATTGTATTCGTTCTCATCGCTTAAGAATGCTTAAGAATCTTATCTTGGGCACAGCCCTTTTGGTAGTCCTGTTCGCAGTCTCAGGAAATTGCGGCAGTTTGAAATGCGAGAGATGGCCTTATGAAAATGTAGATGGTGTTTGCGAAAATAATCTTCCTACGCAAGAACCTATTCGTTTTGCTGCCTTTGAAGGTTACAAAGGTCAGTGGGCATTGAATGGAACCAGTTGCATTAATAATAATGTTTCTGCGGATCCCATCTGTCACCCTGGATTTATGGTCATAGATGAGGCCAACAAGCGTATGTTCTTGGATATGGGAGACAACGGTGGTCAGTATTGGATGTTCGAGAATGAAACCTTCATCATATTACCAACTGTTCCCCAGATGGAAGGAAAATGTACAATCCTCCCTAATTTTGGATATCCTACTCAGGTTCGTAACTACAGGCGTGCTTTTTCTGTGGATTCTTGCAATCGTACTTTTGTGGGAGCTGTGTGGGATGTAGGATCTTGCACTTGGCCTATTCCCGTAAGAATGGTGATGGAACGTGTGATCAAGAATAACAAGAGATATACTGTTCTTGGAGAGTGGGACTGGCAACAAGACTTCCCCGTTAAATACCCTCTTGGAAATGGAGCCTTTGCTGATGTCTGCGTGCATACTTCTGGAAGAATCGTGATGGATACTGCCACTTTGAACGTAAATCCCTCGACCTTTGGGAAATATTTCCAGCTTCCTACTAAATGTAACAAGGCTAATGTAATCGATTATTGTACCAGCGCTTATTACCCTGGAAGCCAGTGCAGCCCTTTTATTACCGCATAATCTAGGTGAGAAGTATGTGTAATTTCGTGTAGAGGAATTAAAATAAAGTAAAATTTTTCATAAAATTCTTTCTATTTTTTATTTGTCAAAAAAAATAAAGTCTCAACCCAAATAAATTAAAAATATTACACTAATTAACTATTTTATATAGTTATAATTATTACAACTGTTACAATGGACGTTCGATCTGAATTAATTAACGAAATTGGTTATTTTTTTGGGTTATATTGCGATGGTAATGGTAACATTAATGATGAAAATGGTATTCCTTTAGTTGATGAAAAAAATAGTCGAAAGATTATACATGGCGAAGATAATGGTACTTATTATCTCGAATCGAAGTTGTCGCTAATGTTTCTGATCAGGTGTAAAGCATTCACTCATCGTGCGTATAAAGAACAAGCCGTAGATTTGATTTCTTTGTATACCTATAGCAGACATTTGATCTCTAATGTCACTAGAACGGATTTTACACTTCAATGGCCAGATTTTCCATTGTCTTATGTATCCGAACAGCAGTATACTTATAGCAAGGATAATGGGACATCTGAAATCCATGAAATAGATTTTTTTACCGATTATATTGTGTTTGATTGTGGGTTGCAAAATAAGAATAGAAAAATTTCTATGTGTGATCGAGATAAATGGAACAATAGGATTCCTATTTTATCCATGACTTACAATAGGCATCCTCATCCGGACGGATCCCATTTTAGTTTTAAGTTCAATTTTAAAAAAACGAATAATGGTGATACTTTCGGACAAGAATTTACTATGAGTGTAAAAAATGATACTGGCAAACGTGTTCCTTACGTATGTTATGATGTTGATAGACATATCCAAAATAATAATCCGTATTTATCCCCGAATATCTTTCTTTGGGATTCGTTAGAACTGGAAACTGTTATTACAAATACTAATCCATATAACGTAACCAGGGAAGATGGGCCTACATTTTCGATTGCGAAATATGATCAAATGTGTGAAGTAGATCCTTTATATATACCAGAAGAGATTCAAATGTTGCGACGTAATGGATATAGATCGTTATTATCCAATACACCCTTGAAAAAGGAAATCAAAGAATATCTGGGATGGAAACTGTCAGATTATGAATTTGAAGTTTATCTGCGCGAAATTATCGATAATCCAATACGAATTACAAATATAACGCTTCTGGATATGTACATCTCGTTTTGGTGTTGTTTATTTGGCACATTTTGTGATGAAACTCATGAAATTCAAAGATTTGTTGAAATCAAAGAAATTGATGACATAAAGTTCAAATCTTATTCCATTTTAATTAAAAAACCTAAAACGCGCTATTCGATCGAAAAGAAAGTTAAATGGAATGGATGTTTCGCACAAAAGATTAAATTCACCAAGAATCTGCCTTGGATGGCACATGGTGATGTATCCGCAAACAAAATATCGTCTTTATTTGATTTATCATTGGCTTTGGTGCCTCAACATAAGCAAATACCTGAAGAATTACGCGAAGCAATCAATGACAGAACGGCGCGCAATAAAGTAAAATTGTAAGATGTTTAATAAAAAATTTTAAAAAAAATCGACTTTATAATTTTTTGATATTTGTACTTTTTATTTTTTTGATATAGTTGTATATTTTTCGAGGACTTGAATATTTCATTTACGTAAAGGAAAATGAATCACAACGAACCATTAGAATGTACTTTAATAACCAAAGAAGATTTACCTAATATGTTGAAGTTTGTCATTTCAACGATAAGTCAAGAATCATTCATTCGAGAACTTGGATTGCATAAAGATCGGGCGTTTATTCTTGCGTACTCTCAAGCTTTATGTACCAGGGCTTACCAGGATAATCTTTGCTTCGGAATTTATGATAAAAAGACTGGATCTCTCATGGGAGCTCACATATGTATGGATTTATCTAAAGGCCCTGTTGTGATGCAAGATGTGTGTACAACAGAAACAAGAAAACTCTTTGAACGTTTAGATTTGGAGATGATGAAGAGATGTCGTTCTATCGTAAATCCTGAAAATGGAAAATATGCGTACATTAATATAACGTGCATTGGATCTGCATATATGAAAAACAATGTATTTAAAAATAGTATATTTGATCTATCTAGGAAATTTTTAGCTGCAGGTTACAAACATATGATTGCAGATTTATCGAATCAATATCTGGTGTATTCTTTATCACGTATAAATGGAGTTGAAATAAAAGAGGTTGTGCCTATCAAAGGACTTCTTTCTCACGAACAACATTCTCTTCGAGATAGTGAGAAATGTCTTACTCTGATATCTGTGGATATAACTGCTGCAAGAGATCATATGGCGATCATGTTTAAATCTGTACCTCATATTAATAAAGCTAAATTATAAACCAAAAATAAATTTTTCGAGTTTTATTAAAAAATAAATATTTATTTTAAAATAAATAAATAATATAATCGTCTTTCTCTATTATCCTCCAGCAAGATAAGATCACTTTTTTTTCAGTAGAAAAATGGATTGGTTTACATTTCTAAACCAACCTTTGTTGGTTCAACGTGCGGGGATTAAAAATCAAGAAAATACAGAAATGGATAGGAATTGTATGACAATATTAGAATATTACTTCGGTTTAGAATGTGACGGTAATGGGAATTTAATTGGATTAGATATAGAAGACGAAGAAAATATTAAATTACAAAGAAAATGTACCAAAACATTTTTTTTGACAAAGACTATTAATTCAAACGCATTATTGAAATGTGAAATAAATATATTTAGGCCTCGTAATTATCAAGCTGTCGATATTGTACATTATATATTGTCCGACGAGTTTGTAGTTACTAAACCTACGAATGATTGGGAAGTCGCAGCTAGCTTCACTCGAGATCAAATTATATTACATTGGCCCCATCAATACTTATCTGAACGTTTTGATAAATTAAAATCTAAAGAAAGTAAATTTGAAGGTACATTATCCACAACGGAAAATGTTGAATTTATTGGTACGACAGTTTTATTTGATCTTAGATGGAACCCTCATAATATTGGGATACGAAATGAATATT
>Ga0160428_1002233_pt1 | contig 12224 bp, 11 predicted proteins | sample SolpanmetagenomM_FD_108198 | JGI IMG/M metagenome (GOLD analysis project Ga0160428, IMG submission 108198) | Solar panel surface microbial communities from Lawrence Berkeley National Laboratory, California, USA - M | ecosystem: Engineered > Built environment > Solar panel > Unclassified ... | reverse complement strand
TGAGGCCAGCGGATGTCGCCCTTCTGGCCTACTACATCTCCCTCATCGGGAAGTCGCGAATCCAAGGTCGCCACTTAGCCATTCGGGACGCGGCGGCACTCGGGGCTACCATCGTTTTGATAATCTTGGATCTAGGCCGGCCGAAAGGCAGTCCTTAACCAAGTCTACATCCTGCGGTCTTTTGCTCCATGGGAGACAGTCCACTTTCAGCTAAAAACAACTAGGAGCGGAAGCGACCATTGCTCACAACGGGTATTCAGGCGTCACAAATGTGCTCCGAATTACCTTCCTTCTATGGCAGACTTTTGCAACGCGAGATCTCCAGCAAATACCAGGTCCAGCGCCAGCGGTGACAAAACTCACTATTTCAGCGACAAGGATCGGCCAATGCGTTCGGTCCGCCAATGAGCTGTAACAGCCAATCGACGAACAGCCTGATGCGTGCGGGAACGGGCTTGCCAGGCAGGAATGTCGCGACGAGCGTGAGTTCCTGCCAGTTGACACTGGGCAGGCATTCGATCAGCCGGCCCTCAAGCAGATCCTCCGCCACGTCCCATGCCGCTTCGAGCGACAGGCCCTCTCCGGCCAGCGCCCATTGCCGGAGAACGTCACCGCTCGTGCTCGACATGGCGCCGCGGGCGGGGATCGCGACCACCGCACCTCCGGCATCCCGATAGAGCCAGTGGCTGATCTGCCGATGTCGGCGCGCGAGCAGCAGGCAGCGATGATGCTGCAGATCTTCTAGATCCGTCGGGGCGCCATGGGCCTCGACATAGGACGGTGCGGCGCAGAGCAGCATTCGCGCCGTTGCCAGCTTGCGCGCAATGACGTTCTGGTCCGCCGGTATGCCGGTGCGGATGGCAACGTCGAGCAAGTCCTCGCCGATCTCCGCTCCGGCATCGGAAAGCGTCAGCTGGATCGAGAGATTCGGATGCGCCCGCGCGAACCCGGCCAGCGCCGGGGCGATCCGCCGGCGGCCGAGATCCATTGGCGCGGCCACGCGCAGGAGGCCGCGTGCCGCCGTGCCGCGCGAGGACACCTCCGCCTCGATGTCGCGTAGCGCGGACAACAGCTCGCCGCTTCGTTCGTAATAGAGCCGCCCCTCGTCGGTCAGCCGGAAGCGCCGGGCGCTCCGCTCAGCCAGGACCACCCCGAGGCGGCGCTCGATGGCGGCGAGGCGACGGCTGGCCGCCGGAGGGGACGAGTTCAGCACCCGCGCGCCGGCCCCTAGCCCGCCCGCGTCGACGACCGCGCAGAAGAAGGCGCCATCACTGACCGCGTCCATCATGACATTTAGGTTCCGCCAGGTGGAAGTAAGCCGTCCATTGTCGCGCCTTTCTGGTGTCAGAGCGCAAGCTTAATTCCATCTCTGAACGACGGAGACAACATCATGCGTGCAGTGCGGTTCATGGAATTCGGCGGGGCGGACAAGCTCGCCCTCATCGAATTGCCCGACCCGATCGCAGACGAAGCGCAGGCCGTCGTGCGGATCGAGGCCGCTTCCATCAACCCGAGCGACGTCAAGAACGTCGCCGGCGCGATGTCGCAGACGACACTCCCGCGCGTGCCCGGGCGCGATTACGCCGGCGTGGTGGAAGCCGGCCCGGACGACTGGATCGGCGCGGCGGTCTGGGGCACTGGCGGTGACGTCGGCTTCACGCGTGATGGAACGCACGCAGAGCGGATCCTGGTGCCGGTCGCAGCGCTGAGCCGCATGCCGGCGAACCTCGGTTTTACTCAGGCCGCGTCCGTCGGGGTGAACTTCGCGGTTGCCTGGCAAGGGTTGGTGGAAGCCGCCGCCGTGCAGCCGGGCGAGACGGTGCTGATTATCGGCGCGGCTGGCGGTGTCGGCGGCGCAGTCGCGCAGATCGCCCACCATCACGGCGCCCGCGTGATCGGCGCCGACCGCTCCGCGCCGCCGCCGGGTGCGGCAATCCACGAGATCCCGCACACGCTGCTGGTCGGCGAGCCGGACCTGCCACAAGCCGTCCGCGACGCCACCGGGGGACGCGGCGCGGACATCGTCTATGACTGCGTCGGCGGTGCCGCCATGTTCAACACGGCCCTGCGCTGCCTCGCGCTTAAGGGCCGCCTGCTCGAGATCAGCGCCACCGGCGGCCGGACCGTCAGCTTCGATCTTGCCGACTTCTACCACGATGAACTCCGGCTGTTCGGGGTCGACTCCCTCAAGCGCGACCTCGTCCAGTCCGCCCGCATGCTGGACGCGCTGCGCCCGCAGTTCGAAAGCGGCGCGTTCCGTCCGGCGCCGGTCGCGCGCACCTTCGGCCTGGCCGACGCCGCATCCGCGTACCAGCATGTGACAGCCGGCACCGCAGGCCGTGTCGTGCTGACGCCGCAATGCTGAGGCGATTACCATGAGCTACGTCCTGTCGCTCGGGCTGGGGCTGTTGGTCGGGGTCGCTTACGCTCTGCTCGGCGTCCGCTCCCCCGCGCCGCCGATCGTCGCGCTGGTCGGCTTGCTCGGCATGGTGGCGGGCGAACAGGGCGCGCTGATGGCCCGGCACGCGCTGAGCCCACCCGTCACTTCTGTCCGCGGAGCAAGACAATGATCATCGACGGACCTCAATCGGTCACGGATGCCGTGCTGCAAGCCATGGCCCAAGGCGACGACCCCCGCTTGCAAGAGATCATGTCCGCTTTCGTGCGGCACATGCATGACTTCGTGCGCGAGGTTCGGCTGACGGAACCGGAATGGACCGTGGCGTCAAGTTCCTCAACCGCGTCGGCCAGGCCAACCACGACCTGCACAACGAAGGCATCTTGTTCTCGGACGCGATCGGGGTCTCCACCCTGGTCTGCTTACTGAACAACGGCGACAACGGCGCTACCGAAAGCGCCGCTGCCCTACTTGGCCCGTTCTGGCGCATGGGCGCGCCGGACACGCCGAATGGCGGCTCCATCGTGCGTTCCCCGACAGGAGGGCCGGAGCTGTTCGCCTCCTGCCGGATCACCGATCCCGCCGGCGCACCGTTGCCGGGCGTCACTGTCGATATCTGGCATTCGGCGCCAACCGGCTTCTATGAGAACCAGGATCCTACTCAAGCACCGATGAACCTGCGCGGCGTGTTCCGAACCGATGCGGATGGCCGCTTCGCCTTTCGCTCCACCAAGCCAGCCGGCTACCCGGTGCCGACCGACGGTCCGGTGGGCGACTTGCTGCGGGCGCAGAGCCGGCACCCGTTCCGTCCCGCACACCTGCACATCCTGGCGTACACGCCGGGCTACAAGACGCTAATCACCCAGGTCTTCGTCGACGATGACGAGAACCTCGACAGCGATGTCGTCTTCGGCGTGACGCAACCGTTGATCGGCAACTACGTCCGCCACGAAGCGGGTGAACGCCCGACTTCGGCGGAGAACCTAGGCCGTCATCGACTGATCGACAAACTGCATGTGGCCGATCTGCTCGGCTGGGCGGATATCCTTGGCAACGCCGTGAAGGATGTTGCCGCGGGAGCTCACCTGTTTCGGAGCGGTGATTTTGAGGCGCTCCGGCACGCCGCAATGGCTGGAATGGGCATCGCACTGCTGCCGAGCTGGGTCGTGGGACCAGACGTCGAGATCGGCGCTCTCGAGCGGCTGGCGATCGCGGGAGAAGCTTGGAACGGTCGGACGGCAGGGATCTACGTGCTGCGCGCGCCGGTGAAGCTGTCTGCGAAGTTGAAGGTCTTCGTTGCCGCCCTGCGGTCTAGGATCGGATCACCTTCGGTCTGGGACGAAGGACTGCTCACACCGCCGCCCACGAATATAACCCTGGAAGTGTGAGTAGAACCCTGAATGCCACCGCGTGGTTCTGTTGCGGGGATCAGCGAAGGTATCTAGTCGCTTCCCGGGCCAAGCTTGTGAGCAACAGGTTCACTTGGTCTCCCGGGATTGGCTTACTGAACAGATATCCCTGGACTTCCTTGCACTGCTTGGCCGCGATGGCCCGAAGCTGATCGGGAGTTTCGACACCTTCTACCGTGGACGTCACACCCAGTCCGGCACACAGGTCCAGCATGGTCTGCAGGATGACGTTGCACTGCGGTGACGTGTCGAGATCACGCGCGAAGCTGCGGTCGATCTTGACTTTGTCGAACGGGAACGATCGTAAATAGTTCAGCGACGAGTATCCGATACCGAAATCGTCCAGCGCGATGCGAATTCCGAGTTCTTTCAAGCAATGCAACGTCGCGAGATTGCTCTCGGTATCATCGAGCATGACGGTCTCAGTGATTTCTAGTTCCAGCCGCCGAGGATCGAGTCCGATTTTTGCCAAGACGGAGATGACCAATGGAACCAGGTCGCGATGGCCGACTTGGATCGCCGACAGGTTTACGGCCACGCGCAAATTCCCCTGCCACGTGGTAGCGTCGGCGCATGCGCGCGCGAGCGCCCAAGCCCCAATCGGCACGATCAGGCCCAGCTCCTCGGCGCTCGGAATAAATTCGTCGGGCAACACTAAACCGCGGACCGGATGGATCCAACGCAACAAGGCTTCAAAAGCGACGGGATGCAGCGTTTCAACATCCAGGATCGGCTGGTAGTGCAGCACGAACTCGCCCCGGGTAACCGCTAGACGCAGATCCATCTCCAACGCACGGTGTGCCGCGATACGATCGCTCATCGCCTGTTGATAGAAACGGAAACAGCCCCGACCTTCGGCCTTGGCGTTGTACAAGGCCAGGTCGGCCGCTTTGAGGACCTCATCGGCAGCGACACCGTCTTGTGGCACGAGCGCGATGCCGATGCTCGTGCCGATGATGATCTCACGCTCATTGATGAAGAATGGAAGGTGCAACACCGCGAGTAGCCGCTCTGCCAAGACTGCCGCATCCGTCGAGCACTGCAGTCCGCGCTGGATCAAGGCAAATTCGTCGCCGCCGAGCCGAGCGATGCTGACCGATGGACCCGTCGTACCCTGCAAACGCCTCGCGACCTCGCAAAGGAGCCAGTCACCGATGGAGTGGCCGTGTGTATCGTTGATGTCCTTGAAGCCATCGAGGTCCAAATAGAGCACCGCAATGTCGCCCTCTTCCGCGTTCGACGCCAGCGCGACTTGTAATTGCTGGCGAAACATGGCGCGGTTCGGGAGATCGGTGAGCGTATCGTGGAAGGCGAGATGCCGGATCCTTGCCTCGGCTTCTCGCCGGGCCGTGACGTCGATGATGGCGCCCAAGGCGAGCAGAGGGCGACCGTCGGCGTCGTACTCGTATCGGGTGCGAACTTCGATGTGGCGGATCTCTCCGCTAACCGGATGGCAGAAACGGTACTCGTAGCCCGCATTGGACCGTCGATCCGCCACGGAATTGGACAATGCCGCCAGGAGCAGGCTTCGATCTTCAGGCACGACAGTAGCCAGCCAAGCCTCGAATGGAATGGGCGCGTCCCCTGCGCAAAGGCCATGCATCAAGCGGGTTTCCTCACCGCATTGAATATGGCCCGTGACCAGATCCCGACTGAAACAGCCGACCTGACCGATCTCAAGCGACAATCGCAGCATGGCCTCGCTGGCCTTCAGCTTCTCCTGTGCGGCGTGACTTTCAGTGACGTCTTGGACGACGGCGGAAATGCGTCGTGCCGTGCCGCAACGATCGCGTGCTGTAACGGCCACGCTGATCCGTACCCATGCAACCTGGCCGTCAGGTCGAAGATAACGACGCTCGGCATCGCCGCGGGCTTCGGCAACGGAGGTCGCGACCCGCTGTTCGTCAGGATGCAGAACGTCGGTGATGCGGAGACCGCCGAGCAACTCGGCTGCTGGCCTGCCGGTGATCTGGCAATATCGCCGGTTCACTGTCAGGAACCGGCCGGTCACGGCATCTATTTCGGCGATTCCGGCGGTCGTATTATCGAACAGGGCACGCAGAGTGACTTCCTGCTCAGCGGGATCGCGCTCAATCTTGCCAAGAGTGGTTCCCGAGTGTTTGCGCTGAACATCGTTGGCTCGCGCGATCTTCGGTTGGAGGACGAGATCCGTCATCAGTCAATCCACCCGATGGAAAACCTAGCCAAGCCTCGGGCTCTCGCGCAAATCATCGTGTCAATAGACCCTGACGAACGGCGAAGCTTACGCTGCAAAGCGCGTCACATAACTATCGGCGACTGATGATTGTACTCAATCATACAAGAGGATGAGATTCTTTGTATGATACTGAAAGTAGACATAAAGCAATCCAAAGCCAAAGCACTTTCAATGATACTATAATCGAACAATTAGCAGATCGTTAATATAGCAGCGCAGGAGGGGCACGGGTATGGCCAATCACTGGTAAATTAGAACCGGCCAGCGATCGGAACCCGGGAGTATGCGGTCAGTCGAGTTGGTCGATCACGGACGAACGAATGTGAGAGCTCCCGCAAAAATCACGTCGTCACCGTAGGTCTATCGAGTAGCCCGGCATGGACGAGCGCGACTCTGCAGGTGCAGATCGAGCTAAAGCGCTCGGGCAGACACGCCATCAAGGACGATGATCGCGATCTCGCGCGCCGGCATATCGCAACGCATAAAATCACCAAGCGTCCCAGCGTCTCCTGAAACTCCGCATTATTTAGAATGAAATATTAACGGTTTCAGATGAAGGGCGGTTGCCACGGTGCCGCCAAACCCCTGATCGCGAGCTGGAAGCCCATACAGGCGCTCGTTTTGCGGTTTCGACACCTATACGTCGCAAAACGCCCGTGGAGGGCGATAGCGGCTAGGTGTGTGCTCCTCAAAAAAAACGTTCGCCTGCATGTCCCTTGAAGCCGTTGGCGCGCCGGACGTAACTACTCCATTTGTTCGGCAACACTGCGGTGACCATACTGACGTCGCAGCGTTATTTGACTCAGAACGCCAGTAGATTGTCGCGGAAATGGGCGTGTTCGTACTGCTTGCGTACGAGGCCTCGACGCTGCAGGGCCGGAACCAGCCCGTCCGTCACTTCCGCCACGCTGCGGCGGCTAACGTTGGGTAGGGCGATCAGAAAACCGTCGCCGCCTACCTCCTGCATGGCTTCTGCCATCTGCCCGGCTACAGCGTCGGGCGTGCCCACCAGATCGATACAGGCGCCCATGCTAGTGTAATCGATCACAGCCTCGCGCAGCGTGTTCTTGCCGGCCTTGCGTAGGAATCCTGCTAGGCTCGACTGATGCCCGTTGGTCGACAGCTCGCCGACCGGAGCGTCTAGGTCGAAGGTCGAGAAGTCGATGTTGATGGTCCAGCCGAGCTGGGCCAAGCGCGCATCCATGTTGCGGGCGGCGGAGATGCGGCGGTTGTCCGCGCGCTCCTGTGCCTGGGCGGCGTTGTCGGCCAGGATAGGATAGGCCATGAACAGGACCTTGCAGGTCGCCGGGTCGCGGCCGTGCTCGACCATGTGAGTTTGCACGTCCGTGCGGTACTGCTTCATCGCGTCCATGCCCTTCGGATGAGCGACAATCGTGTCGGCATAGCGCCCGGCGATCTGACGGCCACGGGCGGAGCCGCCGGCCTGGGCGATAACCGGGCGCCCCTGGGGACAGGGGCCGGAGTTTAGCGGGCCGCGGCTGGCGTAATAATCGCCCTGGAAATCGATGGTGTGGACCTTGGTGTGATCAATCAACACGCCGGTTTCTTGGTTCGCCAGGATGGCGCCGGGCTCCCACGAATTCCATAGTTGGGTGACCACGTCGATGTACTCGGCAGCCATGGTGTAGCGCGTATCGTGTTCCGGCAACCGGTCCAGACCGAAGTTCTGGCCGGAATAGTCGGAGGAGCCGGTCACCATATTCCATCCTGCCCGACCCCCGGACACCTGGTCCAGCGTACCGACGATGCGGGCGGTGAGGTAGGGGTGGTAGGCGAAGGTGGACAGAGTGGGCACCACGCCGAGGTGCCGGGTAGCGGCTACCATGAGCGACGCGATCACCGAGGGCTCCTGCCGAGGCACGGACATGCCGTTCTTCAGGAAGATTTCGCGCGAGTTCTGCCAGTTCTGCCCGATGTAGATCGAATCCTCCAGCAGGATGTAGTCGAATGCGGCTCGATCGAGCGCCCGAGCCAAGTCCAGAAACATGTCGGCCGACATCCAGTCCGTGCCGATGTTGCCGGTCCAGTCCTGGTTCCAGGCCTGGACGCTGGAACCCTGGAGGAACCATGCAAGGTGAAACGGATCAGCGGACAATCGGGGATACTCCATCTTCGAGGGTCAACGGTGGGCTCAGGCGGGGCGGTCCCGCCATTCGAGCGACAGGTATTTCGCCGCCAACGGGCTGAACCGCTGTGTGCGGGCATGAGTGCGGCTCAGGCGGCGTTCCAGCCGCCGCGCAACGCCGGCGATGAGCAAAGCGAGACCCCAATACAGCAGGGTGACGGCGACGAAGACTTCGACCGGTGCGAAGGTGTCACCCTGCACAAGCAGGCCCTGGTAGGTCAGCTCCGGCACCGTGATCGAGCTAAGCACGGCGGAGTCCTTCATCATGGAAAGCGTGACGCTGGTCGACGGCGGTACCACCGTGCGGAACACCTGTGGCGCAAGCACCAAGTGCATGGCGCGGGGAAAGGACAGGCCGATGGCCCGGGCCGCATCCATTTGTCCGCGCGGCACCGCGAGCAGCGCCGCGCGGATCACTTCCGTGTAGTAAGCCGCAGCGTTGAGGCCGAGCGCCACGGTGCCGACCGCGTAAGCCGGCAAGCGTAACCCGGCGAACGGCAGGCCGTAGTAAACGATGAAAAGTGTGATGATGAACGGAACGCTGCGGAACAGCGTGACATAGCCGCTCACCAACAGGCCCGGGGCCCGTCCTGGCAGCAGCGCCGCCATTGCCAAGAGAATAGCGGCCGCGTAGCCCAGCAGAAAGGCGACCACGGTGATCTCGGCCGTCAAGCCGATGCCCTCAATGAATTGCGGTAGGTGGCCGGTGATGACGCTGGTGTCGAAGTTCATAGCCGTTAGCCTCGGCCTACGGCGAGCCGCGCCTCAGCTATCCGGCCAGCGGTGCCGATAACGAGGTTGATGCACAAAAAGACCAGCCCTGCCGCCAGAATGACCTCAAACGGGCGGTAGGTGGCGCTGCCCACCTGCTGCGCCGTCCGGAGCACTTCCACCACCGTTATGACCGACAGCAGGGCCGTGCCTTTTACGATGATGGTCAGCTCCGCCGTCAGGATCGGTAGGATCTGGCGAAATAGCTGCGGCAGCACCACGCGGAGCCAGATGACCGGCGCACGCAGCGCCAGGGCAGTGGCCGCCTCGATTTGCCCCGGGTTGATCGTGCCCAGCCCGGCACGCATTGCTTCGCCCAGGAACACCGTGCTGTTCGCCGCAATGGCCAGCACGCCGGCCGCGATCGGGCTCAGGTTCAGCCCGATGGCTGGCAAGCCGTAGAAGCAGACAAAGATCTGGATCAGCAGCGGCGTGCCGCGTACGAAGCTGATGACTAGGTCAACCGCCGTGTTCACCGGCGAAACCTTCAACGAGCGCAGCACTGTTAGCCCCGTGCTGCCTGCCACTGCGAGCACCATGATGACGGCCGCCAACTCCAGATTTAGCATGGCGGCCCGAAGCAGGAGCGGCAGGACCCCCGTGAATGCGCTCCATTGAAACGACATGGCGGCCTCGGAGACCCTAGATGGCGCCGGGGGGCAGATAGCCGCTGTCGGGGATCTCCATTCGCAAGCCGAACCATTTGTCTTGCAGCTTGCCCATCGTGCCGTCGTCGCGCAGGCGGCGGAACACCGTTGATATAAAATCCCTAAGGTCCGTGTCGTCGGGCCGGGTCACCCAGGCGAGATAGCTTGGGGGCGCCGCTTCGTCGGCCGCGGACATCAGGGCGAAGGTTTCGGGTCGCTGCTTCACCAGCACGGACAGGCTGGGCAGCGACTGCATGACGGCATCCACTTCGCCGCTGGCCAGCGCAACAAAGCAGTCCGGGAAGGAGGTGAATAGGCGGAGCTGCTTGTAGCCTGGACCCCCGGCTGCCTTCAGCTTGGCATCTAGCGCGCGCGCCACCGGCTCGGTCGAAGAAGCGAGCTGGGTGGCGACGGACTTGCCGTTCAGGTCCGATGGCTTGGTCATACCGTCGCCTGCACGCTTCAGCAGGTAGGGCATTCCGTTAGCGATAGGCAGCGTGTAGGCGTAACGTTTGGCCCGTTCCTCGTTGATGCCCACCGTGGTGGCCACGAAGTCGAACTTACCAGCCAACAGGCCCGGCAGCACGCCCTGCCACGGCAGATCCAACTGCACCAGCTTCACATTCATCGCGGACACGACTTCTGTCAGCAGGTCCTTGCCGTAGCCGACGATCTTACCATCCTGAACGTACTCGAAAGGAGGGTAAGCTGCTTCCGTTCCTACGGTAACGGTGCCGGTCCGCCGGATACGCTCCAGAACGGTATCCGCACGCGCTGGGCGTGGCAGCAGCAGAGCGGCTCCGGCTAAGGCGGACAAGGGCAGCACCGAGCGGCGGCGAATATCCATGGTCGTCATCCTTTCTGGCCTGGCATCGGCTCGATGCTGACGAGGCGAACTTGCCAGCCGGAAGGTATCGGGCAACATTTGAGCAGATCAGTGCTTTTGCACCACGCATACTTGTAGGTTTTACACCTTTATGCCTACTGCAACGCCGCTCTCACCGATTACCGAGGTTCATCTCCGCTTGCTGCGCGTTTTTCGTGCAGTTGCGGAAGCTGGCGGGCTCACTGCGGCAGAGGCGCGGCTTGGTATGGAGCGCTCCACAATCAGCCGCCACCTCCAAGCGCTTGAAGCCAAGCTTGGCGCCCGGCTTTGTTACCGTGGCCCGTCAGGCTTTGCGCTCACTGCGTTCGGGCGTACGGCGCTGCAGGTCGCCATCACGGCTGGCGATGTATTGGACAGGGTGCGCGACGAACTGGAGTTGGCCCGGGACGGGGTGGGAGGGGACCTGCACCTCGGCGTGGCTGACATCTGCCTGAGCAACCCCGCGTGCCGAGTGCATGAGGCCGTGGCGGCGTTTCGCGACAAGGCACCTGGCGCTACCCTTCACCTTACGGTCAGCACGCCCGACAAGTTGCGCTGCCTGTTGGCGGAAGGCCGGCTGCACATTGGCATCAGCGGTACCGTTCTTGGCAATGCCCAAATCCGGCAGCAGGCCCTGTTTGCCGAACCGTTCGCCCTGTGCGTGGGCCTCGCCCCCCAGCAGGCGGTGCCCGCCATGGAGGAGCTGCACGGGCAGGCCTACGTTCTGGTGACACGCGAAAACGACTATCGGACGCTGAACCTGTCCCGGCGCTTGAAGCTGGACCGCCATGCCGTCGCGTTAGGCCTTGAAGCGGTCGCCACGCTGGTGGCGGCGGGCGGCTATGTCGGTTTCCTGCCGCGCCACCTGATGCAGGCCATGGCGCCCATTCACCGCTTCGCCGAGGTCCGCAACAGCGAGGCGGTGGCGTACACGACCCGCTTCTCCATGGTCACGGCCCTGAACCACCGACTTCCTGCGGCCGGCCAGCTTCTAGCCGGCCTACTGACCAAGGTGCATGGGGCAGGTTGGACCGGGCCAGTAGCTGGTTGAGAACAGGACTATAGCTGGTTGGTGATGACGTTGCATGAATAGGTGGATCGGGTACGGTAAGCTCGTTGAGGGCTGATTTCACATGGTCCGGACATACCGTGCGCGTCCACGGTCCAGCGTGCTCGCAGCGATGGACACCTGGGTGGCGCGACGCCGATCCGCGCGAGAGCGCAGCCCGTCCCCGATCACCCGTTTAAATCGCCCGATGTCCGCACCAGTGCATGCCAGTCATGACCCGACGCGCTCTGCCATTTCCTGAGGCTTTGGTTGCTGATCTGCGCCATGTGACGGTCGCGCTGCATGGGCGCGGTGTCGGCCGTTCCGCTCGGCACGTCGTTGCTGCGCGGCGGCACAATCACGGCAGCGTCAGGGTGGCGTGCGGTTGCCTCTGCGGTAAACCACATCGTAGGGCTGCCACGCTGGCGCGAGGCGGCATCGTAAGCATCTGAGTTCATCACCCGCAGACGTTGCTTCGGGATAGCGTGACGACGATCCTGGTTCAGCTTGAAAGGCAAAACGGATCAACCCTGGGACGGCGTAGAATGCCTCCTACGCCGGCCAGTTCAGAAACCCGATGCTCTGTATCCATGCACCAGGATCGCGTTGAGATGTAATTCACCTTGGTAAGATAGCTGCACGCTTCAGCATGCTATTTATGACCTAAGATGTTTCCGACCATGGCGCGGTCGTCGCGGGAGCGCCAGCGGCCGAGATCGACC
>Ga0160428_1002232_pt1 | contig 12226 bp, 13 predicted proteins | sample SolpanmetagenomM_FD_108198 | JGI IMG/M metagenome (GOLD analysis project Ga0160428, IMG submission 108198) | Solar panel surface microbial communities from Lawrence Berkeley National Laboratory, California, USA - M | ecosystem: Engineered > Built environment > Solar panel > Unclassified ... | reverse complement strand
GAGGTCGACGAAATCTACAATCTCGCCTGCCCCGCCTCGCCGATCCATTACCAGCACGACCCGGTGCAGACGACCAAGACCAGCGTTCACGGCGCGATCAACATGCTCGGCCTTGCCAAGCGGACCGGTGCCAAGATCTTCCAGGCCTCGACCAGCGAAGTTTACGGCGACCCCGCCGTCCATCCGCAACGCGAGGATTATTGGGGTCATGTCAACCCGATCGGCCCGCGGTCCTGCTACGACGAGGGCAAGCGTTGTGCCGAAACCCTGTTCTTCGACTATCGCCGCCAGCACAATCTCGCCATCAAGGTGGTGCGGATCTTCAACACCTATGGGCCACGCATGCACCCCTCGGATGGGCGCGTCGTATCGAACTTCATCGTCGCCGCGCTGAAGGGCGCACCGATTCCTATTTACGGGGACGGCACGCAGACGCGCAGCTTCTGCTATGTCGACGATCTGATCGACGGATTCCTGCGGCTGATGGACAGTTCGGACGATACCACCGGGCCGATCAACATCGGCAACCCCGGCGAATTCTCGATGCGCGAACTGGCGGAAAAGGTGATCGCGATCACCGGCTCTAAATCCGAGATCAGCTATCTGCCGCTGCCGCAGGACGATCCGCGGCAACGTCGCCCGGACATCACCCTGGCCAAGGATGTGCTGGGGTGGCAGCCGACCGTCGCGCTCGACCAGGGGCTCGAGAAGACGATCGACTATTTCCGCCAGATCGTGTGAGCTCCGGTGCACCCGGTCGCGCCGGCGACCGGTGGCACTCAGACCAACGCGATTGACAAAGCATCCGTCTTGCCCCGGGAATAAAAGACTCTTGCGCCAATCTGATACAGTCGCGCTGCGGTCTTCCGAAGTTAAGGCTTGTTCAATGCCAACTTTGCTACAGGCTGACGAATATCGGTATGCGGAAATCTGCGGATAATGACGGCACAGGTTCCAGTGCAGGCGAGTGATCGCTCTCATGAAAACGGCAACGCCACCGATACGCAGGCGGTCCGCGCCGCGCTCTATATCGTGCTGGCGCTGGCGGATGCCGGTATCGTCGCCATGGCGTTCGCGCTCTCCGACCTGCTCCGCCACCAGCGGATCACCGATATGCTGACGCTCAGCTACTGGCTTATTGTGCCGGTGTTCATCGCGGCGAGCTTCTATGTCCGCGCTTATTCCTACACGACGCTGATCGCCCGGCACCTCAGCATCTGGAAGGCGATCACCGCCATGCTCGGGGCGACGGCGCTGACTATCATGCTGCTGTTCGCAGCCAGGAACAGCACCGACGTCTCGCGCGTCGCCTTTTTCACCGGCACGCTGTTCAGTCTGTTGGGGCTAATCTTGATCCGGCTGCCGCTGCCGCTGCTGGTCAAGGGGCTCGGCTCACACTTCTTCCGTCGCGTGCTGATCGTCGATGGCGCATTTGACCATGATGTGCCGCCCGGTATCGAGCGGATCGACGTGGCCAGACTCGGCATCCGTCCCGAGATTACCGACCCGCTGATGCTGCACCGCTTTTCCCAGATCGTCGGCGGGGCCGACCGGGTTACAGTGTCCTGCGCGGTCGAGGATCGCGAACGCTGGTCACTGTATCTCAAGAGTGTCGATTGCGACGGCGAACTGCTGATCCCCGAATTGCACAATGTCGAACCGCTGAGCGACTCATCGGGCCTGGGCCTTGCCGGCGTTCGGGTATCGCTCGGGCGGATGAACATGCGCAATCGCCTGGTCAAGCGAGCCTTCGACATGACGATCGCGGCCGGCGCGCTGATCGCGCTGGCGCCGGCGATGCTGATCATCGCGCTGGCGATCAGGCTGGACAGCCCAGGCCCCATCCTCTTCCGCCAGCAGCGGATGGGCCGCACCAATCGCTTGTTCAACGTGCTGAAGTTCCGCAGCATGTACGTCGATCTCGGCGATCGCAGCGGTCATCACTCGACGCGGCGCGACGATCCGCGCATCACGCGGGTCGGCCGGTTCATCCGTGCGACCAGCCTCGACGAATTGCCCCAGCTGCTGAACGTGCTGGGCGGCAGCATGAGCCTGGTCGGTCCACGCCCGCATGCGCTCGGCTCGCGCGCCGGCGACAACCTCTTCTGGCAGATCGATCGCCGCTATTGGCTGCGCCACACGATCAAGCCGGGCCTTACCGGCCTGGCGCAGGTCCGCGGCTATCGCGGCTCGACCGACAAGGCGGACGATCTCATCAAGCGTCTGGAAAGCGACATGGAATATCTGGCGCATTGGTCGCTGATGAACGACATCACGATTCTGGTCCGCACTGTGTTCGTGATGCTGCACCGAAATGCCTATTGAGGGTGTCCGTCCGGACGCATGACAGCGGCCTTGAGCTCACGATCGCCGGAACCCCGCCGCACCGTTCAGAACGGCATCTCGCCTTCGTAATTGCCGGCCTCGCTATAGCGGCAGACCAGGACATCCTCGCGCTGGCCGTGCGCCAGGGCGCAGCCGACCGCATGCGTCGCGCGCCACATTACCTGGGTGTAATGGCCGATGTCGCCGACCCGCCCGGTCGTGCTGTTCGCCGGAAAGCGGCCATAGCGGAAGAATCGCTTTTCGCGCGCCCAGGCATCGACCATCGCCTCGGGCGTGAACCGGCCGGGGGTGCCGGCCCAGAGGTTCTCGCCCTCCGGCGCAGCGTCGTTCTCGGGCGCATGATGGAAGGCGCCGGTCGTCGCCAGATGATCGGCCCAGACGCTTGCCGATCGGGCGAGCGCCGGATCCCAGGTCAGCGGCGGGATGCCCAATTGGGCGCGCTCGGCATTGTGCCGCGACACCAGACGGGATTCGAAGCCATCGCTGGCCCCCAGCAGCCACGGCGCGGCAGCCGCCACGAAGAGGGCGCCCGCCAGTCTGTACCTGCGTGAAACCATCGTGGTTCCGTCCATCGCCATCGAGAGAGGCGATCATGACAGTGCGCGTTCACCAGCCGGTTAGAAGCTGTGGTAAAGCCGACGTTAGGCTCAGGAATTGGGCGGCGCGGGCAGGACGAACACCCGGTCGCCGCGGCTAGCCACCGCGAACAACTGGCGTGCGAAATCGGGCGGCAGGCCGATACAGCCATGCGTTGCGCGCCCGCGTTCGACCGTACTGGCATGCAGGGCGACGCCGTCATGCGTCAGCCAGAGCGTATAGGGCATGTCGGCGTCATAGGCGCGCGAGCGATGCATCCGCTCCTTGCCTAGCAGCGCAAAGCTGCCCGATGGAGTCGCCGTGCCGTCCGACCCGTAGACGATGATCGCCGTACCGATCTCGTCGGCGCCGCGGAACACCGAGATCAACTGGCGGGGCAGATCGACCCGCATCCAGATCGGCCCGTCGCCCAAGCCGCGATCGGCCCAGCGGAAATCGCCGAAGGTCATCCTGGCGGGAACCTGCAACAGGCTGGCGATCGGATGCCGGCTGCCATCGGAGGCGACGAACACCGGGCGCTCCGCCGGCCGGTAGCGGATCCGCCCGTCAGGCGATCGCGCGGGACGGGGCGGGGAGGGCAGTTGCAGATTGTCGATCGGCGCAGGCGGGCGATCGCATCCCGCTACCATGACGCTGAGGATCATCGGCAGCCAGGCGCCCGATCGGCTGCAGGCCTTGAGACGGATTGCCATTCCGGTCACGCGAAGTCGCGAAGGCCTGCGCGCGCAGCGGCACGGAGGGGTGGAAAGAGAGCCGCGGCGACCGCCTTTCTCGCCTGGAAAGATGGAGCGCCGCTGCACGGCCGTGCGCGCAGGCGTTTCGCGGTACCGGCGTCATGCACCCTCGTTGGGGATCCTTCGCACTTGCGCGCAAACCGTACCGAACGGATCCTGAACCGCTTCAACAAGCCTCATAGCGAAGCGTCGGGCGCCGGCGCCGCAGCATCGGGCCCATAGCGAAGAAGCCGAGGACGAGCATCGCCCAGGTCGACGGTTCGGGCACCGCGGGGGTCACCAGCGTCGTCGGGACGTTCGTGTCCGTGCCGCCGGGCGTTCCGCCGGTGCTGCCACCACCACCCGTGCCACCGCCGCCAGGCCCCGATACGCCTCCGCCGAGGACGGGCCTGCCCGGAATGAACACACCGCCTGGGTTGGTCGGCACGACTGCGTCGATCAACGGTCCACCGGCCGGACCGACCGCTTCGGGAACGAACGTAGCATCGGCGGGCGTGTAGGCGGGAACCGGCACACCACCGCCTGGCACGACCGGTGCATCGGGACGATGACGAACCGAGGTCAGAACGCGTTCACCGGGAGGACCGACGTCGAAGCCGGTGCGCGGCTGCTTAGTATTGACCAGCCAGCCATAGCCGCGGCTGCCCGGCGAGCGCGCATCAAAGACGCTGTCCGGACCGCTCATGCGAAACGTACTGGGCGGTGCCGCGGCTTTGGACGAGGTGCCGGAAAGCTCGCCGCCCACGCCGGCGACGCCGATCAGCGCGACGGCGAAGGCGGCAAGGCTGGTCGCGAGAGGACGACGCCGGGCAGTCGAAACGGCGCGCCGTGTAACGTACCGTATAGACCGCATGTTCTTCATCCCCTGTGAACTCCCATGCACTCGGTTGGTTGCGCCATACCGTGCCGCTTATCGGATCATTGGATAGAATCCAACCATAACGAGTCCCGGCCACTGGAACCGGATTTTTAAGCTATAGATCAGCCAGACTATGAGCAAAGCGACGTCATGACCTTTACATTTCCGGTCGCGTTTACCATTCTATGTCCCGCAATTTCTGACATTTATCACGAATGAGGCGCCATTATGACCAAAGCATCTGGTGAGATATTGTGTGCTGGTGGCACGCTCTGCTTGTGGGCGGCAACATGGTAGAGATGTCGTGCGTGCCATAGCGGCACAACGGCGCTTACACTGGCGAGGAAAACAACAACGGCCCGGACATTCGGGCCGTTGCATGTCATCGCAAAGGCTCTCGAAGACACGCCGCAGCGCGTCTTCGGATCGCGATCAGCAGGTGATCGGGCGCAGGGCAGGGGAGCGCTTGCGACGCCGCATGCCGAAGCCGATCGCGCCGAAACCAAGGATCATCAGCGCCCAGGTGCCCGGCTCGTGAACCGGCGCCGGCACCCGCGTCGGGACGGTGCCGTTGAGATAGCCGTTGATGAAGTTCAGGTTGTACGACACCAACGTGTTGCCGCCGATTTCACCGGCCGACGAGTTGGTGCACTTGGAAAGATCCGTTGTCACGGCCGTGCTGCCGGTGTTGTTTGTACGGACCGATGGAATCTCCTCCGCAATACTCGTCGAATATACCTCCATTAATTCCGAACGACGTCACCGAGGCGATCTTGCCATTGATGAACTCGGGTCCGCCCGAGTCACCTGGCGAGGCTGCCGATTCGCCGACCACGCCGAGCTGCTTGATGCTGCAGATGCTGCAGATGCTGCAGATGCTGCAGATGCTGCCGAAAACGTCGTGCGCCGCAGTCCCGTCGTCAAAGTCGTACAGGACAACGCCCCTGCTTGAGCCAGCAAAGATCGATTGCCTTAATATTCGTAGATGTTGCTGCCGACCCGCTCGCGATACTCGCTCGCCACGCCGATGGGGCCACCGATCGTGCCCGTGCCGACTTCGGTATATTGCTGGAGAGGATTGCCGCTGAAGAGGTCATAAATGTCGTGACCGCTGGTATCGCCGGTGATGCTGAACAGCGCGACGTCATTGCCGCCGATCAGGCCGGTCGCAGCTAAGCTGGGATTGGAGGCAAAGGTGGTGGCGGTGTAGATTCTCGCGCCGACCGCGCGCTGATCGCCGAACGAGGGTAAATAGAAGCGGATCGAAGTGATCGGATCGTTCGCGCTGGTTTCCAGGCAGTGCGCCGCAGTGAGCACGGTGCCGGCGCCGATCAGCGATCCGGTGCACAGGCAGCCGAGGCCGGTCGTCTGCCTCGACACGAAAGCGAGCCGACACCGCTATAGCCCGAGGTGCGGCTCGTATTGACCTGGTCGAGGATCGTGTAGGTCATGTAGCTGCGGGCGAGGTCGCCCGCGACATAGGTGGCGGCCGATGCCTGGCCCGCTGCAGCCGAACCTGCAACGGCAAGCGCCAACCCTATTTCTTGATCATTAAACCCTTGTCCCTTTCGCCCGGCTCAAGCCCTACTGGCGATGAGCGAACCTCGCAAACTTCGAGCGAGGGTAAATGAACTGCCAGGGCGACCCCGCATCCGCCCGCCAGCTCAACGAACGCCGGTCGCCCAGCGGCAAGTCCGGAGCGGGCCACGCCATTCCCTTGTGGTCATCGTTAATCGTGCGTCGATGACGCACCGCAAGCGACGACGCAAACCGGCGTGATAATGGATCAATGCTCTCCCAGCGCCCCACTTCGGGACAGACAGTCACAGGGTGTCGGGGGCGCCGCGGCACGGCGATGCGCACTTGTCAGCTCAGGCACTCGCGGCGTTGCTCGACGGTGTCGCCATCGCTCAACCGGGTCATCACCGCCAGCGCTCGACACCGGCCATCCTCACCTTGTTGCAGCGGCCCGGCCACGACGAAGCCGTGTCCGCCCGCCGCATCCCGCCATTCCTGCATATCGCCGCTGAGCAAGGCGGTCTTCATCGCGGCAGCGCGCGACGAGGCGATCACCTCGCCGCCAGCCGCATCGTCCGTGTCCAGCGACAGATCGAGCGGGGCACGCACGGCCGGTGGAACGTCCGCGACCTCGTGCCGAACCGCCGCGCGCGGGGGCGCGGCGTGGCGGCTGCGTGCGACCGGGCCATGGCCTGGCTGGCGCGGAGCGCTCCGGGCCGTGGCTGGCGGGACGGGGATCATGACCGAATAGGATTGGCTCGCCCTCACGCGCTCACCCACCAACGCCGTAACGGCGAGCGTGCAGAGGCAGAAGAGACCGACGCCGATATTGGTGCGGACCGGTAGCCGGGACGGCACCGGCGCCGTCCCGGGCACAGCAGGGCCACCGGCATAGCAGCGGTTCCAGCCCGCGATCCGCACGGCACCGACATGCACGCTCCAGCCGCGATCGACGATATACCGGCCAGCATCCCGCGTCCGATCGATCGTCATGCCTGCCGTTCTCCGTTGCGACGTCCCGATCATCGGGGGGGGGGGGCGATCTTCAGGGCATATGGCACCGCGCGGGAAGCGCCAAGCGTGATCCTCCTGCCGCTTACGCGATATCAACCATTTGCCGCGACAAGGACGTGAAGGTCGAGGTGGTCCGATGTCGTTCGTTGCAAAGCTTTATCAGGACGATCGTTTGGCCGAGCGCCATGCGGTGACGCTCGACGGCACGTTGCGCGATGCCCAGGCCGAACCGCACGACGTCGTGATCGACGACCTGTCCGCCACCGGCTTCCGTACCGCGGCGATAGCCGGGGTCGCCGTGGGCGACGTCATCACGCTGGGGATTTTCGGGATCGGCCTGCGCTCCGCAGCGGTGCTGCGCGAGAGTGACCGCCATTATGGGTGCCAGTTCTTCGTCCCGCTGAACGCGAGCGAGCTGGCATTCGCCCTTGCAGGCCTGACGCCGCCCGATCCCCTGCCACTCCACGGCGCTGCGCTGTTCCCGACTGGCGCGGGTGAGGCACAGGCCAGCGAATGGTCGCTGTCGATGCGGGCGCGGATCCTGACGATCCTGGCGGCGGGCACGCTGCCATGGCTCGGGCTGGGACTGGCCTGGCACATGCTCTAGGCCCGCGTCCGGGCATAGTTCAGCCCGGTGCGGCATCCGCGACCGGCGCACCCAAGACATGCGATAGCCACCGCCTCCGAAGGAAAGCGGTGGCTATCGTGTCGTTACGCCGTGATCAGGCAGTCGCACCTGCGGTGATGCGCTTGATCTTGGCGTCGAACTTGCCGTCAGAACGACGCTTGGCCGACCGCATCGCAAAGCCGACCGCGCCTATGCCGAGGATCATCATCGCCCAGGTGGCGGGCTCGGGCACCGCGCCACCGATCGTGGCCGTGCCAGGGCCGGAGATGGTGAGCAAATAGCTGCCGCGCGACGGCTGGTGACGACCGCGAAATATTGGGCGCCTGTCGACAGCGAGCGGTTGATAAGGGAGTCCGTGACTGCACCCCATCGTCGTCATACTGCAGCACATTCGCCAACGGGCTCTGCGGGTTGAACGCGCCCTTGTAAAGGCCGAGATAGGTGTCGAACACCCTTGATGCGGCAGTGCATAGGTGCCGGCAGTGCATAGGTGCCGGCAGTGTTCACCGTGAAGCCATAGGCATCGTACGAGAATGCCCCGCCGCTCGTCGAGGTCGGCGGATTGCCCGCGTTGGACGAATTGAAGGTCGTATCGGCGCTGCTCAGGCTACCGTGATGACGACCGTCGCCGCATTTGCCGGAACTGCCGCCGCGGCGGCAGCGAACGGCACGGTGCTCATTGCCAGCGTCTTAATGACATTCATTGTTCGCCCCTTTTGCTACCCAACAGAGTGGGCCAGTGGGCGGAATCAATAGTTCATTAAGCCTGAATAATTTTAATTTCGTTATTTCACATTGATACATTAAAATTACCCGACTTCAGGCGTGATGCCAAAAATCCTCTTACTTATCGGTAATTTCCAGCGCAGGCCTGAGCGCGTCTGCTTGCCGTGGCTGGATATGCGTCAGAACCGCACCGGCAGGTAGATGAATGACACGCGTCCCGTTTGGGACAGGATGACTTTGCTAATCCACTGACCTTGTGATGATCGCCGAACCGCGATGCGCCCTTGCAGCGTCGGGGCAGTGCTGCGTGACGGCACTACATCCGCCACCATGTGATTACCGTGCACGGCTCCATATGTCAGTTATGGATATTTTTTCGCTTGCAAATGTAATAAAACGTTATGCCACATCTTAAGCTAGGGTCAGGACTCGTTGATCAAAGCCAGAAGATGACGGTGGCAGCTAGGGCGATGGCGGACAAGAAGACTGTCGGACACCTGTCATAGCGGGTGGCGACGCGGCGCCAGTCCTTCAGCCGTCCGAACATGATCTCGATCCGGCTACGGCGCCTGTAGCGGCGCCTGTCGTGTTTGATGGGCTCGAGCCGGGACCTCCGACCTGGGATGCACGGCTGGATGCCCTTGGCCTGCAAGGCATCCCTGAACCAGTCGGCGTCGTAGCCGCGGTCGCCGAGCAGCCATTGCGCCTTGGGCAGATCGTCCAGCAACGCGGCCGCGCCGGTGTAGTCGCTGACCTGTCCGGCGGTCATGAAGAAGCTGAGCGGACGGCCGTTGGCATCGCTGACAGCGTGAAGCTTCGTGTTCATGCCGCCTTTGGTGCGACCGATCAGGCGGCCGAGATCCCCTTTTAACCCGCAGGCTCGATGCCGTGCGGTGCGCCTTCAGGTACGTCGCGTCGATCATGATGGTCTTTGGTCGGCATCAGCGGCAGCCAGGCCCTCCATCATGCGGAGGAAAACACCCATCTCACCCCACCGTTTCCAGCGATTGTAGAGCGTCTTGTGCGGGCCATAGTCGCTGGGCGCATCACGCCAGCGCAGCCCATTGCGGTTCACGAAAACGATGCCGCTCAACACCCGCCGGTCGTCAACTCGCGGCTTGCCATGGCTCTTGGGGAAATATGGCCGCAGGCGCACCATCTGCTCCCAGGTCCCCTCACGGAGCCTGAATCAGATCGCGCCTGTTACATCAAATGGGTCCTGACCCTAGCGGCGGCAGCCGCTCCGAACCAATCCAGTTGCCAAAACGCACGACCACGCGGCAAAGAGGAAAGCGACTGATGGATTAACAGGGTACTGTCAGACTAACCGGGAATTGGGTCGAATTAACATTTGTGGGCTGTCAGGGCTGGTGGCGGGCGGGAACGCGTATCGAAATTTACGTGAACAAAGCGGACATTCGGGCGCGCTTGGTGGCGCCCTAACCAAGTAGGTAAACAGCGGTGCATTAGGTCTGACAATGCTTACCAATGGCATGACTTCTGGGGAGTACGTCACGCCGCCCTAACCCTTACCTGATTACCAGCCGGTGCATTTAGTCTGACAGGGCCCGTTCCAGTTGGCACGGTAGGTTAGGACCGAGGACTGACTGACATCTCTGCTCCGCCGAGGGATAATCGCCTCAGCATCATCGTCCCGATCTGGGACGAACGGGTACGCACATTTTTTTCGGCAACTCTGCACACATTTACCTCAGATTAACGTTACTGCTTAACCGACGGCGATATGCCTTCAGTTCAGCGATGTTCTGAATGCCCACGATCGTTGGTGGAGGGCGATTTAGCCCGTCTTAACGGTCACAAAAGGGGTACAGATATGAAGCGCTTTCTTCTGCTCGCGGTCGCTGGAACGATAGCTACCGTTGCACCTGCATCAGCGACGGTTCTCATGCCGGATATGACTGGCGTGGCGTTCACTGCCCTCGACACCAGCACACGCGGAACGCAGCTTGCGAGCATTCAGACCGGCACCACGGGAGCCACGACCTACACCGGATCGCTTCGCAGCGCAGTTTACCGCAACACGCTGGGTACACTGGACTTCTATTTCCAGGTCGCCATCGACACGATCGCCGCGGGTGATGAGGTGTTCAATCTCACTGCTTCTAGCTTCCTGGGCTACACCGTTGATGCTCTGGTCGACACGACCGACTTTGATGGCGCCGGGTTTTTCACGGCCGCGAACAACCCGAACCTGCAAGGCCCCGCTGGCTCAACAACAACGGCTTCGCGGAACGGCAGCGGCTCGGTCGTGCGCGCCGACTTCGGATCTAATGGTTTAGAAGCTGGCGGGCAGACCAGTGCGACATACATTTTCCGCACCAACGCTACGGCCTACAACCTGGGCGGCACCTTCACTACGCAAGACGGATCGGTAGCTCAGCGCGCGAACTTCCAGCCCGTCGCAGCTGCTGTTCCTGAGCCCGCAACCTGGGCGATGATGATCCTGGGCATGGGCGCTGTTGGTTTCTCGATGCGCTCGGCGAAGCGCCGCTCGGAGAAGAAGTTCGACGCCAAGATCAAGCGCATGACGGCTGCCGTCGCTTAACAAGATCCGCCTGCGCCAACTCGTAGGTAGAAGGGAAGCCGTCACTCCCCGCCGGAAGTGGCGGCTTTTTCGTGCTTGTTTGCTGGGGGTCGCTCACAGTCGGGGATGACAATGGCTGCCGCTGTGACCAACCCAGCTATCACAGGTGATTGCCGAGCATACTCTGCCGCCCCAGTATCGACAGGCTAATCTCCCGATTGGCGAACCATCGCCCCTCTGGCGATGCGGTTCACGTCTTTGGTCGCAGGTGTCCCTCCCCCGGGCCTCCGCGACCAAAGTTCCTTGTTACCGCGGTATCGATCTTGAGACGCCGTTTGGCATTTCAGTTCATGGCCTTTTGCGCGGGTCGGGTGCATATCAAACGGAGCTGTTCGGAACAGGCCGGCTAGCTGGCGGGGTTGCGGTATGCTGGACGCCTTGCACTACGGTGCGCCACGACGCGTGTGGGTGGCAGATGGTCACGTCTTCGTTGAAGGGCATGACGGAGCTCTTCTGACGATGACGCCCGAAGTGGCCATAGCGCTTGGCCGTAAGCTAGGATCAGGACTCATTGATCATAGCCAGAAGAGGACGGTGGCAGCGAGGGCGATGCCCGAGAGGAAGACGGTAGGGCATCGGTCGTAGCGAGTAGCGACGCGGCGCCAGTCTTTCAGACGGCCGAACATGATCTTGATGCGGCTGCGCCGCCGGTAGCGACGCTTGTCGTATCTGACCGGCTCGTTGCGCGATTTCCGACCTGGGATGCAGGGCTGGATGCCTTTGGCTTCCAGGGCATCCCTGAACCAGTCGGCATCATAACAGCGATCGCCAAGCAGCCACTGCGCCTTTCGGCAGGTCGTCGAGTAGGGCTGCCGCGCCAGTGTAGTCGCTGACCTGCCCGGCGCTCATGAAGAAGTTCAAGGGCCGTCGGTTCTCATCACTGACGGCGTGCAGCTTGGTGTTCATGCCGCCTTTGGTGCGGCCGATCAGGCGGCCGAGATCCCCTTTTTTACCCGCAGGCTCGACGCCGTGCAGTGTGCCTTCAGGTATGTCGCGTCGATCATGACCGTCTTCCGCACGGCCTCCGCTGCCGCGAAACCCTCCATCATGCGGAGGAAAACGCCCCGTTCACCCCACCGCTTCCAGCGATTGTAGAGCGTCTTGTGCGAACCATACGCGCTCGGTGCGTCACGCCAGCGCTGCCCGTTGCGGTTGACGAAGACGATGCCACTCAGCACCCGCCGGTCATCGACCCGCGG
>Ga0160428_1002229_pt1 | contig 12236 bp, 12 predicted proteins | sample SolpanmetagenomM_FD_108198 | JGI IMG/M metagenome (GOLD analysis project Ga0160428, IMG submission 108198) | Solar panel surface microbial communities from Lawrence Berkeley National Laboratory, California, USA - M | ecosystem: Engineered > Built environment > Solar panel > Unclassified ... | reverse complement strand
CTCAGCGCTCCAGCGGCGGGGTGCTGGCCCGGAGCAGGACCTCGCCCTCGACCGCCTCGACCCGGCGCTTCGTCGGCTCCGGGTCGTCGAGCAGGTCGAACGCGGCACCGCCGATGTCGCCGAGCGGCAGCCGGACCGTCGTCAGCGCCGGCGTCACGTCGCGCAGCGTGGGGATGTCGTCGAAGCCCGCGACCGCGACGTCCTGCGGCACCCGCAGCCCCGCGTCGCGCAGCGCCGCCATGGCCCCGACGGCCATGACGTCGTTGGCGGCGAAGACGCACGGGGGTGCGGCGCCGCCCGTGCGGGGCCGCTCGCCGGAGGCCAGCAGCCGGGTCACCGCCTCGTGGGCGCCGTCGCGCGTGAACGCCGACGCGACGACCCGCCGCTCGTGCGCGCCGATCCCGGCGGCGGCCAGGGTGCGGACGAAGCCGCTCGTGCGCTCGGCGGCGGTGACGAGGTCCGGCGGGCCGCCGAGCACGACGAACTCCCGGTAGCCCAGCCCCAGCAGGGCCTCGGCCAGCCGCGCGGCCCCCGCCTCGTTGCCCAGCAGGACGGTGTCCACGTCGAGGACGTCCTGCGTCACGGCCGAGACCCGGCCCCCCGAGGCGCGGAAGGCGTCCAGCTCGGTGCGCAGCGCCAGCACGCTGTCCGGGTCGTGCCAGCGGCTGCCGACGAGGACGACGGCCCGCACGCGCTGGCGGCGCAGCGCGGCGACCTGCGCGACCTCCCGGGCCCGCGACCCGTCGGTCACGGCGAGGGTGACGATGACGTCGGCCGCGGCCGCCCGCGCCATCAGCCCCGCCGCGATGGTGGAGAAGTACGGGTCGGCGATGTCGTGCACGACGAGGCCCACGACGTCCGAGCGTCCACGGGCCATGGCCTGCGCCTGGGCGTTGGGGGAGTAGTCGAGGCGGGCGGCGGCGTCGGCGACGCGGGCGCTGAGCGCCTCACCCACCGTGCGGGTGCTGCCGTTGAGCACGCGCGAGGCGGTGGCCAGGGAGACGCCGGCCTCGCGCGCCACGTCGTCCAGGGTCACGAGCCCCGGCCGGGCCCGGCTGCGGCGCTGACGGGTGGGCGCGGCGGCGGGCCCGTCGTCCGGGGAGGGGTTCGCGGCGGCGCTCACCCGGCCATCCTGCCGGGTGCCCCGGCGTCAGGGGCGCGGCGCGGAGGACTGCCGCTCGGCGACGTCGTGCAGGGCGCGGCGCTTGACGGCCTCGCCGAACAGGCAGAGCCCCGCGTTCAGCGCGACCAGGCCGACCGTGCCCTGCCCGGCCCAGCGCAGCAGCGGACCGCCGCGCCCGCGCCTCGTGCCGGCGTCGATGGCCGTGCTCACCCCCGCCCCGACGAGCAGCAACCCGCTGGGAGCCAGCACCTGCCAGGTGCGGTAGTCGTCCACGGGCCCAGCCTGCACCGGGCGCGGCGCCGCCGCAGGCCGGGGCGCGGGTCCCGCGGGCGCCGGGCTCAGAGGATGTCCGCGTACTCCTCGCGGTGGCGCTGCACGTGCAGCCGCACGAAGGAGCAGGCGGGCACGACGCGCAGGCCGCGGCGGCGGACGTCGGCGAGGGCCGCGTCGACGAGCTGCGTGGCCAGGCCCTCGTGCTCGTGCGCGGGGTCGACCTCGGTGTGCGTCATGGCGACGGCGCCGTCGCGCGGGACGTAGTCGGCGAGGACGACGACCTCGCCGTCCAGGCGCCCCTCCCAGCGGTGGGCCTCCTCGTCGTGCGTGACGACGAGCTGCTGCGTGCTCACGGTGCCTCCCGGGGATCGACTGACGGCGCCAACGCCCCCGGGTCTCCGCTGCTTCCCCGAGCTGTCTCCCCGGGCTGCTCCCCCGGGGTGCGGGCCACGTCCCGGCTACGATGAGGCGCGAGCCGGGGTCCGCCCCGGCCGGCCAGCATGGCGCAACTGGTAGCGCACCGAACTTGTAATTCGGGGGTTGGGGGTTCAAGTCCCCCTGCTGGCTCAGGATCGTCTGTCTCGCAGCGTTTGTGCAGCGCTATTGGGTGACCCCTTGAGGTCGATCCCGCACTTACCCCGCACTCTCGCGGACAACCTTGAGCGTGGGGACCCTCTCCAGAGCTGCGAGAGCAGCCGGGTCGGGCTCGGCCTGACCCACGTAGAAGGCCAACGACGTAGTGACGTTGGCGTGTCCGAGCTGGTCGCGGACGATGACCGCGCTCTTGGTCGCGGAGTAGAGCTTGGTCCCGACCGTCCTGCGGAAGACATGAGACGTCACGTCGGGCAGCTCGGCTGCGTCCAGCAGCCGGCGCAGGTGCTTGGCCGTGTTGCTCGGGTCGAGGAGCTGGCCCGTGGGGGAGGTGAAGACCACCCCCTCGGGGTGGACGGGACGATCACGCAGACGGCGCTCCAGCATCGTGACCACGTAGGCCGGGAGCGGAAGAGTCTTTCGCCCGGCCTTGGACTTGGTGCGGTCCTGCCGGACCATGCCGACGCCCGTCACGCGGGTCATCGTCCCGGTGATGCGGACGGTGCCCGCCTTCAGGTCGAGGTCGGACCAGCGCACGGCCCCCGCCTCCCCGATGCGGGTCCCGGTACCCAGCATGAACTCCACCAGGTCCGACACGTCGTAGGTGTCCCGGTACTCAGGGAGGTCGAGCACGGCGTAGAGCCGCGCTTCCTCCTGCGGGGTGAGGACGCGGGGAGCGTCGCCGTTCTGGCGACGGGTCCGCAGCGGCGAGGGAGCCGACATCTTGATCGGCTGGACTCCGGGAACGGGGTTCACGCCCAGAGCCTCATGACGGACAGCGAGCTTAAACATGCCCATGAGGACGGACTTGGCCGTCTTCGCCGCACTCGGACCCTTGGTGTCCGTGATGTTGACCAGCACCCGATCCAGGACGGGGACGGTCGCCTCCCGGAGGGTGAGGCTGCCCACGGACGGAGCGAGGTTGCCCATCCAGGTGGCCCGGTAGATCTCCTTGGTGCCGGGTGCCAAGTCGCTGCGGTCAATGGTCTCCAGCCAGACCTCAGCGAGCGCCGAGACACGAGAGGTCGCCTTGATGGCTCCGCTAGTAGCACCAGCACGCTGAGCGAGCTGGGCGCGGAGGTCGGACTCAGCGCGACCCTTGGTCGGCTGGTGAGACTCCACCTGGCGGAGAACGCCGTCAGCGTCACGGACACGGGTTCTCGCGCGCCACTGGGTTTTCTCTCCCTTGGCGGGCTTGGTACCCGTGGGGAGGGTCGTCCAGGTCGTGCGCTGCTGGCCGGAGGCGTCCAGCTCGGTGCGCGCCACCTGCTGGGTGAGGTTGATGGTGCCGAAGCCCCCAACGGGGATGCGAGGTCGAGGCATGGTCGGGACCGTAGCACTGAAGATGCGGGATGACTACAAGGTTCGGGTGTAGGTGGTGAGTCCGACGCGCCGATGCGTTGGACTCGCGCCCGGCGTGTCGCAGGTGTGCTGGAGAGGCGAAGTACGTGAGGCGTTGTATCACCGCAGGTCGCGACCGTTAGTGAACTTGAAACGCAATCACCGTAGCTGGAACCAATTGTCCTGCAACAAGTTCGATGCTCTGCCGTGCCCGTGGGTACTTGTACGGTTACGTCATCGAGACCAATCCGGCCTCGTGCATCCTCATGCAAGGGGTTCTATGTCGAGCTTGATGTTGACGCCCAGGCCGTTCGAAGGTCAGCCGCTTTCCCGCCCCCTGACCGTGCTGGAGGCGGCGGGCTACCTGGGTCTGCACCGGGGGACGCTGGACAACTGGCGCAGTGAGGGGCGGGGGCCTGGGTACTACCGCGTTGGCGTCAAGGCGGTGCGCTACCGCATCGAAGACCTGGAGGCCTTCATGAGCGAGGGCGAGTGAGTACCCCGGTCCTGGAGGAGCAGGACTTGGCAGCAGTAGACCGCGAGCGCCCGGTGACGGTCCTTGCGCAGGAGACGGGCCTGGGCGAGGGAACGGCGTTCTTCCTGCCGTCGCCTGGTGACCCGTGGACGGAGTACACCTACGAGCAGCTGCTTGCTGACCTCGTGGACCAAGACGAGTTCATCGTCCCGAACCTGCTGGCTCGGGTGATGCTCCTCTTCGGCAAGCCCAAGGCCGGCAAGTCGGCTGTCGTCGTTAACCTGTGCAACGCGATCATCACCGGAGCACCCTTCTTGGGTGCCTTCCCCTTGGTCAACGCCCAGGGAGAACCGCTCTTCAACCGCGTCATCGTCTTGGCCGCTGACGCCTCCATCAAGCGCGAGTATGCCGCCCGCTTGCAGAGGCTCGGGGTGACGCAGGCAGCGGGGCTGCGCCTCCGGGTGCTGCATCGCGCTCTGGACTCGACGGACTGGGAACGGCTGACCAAGCAGCTTCGTCCCGACAGCCGCACTCTGGTAGTTCTCGACTCCCTCACCATGGCTACCGAAGGCGGCACGGCTGACGATCAGTCGGTGAAGGTCGCCCTGCGGGGGGCGACCTACATGAGTGAAGCTGGGGCCAGCGTCATCGTCGTGGGGTACCAGTCCGATTGGGGTCCCGCGACTCCCCCCAAGGGGCAGCTTCCGAGGCCGCAGGGTCACACGGCTGTCAGTGCGGGTGTGCGCTGGCTCATGCACGTCGGTAAGCCGAACCCCTTCGATGACAAGAACGTCGAGCTGACCTGCTGGGGCAACGCTGGGCGCGTCCACAAGTACGCGCTCCAGCGCCGGGACAGCGCCGCTGATTTGCATCTGGTCAGCCAGGAGACGGCTGACGAGCTGAGCACTGCCGTCGGAGAGAGCCAGAAGCAGACGAAGCGGAAGAAGGACGACCGTAACCGGGAGATCGCGGACCTGATCGTTCAGAGCTGCCAGGGGCTGAACCAGGAGCAAGCCGCCGCCTGGCTGGAGGTCCACGAGGTACAGGGCGTGAGCGGGAAGGTCATCAAGGCCAGTACCGCTGTGGGCTATTTCAGCCGCAAGGCTCAGTTCGGTGGGTTGGCCCGCTGCAACGGTGGTGTCTGGTCGCTGAGCGGGACGTCCTGAGGACCCACTACTCAGTTGCTTGGTTGCTTGGTTGCCTCAAGAGAGACTGTCACTCAACTCGGTAGAGAGAGACGGGGCATCGAGCCCCGTCCTGCTGATGCACTCGCCCTCGCTGAGCGCCGGAGCGCTCGGGCGTAGATGGAGTCATGGTCCTTCGGCCTGGCCTCGGACCAGGCGGCGACAGCCGGATGGTCACTGACTCCATGGATGGAGCCACGGCTTGAGGCCGAGGCTCTCCCGGACTGACTGATCAGGGGTCGGCGCAAGAGCGCCTCCCTGGTTGCCAGAGATGGAGACGACCGAGGTCGCAGCCTCGGTCCTACTCAGGCAGATGGACGCTTCCAGGCGTCCGACTCGGCTCCCTCTTTCTGAAGGTCGCCGCTCATCGTCCAGAGGCAGCCGCCGAACGGCTGCCGTTGTGATCCAAGGACGAGCACCACACGCGGGTGCTCCTCCTCAGCATGACCCGAGCCCGCCCATCCGGGCAGACGCACGAGGCCCCTCGGCCTCGTTGTCTCTCACGCGCGAGAGAGCACCGACTTATCCACAAGCGTCATGTCGTGACGCCGGTTCATCGTTCCCAAGGAGATCAAGTGCCCACCACCATGACTACGCCTGCCAGCTTCCGGGGGGAGCTGCTTCCGCATCAGCTCCGCCCGTTCGCCTTCATGGTGAACAACCCGAGGTGCCTTAATGGCATGGAGACGGGCCTGGGCAAGACCCCGACCGTGATCGCGCTGGCGTGCCACCTGCTGGACGTGGGTGAGCTGACGGCTCCTGCTGACAGTCCGCTCCTGGTCTACGTCACCGACGCTCCTGCGGTCATCCAGACCGCGAGGGCGCTGCGCAAGTTCCTGCCCGATCACCTGAGCGTGGTCGCCGTCTCGGAGGAACGCGCGCTGAGCGCGTCCAAGCCCTCCGCCAAGGCCCTGGCGACGTATGCCGCGACCTACGGCGAGGACGGCCCTGCCGTCATCGTGGCTGGCTACGACTGGGTCAGTCGCAGGACCGCGACCACGGCTGCCACCTGGCAGCCCGCGCTCACCGTCTTGGACGAGGCCGGCTGTCTCATCGGGGACGGGCCTGTCCAGCAGGGGGCTCGCACCCTGTCCTCTCGGAGTCGTCGCTGTGTGGGGATGACCGCTACCCCGTGGCGGTCCAACCCGATGCAGACGTTCCGCATCCTCCAGGCCGTCGGGACGCCGGGACTCTGGGACGAGCCCTTCTTCAGCGAGGAGTACGCGACGTGGACTGAGCACCAGCCCTCTCCGTGGGCGAAGCCGCAGCGCAAGCCGCTGGACGACTTCACGACGCCCTGGCACGAGGAGGACTTCAAGGACTACCTCCACCGTCAGACGACGGTGGTCACCGTGGCAGAAGCTGCTCTGCGGATGCCTGAGGTGCTTCACCCGGAGCCTGTCTGGGTAGCCCTGCCTGCGTCCGCGCAGGCCCTGTACGACAAGGCTGACCGCACCAACCAAGGGTTCAAGGCCTTGGAGCGCATCGGGCGCGGACTCGGCGCAGACACCAACCTCCCGGCTGCTCTCGTGCAGCAGCTCACCGGCCCGTACAAGGACCGCCGGGCCGTGGTCTGGTCCATGCACCCCAAGGTGCTGACCAAGGTGGCTGACGCTCTCACGGCGGCAGGCATCACCAGCCTCACCATGAGCGGCAAGACTGCCGACGACGAGCGGGACCGCATCCTGGACCGCTTCCGCGATGGCGAGGCTCAGGTGCTCCTGGGCAGCCACGTCCTTCAGATCGGTCTGGAGATCCAGGTCTGCGACCTGCTGGTGAGCCTGGACTGCTCCGAGACCAGCGCCGACGAGCGCCAGCGTGAGGGTCGGCTGGCCCGCATCGGGTCCCTGTTCGACACCGTCACCCACCTCTACCTGCTGCCGGACACCCCCGTCGTCCGGGCCAAGTGGAAGAAGCTGGCCAAGCGTGGAGCCCAGGCCAAGCAGATGCTCTCCACTCTCGTCTGACAACTGCGCTCCACCTTCTCGGTGAAGTCGCTAATCCCTCAAGCATAGAAGCCGGAATCAATAAGGGGGTGAGATGATGTTACCGAATAGCCTCTAAGTATTCCCCTGGGCCTTGTTGGGCAAACAGTCCCTCGGTTATCCAGTCGTCCACCACGGAGCAATATTGCGCCCTGAGCATCGTTGCTCAGCGCCTGAGGTGATGGTCTTGCGAAACGGCTCTAGGAGCCGTCTTCCCGCCAGTTGGTAGAGGTTGTCAACCAGGTCACTAGACCCCGTCAGATCCGCCTAGAGGGCCTGCTAGGGCAATGTCTGAGGGAGTGCCCGGGGGGCTGGCTAGGGGGTGGTCTCTAGGGGGACGTCCGCGACCTTGAACATATTCCATTCCTGCTTGCGGAACAATCAAGAAATGCTTCCTGACAAGAAGCAAGATGTATTTTGGGCGCATGGCTGGCCATATGAGGCTCCGTAATCGACGGAAACACCTACCGCTGCATGCGAGTCTTGACGCAAGGTCGGGAGACTGGATCCTATGTGTTGGGGGGTGCGGGCTAGGTCGCCCGCCCACCTCTGAACTGCGCGGCCTGCTCCCGGAAGTTGACTAGAGCGGGGGAGTGGATGGCTTTATCGACAAGTGCCTGCATCAGCACGTCAGTGGCCTCTTCGCCCGTCTTGCGGGCAGACCAGACCAACGCGGCGGCTACGAGAAGGCCAACCAGGACGTCGATGGGGATCTGAGCCCAGCCCATGACTTGGATGCTCGTGGACACGATGAAGAGGATCGTGGCAGTCAGCTTGGCCACTAGGAAGCCGACCGGCAATGCAACCGCTTCACGCCAGGCGAACTCACTCACCTTCCTGTCGTACTCCTCGTGGCGCGTCGGCGCGTTCGTCCTCAAGAGTGTCGCCAGCGAGCGCTCTTCTCGCAGCACCTGGCGGTGCAACATGAAGGAGACCGCCATCGTTCGCAGTGGTCCTTCATGGTTCCCCAACTCGCCCCGGTCCAGACGCGCCTTGAGATGTTTGTACTCCTCGTCGTAGTCGAGCTTCGTCTGCGTGTTGATGTTGAAGTAGAAGTTGGGGTGGGTGCCATCTGAGGAGTCGACCAGGGCGTAAGCCTGGTTGATGAGTGGCTGCAACTGTTCAAGAAGACTCCTGCTGGGGGCTCGCAGGAAGACGCCGCAGAGGCGGTAGCTGTCCGATGACCAGTCGGTCCATCCGTAGCGCTTCTTCAGCCCTTCAGGCGCGTGTGGCATGACCCACCTCCGTAGCCGCAATATCACTGCGTCGTACAGGCTGCCATTGCTCGTCGAGATGATGCCGATGACGTAGGCAGTGAAGGTCAAGGCGGCTAGACCGGCGGTCGAGCCGACTAGGCCGAGGGTCCCCAGAAGACTCAGACTCTCCGACAGGTCGCTCCGCTTGAAAGCGGAGATCACCGTGTCGCTTGCGAGATAAAGCCAGATAACCGCCAGCCAGAGGTAGCCCGTCGTCAACGGGACGCGCAGCTCTCGAACGCCGGGCAAGAGGGACGCGAACACTGAGAGACTTCCCTTCGAGTGCTGTCGCTGAGGTGTGCTCAGACCCTAGATCTGCCGATAGTCCGATGGTGACCGCTGACGACCTCGCCGTGCGTCTGCTGCCCACAGACCCACGCGACATGGTGCCCAGCACCGTGGCATGGGCACAGGCCGTCGAGGAGGACGTTGACACCGTGCTGGATACGGAGATCCGACGGGCGTACCGCGTCTCCCTCACGGCTGTCATCTGGGTGCTGGCGGCTGCTGCGGATTACCAGAACCGCATTCCTCCTGACCACACAGCCAAGATGCTCGCCCGTGAGGCGGGTGTCGGTGATCGGGTCTGGCAGAAGCGCAGCGCCTGGCTGCGCGCACGCGGCTGGCTGGAGCACGGCCCAGGGGGACGCCCAACGATGGCTGGCAGCTACGGAGGCCCGAGTGACGCCTCCCTCCCAGGCGACACGGCATGCCCGCTCACTAGAGACGGCGCTTCGGCGCACAGCTCTGTGGACAGCCGAGGAGGACGCCGAGCTGGCGTCCTGTCACAGCGACGACGACCTAGAGGACTTGCTGTGCGGTGGTCTCGCACCTTCCGCGCTGTCGAGCAGCGCAGGAGGCGGCCCCAGCAGACGACGCGACGCACGGGGAATGGGTGGTTCCAACCTGACGCCTGACTGGAGCGGTTATCGACCAGAGGCCTTCTGGTGCACTCTTGTGGGCGTCGCGCATGCGATGACACCGGGCACTCGTTCAGCGCTGTGAGCGTGTCGCCGGGGTCGAATACACGGCTCCGCGGGCCGTCCGCTCTACACCTCAGGGTGGGCGGTCCGCCTGGTCGAAGGCGGGCGGCACAGGCGCTCCCGCTACTGCCACAAGGTGGCAGGTCGGTGCCTTCCCCACACCGACCCGCCGAGCAGCAAGCTAGCAGACTCTCGAACGTTCGTTCGAGAGGTGTGCTCCGGTCTTGCGCGTCACCTCTTGCGCTCGCAGACCAACCCATCATTGTCCGCGTCGCGGTACCAATCGTACTCAGGGTCAGTGCCTTGTCGGTAGGGACCATAGCCAGCCGCGTTGGCGGCCTTGCATGTCCCGAACCGAGGGTCAGTCCCTCCGCCGCCTGCTGGCGCCGGCTCGACAGCACTCGGCGTTGGCGCTGGTGCAGGCGCCGCCACGATCCGAGCAGGAGGCGGAGCGGGCGCATCCACGTAAACCGTGGGAGCGGGTAACGCGACCGGCTGGGGCGCAGGCGCGGTGCTCGTCACGGGAGGGGCGGTGATGACGACCGGCTTGGGGCCGGTGGCGGTGTGGGTCACTGTCGGCAGCGGAGACGCTGCCACTGTAGTAGTGACGGCAGGAGCGGGCTTGGCGTCCGTGGTGGCACCGATGACGGCACCACAGCCACCGAAGAGCACCAGGCATCCGACGCCCACGCCGGTCAGCGTGAGCTTCCGCGAGCGCCTCACCGGGTGACCGTGACAGCAGGAGGCGTGATCGTTTCGGCTGGAGGCGTCACGACGACTGGAGGTGCGGGAACGGTGGTCGTCGCCACGGGAGGCGTGACGTTGACCGTAGGTGCTGCGGAGGGCTTGGTCGTCATGGTCACGGTGGGGGCGGGAAGCGTCCCAGGACCTGTGGCGGCGTAGCCACCAACGCAGCCCGCCAAGGCCGCGAAGAGACCGACAGCGATGGTGGCGAGGACGAAGCCAGCTCGACGACGCGGGCGAGCTGGAGGGATCGGGTGGGACATGAGACTCCATGACGGTGCGTGGCTGCTACTGCACTGTCAGCGTCGCAGATGCGTCCGTCTGAGGGTGGCGTAACGCGAAGGACGCAACCTCGGTGGCGAGGACCTCGACGCCCAGGGCGCGAAATGCGCAACGTGGGGTTCATGGCATCCTCTTGCCTCCCCATCATCTAGGTCAGCAGAGGTGTCAGTGGCCCGCAGGAAGGCTGAGCCCGAGACGTCCACTCCGTACGCCCGGCTCACCAAGTTCGTAGAACAGAGCAGGTACGCGCTCCAGCACTCGTCACTCGCGCAACAAGAAGACCTAGCCACCCTTGGCACGAGCTTGACCGCTATCGCTACAGAGGAGAACCGCTGGTCGGTGTCTGTGAACGTCGCCGACTTCGAGCGACTGGGGTACGTGGCGGGGTCCTTGCGTCCATTTATGATGAACGAAAGCGATGCTGTCTACCTCACCAAGGTCCTCGCTGACTTCGGACGGCTGGCCTCGCCAGACCTCCGAACGTCTGTAGTCGTCCCCCTGACGTCAGCCTGGAAAACCTTCCCTAAGCAGCACTACTTCTCTGCTGCGGGAGCGAGCGCGTCCGACGCAGATGAGCAAGTCCACTACATCAAGGATCGCCAGATCGCCGTCGACTGGATTCATGGGCGATTCACCCACGTTGACTCCTCGCGCGCTGAACGAGTGCGCAGGGTGGGTGACCATGCGGCCCAGCAAGCCCTCACGCTCTGGGTCAAGGACTCCATTGCCCTCGTTCGCCTTGTGCAAGTCGCCATCCAGAACGCAGACGATGCACGACTTCTGCGGTAGGAGGCCCTACGAATCGGGAAAAGATTCTTCCGAAGACTGTAGGTGGTAGGGGTGGGGCGCTCGTTAACAACCTTAGGGTCAAGGCCACAGCAAGGCCCGTCTGAGCCTGGCTCCCGGTCGACGCTCGCTGACCGCTCGGTGGTGAGTCCCGATGGGTAGCGCTGTTCCGCTGCTCCTGGAGGACGGCTGTGAGCTGCTGCTGTCGATAGACCCGGCCTGGCTGGTTGGCTACTCGTCACTGACAGGGCATGGCAATGCCCCGCCCCCCGAGGTGGTGGGAGACGGGGCCAGTCAGCCTCAGGTCAGCTCACAGGAGGGGAGCCAGGGACCAGGGCCAAGAGGCCTGGGTGTCCTCCTGGCCGTCGATGTAGGGGGCGGGCTCCCCGTCCCCCTCCAGCTCGATCCGCAGCCTCTGAGAGGCCATCAGGGCCTCCAGCTCAGCCAGCTCGCCCAGGCCGCAGGCGGGGCCGATCTCCAGCAGGCCGTGCTCTGCGACGTAGGACCAGACCAGCTCGCCAGCAAGAGTGTGCTGCGCCTGCACGAGGCAGTCGCAGACGCGGGCGGCAACGGTGATGTACATGAGGACTCCTCAGGCGTGTGGTGGCAAGGCGGAGCGGGACGGCTGTGTCCGGGCTCCTGGAGCTGGGTGCTGACGGGCCGCTCTGACGGCCCGCACTTCCCGCATTTACCCCGCAGATACAGCGGGAGGACGGGTGAGTGCTGGTGAGTCTACGGGCTGCTCGACTCGTTGCGTAGCAACATGTCAAGGAGAGTCCGTGAGACTCGGTGAGTGCCCTACCTGAAATTCGGGGGTTGGGGGTTCAAGTCCCCCTGCTGGCTCCCTGCCGAGGGAGGACCGCCGGGCCGCCCGCTCCGGGTGGCGGGTCGGTGCCTTCCCCGCACCGACCCGCCGGACCGCACGCTAGCAGAGGATCGAACGCCTGTTCGAGGTGCCGACCGCCGTGGGGGTGACGGGCCCGCGGCGCAGCGCCTCGCGGACGGCTCAGAGGGTCGCGGCGAGGAAGCGCACCATCGTCGCGGCCAGCTCCTTGCGCGAGGTGGCGCGGCGGTACTCGTGCCCCTCGCCGGCGAGCTCCAGGTACTCCACGGGCCGCTCGAGCGCGCGCAGCGCCGCGACCACCTGGTGCGCCTCGCCGATCGGGACGTTGGTGTCCAGCTCGCCGTGCACGACGAGCAGGGGGACGTCGAT
>Ga0160428_1002227_pt1 | contig 12247 bp, 9 predicted proteins | sample SolpanmetagenomM_FD_108198 | JGI IMG/M metagenome (GOLD analysis project Ga0160428, IMG submission 108198) | Solar panel surface microbial communities from Lawrence Berkeley National Laboratory, California, USA - M | ecosystem: Engineered > Built environment > Solar panel > Unclassified ... | reverse complement strand
TCGAGCCCTACCTGATCCAGCGCGGCTTCGTGCAGCGCACCCCCCGGGGCCGCATCCTCACCCGACACGCCTACCAGCACCTCGGAATCGCGCAGCCCCGGCGCGAGACGAACGGGCAATCCGGCTTCTTCGACGGTTCGCCGGATTGAACCGCGCGACGCGCCCACATGCGCGAACCTCAGGCCAGCCTTCCGCCTGAGTCATGGCCCGCGGGCGCGGGCCGTCCGACCCGCAGCCGGGTTCTTGTGCACCGCATCAATCGTAAGGTGCTGTAGCGGGAGCGGTTTTCGCCATCGACCGCCGGACAATACAGTCAAGCTTTGGCCGGAGGCGGCAAAGCTTCCGGCGATGAAAAATCGGCTCGGTCAATGGAACAGCGGGAAAAACGGTCCGTTGTGGAGGCGACCGCGCCAAGTCTGTGTTGGCGCTGGCGAGGCTTCCGCCTTCGAGGTCCTGCCCCTCGGTCTGCGGCTGGTCTTTGAGCCATCAAGAACAACGTCAGGAAACATCACTGCCATGAAGAGAATCACGCTGGCCGTCCTCGGCCTCACCGCTGCTGCGATCTCGGCCCCGGCCTTCGCGCAGGACGCGCTGCCGATCCGGATCCTGCCCTTCGCGAACCAGGACGATGTCGGTGCGGCCGCGACCCAGACCCCGGCCTTCCGCGCCGAGGCGTTGCGCTCGGACGCGGCCAGCATCGAGGCGAGCCGCATCGCCCTTCAGCGGTCGCGCAACCCGAAGGTGCGCAATTATGCCAACCGGGTCCTGGTCGAGCGCAAGGCGACCACCGAGGCACTGCTGCCGCCGAACACCTCCCTGTCGCGCAACGGCTCGGTGGTCTCGGATAACCAGGGCATCCGCACCGACCTCAGCAACCCGATCGGTCTCGTCCTTGCCCCGGTGACGGTCGCCGCGAACATCGGCACCACCATCGTCGGCGGCGCCCTCGGCGCGGTGGGCATCGTCGACAACAGCCCGGCCGAGCCCGGCCGTCGCGTGGCCCTCGGCGAGCGCGGTCAGGCGCGTCTGGCCCAGCTCCAGTCCGCTCCCAACGGCCGCGCCTTCGACCGCACCTACGTAGACCAGCAGGCGCGCTCCGATGCCCGCACCCTGGCACTCTACGACAGCTACGCGAAGTCCGGCGACAACGCGACGGGCCGCAAGTTCGCCACCGAGGCCCTGCCTTACATCGCCGACGAGCACGCCCACTCGGCGAGCTTGGCGGCCCGCATCGGCGGCTGATCTCGACATCCGCTGACACGCGCGAGAGGGCCGTCCCCCCGGGGGCGGCCCTCTTCGTTTTGCGCGGACCGTCATGGATCCCAGGGGGCGTTCGCCCGGGACCATCGGGATCCTGACACTGCGGCCCGGCCCGCGCGCGTCGTCGTGTAAAGACGACAGCCATCTGTCGCGACGATGCTATGGAGGCCCATGAGCATGACCGAGCCGGGGATCGCGATACCAGCGGATGGCGGATTCGGCCATCGCTTGAGCGTGCGCGTCTATTACGAGGACACCGACTTCTCGGGCTTCGTCTACCACGCGAGCTATCTGCGGTTCCTGGAACGCGGCCGCACCGAACTTCTCCGCGATCTCGCCGGCGACCAGTCGGAGCTGCACCGCGCGGCGCGCGGTCTCGTCTTCGTCGTGCGCCGGATGAGCCTCGATTTCCTGCGTCCGGCCCTGATGGATGACCTGCTCACGATCGTCACCCGGACGCGCGTCCTGCGGGGCGCGTCGATGCAGCTGTCCCAGGAGGTTCGCCGCGACGACGCGTGCCTGGTCGCCGCCGAGGTCACGGTCGCCTGCGTGCGGGACGGCCGCGCGGTGCGCCTGCCGGACGCCCTGAGGCGGCGCCTGGCTCCGACGGAAGCCGGGTAAGCGCTCAGCCCGCCCGCGACGGGTCAACCTCGCGCAGGAGCTTGGCGAAGGCGTGGGCGATCGTCATCGCATCGTATTCGATCGACACGAGCTGGAAGCCCATTGCCACCATCTCCCGGGCCCGCGCAGGAGACGGCGCGAACGCGCAGGGCAGCTTGCCTGCCGCCAGGGTCTTGCGGACGATCTCGCCGAGCGCCGCCGTGACGGCCGAGCCGAGCGGGTCGATGGCCGTGCCCTTCGACAGGGCGATCGACAAGTCGGCTGGCCCGACCAGCACCCCGTCGATCCCCGGCACCGCCAGAATCTGCTCCAGCGCGGCGATCGATTCCGCGGTCTCGCACATGGCAATGGTCAGCGCCCGGGAGTTTCCGGCCACGAGGTATTCCGACCCGTCCCGAAGGCCGGACAGCAGCATGGCGCGATCCGGGCCCCAGCTTCGCTGTCCCACGGGGGGGAATTTCGCGGCGTCGGCAAGCGCCTGCGCTTGCGCGACGGTGTTGATCATGGGCGCCACGATCCCGGCCGCGCCCGCATCCAGCATCCGCGAGACCATGGCGACGTCGCCGACCGGCACCCGCACCAGGGCGGCCTTGCCGGCCAGCGCGACCTCGGTGATCGCCGCACAGCAGGACCGGTAGTCGTAGCCGCCATGCTGCTGGTCCAGCAGTACGGCGTCGAAGCCCGCCCGGGCCAGGGCGCCGGCAAGTGCCGGGTCGGCGATCACGGACCAGCCGAGGTACCGGGCCGGACCGGTGGGGAGGAGTTCCTGAAGACTGGGAACGGGAAGTGGCATGCGCGTCCTGTACAGGTCACGTGAGGTTCGCGACTCGACGCCGCAGTCCCGACCATAAGGGTCGCGGTTTCGGCAGGTCCAGCCCGGTTGGGACGTCCGGAGCGCCGAATGCCTCAGGATCGCCCGGATCGAAACCGATCCTTAACCCTGCCGCGGCCCTAACGGTGTCCATGGAGCGGCGGTCGTGGGGGCTGCCGACGGCCCTTACTTTCGACAGATTCGCGGGCGACAGCGTTGATATCGCTCACGGATCCGGCGGACGCGGGCCCCGCCCGGCGCATCGCGATCCGGAGCAGGAGATCTCGACGGATGAACCCAGCCGACGCGATGCAGGCCGCGCCTGTCGCCGACATGACGCTGCTCGGCCTGTTCCTGCAGGCCCACTTCGTCGTCAAGATCGTCATGGTCGGGCTGCTCAGCGCCTCGATCTGGTGCTGGTCGATCATCGTCGACAAGACGCTGCTGTTCCGCCGGACCAAGGCCGAGATGGACGCGTTCGAGGACGCGTTCTGGTCGGGCCGCTCCCTGGAGGAACTGTTCCGCTCGTTCAATGATCGGCCGGCGACCGGCCTCGCCGCGGTGTTCGTCGCCGCCATGCGGGAGTGGAAGCGCTCCTTCGAGGGCTCGGGCCGGCAGATCCAGTCGCTGTCGCAGCGCATCGAGAAGCAGCTCGACGTCACCATCCACCGCGAGGTCGAGCGGCTGGAATCGCGCCTCCTGTTCCTCGCCTCGATCGGCTCGGCCGGTCCGTATATCGGCCTGTTCGGCACCGTCTGGGGCATCATGACCGCCTTCACGTCGATCGCGGCCTCCAAGAACACCTCGCTCGCCGTCGTCGCCCCGGGCATCGCCGAGGCCCTGTTCGCCACCGCCATCGGCCTGTTCGCCGCCATCCCGGCGGTGCTCGCCTACAACAAGCTCCAGGCCGAGGTGACCAAGGCGCAGTCGCGGCTGGAGGGCTTCGCCGACGAGTTCTCGGCCATCCTCTCCCGCCAGATCGACGAGCGCCTTCCGCTCGCCGCCTGAGTCTGATCCAGAGGAGACCGATCCATGGGTATGGCAGCGGGCGCATCGCAGGGTGGCAAGCGCCATCGGCGCCGGAGCCGTCGCGGCGGTCCGATCAACGAGATCAACATGACGCCGTTCATCGACGTCGTGCTGGTGCTCCTGATCATCTTCATGGTGGCGGCCCCGATGATGACGGTGGGCGTCCCCCTCGACCTGCCGCAATCGAAGGCTTCGCCCCTCAATTCCGACGTGAAGCCGGTCACCCTGTCGATCCGCCAGACCGGGCAGGTCTTCCTGGGCGAAGACGAACTCACCGACGAGATGATCATCCCCAAGCTGACCGAGACCGCCAAGACCGGAACCGAGGAGCGCGTCTTCGTGCGTGGGGACAAGCGGGTCGATTACGGTCGCGTGGCGCAGGTGATGGCGATCGTGACCGGCGGCGGCTTCAAGAAGGTGGCGCTCGTCACCGAGCCCGAGCATCAGTAAGGGTCCCCCTGTGGAGTTCCGCTTCGACCGCAAGGAACCGGGTGTCTGGATCTCCGCCGGAACCCACGTCACGCTTCTCGCGCTGGCGCTGTTCAGCGTCGCGGCGCCGGCGCTGCCCGAGGCGCAGGAAGGCGTGCCCGTGGAGGTGATCACCGAGAACCAGTTCTCCGAGATCACGAAGGGCGAGCGGCAGGCCGACAAGCCGATGCCGAACGCGCAGCCGCGGGCCGACCGTCAGGCCGAGAAGGTCGAGGATCGCGAACCCGAGAACGCCAAGACCGACGCGCCCACCGCGCCCACCCGGACGGCCGAGATGAAGCTCGCCAACGCGGAGGAGATGCCTCTGCGCAGCGAGCCGGATCCGTTGGAGACGGCCAAAGCCGCCAAGGCGGCGCAGGAGAAGCGCGACGCCGAGAAGGCGGCGGAGAAAGCTGCAGAGAAGGCGGCTGAGAAAGCTGCAGAGAAGGCCGCGGAGAAAGCCGCCAAGGCGGCTGCCGACAAGGCTGCGGCCGAGAAGGCGGCCAAGGCCGAAGCGAAGGCGAAGGCCGAAGCGACCGCCGCCAAGGCCGAGGCCGAGAAGCGCGAGCAACTTGAGAAGCTGATCGAGAAGCAGGAAGCCGAGGCCGAGGCCGCCCAGAAGGCTGCCGCGAAGGCCAAGGCCGAGGCCGCCAAGGAAGCGGCCAAGGAAGCGGCCAAGAAGGCCGCCGATGCGAAGGCCAAGGCTGAGGCGGAAGCCGAGCGGCAGAAGGAAATCGCCGAGGCGAAGGCCGAGGCTGCCGCGAAGGCCAAAGCCGAGGCCGCTGCCAAGGCCGACGCCGCCGCCAAGGCCGACGCGGCCGCGAAGGCCGAGGCCGCCGCGAAGGCGAAGGCCAAGGCGGTGGCAGACGCGAAGGCGAAGGCCGACGGCGAAGCGAAGGCGCGCAAGCAGGCGGAACTCGCCGACAAGTTCAATGCCGGCGATATCCGCTCGATGCTGGCCTCGAAGGCGCCCTCGCAATCCACCGGCGCTACTGGCCACGCGGTTCAGAAGGTGGCGGCGCTGGGTGCCGTGACCGGCAACGCGCAGCGTCTGTCGCCGTCGCTGCGTGACGCCCTCGTGGGGCTGCTCCAGCAGCAGATCGAGCGCTGCTACTCGGCACCTCCCGGAGCGGCGCAGGGCGTGGTCCTGCCGGTGCTGGACATCCGCCTGAACCCGAACGGTTCGCTCAGCACGGAGCCGCGGATCATGCGCGGCGGGTCGAGCACGGTGGACCAATCGATCGCGCAGGCCGCGCTCCGGGCGGTCCGCCGCTGTGCGCCGTACAACATACCGGCCACCTACGCGCCGTATTACAACGACTGGAAGGCCATCAACGCGGAGTTCGAGTTCACGGCGACCTGAGGCACTGCCCTCAGCCTCTCCGCCCTCGGCCGCCGACCCGTCTGATCGTCACTCGGATCTGAACTATGCAGAACGTCTCCTCCGTCGGGCGCCGCCCGACGTCCCTGTCGGCGCGCCTCGTCGCGCTGTTCGCCCTCCTCACGGCCTTCCTGACCGTGCCGGCCCAGGCGCAGCTGCAGCTGCGCATCGGCGGCGGCAACTTCCAGCCGATGCCGATCGCCATCGCGGATTTCGGCGGCGATCCGAGCCTCGGCGGTCTCGTCGCCGGCGTGGTCACCAACAACCTGCGCCGCTCCGGCTACTTCACGCCCCTCGACCACGGCCGCTTTCCGGAGCAGCCGAACTTCGACGCGGCCCCGAATTTCGAGAAGTGGCGCGCCACCGGCGTCCAGGGTCTCGTCACCGGCCGCGTCGTCCGCGACAGCGGGCGGCTTAAGGTGGAGTTCCGGCTCTGGGACGTGACCTCCGGCCAGCAGATGACCGGCCAGCAATACGGCACCGACGCCGCCAATGCCCGGCGCACCGGCCACCTGATCTCCGACGCCGTCTATACCAAGATCACCGGCCTCGGCCCCTGGTTCGACAGCCGCATCGCCTTCGTGGACGAGACCGGCCCGAAGGAGAACCGCCGCAAGCGCCTGATGGTCATGGATCAGGACGGCGCCAACGTCCGGGCGATCACCAGCGGCGAGATGTCGATCGTGGCGCCGCGCTACTCGCCGGCCACGCAGGACATCGCCTTCATGGCACAGGCCTCCGGCCACCAGCCGCGGGTGCAGGTCATCAATCTGGAGACCGGCTCGCGCCAGGCGCTCGGCAACGTCGATTCGATGAGTGCGAGCCCGCGCTTCTCGCCGGACGGGCGCAAGCTCGTGATGAGCGTGCAGCAGGGCGGCAACGCCGACATCGTGACGATGGACATCGCCTCGAAGGCGCAGCGCTCCATCACCAACGGGATGGCGATCGACACCTCGCCGACCTACTCGCCGGACGGATCGCAGATCGCCTTCGAATCGGATCGCGGCGGCTCGCAGCAGGTCTACGTGATGGGCGCGGACGGCTCGAACCCGCACCGCATCACCTTTGGCGGCGGCTCGGCCTCGCAGCCGGCCTTCTCACCCCGCGGCGACCTGATCGCCTATACGCGCCAGCGCAACGGCGGCTTCGCCATCTGCGTGTCGAAGCCCGACGGGACCGGCGAGCGCGTCCTCACCGAGGGCTTCCACAACGAGGGCCCGACCTTCGCGCCGAACGGCCAGTACGTGCTGTTCTTCCGCGATCCGGGCGGCCAGGGCGGCGGCAAGCTCTTCATGGTCGACATCACCGGCAAGGTGGAGCAGCCGGTTCCGACGCCCGCCTACGCGTCGGACCCGACGTGGTCGCCGCTTCTGGCGGGGCGCTGACGGTCGCGGCGCCGGGCGTCCGTCCCGCCCGTCTGGCTCCGGCCGATCGTCGCGAAGGCGCCGTTGGATGATCCCGCTGCGGCGCCCGCCTCGGGGCGTCGCGCGGTACGGGTGCCGCGCGTCCGCCGCGTCGAATCGGCATGCGGAGCTCCATCGTCCGCGGCTGCGGTCGCGGGGATGGATGACGGCATCCTCCACCTGGGGCGCCCGAGTCGGCGGGCCTCAGCGGGGCCTCCCAGCCGGCGGCGCGATCCCTGGAGGCTTCCTTCGAGGCCGCGGCCGCGCTCCCGCACCGCGGGATACGGGCAAGGGTCGGACGGTCCCGTCGAGCCATTCCGAGCCCGCCCCGTGCAGGGTCAGGGGGCTCGATCTCCGCCTCCCACGGAGCCGAGCGACGCCGCATCATCCGTCCTGCGCGCCGGATGGGCGCGCCGCGTGAAGAGCGCTCTTACCCCTGCACCATCAGCCGATCGCGCGCCCTCAGGGCGGGGAACAGCCGGCCCCAGAGCAGGGCCACGCCGATCGTCGCCGCGCCGCCGACCACGACCGCCGGGACCGCGCCGATCCCCGCGGCGAGGAGTCCGGATTCGAACTCGCCGAGTTCGTTGGACGCCCCGATGAACACCGTGTTCACCGCCGAGACCCGGCCTCGCATGGCGTCGGGCGTCTCGCCCTGCACGAAGGTCTGGCGGACGTAGACCGAGATCATGTCGGCGGCGCCGGTGACGAACAGGCAGGCCATCGACAGCGGCAAGGAGGTGGAGAGGCCGAAGACGATTGTGGCGGCGCCGAACACCACGGCCGCCCGGAGCATGCGCAGGCCAGCATGCCGCCGCAGGGGCCGGTTCGCGAGCAGGACCGCCATGGCGACGGCGCCGAAGGCCGGCATGCTCCGCAACGCTCCGAGGCCGAGGGGGCCGACATGCAGAACCTCCCCGGCATAGATCGGCAGCAGGGCCGTGGCGCCGCCCAGAAGGACGGTGAACAGATCGAGGCTGATGGCGCCGAGCACCACCGGCTGCGAGCGGATGTAGTCGATCCCGGCCGACAGCGCCGCCCAGGTGATGGGCGGCCGCTCGCTCACCGGCGCAGGTCGGTAGCGGATCAGGGCCGTCAGGAGGCTCGCGAGGGCGAAGCTCGCCCCGGCCCCGCCGAAGACCACGGCCGGCCCCAGGGCGTACAGGAAGCCGCCGAGCGCCGGCCCCATCACGGAGGCGCTCTGCCAGAGCGAGGCGTTCCACGCGATGGCCGAGCTGAATTGCGGCCCGGGCACCAGGGTCGGCAGCAGCGCCTGAAGGGCCGGGTTGGCGAAGGCCCGGGCGGTGCCGACCGCGATGACCAGCGCGTAAATTGGCCAGACGGCGTGGGGGCCCGCCAGGGCGAAGGCGAGCAGGCCGAAGCTCGCCGCACTCTGCACCGCGAAGGCCGCGGCGCCGACCAGGCGGCGGTCGTAGGTATCCGCCACATGACCGGTGATCAGCGCGCAGAGCACCGCGGGCAGGAAGCCGGCGAGGCCCACGAGGCCGAGCGCCAGGGCGGAATGGGTCAGGTCGTAGACAAACCAGCCGATCGCCACGGCCTGCATCTGATACGCCAGGCCCGTGAGAAAGCGGGCCGAGCCGAACAGGCGGAAGTCGCCGATGCCGAAGACGGCCCAGCCGGAACGATCATGTGCGGACATGGACCCCTGCTGCGTGGCACCGGTCCGAGAATCAAGCCCGGGGGTCGGCGGACCGTTCACGATCGCAGTGCTGTGCAAGCACCGCGACCCCGATACGGTCGCGCGGCACCGCCAGCCCGCTCAGTGCCGCGCCACGCCGGGCTTGCGCGGTGCCGATACGGTCGAGGATGCCGGCGGGCGGGGTTCGGGGCTCGGCTGCGGGAGGGTCCGCTCCGCGTGGTGGATCGGGAAGGTGCAGGTCACGCAGGTGCCGCTGCCCGGCTCCGTTTCCAGATGAACCCGGCCGCCATGCAGCTCGACGAAGGAGCGCACGATCGACAGGCCGAGGCCGACGCCCCGGTGTCGCGTCCCGAGGGTGTGGCTCTCGAAGCGGTTGAACACCGAATCGGCGATCTCCGGCGGCATGCCGCGGCCGTGATCGCGCACGCTCAGGAGAAGCTCATGCACGGTCCGGCGGGCCTGGACCTCGACGCGCTGCCCGGCATCCGAGAAGCCGACCGCATTGGACAGCAGGTTGAACAGGATCTGGCGGACCCGCTTCCCGTCGGCGTGGACGCTGCCGATATCCTCCGGCACGTCGAGCGCCAGGGTGATGTTCGACTCGGCCAGGCGGTCCTCGATGCCGCGGACTGCGGCCTCGATCGTGGCCTGGACATCGACCTCCTCGCGCTGCAGCTCCAGCGAGCCGGCATCGATCGAGGCGAGATCGAGGATGTCGTTGATGATGACCAGGAGCGCCGCCGACGAGCGCATGATGTGGTCGGAATATTCGCGCTGCCGCTCGTTGAGTGCTCCCACCGTTTCGTCGCCGAGGAGTTGGGTGAAGCCGATGATGTTGGTGAGCGGGGAGCGCAGCTCGTAGGAGACGTGATGGACGAAGGTGTCGCGCAGCTGCGCGGCCTTCTCCAGCGCCTCGTTCTTCTCGGTGAGCGCCCGCTCGACGTTCACGCTGGCGGTGACGTCGATCAGGGTGAGGAGCGTCGCGCCCTCGGGCAGCGGCTGCGCCGCGCAGTCGAGCACGGTGCCGTCCACCACCTCCAGCCGGCATGACCGCGCGGTGCGGGACTCGAGGCCGACGACGGCCTCGCTGATATCGATCCAGGGTTCCTCGGCCGGCGCCAGCGCCCGGCAGGCGGCGATGACGACATCCACGTGCGGCCGTTCCTCGACCAGGGCGGGATCGAGCCGCCACACGGTGCAGAAGGCGCGATTGGCGAGGGTCAGCCGACCGTCGGCTCCGAAGACCGCGACGGGTTCGGCCAGGGTGTCGAGGGTCTCGGCCTGGAGCCGGCGCAGGGCGTTGTAGCGGGATTCGGCGTTCAGATGGTCCGAGACGTCATCGAACAGGTAGGTCAGGCCGCCCTGCGGGTTCGGATCCGCGACGACGCGCAGCGTCCGTCCGTCGGGAAGGTACCACCAGGATTGATTGGCCTCGGCGGCGCGATAGGCGGCCAGAACACCGTGCTTCCAGCCGCGGAAATCCGCATGTTCCTCGAGCTTCCGCTCGGCCCGCAGGTGATCGAGGATCTCGCCGTCCGAGGGCCGGCCGTCGAGGAACGCCTGATCGAGGTCCCAGAGCTGGCGATAGGCGGCGTTGTGGAAGATCAGCCGCTGCGAGACGTCGAACATCGCCACAGCGGTCGGCAGCTGGTCGAGGGTGCGGACGTTGGCGTTCATCTGCCGCTGGAGGTCGGCCCGGACGCTCTCAAGTTCCGATACATCGATCGCGATGCCGACCTTGCCGCTGTCCAGGCCGGTCTCGAACACGTCGAGCATGCGCCGGCTGCCGGCCACGATCGCCGAGAGCCGCGGAACGCTCCGGGTCAGACCGGCGGAGCGGGCCGCCTCCTCGCGGGCGATGGTCTCGCGGGCGGGGCGGTCGAACAGTTCCAGGCCGGAAGCCAGGGCGGCCTCGCGGCTGTCGGCCTCCACGGCAGCCACGTAGGCGGCGTTGACCCAGCTCAGGCCGCCCTCGCGCGTGCGCCGCCAGACCGGCTGCGGGATCGCGTCGAGGAGCCCCGACAGGGCCGAGAGTCCTCGGCGGGTCTCGTCCAGGGTGGCGCGCAGGTCGGCGATCTCGCAGCGCTCCTGGCTGGTCTCGCGCAGCCGCAGCAGGGCGCGCCCGGCCACGGCCTGCCCGTGGGCCTCGATGTTGCGGCCGGTCTGGGAGGTGAGGCTCAGGGCGAAGCTCGTGCCGCGCGCCCGCAGGGCATCGACAGCGGCCTCGACGGCCGTGGCGTCCGCGGTGACGAGCCAGGTCCCGAAGGCCAGCACGCGGCGCGCGTAGCCGGATGTCGGTCGCTCGCCGTGGATCGCGAGGCTGACGTCGCCCTCCACGACGGGCTCGCTGCGCCGATCCCAGGTCACGATGATCTGACGCTCGGCGTTGAGCAGCATCTCGGCGCGGTCATGGGCGCCGCGCAGGACGTCGAGGGCTGCGGCGAGCTCGCGCTCGCGGCGGGTCCAGCGCCCGCGCTCGTAGAGGTGGAGGAGCGAGAGGATCACCGCGAAGACGACCAGACCGCCGAAGATGGCGAAGGCCGCAACGCTGTGGATCTCCCGCGCGGGGTGGGCAGCCGTCGCCTGGGGCAGCTCGGCCAGTGCCGCGCTCGCCAGGGTCAGGGTGAGCACGCCGACGCCGATCCGAACGTGTGTCGCACGACCGACACCCATGGCTTGCCCTGCCCCCGTACGTCGACGACGAAGCGGTCTGCGCGCGTCTTTACGCGGCGCCGAACGCTTCGTCCCCGCGGCGCTCTTCCGAACCGCCGCGGTCATATCGATCAAAGATTCGCCCGCACTCTAACGTGTGCCGGAATCGCGCCGGAAGGGGAACGAAGCGTGGCTTTAAGCCGACGGCACACAATCGCCCGTTAACGACACACAGAAGACACAGTTCGGCGGCGTCCGAACGGCTTGACAAAGGAAGAGGCCCGGCGCAGCGCGCCGGGCCTCTCATCGCCTGTGGGTTGCAGGCCCCAGCTCGGACCGGCGGCCGCTCGCGCGGCCCTCCGATCCGGGGCCGACGCCGCTCAGTAGCGGTAGTGCTCGGGCTTGAACGGACCGGCCTCGGACACGCCGATATAGGCCGCCTGATCGGGCCGGAGCTTCGAGAGCTTCACGCCGATCTTCTCCAGGTGCAGGGCCGCGACCTTCTCGTCGAGGGTCTTGGGCAGGGTGTAGACCTGCTTCTGGTACTTGCCCGGGTTGGACCAGAGCTCGATCTGGGCCAGCGTCTGGTTGGTGAACGAGGCCGACATCACGAAGGACGGGTGGCCCGTCGCGTTGCCGAGGTTCACCAGACGCCCCTCCGACAGGAGGATGATGCGGTGGCCGTCCGCGAAGGTGATCTCGTCCACCTGCGGCTTGATGTTGGACCACTTGAGGTTCTTCAGGCCGACGACCTGAATCTCGTTGTCGAAGTGGCCGATGTTGCAGACGATCGCCCGGTCCTTCATCGCCCGCATGTGGTCGAGGGTGATGATGTCCTTGTTGCCCGTGGCGGTGACGAAGATGTCGGCGCGCGGCGCGGCATCCTCCATGGTCACGACCTCGTAGCCCTCCATGGCGGCCTGGAGCGCGCAGATCGGGTCGATCTCCGACACGAGGAC
>Ga0160428_1002226_pt1 | contig 12252 bp, 10 predicted proteins | sample SolpanmetagenomM_FD_108198 | JGI IMG/M metagenome (GOLD analysis project Ga0160428, IMG submission 108198) | Solar panel surface microbial communities from Lawrence Berkeley National Laboratory, California, USA - M | ecosystem: Engineered > Built environment > Solar panel > Unclassified ... | reverse complement strand
GAGCAGTTCCAGCACGGTGGGGTTATTTTTCAACAACAATTCCACAAAGCGACGCAGCTCATAAAACACCTCGTCGTTGGTTTCGTTGGCGACCTGCGGCACGTAATCAAGGCCAAAAAACGCCTCTTCGGGTAGCACAAATACGCCTTTCAAATCGGTATCGGAGTGCGGCAGATTGGTGCCGTAGGCGCGGCTGCCACTGATGGCTTCGAAGAGTAGCAGGTTTTGCTGGCGCAGGTCGGCGATGGTCATGGGCGCAAAGTAGCGTAGCGGCGGCGCGTGCGGACGCCCGGACGCCCGCTAGCATATGCTAGCGGGCGGGGCGAGTTGGGCTACGGACCACGGCTGCATAGCCCCTACTGACTGCGCTTCAGAATTTCCCCAAAGTAATGGCCGTGCTTTGCAGAAAAAGCCCTCGCCCGCCGCTGACGCCGGGCCCGCTGCTCCTATGCTACACCGTTTTCCAGTTGTTGTTTTGCTGGTGCTGCCGGCCGCTTTACGAGCCCAAAGCCTCCAGCTTATTTTGCGCGACTCGACTACCCGCCAGCCGCTCATTGGGGCGAGCGTGGGGGTGCCCGGCACCGGCATCGGCGGCACTACCGATGCCCGTGGCCTGGTGCAGCTAGCCCCCGCGCCCACCCCCGGCACCCGCCTGCGCGCCGAGGCGCTGGGCTACAAGCCGCGCACCCTGCCGGCCCCGGCCGCTGGCAGCGCGCCCATTACGCTGCTGCTAGCCCCCAGCGCCGCCGCCATCGACGAAGTGGTAGTGACGGCCACGCGCACCAACTCGCGCATTGAAGACCAGCCCGAGCGCATCGAGGTGCTGGGTGAGGAGGAGATGCAGGAGGAAAACGGCATCAAGCCCGGCAACATCGCCAGCCTGCTCGGCGACATCGCGGGCACCCAGATTCAGCCCACCTCGCCCACCACCGGCAACGCCGATTTGCGCATTCAAGGCTTGCAGGGGCAGTACTCGCAGATTTTGCGCGACGGGCTGCCGCTCTACGGCGGCTTCGCGGGCAGCTTCGGCATTTTGTCGGTGCCCCCGCTCGACTTGCGCCAGATTGAGCTGCTAAAGGGCTCCAACTCGACCCTCTTTGGCGGCGGGGCCATCGCGGGCTTGGTGAACCTGGTAAGCAAAACTCCCACGCTGGGCACGCCGCAGTTCACGGCCACGCTCAACCAAACCACGCTGCGCGAAACCAACCTCAACGGCTTCGCGGCGCAGCGCGGGCAGCGGTTTGGCTACTCGGTGTTTGCCGGCCTCACGCGCCAGCAGGACGTGGATGTGGACGGCGACGGCTTCGTGGACGTGCCCCGCGTGCGCAGCCTCACGGTGCACCCTAGGCTGTTTTACTACCCCAACGCCCACAGCCAGCTAGCCGTGGGCTACACGGGCACCTTTGAGAGCCGGCACGGCGGCCAGCAGCAGGCCGTGCGCGACGAGGTGGAGGCGCTGGGCAGCGCAGCCTATTTCGTGACCAATACCAGCCAGCGCCACACCGTCGATGCCGTGTACACCAACGACAGCGTGGGCACCGGCCGCCTCACCCTCAAGGGCGCGATTACCAATTTTGGGCGCGACGTATTGACGAATACGGTAGCTTTCAAGGCCAACCAAACCACCTACTACACCGAGGCCAGCTACTTACACGAACTGGGCAAAAACAACACCCTCGTGGCCGGCGTGAACTTCAACGGCGAGCAGCTGCTCAACGCCGATGGCCGCCCCACGCCGCTACTGAGCACGTACACGTATAACACGGTCGGCTTTTTTGCCCAGGACAACTGGACGCCCGTGCCGCGCTTTAACCTGCAAGCCGGCCTGCGCTACGACCACCATAATCAGTATGGGGGCTTCGTACTGCCGCGCCTGTCGGCCCTGTTTAAAATCAACGACGAGTTCACGGCCCGCCTCAACGGGGGCCTGGGCTACCGCGTGCCGGTACCCTACGTGAATGCGCTCGACGAGCGCGACTACCCGCAGGTGCAGCCGCTACACGGCCTCACCGCCGAAACCTCCCAGGGCCTCAACGGCGACCTGAACTACTCGCACCGCTTCGGCCCCGAAACGGTGCTGAATCTCAACCAGTCTTTCTTCTACACGCGCCTCCAAAACTCGCTTATCCTGCCCGATGGCGGCATCGTGGGCGGGCCGGGCGCCAGCATGTACCAGCCCGGCAGCGGCCCCCTCACCTGGCAGAATGCCAGCGCGCCCGTCGTCACCAAGGGCCTCGAAACCTATGTGCGCCTGCGCGCCGACGAAACGGAGCTTTACCTGGGCTACGTTTTCACCTACGCCCGCCGCCTCTACGACCCCATGAACCCCAACGTAGAACTGGCCGCCCGCCACAAGTTTGCGGCCGTAGCCATTCAGGAGTTCAGCGAGCGTTTTGGCGGTGGCATTGAGGCTAGCTACACCGGCCAGCAGTACCTGAGCGACGGCAGCACCACGCCCGGCTACCCCATCGTGGCGGCGCTGCTGCGCTACCGTACCGGTCCCTGGACGCTGGTGCTCAACGCCGAAAACATCTTCGACTACCGCCAAACGCGCCGCGAGCGCGTGGTGCTGCCCGTGGGCGGCAGCTTCAGCAGCCCCGTTTTCCGCGAGCTGTGGGCACCAGTGGAGGGCCGGGTGGTGAATCTGTCGCTAAACTGGAAATTTGGGGGCTAGCGCGGCGTGAGGTGCCCGCACCGGAGCAAATCAGTTGAGCTGAAAAGACCGCCGGAACGCCAGCGGCGAGAGCGTCGTCTTGGTTTTAAAAAACCGGCTGAAGGACTGCGAATGCTCGAAGCCAAGGGCGTAGGCCACCTCGCTCACCGATAGGCTGGTGGTGCTGAGTTGCTCCTTAGCCCGCTCGATAAGCTTGTCGTGGATGTGTTGCTGAGCGCTTTGGCCGGTGAGCGTGCGCAGCATATCGCTCAGGTAGCTGGGCGACACGTGCAACTGCTCAGCCAGGTACTGCACCGTCGGGATGCCCTGCTCGGGCAAGCGCCCGGGGTGAAAGCAGTCGGCCAGCGTGGCTTCCAGGCGTTGCAGCAAGCCGTGGTGCACGGCTTTGCGCGTCAGAAACTGGCGCTTATAGAAGCGGTTAGCGTAGGTCAGCAGCAGGTCGAGCTGAGCAATCACCACATCCTGGCTGAACTCGTCGAGGCGGCTGGCCAGCTCCGTTTCCATCGTCCGGAACAGCCCTAGCAGCACCTCGCGCTCCGCCTCCGACACGTGCAGCGCCTCACTGGCCGCGTACGTGAAGAAGCCGTACTCCCGGATTTTTTTGGCCAGGGGGTAGCTCGCCAAAAAATCGGGATGAATGAGCAGCGTAACGTGAGCGCACACGTCGTCCTCTTCCTCGGGCACTGGCGTGCCACCCAGCACTTGGCCAGGGGCGGCAAACAACAAGCCGCCGGCCTCAAAATCATAATACCCCTGCCCATACCGGAGCGTGTGGCGGTGCCTAGGCCAAAAAGACACCTTGTAAAAGCTCAGCACGTGTGGCTGAGGCGAACTGCCTTCCAGCCTAGGCGGGCGAGCATCGCGCATCAAGCTGATAAGCGGGTGCAGCGGCGGCGGCAGCCCTAGGGCCCGGTGCGCCTCCGACAGGGAGGCATACCGTAGCGGGGCCTTCTCGGACTTTTTCATGACCTATAACAACTAGCAAATCAGATACTTGACACTAAAGCAGTCTTGTGCAAGCACCCAAAAATCGTCTGTCCTGGCGAGCGCCGCCAAGCAACAGCACCAGCACGGCGCGGCTCAACAGGTGCGCTTGCTTCGCGGCGCTCGCCAGGATAAGAGAATAATAATTGACTCTGACTAATCCGCCCTAGCCTTGGGCAGCCGCCGAAACCGCCTGCCAGGCTTCCCAAGTGGCTAGCCGCCCGGCATAAACCGCCTGTACCTGCGGCAGGTTGTGGCTGCCCAGAAACAGCCGCAGCGGTGGCTGCTCGGCATCTACGGCGGCGAAGAGGGCCGCCGGGGTGGCGGCGGGGTCGCCGCGCTCCAGGCTGCGCAGGCCCGCAAAAAACTGGTTTTTGAAATCAGTGTACGCCTCCAGGCCGGCCGCAAAGTGCAGCGACTCGGGGCTGCCAAACTCGGTGGCGTAGGCCCCCGGCTCGATGATGGTGACCTTAATGCCAAACGGCGCCACCTCGGCGGCCAGGCTTTCGTGGATGGCCTCGAAGGCCCACTTGGAGGAAGCGTAGTACCCGATAACCGGCGGGGCAATGTGGCCCAGCGTACTCGACACGCCCAGCACGTGGCCGTGGCCCTGCGCCCGCAGCAGCGGCAGTGCCGCTTGCAGCACCGCCACGGTGCCAAATACGTTGGTTTCGTAGAGCGCCCGCAGCTCGTCCAGACTGGCTTCCTCGATAGTGCCGACCAGCGAGTAGCCGGCGTTGTTGAGCACGATGTCGAGCCGGCCGAAATGCGCGTGGGCCTGCGCCACGGCGGCTTTTACCTGCTCGGGCTTGGTTACGTCCAGCGCCAGGGGCAGCACACTAGCCCCGTATTTTTCGGTCAGGCCGGCGATGCTAGCCAGCTGGCGCGCCGTGGCGGCCACCTTGTCGCCCCGTTGCAGGGCGGCTTCGGTCCAGACGCGGCCGAAGCCGCGGGAAGCACCCGTGATAAACCAGATTTTGGGGCCAGTGCCCGCGGTAGTGGGTTGCGGTGTCATGCGAACTAAATGCGTTAATGAACACGGCAAAGGTCCCGCTGTCCCCCAGGCCCCACCGTAGCCGATTTGCGGAAGTTTGTAGCCAAATCGCGGCCACCGTAGTAGCCTAGGCTCTGTAACGCGAGCATGAGCATCAACGCCAGCACGGCCCTAGGCCCGCGCTACCCGCTGCCCGTGCACTAAAAAACCTTGACTACCTGCTGGCGCAATACTGCGTCCAGCGCCTCTCCCAGGCCCGTTGGCCGCAGTATGGGTAGCCCCTCTCGCGCCGCCTGCCCGGCTGCGTACTCGGCCCTCAGGAACTCAACCAGGGCAGCGGGCCGCGCCACTACCGTCTTTTCGTTGGAATAAGCCTTCTGAGCCAGCAACTTATCTGCAATGCCTTGTAAATCATCCGGCAGCAACGCCCGCAGCGGCGCAAACTCCATTGGTGGCAGCGCGTGTCTTTCGCGTATCCAGCGGGCCGCAAGGGCCGAGCGCAGGGCGTAAAAGAGCCGTTTCAGGCGCACCTCCTCGCCTACCAAGTCCTCCTCCACGCCGCGCCGCAGCTGCCCTAGGTAGTGGTGCAAGCCGGCTTTGAGATTAAACGCCTGCGGCAGCAGCGGGGCGAGCTGCGCCCGAAACCCCGACGCCTCGTGGTACACGATAGGCGATTGCAGCCACTCGAACAGCGCGGCGTTGCTCCCGCGCAATAGGCGCAGGGTTTTGCGCAGCTCCCAGCCGGCCAGGTCCAGCTCGTCATCGACGGGAAAGTTGAGCGTGTCGGGGCCTTCATCCAGCCCCAGATACCAGTCTGTAGCATGCACGTAGATAAAGCGCACGTCGTAGTCCGAGTCGGGCGAGGGGAAACCCCAGGCGCGGCTGCCCGACTCGCAGGCGTATAAAATTTGGATATTGTGCGTAGCCTCCAGGCTGGCCAACGCACTGGCAATACGCGTTATCATTAAACAAAAAAAAGGGCAATAACTGACTTGGAGAGGCTTTTTAGAAAATACTTACTACGTTTGTTAAACAAAAAGTCAGCTCAGGCCTTAGGTAGGCTACCTGCTTGGCTAGCCGGCACTGAACAAAAAGCTCCGCTGGCTGCCTTTAGGTGAGAATGCCAAAATTTTGTAGCGGCCCCGCGCAAACCTACGCGCGAGTTGCCGGTATTTTGCCCAGATTTCTTCCCAAACCCTAACCCTTTATACTAATGGATAACCAGAACGGCGCCTTGAATGGCAACGGGACCGGTACCGGCGTAAATGGTGCTGGCACTTCGCACGACACCCGCACCGCGGCCGGCGAAAACGCCAACACCCTCACCACCCGCCAGGGCCACCCCATCTACGACAACCAGAACGTGCGCACCGTGGGCAGCCGCGGGCCGACGACGCTGGAGAACTACCAGTTTCTGGAGAAAATCTCGCACTTCGACCGCGAGCGCATCCCCGAGCGTGTAGTGCACGCCCGTGGCGCTGGTGCCCACGGCACTTTCGAGGCCTACGGCACCGTGGGCGACGAGGACGTAACGAAGTACACCCGCGCTAAGCTGTTCAACACCAAGGGCAAAGACACCCCGGTGTTCGTGCGCTTTTCGTCGGTAATCCATGGTGGCCATTCGCCCGAAACGCTGCGTGACCCGCGCGGCTTCGCAGTGAAATTCTACACCGAGGATGGCAACTGGGACATCGTGGGCAACAACCTGAAGGTGTTCTTTATCCGTGACGCCATGAAGTTCCCCGACCTCGTGCACGCGTTCAAGCCCGACCCGGTGACGAACAAGCAGGATGGCGGCCGCATCTTCGACTTCATTTCGCATCACCCCGAGGCGATGCACATGATTACCTTCCTGTTCTCGCCCTGGGGCATTCCGGCCAACTACCGCGAAATGGAAGGTTCAGGCGTGAACACCTACAAGTGGGTAAACGCCGAAGGCGAAGCCCAACTGATTAAGTACCACTGGGTACCGCAGCAAGGCGTGCGCAACCTGACCCAGGCCGACGCCGAGAAAATTCAGGCCAAGGAGTTCAACCACGCTACGGCCGACCTCTTCGAGAACATCAAGAAAGGCAATTTCCCCAAGTGGGAGCTGTGCGTGCAGATGATGCCCGACGGCGAGCACGATGAGCTGCCCTTCGACCCCTTGGACGACACCAAAATCTGGCCCGAAGACCAGTTCCCGCTGCTGCCCGTGGGCATGATGACGCTGAACAAGAACCCCGAGAACTACTTCGCCGAGGTAGAGCAGGTGGCGTTCGGTACCGGCGTACTCGTAGACGGCCTCGACTTCTCGGACGACAAGATGCTGCAAGGCCGCACCTTCTCGTACTCCGATACCCAGCGCTACCGCGTGGGGCCCAACTACTTGCAGCTGCCCATCAACGCGCCCAAGAAGCACGTGGCTACCAACCAGCGCGACGGCCAGATGACCTTCCACGTGGACGCGGCCCCCGGCCAGAACCCGCATGTGAACTACGAGCCTAGCCGCAATAATGGCCTCGTGGAAAGCCCCCGCGCTGGCAAGGAGCACGAGCCGCAGTACGCTGCCCGCCTGGTGCGCCAGAAAATCGACCGCCACGGCGACATCGACTTCCAGCAAGCCGGCGACCGCTACCGCCGCCACACCGATGCCGAGCGCAACGACCTCATCAGCAACATCGTGGCCAACCTGTCGGGCGCGACCCAGCCGGTGCAGGAGAAAATGGTGGAAATGTTCACCAAGTGCGACGCCGACTACGGCCAGCGCGTGCGCGATGGCCTGGCCCAGGCTGCCAGCGCCAGCCACGATATGGTAGACGAGTTTGCCAACCTCGGCGTGAAGTCGGGCGGTGCGCACGTGCGCGAAGAGTTTGCGTAAGCGACTCGGGTAGCCTTGGCTACTTCTGAATAAGGACGCCGCCCTGGCAACGGGGCGGCGTTTTTTTGTGGAGTTGCTTTAGCAATGCAACGCTGGTGCCTGAAATTTGCCCAGGTAGTTTAGGTACCGGCTTCTCGTCTTTCTGCGCGTGGCGTGGAGTGGCTGCTACCTGCCTGGCGCCTGCATTATGCCGCGCGCCGCTACGCTAGCCATGCCAGATATTCGCACCCTTATTCCCGGCCAGTGCTACCGCGTGGTGCGGGAATTTAGTGACTATGACTGCCGTACCCACCCGGTGGGCGAAACCTGGGTGTTTTGCGGCACCAATTTTCTGCTCTACGAGGATGGCCTGACGTTGCACGTGCATGCTCACGGCTTGCCCCTGGTGTATCGGTTTCAGCAGCGGCCCGAGGAGCAAGCGGCACTCATTGAGCACTTTACTGACTTTGTGACTACTTACTAAGCAATTGATTACCCTATGAAAGTTTCCCGCGCCATCCTCTTCGCCGGCGGCCTAAGCCTACTTGCCGCCTGCCACGAGCAAACCAACCAGGCTAGCCAGGAGCCCACCACCCCGGCCCCCACCGGCCCGCAATGCTTCGCCTACCGCACTGAAACTGACACGGTGCGCCTGACGCTGCAAACCACGCAGCCCACCGTGACTGGCCAGCTGGCCTACCGCTACTTCGAAAAGGACCGCAACACCGGCACCATCAGCGGCACCATGCACGGCGACACGCTGCTGGCCGACTACACGTTTCAGTCGGAAGGCACGACCTCGGTGCGGCAGGTGGCTTTTTTGCGCCGTGACATCGGCTTTGTCGAAGGCTTTGGCCCGGTGGCCGAGCGGGCGGGCAAGACAGTATTTTCCTCGCCCCGCACCCTGCATTTCGACGCCAAATACACGCTCTTGCCCGTGGCCTGCCCGAAATAGCTAGCCCGGCCGCCGGGCGTTTTGGGGCTGGCGTGTACCTTGAGCGTTCGTAGGTCCGTTGGTTCGGGCCTAAATACTTCGCTCATGGCTTTTACTTCTTCCCAAATCACCCGGCTTTCGCTGGCTAGCCTGCTGGGCCTGGCGCTAGCGGGCTGCCAGTCTGGCAAGCCGGCGGCTACTCTAGCCACCACGCCGCCCCCCGCGGCCGCGACGCCTGCTCCGGCCGCCCCAGCGGATGTCATCACAGCCACCGATATCAGCGGCTACCTGCAAGCCGTATCGTCGGATGAAATGCTGGGCCGCAAGCCGTTTACGGCGGGCGAGGAGCGCATTACTAACTACCTGGCGGCGCAGTTTAAGGCGTTAGGCTTATTGCCAGTACCTGAGAGCCTTGATAGCAATATTCTCCGTGAGCAGGTAAAAGTCAGCTATTTCCAGCCGGTGCCGATGGTGGAAATAGGCGTGAACCCCGCGCCTGCTATGCAGATTGCGGGCAAGGGCCAGAAGCTGAGCCTGAATTACAAAACCGACTACGTGGTATTCAGCCAGCGCGAGCAGCCCACGGTGGCGGTGCAGAACTCGCCGCTGGTGTTTGCCGGCTACGGCGTGGTGGCGCCCGAATACGGCTGGGACGACTACGCTGGCCTCGACGTGAAGGGCAAAACCGTGGTGGTGCTCGTGAACGACCCCGGCAACGCCGGCCAAGACACCACGATGTTCAAGGGTAAGGCCATGACCTACTACGGCCGCTGGACCTATAAATACGACGAGGCCGCCCGCCACGGCGCCGCCGGCCTGCTCATCGTGCACGACACCCAGCCCGCCGCCTACCCCTGGAGCGTGGTGCTCAGCGGCGCGCTCGGCCCCAAGCTGCGCCCCCAAACCGCTGACCACGGCGCCAGCAAGTGCGCCCTCGAAGGCTGGCTGACCCTCGACGCGGCCAAGCGCCTCTTCACCGCCGCCGGCCAGAACTACGACGCCCTCTACGCTGCCGCCAACCAGCACGGCTTCCGCGCCCGCCCACTAGGCCTCACCCTCAGCACCAGCCTCCAGCAGAAACTGCGCAGCCAGACTTCTAAAAACGTGCTGGCCGTGCTGCCCGGCACCACCAATGCCGGCGAGTACATCATCTATTCGGCGCACTGGGACCACTTCGGCGTGGGCAAAGTCATTGCCGGCGACTCCATCTACAACGGCGCCGTGGACGATGGCACCGGGCTAGCCGCGCTGCTGAGCATCGCCAAGGCCTTCAAAAACGCGCCCGAAAAGCCGACCCGCAGCATCGTATTCCTAGCTGTAACGGGCGAAGAGCAGGGCCTGCTAGGGTCGCAGTACTACGCGCAGCACCCGGCCTTCCCGTTGAATAAGACCGTGGCCGACCTCAACATGGACATGCTCTGGCCCTACGGCCGCATGAAGGACCTCACCGTTATCGGCTACGGGCAGTCGGAGTTGGAAGACTACGCCCGCGCGGCGGCTAAGGAGCAGGACCGCTACCTGCTGCCCGACCAGACGCCCGAAACCGGCATGTTCTACCGCTCCGACCACTTCAGCTTTGCCCACGTGGGCGTGCCCTCGCTCTACGCCAGCGGCGGCTTCGAGAGCCGCAGCCAGGGCAAGGCCTACATCGCCGACAAGCGCCAGGCCTACACCACCAGCATGTACCACAAGCCCGCCGACCAGTTCGACCCTAGCTGGGACCTCAGCGGCGTAGCCCAGGATGCGCAATTGTATTTCCGCGTGGGCCAGCGCCTGGCCGGCGAAACTACGTTTCCACAGTGGCGCGCCGGCTCGGAGTTCAAGGCGGCCCGCGCCAAATAATTACCTTGCGCTGACCAATGAAGTAGCTATTTCTTTCCCCTTTTCCCACCCATGAAAAAATACCTGTCGTTTTGCTTGTTCACCTTGTTAGTAGTGATAAGCACGGCCAAAAATGCCTTAGCCCAGACGGGCCCGGTCCTGCTCAATCACATTGCGCTCTACGTCGTGGATTTGCAGAAAAGCGCTGATTTCTACAAAAACGCGCTACAATTACCCGAAATACCCGAGCCATTTAAAGATGGCAAACACGTGTGGCTGCGCATCGGGCTGCACAGCCAGCTGCATATTATTCAGGGGAATAAAGCGCAGGAGCACGACATTAATACCCACTTGGCTTTCAGCGTAAAAGACCTGTCGAAATTCATGGCGCACCTCGATAAACTAGGCGTGCGCTACGGAAGCTGGAAATCAGAGCCGGGCAAAACCACGCCCCGCCCCGACGGCGTGAAGCAGATTTATTTGCAAGACCCGGATGGCTTCTGGCTGGAGGTGAACGACGATAAATTCTAAATTAAATCGCCTATCAAAAAAACGTCTGTCATGCTGAGCTTGCCGAAGCATCTCGCTCGCATCGTTAGGATTAGTATCCTAGTGGCGCGGTAGAGATGCTTCGGCAAGCTCAGCATGACAGACGTTTTGTTTTTTAATTAATTAGCGTATTCTACAAGTCAGAATAATCGGCCGGATGCAAGAACGTGATGTCGATGTGCGACACGTTATTCTGATATTCGGGCAGGCTGGATAATTTCTTCCATTCAGAGTCGGCGCCGAAGGCTTTCCAATGCGCTTCGCGCTCCGCTTTATTGGCGAAAGAGGTCATATACATGAGGTTTGGCATTTTCGCGCCGAATACTACCTCGCTGTAGAAAATAGCATTGAAGCCGAGGCGGTCGAATAATTTAGTTTCGCCGCCGGCATTAAACATGCGCACTTTATTGCGGAATATTTTTTCGCTAGCCCCTTCGTAGCTGCGTAGCTCGTACACGCGCTCATTTTTGGGCGTGCCTAGCTTCGGGGCAGTCAGAGATTTCATTTCGTCAAACGCCTTGAGCAGAATGGTTTCCTGCCGGGTGTAAGCGGGGTTGTTATAGGCCGTGTTTTCGTAAGAGCCGCCGGCCGCTAGCAGTTTAGCGGAGGTTTCCTGGTCAATTTTCTCCCACTGCTTCAGGGAGGTGAAAGGTGTAAATACATACACGCGCCGGTCGGCAGCGGTGTCATTGCCGATGGGTTTAAATACGCCGATGGTGGAAATACCGGCCGCGTGCAGCGTGGGCAAATATTGCCGCTGCAAGAAGCTGTCAATTACGGCTTCCTGGCGGTTGGTTTTCAAGTGATATACTTTGAGGGCGAAGTAGGTAGGACGCTCGGCAGCCGGGCGAGCGGCCGGCGTAGCGCCGGCAAGCCCCGCGCAGAGAGCAGTGGCAAGGATGGGCGCAAAGAATTGCTTTTTCATGGGTAGGAAAAGGAATGAAGTAGCCGGTACGTAAGGCCGGGCCCACCGGAGTATCCGGCGAGCCCGACCCTGGCGGGATTACAAACGCGGGTCTATCGGCTCGCTCTCAAGGGCCAGCACGCCAAATACGCACTGATGCACCAGGCGCAGCGGCTGGCCGGCCACGAAGCGTTCCAGCCCCTCGACCCCAAGGGCGAATTCGCGCAGGGCTAGGTTGCGTTTGGCCTTCACATTGCGCTGGCGCAGGCGCTCCAGGTTACCTTCCAGTAAATAATCGGGGCCGTAGATGATGCGCAGGTACTCGCGGCCCCGGCACTTGAGGGCGGGCTGGATGAGCGAGCGGCCGGTTTTGGGGATGAAGTCGTAGGGCTTCACCACCATGCCTTCGCCCCCGGCGGCGGTGAGGGCTAGCCACCAGTCGGTAGCCGCCTCGATTTCGGCGGGGTTGGTGAGGTCGACCACGCGGTAGGGCGTGGCGCGCAGCAGGCGCGGGTCGGCGAGGCTCAGGGCGCGCAGGGTTTCCATGTGCCAG
>Ga0160428_1002224_pt1 | contig 12260 bp, 8 predicted proteins | sample SolpanmetagenomM_FD_108198 | JGI IMG/M metagenome (GOLD analysis project Ga0160428, IMG submission 108198) | Solar panel surface microbial communities from Lawrence Berkeley National Laboratory, California, USA - M | ecosystem: Engineered > Built environment > Solar panel > Unclassified ... | reverse complement strand
TCGTTCGCGACTTATTAGAATGGCGGAAGCAACCCCGAAACGGCTTTTACAGGCAGCCAAAGACCTGAACATTGGCATCGACCGGGCCGTCGAGGCCCTTTCCCGCAAAGGGATTGCGGTAGAAAACAAGCCTACCACTAAGCTCACTGGTGAGCAGGTAAGCATGTTGGAAAAAGAATTTGCTGCCTCAGCCCAAGACAAGCAAGAAGCCCAGCGCCACACTCAGGCTCGCCGCCAAAGCGAACTGAATGCCCAAGCAGCCGTGGCTAAGCCTGCGCCGGCCGCCCCTGTGGCGCCGGTAGCTAAGCCAGCCCCAGCGCCGGTAGTGGCAGCAGCCCCTGTACCAGTAGTAGCGCCAGCACCGGAGCCAGTTGCTGCACCGGCCGCAGTAGTAGCTACTACACCAGTAGCCCCTGCCCCAGTAGTAGCTACGCCTGTGGCTGCTGCACCTGCCCCAGTAGTAGCTACGCCTGTGGCTACTGCATCTGTGCCAGCGGCGCCTGCCCCCACCCCCTTAGTGGAAGCCAAATCTGCTCCAACTATTGCCGAAGCTCCAAAAGCTCCCGGCCTTAAAGTATTGGGCAGAATTGAGTTGGACAGCAAGGGCCGCGTTATTCCGGCTCGCGCAGCTGCACCAGCTCCGGTAGCGGCGCCTGCACCAGTCGCGGCTCCGGCTGCAGTAGTAGCCCCGGCCCCAGTGGCAGCTGCTGTACCTACTCCAGTTGCACCTAAGCCTACCCCCGCTGCAGAAGTTAAATCGGTTCCCACTGCAACATCAGCACCTACACCTGCAGCTCCGGTAGCAAGTGCGCCTGCTGTTGCTCCGGCCGCACCAGCTGCTGCCCCGAGCGCACCCGTACCGGCGCCGGTTGTAGCTACAGTTACTACCCCACCGGCTGCCCCTGAAGCTCCAGCAGCGGAAGAAGGTACTATCACAGCTAAGGCAGATCAGCTGAAGGGCTTGACAGTACTGGGCAAAATTCAGTTACCGCTCGACTCAAGCCGCCGTGGTCCTGGCGGGCGCGGCCCGCGCCCTGTGGCGTCGTCCGACGTTCGTAAGAGTGGTGTAGGTACTAATAATCAAAAGAAGCGCCAACGCTTACCTGCCCCTGGCCAGCCAGGCGGTGGTGCGGGTGCTGGTACCAGCACAGGTACTGGCCAAGCAGGCGGCGGCTACCAAGGCAACCGCCCAGCTGGCGCTGGTGCTGGTGGCAACCGCCCTGGTGGTCCGGGTCAGGGCAACCGCCCCGGCCAAGGCAATAATCGCCCCGGCCCCGGCAACAACCGCCCTGCTACGCCACAGGTACCGCTTACGCCTGAGCAGAACGACAAGCAGATTCAGGAGCAAATCAAAGCTACGCTGGCTAAGCTAAGTGGTGGCAAAACCAACGCTGCTGCTAACCGGGCTAAATACCGCCGCGACAAGCGCGGTATGGCTGCGGAAGAGCGCGAAGCACTGCGTGCCCAGAACGAGCTTGATGCAAAGACTCTTAAGCTCACCGAATTCATCTCTGCCAATGACCTAGCGTCGTTGATGGATGTGAACGTGAATGAGGTCATCAAGGTGTGTTTGGGTATGGGGATGTTCGTCTCCATCAACCAGCGTCTCGATGCTGAGGCTATTACTGTGATTGCCGACGAGTTTGGTTATGACGTAGAGTTCTTGTCGGCTGAGGAAGACGAAGAGCCTATCGACATGAGCGATGCACCGGAGGACCTCGTGCCCCGTGCGCCTATCGTAACTATCATGGGCCACGTCGACCACGGCAAAACGTCGCTGCTTGACTACATCCGTGAGGCTAGTGTAGCCAAAGGCGAAGCCGGCGGTATTACGCAGCACATTGGTGCGTATGAAGTAAAAACGAAGTCGGGCAACCCAATTACTTTCCTTGATACGCCTGGTCACGAAGCCTTTACGGCCATGCGTGCTCGGGGTGCCAAGGTGACCGACATCGCCATTATCGTGATTGCGGCAGACGACTCGGTGATGCCCCAGACCAAGGAAGCCATCAACCACGCGCAGGCTGCTGGCGTACCGATTATCATTGCCCTCAACAAGGTCGACAAACCCACTGCAAACCCCGAGAAGATTCGCGAAGAGCTTTCACAGATGAATATTCTCGTGGAAGAGTGGGGTGGTAAATACCAGAGCCAAGAAGTATCGGCTAAGTCAGGTATAGGCGTAGAGGATCTACTTGAAAAGGTACTCCTCGAAGCCGAATTGCTTGACCTACACGCTAACCCTAATCGCAACGCGGTTGGTACGGTTATCGAAGCTGAGCTGGACAAAGGCCGCGGCTATGTAACCACCGTACTGGTGCAAACCGGCACCCTTAACGTAGGCGATATCGTACTGGCTGGCCCGCACTACGGCCGCGTAAAGGCCATGACCGATTACCGCGGCAAAAAGAAGAAAATCGCTGGCCCTGCTACTCCTGTACAGGTGCTCGGTCTGACAGGTGCGCCGCAGGCGGGCGACCGTATCCAGGTAATGGAAACGGAGCGCGAAGCCCGCGAGCTAGCTACCCAGCGCCAGCAACTGGCACGTGAGCAGAGTATTCGTACCAAGAAGCACATTACCCTCGATGAGATTGGTCGCCGTCTAGCTATCGGCTCGTTTAAGGAACTGAATATCCTGGTAAAAGGTGACGTGGACGGTTCAGTGGAAGCACTCTCCGACTCATTGCTGAAGCTATCTACCCCCGAGGTGAAGGTGAATATCCTAAGCAAAGGGGTAGGTGCTATCTCTGAGAGCGACGTGTTGCTGGCTTCGGCTTCCGACGCTATCATCATCGGTTTCCAGGTTCGTCCTTCGCAAAGTGCCCGGCGTTTGGCCGAGCAGGAGCAGATTGACGTGCGCCTGTACTCGATTATCTACAATGCCATCAACGAGGTGAAGGACGCAATGGAAGGCATGCTTGCCCCCACTGTCCACGAAATCGTAGTGGCCAATGCCGAAGTTCGCCAAGTGTTCAACATTACGAAAGTTGGTACTATCGCCGGCTGTATGGTTACCGATGGCACCTTCACCCGCAAGACTCGGGTACGAGTAGTGCGCAACGGTATTGTGCAATACACAGGCGAAATTCAAGACCTCAAGCGCTTCAAAGACGATGTGTCGGAAGTGCGCCAGGGCTATGAGTGCGGTATCTCGGTTAAGAATTTCAATGACCTCCAAGAAGGCGATAACATCGAAGGCTTCGAGGAACAGGAAATCAAGCGCAAGCTTTAATCGCGCATCTATAAACGTAAAAAAGGCTGCCTTTCCAGGCAGCCTTTTTTGTTGCGTATAATATTTAGTGCCCTACCCCCATCTCTCGGCTAAAAAAAGCCTCCTGACTAACATCAGGAGGCTTTCGCAAAATCTAGTAAGTTAAAAAAAGAGAAACTTCTTTTTGCGGCCGTGGTCGTGCACAAGAGGCTTGCCGTTGGTACGGGCGCCCATTAGCACTCGCCGTGATACGCCACGCTTCTGCTCCTGGCCAGGCAGCGCCCGAAACTTGCGCACGGTGAAGGAGCCTCCGTTTTTGTCAAGCTGCCGGTATGGGCCGCCACGCTCGGCACCCAAGCTCGTGTTGCCCGTGCGGGCTTCCAAAACCTGCATCTGCTGGTCGCGGGCCACATCCTCCGGGCTCATCTGCTGCTGGCGGCGCATACGGTCGGCGTTACCAGTAGGGGTCGGTGCGGTCCGAGCCGGGCTGCCAGGAGGCGCCGGGAAGTTGGGAGCAGTTGTCTGGGCTTGCGCGGAGGCAGTTGCGAGAAGCACTGAACCAGTCGCTAGCACCATCAGAAAAAAAGTTTTCACGAGCGATACTACAAAAAATGGGGGTAGGGCTAGTAAGACTGGGCAGCAAAAGAAGGTTCCGAGCTAGTACTAGTAGCTAAACGCGGTTGCGCAGGGCATCGCGAATTTCGGCCAGAAGCACTTGGTCTTTGGTAGCAACGGGAGCTACTACTTCCACTACTGCGACGGGGCGCTTGAACTTATTAGCTGCCTTGACTACCAGAAAAATACAAAACGCAATAATGAAGAAATTAAGAACGGCATTGATGAATAAACCTATCTTCATAGGCCCCAACGCGATAGTAGAATAATCAACTTTGCCGACTATTAGGCCCAGCACAGGCATTATGATATCATCGGTTAGGGACGAAACTATCTTGCCAAAAGCCGCGCCAATAATAACACCGACAGCCAAGTCGAGCACGTTGCCTTTCGAGACAAACTCCTTGAATTCAGAAACAAAGCCCATACAAGTGAGAAAAGGATGATGGAATAAATGGGAGATTTTTGACCAGCCCTAACCTAGTACTTGCAGGATTAAGCTGGCCTATGTCGTTGCAAGTAAGGTGATGTAGTTGATAATCACAAAGTTTTGCACGATGTCCAGATGTTTTTGCAAAAGCGTGCGCAGCAAGCGGATTTGGCTCACCGACTAACAGCTTATACAGCTCGCCAAAGGCCTCACGCAGAGCCGTACCTTTAGGGCCACGCTTCCTACCCCCGCTTTTTCATTCGTTGCTCAATGACCGCCTCTTTCGAAAACCTACTGTATGACCTCGATGCTGCTACCGGCATTCTGACCATCACTGTGAACCGCCCGGCTAAGCTCAATGCCCTCAATGCAACTACTATTGACGAGTTGGGTGTGGCCATTGACCAAGCGCGGGCTGATGCAGCAGTGCGTGGCATCGTTCTCACGGGTAGCGGCGAGAAAGCATTCGTAGCTGGGGCCGATATTGCTGAGCTAGCTGCCTTAAACGGGCCCGGTGCACAAGAAGCTTCGGCGCGCGGCCAAGCTGTATTCCGGCGCTATGAAACGAGCCCTAAGCCCGTGGTAGCGGCCGTAAACGGCTTTGCATTGGGTGGTGGCTGTGAGCTAGCGATGGCCTGCCACTTGCGGGTAGCAGCCGAAAATGCTCGTTTTGGCCAGCCCGAAGTAAACTTGGGTCTATTACCTGGCTATGGCGGTACGCAGCGCCTCATTCAACTAGTGGGCAAAAGCAAAGCGCTGGAGTTGCTACTCACGGCCGACCAAGTAAAGGCTGACGAGGCTTTGCGCTTGGGTTTAGCAAATCACGTAGTACCACAAGCCGAGCTACTTAATTTCTGCAACGCCTTGTTGCTTAAAATACTGAATAAAGCCCCAGTGGCCATAGCCCTTACTATTGACTGCGTCAATACGTATTTCAACGAGGGTGGCGAGGCAGGCTACACAGCCGAAGCGCAGGCATTTGGCCAAGCATTTGGCACGGCTGATTTTAAAGAAGGCACAGCGGCATTCTTGGAAAAACGGCCTGCTTCCTTCACTGGCAAATAATACACAACGCGGCTGAATAGCTTAAACCTATCTGCGCCGCAAGCCTCCTGTAGCTACTTACCGAGCAGTTTTCCTGCTTCGGATTCGTTAGTAAATTAGTATGAGTATCGCGAAAAAGCTGGCCTCACAAACGGCTATCTACGGCGTCAGTAGCATAGTAGGGCGGGTGCTAAGCTATCTGCTGGTTCCTATCTACACAGCCCACTTTGCGGCGGCCGAGTACGGAATTGTCACGAGCCTGTATGCCTACGTTTCCTTTCTGAACGTGGTGTTCACCTACGGGCTTGAAACCACCTTTTTTCGCTTCGCCAACCGGCCCGGCGAGAACCGCCAAGAGTTGTACAACTGTACCCTGAGCTTGCTGCTCCTAAGTAGCATAGTTCTTACCGTACTATTAGCCCTGCTGGCTCGGCCCCTACTCGCGCTATTGCACCTGCCGCCAAGCCATTACGAATACGCTATCTGGATAGCGTTGATATTGGGGCTCGATGCAGTAGCAGCCTTGCCATTTGCCCGCCTTCGGTTAGAAAACAAAGCCCGTCGTTTTGCTGCCATTCGCCTCACCAACATCTTGCTGTATGTGGGGCTCAACTTGTTTTTTGTAGTGCTGTGTCCAGCAGTATTGCAAAGCAAGCCCGATGCGCTACTGGCTACACTACGCCCGCTAGTTCAGGCCGTTTACAACCCCACTATGGGGGTAGGCTACGTGTTCTTGAGCAATTTAGCAGCATCGGCCCTTACCCTACTGTTGCTGGGCCGCGAATTACTAGACTTTCGCTTCCGTTGGCCGCGCCTAGACTTTCTGCGGCCGCTGTTGGCTTATGCGCTTCCTCTGATGATGATGGGCATGGCTGGTATGGTCAACGAAATGCTCGACCGCGTTTTGCTACCCACTTACCTACCCGAAGGTTTTTACCCTGGGCTGAGCAGCCTGGCGGCAGTAGGCGTGTACGGGGCGTGCTACAAGCTCAGCATCTTTATGTCGCTGATAATTCAGGCTTTTCGCTACGCCGCCGAGCCATTTTTCTTTGCTCAAAGCACTGAAAAAAACTCTCCTGCCACCTTTGCGCTAGTCCTAAAGTGGTTTACGCTGTGCTGCACGTTCATCTTTATTGGCATTAGCCTGAATCTGAGCTGGATAGGACCGCTCTTTCTGCGCCGGCCCGAGTACCTAACGGGTCTTGGCGTAGTGCCTATCTTACTGCTAGCCAATCTATTTCTGGGCGTATACTACAACCTTTCTGTGTGGTTTAAGCTCACCGACAAAACATATTATGGCACCTACATTGGTGCAGCAGGCGCAGTGCTCACTGTTGCGCTCAATATCCTTCTTATTCCTCTACTTGGCTACATGGGTAGCGCTTGGGCCACGCTGGCCTGCTATTTTATGATGGCCGCTATTTGCTGGTGGTTGGGCGAGCGGCACTTTCCGGTGCCCTACCCCGTTGGGCGGCTACTAGTGTGGCTGCTGGCAGCCGTAGCGCTGGTGCTGCTAGGGCAGGCAGCCATTCGGGAGTTGCCGCGAGGCATAGGGTACGCGCTGGGCGTAGGCTTGTCGCTGCTATTTGCAGCAGCAATTTATGGCGTGGAAGTGCGGCGCGGCTTGCGCCAAGCATAAAGAAAAAAAGCATCGAACAACGTTCGATGCCTTTCTGAGCTATGAAAACAAACTTAGCCAACTTCCTCTGCCTTGGCGGACTGCTAATGCAATCCCTCCTCGGTGAAGGCTGCTAACCACTACAAAGGTGCATCAACTATTGATTAACTCCTACCTATTTTAGACGAATAGGCCATTCTACTCTCTCAATTTTAGGATAAACTAGCTGTCTCAGCTTGCCCTCCTCCAAGCCAAAGGGTGTAAACTAGGCTCTTACACGCCAGGCTAGCGGAAGCATTTTTAGTTACAGAACAGGTGTGCTCACGGCACATTTGGTACCTTTGCCAGTCCAAAGCCTTTGCTTTTACGTATCTTCGTTTTCACACCCTACATGGCTTTGCAGCCAGCCCGCTCATGCTACTAACCACGCTTTTTCTGTTTCTCAGCAATCCCCGCACCATCATCTTCATCATATTTATTCTGGTGCTGTTTTTTGGAGCTAAGCGTATTCCTGAGCTTTTTAAGGGGGTAGGCCAAGGTGTGCGCGAGTTTAAGGATGCCAGCAATCCGGAGCAACCGATAAACCCGAATTACAACCAGCAGCCGGGCCAAAACCCAAATGGTTATCCTCAACAGCCAGGCCAGCACTCGAATGGCTACGCACAGCAGCCACCAGCTTACAACCAAAACGGCTACGCGCAGCAACCACAGCAATATGCACCGCCTGCTCCGGGCCAAGCGCCGCAGGCTCCTTACAACCCTACTAATACCCCTGCTAGCTAAGCTGCCAACGGCGCTTACTTCTCGCTTTTACTTTTCCGATTATGAATTCTCCCCTGCTTTTTTTAGGCGACATCGGCGGCTCTGAGCTGATTCTGATAATGGTCGTTATCCTGATTTTCTTTGGTGCCAACAAAATTCCGGAACTGGCCCGAGGCCTAGGCAAAGGCATCCGCGAGTTTAAAGACGCTAGCAGCGAAATTCGCAACGAGTTTGAGCGCGCTGGGCAGCCTAATCAGCAGCAGAATTACAACCCTAACCAGGGTTATAATCCTAACCAACCTTACAATCAGCCTCACACAGACTACACGCAGCAGCAGGCTCCTTACCAGCCTGCGCAAACGCCACCTGCACCAACTTCGGGCGACTATGTTGCTCCAGTAGCAGATTATACTGCACCGGGCGCCGTAGATTTGCCGACGGCGACTCAGCCGACTTATCACCACAGCACGCCTATTCCGCCTACTACGGAGGGCGGTGTGCCAGGTACGCGGCCTCGCCTCGACCAGCCATTAACCGACGTTTAAGATTTGAAACCTCTGTTTTCTTCCCTTTCGGAAATCCAGCACGAGCTGGCGGCGGGCACTACGTCCTGCCGCCAGCTCGTTGAGTATTACCTCGATAACATCGCGCAGCGCAACGCTGAGCTGAATGTTTTCTTAGAAGTTTGGACTGAAGAAGCGCGTCAGCAGGCCCTGGCCGTTGATGAGAAGCTGGCCCAAGGCACAGCTGGCCGGCTAGCTGGCATGGTTATCGGTCTCAAGGACGTACTGGCTTACGAAGGACACTCGCTTCAAAGTAGCAGCCGAATTCTGGATGGTTTCAAGTCGCTGTTCACTGGCACAGCCGTGCAGCGCTTGTTGGCCGAAGACGCCATTTTCATCGGCCGCCAAAACTGCGATGAGTTCGCCATGGGCGGTTCAAATGAGAATTCGGCTTTTGGCCCAGTGCGCAACGCCCAGGACCCCAGCCGAGTACCCGGCGGCTCGAGTGGCGGTTCGGCAGTGGCAGTTCAGGCCGATATGTGCCTAGCGTCTATTGGCTCCGATACAGGCGGCTCAGTGCGTCAGCCAGCCGCCTTTTGCGGAGTTATTGGGTTGAAGCCAACGTACTCGCGCATCTCGCGCTACGGTTTGGTGGCCTTTGCTTCGTCTTTTGACCAAATTGGGCCGGTCACGCATTCTATTGAAGATGCAGCACGCTTGCTAGAAGTAATGGCCGGCGCTGATGATTACGATAGCACTGCCAGCCAGGAACCTGTACCCACCTACACCGCTTTGCTGGCACCTGCTGCGCAGTATCGAATTGGTTATGTGGCTAATGCCATCGACCGGCCGGGCCTACAGCCCGAGGTACACGAGGCGCTAGAGCAAACACTCAACACCTTACGCGGCTACGGCCACGTGGTAGAGCCTGTGGATTTTCCGCTGCTTGAGGAAATGATTCCGACGTATTATATCCTCACCACGGCCGAGGCTAGTTCCAACCTATCGCGCTTCGACGGCGTGAAATATGGCTTCCGGGCGCCCGACGTGACGGACTTGGAATCACTCTACAAAAAGACGCGAGCCCAGGGTTTCGGGCCCGAAGTGCAACGCCGTATTATGCTGGGCACCTTTGTATTGAGTGCCAGTTACTACGACGCTTACTATACCAAAGCGCAGCGCGTACGCCGGCTCATCAAGGAGAAAACGGATGAACTGCTACGGCAGTACGACTTTCTGGTGCTACCCACTACCCCTACTACTGCATTCAAGATTGGCGAAAAGCAGGACCCGGTGTCGATGTACCTGGCTGATATTTTTACGGTGCAGGCTTCGCTGGCTGGCGTACCGGCTATTTCCATTCCCGCAGGCCACGACAACGATGGCATGCCCATTGGCCTTCAAATACTAAGCGGTGCATTCCGCGAGGCTGATTTACTGGCTTTTGCCAATACGTTGACGCTAAAAGAGGTGGACAACTAGTTTAGCCAGCAGCTTTAGCAAATCGCGAGGCGCGAACGAACGCGGCTGTTTGGTCGTATTCGTTCGCGCCTCGTTTTGGTTAGGTAGTTCAGTAATTGTCATTTACCTTAGCCCTATGAAAGCTTTGCACCAACTGCTCACGTCCGCTGCTAGCCCGCGCAAGCCGCGTTTGGTGGGACGGCTGTTGCTGCTGGCGCTGGTGCTGGGGTCGGCCCCGGTAATGGCACAGCGTGGCCGGCACAAGCACGAAGCGCCGGCCCCTACCCCCCTCGCACCCGCTATTGCCGATACGGTGCGCCAAGTAGTGGAGCTGCCTGCGGCTACTATCGACTCGCTGGCCGTGGAGCCGCTGATAGAACCCGCCGTAGACTCGGCCCGCCTGGTATGGTTGCAAACGCCGGCCACACTCTACGAGATGGTAGGTGACCGCATGGCGTGCATCGAAACCACCGCGCCGCACCAGTTCAATGCGGCAGTGCTGGCCTACGTGCGGCTGTTTACGGAGCGGCAGCGAGGCTACACGCAACGGGTGCTGGAGCGCGAGCAATTTTACTTTCCTACGTTTGAAAAGTATCTGGCGCAGTACAACTTGCCCACCGACTTGAAATATTTGTCGGTGGTGGAGTCGGCGCTGATACCTACGGCCAAATCGCCGGTGGGCGCAGTAGGGCTGTGGCAATTCATGCCACCTACGGCCAGCGATCTGCGCCTAAAGCGCGATGAATGGGTGGACGAGCGGATGCAACCCGAAAAGGCGACCGAGGCCGCTTGCAAGCATTTGCGCTACCTCTATGGCGAGTTCCACGACTGGGAATTGGTGCTGGCGGCCTACAACTGGGGCGCGGGTAACATGCGCCGCGTAATGCGCAAAACGGGTAAGAAAAGTTTCTGGGACCTCTACCCCCACCTGCCCGCTGAAACGCGCAACTACGTGCCCACTTTCACGGCCATTATGTACGCCATGAAGTACGCGGCCCAACATAACCTCAACGACCCTAGCCTACGCTACCAGGCCTATGAGCCGCTTGACACGCTGGGCGTGCGCGGCCAGGCGCTAGACCTGCGCCGCTTGAGCCGCGCCCTAGGCTACGAAGACTCGCTAGCGATGAGCCGCTACAACCCCGAACTGCGCCACGGCAGCCTGCCCGCCGGCTACCGGCCCTACGTGCTACGCTACCCCGCCGCGGCGCGCGAGCATCTCGGCGACGTGGACCGCGCTACGCTGTTGGCTTATTGCCAACCCTTAACTGATTTGCCGCAGCCGCTGCTACCGCGCCCAGCGCAACTGGCGGGGACCACACCGTGGCCCAGCCGCGAAGAAGTAGCTGCTGCTGCCAATGCGCGGCCGGCCAGTTCGGAACGGGCAGCCCGCTACCGCCGCGTATACTACACTGTGCGCCGAGGCCAGACGGTGGCCAGCGTAGCCGAAAAATTTGACGTGAGCCCTGCTCAGGTGCGTCGCTGGAACGAACTACCCAAACGCACAGCCGCGCTAAAACCCGGCCGCGAGCTACTTGTGCTGGTGGCCTTACCCCCCTCAGAGGCGGGCAAAACGCCCGAGGTAGTTGCGGCTACTGCTCCGACCCGTGCGCTGACCTCGCGCCACGTAGTCGCGACTGATAGCGCTACCCAAGCCTTAGTAGCGGCCAACCTGCGCTATGCACGGGAGGCGCAAGCATCGGCGCTGCGCGAAGCGGCTCAGGTGCAAGAGTTGCTGCGGGTGCAAAAGCAGCAGGCAGCCCGGGTGGCAGCGCAGCAGCGGCAGGCCATTTTCAGAGCGGCGGCGCTGGCTAAGGCTCAGCAGCAGGCGGCCCTGCTAGCGGCGCGAGCCAGTGCTGAAGAAGCAACCACTACAGCAACCGAGCCAGTGGTTGAAACGGACAGCGTAGTAGCTCCTCCTATTCGACGCCGCCATACTAAAGCAGCGCTTGCCAGTACTTCTCGCGAAAATTCAGAAGAGGTAGTCACGAGTAAAGTTGTTAGCTTGCCCCCTACCCCTGCGGTAGAAGTATATACCGTACGGGTGGGCGACAATCTAGCCAAATTGGCCCACGCACGCGGTGTAACTGTAGCACAGGTGCAGTCCTGGAACCGGCTCTCGGCCGAAAGGGTGGTGCCGGGCCAGCGGCTACGTTTTGGCGGGCCGACACCCGATGCCGTGGCTACTCGCCCTACCCCCCCCGCGAAGCATGAGCGACCCGAGCCGAACTTTAGTACCCACACCGTGCAGCCCGGCGACACACTCTATAATATTTCGCGCCGCTTTAAGGTGAGCGTACAGGAACTACGGCGGCTCAACCACCTGAAATCGGATGATGTGAAGCTGGGCCAGAAACTGGTGGTACATTCCTAAGCCTAGCACGTATCGGCCTAGTAGTTGGGCTTAGGTGGCTAAGCCCAACTACTAGTTCGCAGCCATAGCTGTACGAGCTAACTCATTTGTCAGCAAGCTTATAAAGCAAGCGCTGGGGCGAAAGGCAACCTTAGCACGGGCGTAATTCGGCATTTTAGCCGGAACTTGCCGCCTCGCGCCAGAGAACATTTGCCCATTCCTATGCTCAAAATCAATAAACAAGACGCCCTCGCCTACCACGA
>Ga0160428_1002223_pt1 | contig 12262 bp, 8 predicted proteins | sample SolpanmetagenomM_FD_108198 | JGI IMG/M metagenome (GOLD analysis project Ga0160428, IMG submission 108198) | Solar panel surface microbial communities from Lawrence Berkeley National Laboratory, California, USA - M | ecosystem: Engineered > Built environment > Solar panel > Unclassified ... | reverse complement strand
AGTGTAACGGGCGACGCTGTAGTCTTACCCAACTTTCCTTGCTTTCTATCACGGCCTAGCATTGCAGCTGTCAACGCTGCAATCAGTGGGATTACCAATATTATTTGCATATTGCTACGGAGATGCATGGTGTCGTATGAGTCTGATCTAGGATATTTTTCGTATGATAGTGGTTGTTGTGATAATTATATGCTTCAGCCGAGTCGTTTCTCAGAATAACTGAACCAAGGGACGAGTATAGGAGTCACAACAGTAATGTATGGTGGTGAAGGCGAACAATAAACAACGCGTAATAAAATAATGGAGAAATCGTTTGTTCGCGCAATTTCGCCCAAGGCCACGCAGAAAGAAAAAGGTGATCAAAAAGTATTAATTTCACAAAGAACACTGCCAATAAATATTCATCAATCCTGGTCATCATGAGTAAACGCTGATTACAATTATATGACCTCTATGTTGTCTAATGGAGCGGTAAAGTGATGGTGATTATGCTCCTGTGCGCTGCATGACCGTCCTTATGTCGCAGCAGCAGCAGCAGCCCTATCTCTGACCCTTGCAGCGTAATCTCTTCCTCCTTGTCCTTTATTATGCACATCCTTCGGAATAGATGACCTTGCATCCTATCTTTGTGGCTCAGATGAACCCAAATCCTACTCCACATTCGGATATGGCGAGCCATAAATGCTTGCTTAATTGCTCATAAGACTCGTACGCAGGCAAATCAAGTTGGTTGAAACTATTATCGAATGTCAATGGCTTATAATGGTCTTCAGAAGATACTTTATCTTACCAGGTATGAGCGGTTGGTAGACGATCAGTGCTACCTGGATCTTTGTGTATCGAGAACTTCTGAATGCCATTGCTTCCTTGAAGCTCCTTGAATCCATCAAGCGGAACTTTTGAAGTTCCAGATACGAACTGCAACAATTTAGCCTTCTCCTCCTGAGTGTAAGTTCTGACAGCTCGCCAAAACCATTGGACTGGTGGCGAGGTGGCACTGTATCCGTTGTAAGTTGTATGCAGCTTCCAATCATCTATGTCGATGTCTGGCAGACCAGAGATAAGCAGCTCAAGTTCTTGCTCATCGAAAATATCGATCAATTCCTGACTGATTACGTCGTTGAAACCCTTGTTAAAGGCTTCAATTTGTTCCTGAATATTTGTTGTAAGATGACTTTCTGTTAATAAACGCACATATTCGTGCTTGTTCTCGTTCGTGACCGGTATGTTGCGACCATCCGGTTTGAGATCGATCACAGAGGTTTGTCCAAAGTAATCATGCTCTGTACTGAATGTCTCGTCCAACATAGAGACGTCGTTCGTCAACATCCATTCCACAGACTTGTAAAAGGGCAAGTCCACAGATTCTAAATCTTTGTAATTCACAGGTTTCCTCAAAATGTGTTTGTAGAATGAGCGAGTAAAGTACGCATCGAGCTGTCGTCCGTCATAGATAGCTTTCCCAATGACTCGACCGACAAACTTGAAGTATGAAAGATGATGCGGGTTGATACCGGAATCTTTATTTGGCTGATACGTAGTTTTATCGGCAGACTTGTTTATAAACAAAGCGTAATCCGGATTGAACATGGATCGTGCAAGTACTGTATACCATTCTCGTGTAACACCACCTGCATCTACACCTTCCTCACCAGTGAATCGAATGTTTAGTTTCCCATACTTGATTTCATCACCAGATCGTCCAAGGAATTGACTATATGTATCATCGAATACATGATCCCTGCGAAGTTGCAATGATATTGTTCCTACATGTCTTGCAGTTTTGGGCTTTTTATGTAATTGTTGTGTGAACCAGGTCCGCTTGTTGTCGAATTCTAGCATCTTTGGATTCTTAACCAAAAGTGAGAATGAGCCAATCATCAGTCCTGGGTTTTCGCGTATGAGCACATTCAGAAGTCTTCTATGCTGATCAGTAAACACCATGAAAGGATCATCTTGATTTGAAGGCGAGATAGATGTCCGCCGTGTGTCGAGGGGTTTAGTATCTGCTGCTGAGATGTGCTTGACATGTTTCAGGACTACCATGAACGCTTCTGTTGCTGGTAATAAAACTGTCGCGACATGTATATGCTTTGGATCATCTTGTATTGCCATCAGACATGAGCTCAAGTGTTTCCACAATAGATCGAACTGGAACTCAGCATATATCGGCATTGGCTCATCTTGATCAGGAGTTGCTTTTCCAGATTTCTTTCTTTTGATGTGCAAGAAATCTAGAGTTTTGAGGAGTCGAAGTAATCTAGATTGATTGCCAGTTAATGAGAACTTGGCAAGAACCAAACTTTGTAAATCTGCATTATTGCCAGAGCGGATTGTGACATCAAGTTCTGACAATTCTCCTTCTAAGGATTTACCCTTCATCTTGGCAGAATTCGCCAACTGCTCAATGATGCCTTGTCGCATATTGGGCAATGTGTTGATAAAGTACAGAATGTTCAATATTGACTGGAAACTCTTGTTAGAACATTCTCCAGAGGTGAGAACATCAATAATCTTCTGAATTGCATCATCTGGTATCACTGGCAATATGATCTCTGGTTTCAATGCATTTGGCTTGGATTCTGATGCGGTGGCCTTCTGCACGGTCTGACCTCCTTGATCGGCTGTCACAGGTGCGGCTGAGTCCTCACTCTTCTTTGGCGCTTCTAGAGGTTTGGGGCTTTTTGGGCTTTTGGGGCTCTTCGGATCGTCTGACTTGACCTCAGCAGCCAGCTCAGCTTTGTGCTTATTCTCTACCATTGATGGCAGTCTACTCAGTACAATGCTCAATGTTTGCATCAATAGATCCATGAACATGGTGTGCTGACTAAACGCTTCTCGCTCTACCAAGTGAAATAATGCGATCACCGGGAACTTCTGTACCGTTGAGAGATCTTTTCCCTTCCCTTTTCGAGATTTTGCAGCACTGCGGACGAGGATGGTTATTTCGTTCGGACTCAGTAGGTACTGAACAAGCTCTCGATGAACGGTGCATAGGGCTGACATTGCTTCCAATCCTCGTTGTAATACCAAATGCGGAGGCTGATCCTCATATGCGTTGATATTGCCTTGAGCTAACGTTGATCCAGGAGTCACTGGTTTGCGTTGTGCAGGGTGAAGATGCCTTTCCAAAGCATCATCACCGGAAGTGTCATATATGATGGAAATAAGAATATGACTAATATCTTGCCGTGCTTTGCTATTTTGGGCAAGATGACCCAATAACTTATGCAACGTCGTACGAGTGCCAATGCTAGGTACAAAAAGCAGATTTGTGATTGCGGCAATGCTGGTTCGATCCAGTAACTGTATCGCATCTCGATGCTGGTGCCTCGACGATTCAGCACCCTTCCTATTCATTATCTCATGAAGAGGACGCATTCGACTTCGCATCGTTTGCAAGTCATGAGCCATTCCACCTCTCGTCAATAGAGCATCAGTGTCCGATAAACTATTGAGACCAGGAGTTAAGGCAGCAAGAAAGGCGGCGGGATCCATTATACTATCATTGACAGGAGGACCGCGTGCTTCTCGATTTCGCGCTCGTTCCCTTCTTTCCTGCAGAAGGACTTCTTCTCGAATATCATCAGGAAGAGCAGATAAGACCTCTGGATCATAAATAGAGTCAGTTGGTGCGTTTGCTGGTCCAGCTGTGGTGTTATTAGAAGGTCGGTCAAGTCGTAACTCACGTGTCTGACTTTGCAGTACTTCTAATCGCATATCTTCTGGAAGTTCCATCAACGCCTCTCGATCAAAGCCAAGAGCTGTTAGATTGAATTGCATCCCACCAAGCTCAAACATATTCGGTGCTGCTTCGGTAGCCGTTTGAGGTGCCTCAGCTCGATCTACATCCATCGCAGCAGCTTCAGCCTCTCTAGCTGCTTTCGCTGCTTGCTCTTCTTTCAGCCTAGCTTCTTCGACAAGCGCAGCCGCGGCATCTTGTTCCGCTTTCTTCGCTGCAGCTTTTTCTTGTCGAATTTTCCGCTCAGCTTGTAATTTCGCTTCAGCTTCCTTGCGCTTTTGATACTCTTCCTCTGCTGCAGGTGTTAACGCCTTACAAACATCGTCGAAGATTGCCTGATTGATCTCGTTAGAGAATGGTTGAGCACCAAGTAAATTGTTAGCCTCGTCTGACCAACAACGTGCGTTCATAGTAATCGTCCAGCTCGTTATGATGCGATGTGGATCATTCTGATTCTGATGAACATGACGTGGATTCATAGTCGTCATTGTCTCAGCTGGGAAGTTTGGTGGCATTCCCGGAGGTCGATTGCCAGGTCTGATCAAGAACTGTCCAAGCCACTGCATTGCGTTACTTGCAAGTTCTTGTATACCGTTCATATCTTCATCCGAAGCATCACGACGTATTCGAGTTGGCTGTACATCAGCATAACTCCCAATAATCGCGTTTTCACGCAGAAGAGGGTTCGAAGAATTGTTGTTGTTTGTATTAGCCATAGGAACGCTACTGCGATCAGTGACTTGAATATGGACACGTGCTTGATCTGATGCGAAATGTAAAGTTCCGGCTGGTGGTAGGAATCTTGATCGTCCACCTGCTCGAAGAACAAGTGCGGCTTCTTCGTCATCAAATTGACTTGATCTTTCAGCAATATCTTCAACAGCATTGATTTCGAAAGTATCTTCTTCATCTTCCTCATCTTCCATGTTGAAGTTATTATGTACTCCATTTACTAACTGATGGAACATTGCTGCTACGGAATGTTCTCCTGTCGAAGTCCACATTCGATCTGGATCATCAGGATCACCATCCTCACCGTCCTGTGTTATCTCAAAATTGATCATTTCGTCTCCATCCATCATAGGGTCATCGCCATCTTCTTCTTCCTGCTCACCATTTTCCATGTTATCTATGAGCATTTCGATGGGTTGACCATTGGCCGCATTCTCTATATCTTCGAGTATTTGATCTTCAAGACCTTCAAGCGGATTATCGAGATGGTCATGATGATGATGAATTTCTTCATGCATAAGATCCGCTTCAGAGTGAGATTCACCGGAATCAGACATTTCGTGACTGCGTTCATTGTGATCATCTTGATCATCGTCGTCTTCTTCTTCGTCATCGTCATCTTCATCGTCATCATCGTCATCATCTTCATCGTCGTCGATGTTGAGCTCATCATCTACCTGCATATCATCTTCAGGATCGGCATCAGACATGCTGCTATCAGTACTATATTCACTGTAGCCATCTTCTTCCACGAACATGCCTTCTTCATCCTCCAGGTCTGTTTCACTTTCATCCCCATTCGGAAGACTATGAAGACCTAGTGCTGAGTTGCGAACTATATCGCCGGAATCATCACCTTGATGAGGCTCGTCTATCAAAGGAGCTAACTCCGAAGTCGGGGCTTTCCCAGTGTCAAGAATATCGCTAGTCTTGGAAAGCTTGTTAGCAATTTTCCCCAACATCTCAATTGGTCGAAGAACGGCAGTGACAATGATCTTGATTTGTGGATGATTCAGATCCAGGTGGCCAATTACCGAGGCAAGCAATTTCACATAGTCTTTGTCAAGCATTAATTTGGCGACGTGTAACGTGATATTGCCCCCGGATGCAGCATTAGTATTATGGATAGGCTTTGCCAGAACCTTATAAAGCAGGTCAGATAGAGCCAGCAGCTTGCAATATCTACTTTCCATGGTATATGAGGTGACCATTGCATCTTTGAACGCACGATGAATTGCGTCAAGTATGATATTGGTATGTTTGACGTAAACGACATCTTTCCAGAGAACTATATCTGCTTCTTTCGGAGGCGGCGGATGACAGAGTGCAGTGATCAGCCCTTGTACACAGACAGAAAGCGCCAATTTCTGACGAGTCGGTACATCCGCTAGATCAGGAGCAGATGATATCGTCTTGTAAGGAAGCAAATCATGAAGCAGATGATGTATGAATACATTTCGCTGCTTTGAACTGTCTTTGTTAGGTCTCTTCTTAACGAAATTGATTATCGAGTATCTGGCCGCTGGAAAGTTGATTGCCAATTCTGTGAGATAATGAAGCAGATTGCAACGCTTCCACAACAGACCAATTGCGTCTGCTCGCTCTTGTTCAGTTGGCTCGATGTGTGGCTCGATGATCTCCTTTTCTGATTTTGCATAACTTATAAAGACATTGAGTAAAGAAGCAATAGCAGTCGATTGTTCCTGCTCAGATAGTGATATCTCCGGTTGTACAGTAGCGACTGGGGGTGTCTTGTCATCAGTCTGACTGGGCTCTACTACCTCGGTTTTCGGTTTTTTGAACCCATCTGCTGGATCAGTTTCAATCAAGGATAGTTGGAGAGCTTTTCCTGGTTGACCAAAATTTGCAATCTTCAGAGTCTTGACGCACGCCGCATGAAACGCCTCGTAGTTCCGTACAGCTAGGCTAGCATGCTGCTTCATGAACATCTTGGAATCCATCACAGTGATACGTTTAGTCGAGAAAGATTGCTCAATTTCTCTCTCAAATATAGTCTGGAGCATCTGATATGATTCGAAGAATCTCCGAAGAATAAAAATAGCATAGCTCGGCTGGGTTGTAGGTTCGGGTTTGAGCACGCTCAACACACTTCGTATTGAGTCCTCGTCCTGAACATCGTGTGCGATCTCATCATTTCGTGTTAGCATCATAAGGAATCTCAATGTTGCAGAAATCGCGGTATTATCTAGCTTGGCACTAAGGACTGTGAAGCAAGAAGTCTCCAATATACGTAGCTGCTCAAGAGAGAAAGGTGCCTTTGCTCCCCCGGGATAGTAGAAAGTTGTTGCTCTACAGTAATTTTCCCAAAGCAATAACATCCGTGACCATAGAATACTCACATGTTTCTCTTCGTTATATACGGCAATGCCTACAGAAGACAATGCAGATAATATGTGATCGGCCAGTGACTTCTGTTTGAGGAAATCCTGACATTCTTTAGTCTTAACAGAGGAAGTAATGATCCCGAGAAGTCGAAGAAGCGCTTTCTGACGACATAACTTTGTGTCAGGCTCCAGCTGAGGCTTTCGAAGATCAGCCTCAATGATGTCCCAGTCAAGTAGATTCTGTATTGCAGCCAATTGAACAGACGAGTTGTTGTGATCTACCGATATCAAATCCGCAATTGTGAACACCGTTTCTTCATTGACCATAAGCACTTCGAAGGCAGGCCCAACTAGCTTATCACGAAGAGAATCTCGTTTTGAGTCGAGAGCTTGCTTCTGACTCGAAGATGGAGCGACGACGCCTGATTCCTTCGAAGGCGACTTATCCCTCTCTGCTTTAGGAGTATCGGTAGATGAACCGGGTGCAGTGCCAAAAGTAATATTACTATTGATTTCGTTGGCACCAGCAGTCAGAAGCCATCGAGCTGCGCGAGGTACTTGTCCTTCATTTTGTTGTAAGGCTCGTTCAGCCTGTGTGGCTGTAAATCCCATGTCGAGCAACGTCTGAACGGCACTGGCGTGGTCTTGTGATCGGACCCCATTGGCAATCTCAGACGATGTTGTGTCCTTTTTCGGCAAAACAATCTCAGATTCGGCACGATAGATTTCGCTCAGACAGTTTGTTATATTTCGAATGGTTGGTAGTGGACAATGTACCAGCAGAGGAGACTTCCAAACGCGCTCGGTTTTGGTAAGAACTTCCAAGCGCGCCTGCAATAGGAATTGCTCAGGCACAAATGGATCCTCCACTTCCACATTCGACTTCTCCTTAACAATCAAATGTGCAGTATGTGAGGAATTTGTCACAGACTTTGTACAACACATTCTGTACGCTATCTCTGAGATGATGTTGAGGGCAAAATGTACTTGCGCTTGTGTTCTTGCAGGCGGACTAGCGACAATCGCCAAATTCTCCGGTGTCCACATCGTATACAAGAGATCAAACATATCAACCACGCTACCGTTGCGTAAAAAACCCCAGGCCATGGGTGTCACGAGCATACCAGCATAGCGTTCTAGAATGTTTCTGATTAAGCAGAATGTTTAGCTTGAAGCTAAAATCGAATCCTTACCATCACATATAAGCTTCCTACAAAAGTATACAGCCATGGCGTGGTATGCAAATCGTAGCTGAGTATCCTTGGATTGAATGGCTGGCCATGTGATGTGCTGTTTCAGAACTGCAGCAATCGTATTACATACAAGCAAGGATTGTCGCCTCAAGGTTGGATCAGAAACACGCTTGGTGAAGCATAGCTTGCAAATGCCTAATCTTGGAATCGATACATGCTTATAGGAATAACAGGCAGATTGCTTACCTTGTAGCAAAGGCATGAGATCGTCAGACATCCCAACAAGTAGAGTCAGCATCGTTCTGGTATTCCTAGCTCTAATGTCCAGCGGATTGATACTGGCGGTGAGTTCCTGCTCAACGCTCACATCTCTACAGGTCCGATTTTTGGACTTAGGAGGCAGCCAGGCAGGCGAAACATGCTGGTAGAATCTGATTTGCTCAGATACACTCCACCTTGTGTCATCGTTAACATCATAACTAACAAGCATTGTTTGCGACCTACCTTTGTATGAGACCAATATTGGATATGAGAGTTCGTCCTTGCTCGGTGCTTAGGTGCACTGCTATATTATACGTAGCACGCATTGCTTGTGCATACACAAATGTATTGCAAGTTTCGGAGAGTAATTTAAGGAGGTTATGCACCACAGTCATTTTGTGCACAAATTCGTTGGCGATGGTCAGGATTGGATCATTTTCTAAGTGCTATATGAGTGCAAATCCGATTACTTTGTGGTCTTTGTTTACCAAGAGGGATTAATGCTTCACTTGGGCAGAAGCCTTCCATCTGCTTACTGTTGATAAAATCAACAAGGTCTTTGACATCATTGGCGATGATCTCAATCAAGATGTTTGAGAACGTTTCCGGACTGGCCTCATACATTGTTTTGAACACACAGTTCATAGATAGGCAGGCTGGAGATAACGAAAAATCAGGCGGTAGTGATTGAGAGCGATAGATTTGGAAGAGTAATCTGCAGTTTTCCGCTTTGGCTAATTCTTTGGACTGTAGAGGATTAGACGTGAGACCTTCCAAGAACTGAAATATTATCATTAAAAATGAGATAGGCTGATTCGGCGATCATATTTACCCGACTGATGTGCAGTATAAGATGTATCACTGGAACCCAGTCTTTGTTCGTGTATTCAGTCTCTTCGATGGCTGTAGCAACCGCAACCGCAGTATCCATATCAACATCTTCGTTTTTGTTCTTGATCGGAATTATCCTATTTTGACTTCCGCATTGAGCATTACTTGCTTCGTATGTTTCCGTGTTTCTCAACAATCTCTTGATCAGATCAATAACTTCTTCCATGGTGTCCGCCTTGAGTTGCGGATGATGTCGCATGAGTTCGTCAACTCCATTTCCGACATTGACACAGCTATCAACGTCCTGAAATATGTTGATGCTCTCTGCTGAACCAAAGGCACAAAAGAATGAGTGTAATGGCTTGATCTCCATGAAATTGTCCAATCCCGCTTGATTTAGGCAAAGAGCTCCGAAGGCTGAAGGAATACCAGCAATGACATCAGCAGAAAGAGCGACCTCCTTCTTCACTGAGTTCATGAAGGCCTGTGGTAATCCATGCTCTTGCAAGATTGTAAGACATGTGGGTTCAAGGTGTATCATTGCTGTCATCACATTAGCAGCAAAGGCAAACACGTTGGGTGTAAATTTGTTGGGGTGGTCGAATACTAGTTGTAGATGCTTGGGCAATTGACTTTCTACAAGATTTCTGAGTCGATCTTGGCCGATACTGGTATTGTAAAGATGAAGCAGAAATTTGAATAAGCTTTTGAACAATAGTTGTACTTCCCACCCGAGCACTTCGCCATTTTCTTCCTCAACCTCAGAATCTACACAAGCTTGCAAAAGTGCCTGGTTTATGCTAAATCAGATCCGTTTGTAATATGATAGCAATTAAGGTTTACCTGAATGCGCTCTACAATAGTTTGCAGTCCGTTTGCAGTATTGAAAACTGCATAAGCGGACTCAAACGTATATAGTAAAGTATCTAATATATGTATCGCTTTCGAGATACTTTTATAGAGTATAGCCATATTGATGGGAACCATAGAAAGTAGCAACGGGATGATTCCTGCTGTTATCATCATTTGACCGCCAGTATTGGTGCTGGCCATGTGAGTTATAAGACTAAATAAGGAATCAAGATAGTCTCTAGGTATATCTATGATGCGAGATCAGTCTGAAGATTACGTTTGGGGCTGATCTGGAACATACCATCGCCATCCATGATAGAGCCTATTGCGTTTCTAAACCGAAAGAATAGAGCACCATGGCCAGCTGATACACAAGTAGCGGACAAGAGACTGTGCAATTTTCCCCTATGATAAGACATAGCATCAAATGCAGAGTAGACTGCTGTCGCTAGAGAGTGATCAATATCTACTGCTGGTTGTACCAATTCTGCAAGATCATCGATGAGGTCCGGTTCATAGATGGCATGTCTACTGTTGAACTCGTCCTCCGTCAAAGTATACGCTAAGAGAGTGCAGGCATAGATCTTGATTTTCAGGAGTTTGATCCGAAGAGTCTTGTCACTTAGATAAGCTTCACTACGAACGGCATGATACAATCGTAAGAAGATTTTTTGTGGAGGCTTATACTCGTCAATCAAAGCCATTGTTGCACTAAAAGGCGATTGTCCGGGAATCATATTCAACGATCGTATAACTACTCTTCCTTCAGCAAGCTCCCGTGGCGGTTTTGTAGGTGTTTTGGGATCTCTAGTCTTGAGCTTTTTGCCAGGTGTAGGACTAGGAACAACAGGTGCAGCACGCTTTGCTGGTGTTGTATACGGTAGATGAGACCGATGGGACTTGTTTGGTGTCGAAATGGCTTCACGGTAGAATTGAAAGTTAAAGCCTTGCATTTCCGGTCCAGGTGCCCACTCATCAGACAGCATTTCTGCATAGTTATAACCTTTGTCATTTGTTCCAAACGTATGTGAAAATGCCAACAAATGTTCCATGTTAACACTGAATGGTCTATGAGTATTGCGAGAGCCACCAAATCTATGGGCAGGTCGGATCATCAGTCGTAGGACAGCTTCAAGAATATCGAGATCAGATGTATTCATTAACGCATCCAGATGCTATGTGAATGATGAGTAAGAGTGCATAAACACTTTCGTTATGATCAACGAATACGTACTTCATAACTGTTGAACAAACTTCTATTGGTACAATTCTCCACAAGGAGCCTTTCGAAAACCAGAATTCGCAAGAGTGTTTGACGATCGTTCTCTTCGAAAGGCACATGCTGAATCGTCCACTTTTCTGGATCTTTGGGATTCTGTTTTGTGAGCGTCTCGTCTTTCTTGATGTATTTGTTAGCCAGTTCTCCCAGTATAGTATCGAATCTATATAATCTTGATTAGCAATACAGTTCTCTTATTTGTTTCTATATCAGTTGTGGATCGCGCTCCGTCATCTCTTGCAAGTACTTCCTTCTATATACAAAGTGTCTGTGTTTCTTTGGCAATGGATCGCTTTTCTGATTACATTACCGATTGAGTATTCCGGTCCAATGATGCAGATCATCTTTGGGATACTTCCAATCTGTTGGTATTTTCTCCAAGACTAGTGGTTCTGCTAGTAGGTCTGCGTGGAGTTCATGGAATATTTGTGGTAGTTTGGGCATGCGACGAGGTGGGGGTCGTGTTATCCGCATCCTTGTGTTGTCTCTACTCTATATTTCTATTTGCTTCGAATGTGAAATGGGAAAGGGATCGTGAGGTCGATTAGTGAGTAGAGAAGTGACGGATGTGAATGTGAATGGGAACGGGAATGGGAATGGAAATGTGAATGGAAATGTGAATGGGGATGAGAATGAGAATGAGGATGTGGATGTGTATTATTGGATCAAGGTGGTGAAATCAAAAAGGAGAAGAAAAGAAGAAAAGAGAACAACGCGTAAAAATGGGTTTGTTTGGGTAGCATACAAACAATACAGTATGGGAGGTCAGCGTAAAGTGTAGATTGAAAACTCTGGAGGAGCGATGTAAAGAATGGTGTAGCATTGGTAAGTACGGTACGCTGTGGTGCGAGTAAAGTGGATCCTCCAGCGGTTAGGCGAAAACAGCAGCGTTGAGTAATCGCCAAATGCTAACATACTGTACGTTTACGATACTCCTTCGCATAACAAGAGCAACATTGTCGGCCCTTGCTGTTCAACTGATTTAGTATATACATGGATTACAAAGGATCTGCTTTTTACCTCTTGT
>Ga0160428_1002222_pt1 | contig 12265 bp, 11 predicted proteins | sample SolpanmetagenomM_FD_108198 | JGI IMG/M metagenome (GOLD analysis project Ga0160428, IMG submission 108198) | Solar panel surface microbial communities from Lawrence Berkeley National Laboratory, California, USA - M | ecosystem: Engineered > Built environment > Solar panel > Unclassified ... | reverse complement strand
CCATCCTGTTGCTTCGATGCTTCTTCATTAAGCGGTACGATTGCAGCTGGATCTGTCGACTCGACTACAGCATCAATAACCTTTTCGTCCGCAACATAACCAACATGATATTCTTCTAATATCGACCATGCCGCTTCGGAATGTGCGTGTGATCTCTCGTCATCCATTATTATCTTGACGTCTTTCCCACCATATTCCAATATCAAATCGCCACCTCCAGGGTGATCATCGAGAAATGAAGTGACATCGTAGACTTTTGTTCCAACCGTAACATAACATGATTTTGCTGTTTTTCTTTCATTTAGGTCGGCGATAGGTATTGTAGGAAGACTGATGATATTTCCGCCATGCATGACAACGTCCAAATTATGCTCAAAGATCGACGACGACTTAGGCTATCAATGATTGAAGATGAAATTCACAACATAGTGAACGACGCTTTTATCAGGGGGGCGTGTACGACAAGATGTGGAGATCTTGGCATGATTTTTTTATTGTTTGTCAACAATATTTGCCACTCGTCGTATTTCATAACGGAAAATAAAGGGTATACTTTTGTGCTTAACATACTCAGGATTAGCATATACATCGCATACTTCTCATAATCGAGAACAATCCACTCCGATACTATATGTCCTGCCTCTACATACGTCTATAGCGTAAAATGTGGTATTCTACATATTTACCCCATACTTTGGTAATCTAGGTCGGAAGAAAACAACCAAGTCCAGATCGCCCTCAGAAATCCGTCGGATATAATTGCCCAACGCTAGAGTCTGTTGCAATTAAAATTTTCATGGCGGTAATTTGATTACAACTTTGTCAACGACATGTTATGTAGTGTTCATTCATCATTTGTATGTTTAATGTATCAAAGTGTATTCAACCAATCTCTTCATGTTATATCCAATGTTAAATCTACTACAAGATCATTTATATTCTACTTTCACGTCCATAGAAATATCTTTTTGCAATGTCAATTGAAATCTACGAAATCTTGGTGCATAAGCCTTTAGTCGACTTTCAATCTTTTTTAATTGAACATATGCTTTATCTTCGTCACCATGACACCGTCTCATGATTTGCTCCTGCATATGATCGAGTGATAATTTACCAAGTCTGCATCGACTTTCTTTGCGGAAACTTTTCGCATATGCTTGAACATGACGAGCCATATGATCATCGAAATTATCATTTCGAGACGCTAATAACATACCGCATTGCTCGTAAACCTGTCCTCTTTTATTGACCATCAATGTGCAACGTATCATTGTCTCTTTCTCGTGTGTCTTGTAATGACGAGTTCTATGTTCGTTTGTTCCAAAACTTGCTTCACATTTTACTCCTTGTCTGCCGATATGATTACATTTGTATGGACGAGCTGTATCATCGAGAGATTCGATGCCACTGGATGTCCCTCGTGTTTTCTTGCCGCATCTGTGCTCGCTGACTTTCTTTTTAGCAAAGGGTTCGGCGGAGGGGACTTTATTCAATGACCAAGTGGTGATCATGTTTAACTGATCCTCAAGACTGTAATCCGAAGCACTTGGACTTGGTAGATATGCGTCATCTGTCTCGATAGGAGGAGGTGTTGGACTTGTGGACTGTGCGTCGTAGTAGAGATATTCGCCTGATAGTAGATTGCCTTGACTATTTGTTGGGAATATACCAGATATCGGGGTTCCGACCGAAGTTGATGAGAATGAACAGGAGTTTTTATCGTTATGATCGGCGTTAATTGCAGGGTTCATGTAGACAGCATTAAAGCCGTACGCGATGGAACCTTCGAGTAGATCACTCGAGTCATCATCATGTGGTGTCGACATGATACAACCATCATCAGTATTGGCAGTATACATTCGGTTATGCTTATCCATAACGTAGTTGGATACAAAGTGGAGTTGATTAGGATCAATACAGGATTCCCGTATGCACAACATTTGCCCATCAATTGAACGAGCCATCTGGTAATCAGATAGGTGGGTGTGGAGCAGGGCTTGCATATCGGATAAAGGATAGGTTTCCATGCTGTCGGCACTTGATGATGGAAGATAATCTATCAAAAGGTAAATACAAAGGTGTACAATATGTGCAGAGATGTAATTGAAGTGCAACCAACTTACCACTGAAGGCAACCCGAGTCTTCCTATATACCCTTGATCAGATCATTGCAAGTTACAAACAATCCAACCGTTTTGTACTACAGTCTGTAGGTGAAGTGAAATCATCGTACAAAGGCCGTTATTGAGGGGGCCATTCTGCAGTAGACGCGCGAAGGGTGGCGTTTGAGAGGAAATAGAAACTGCAGGGATGGAACAATAGGACATTAATGGACGTACACCAATAATACTTACCAATTCAGGTCTCGAGGTGAACGAGAACAAAGCAAAAAGCTTGTTTTCTAACCATGAGCGCGCTTGTAAAGAACGACACAGACCGCTCGAGTATCAATTCAAGGGTCCAGCAATTATTAACGCTGTACCAAGAATTCCTAATGCGGACCAAGGAATGCGTGAAGTGCAGTGCGACTACGCGGAAAACGGTCTCTACCTACCCTTTCCTTGCATTCCAAAGTCGGTCGTGCAGAAGGGTGAAAAGAGAAAAAAGAACAAAAGAAGATGTTGACATAGTAGAATGTCTGATCGGAGATCTGACGATTGGCTTGTAGATCAATAGACCTTAATTTTTCGTTTGGAAAGATATACATGATAAGACTCGAGAAAGAAAAGGCGACGGAGGAAACAGCGCTGTATCCGAAGACTCTGTCATGAAAAGACAACCTGAAACAGACCAACAACTAACTCGGGCCGAAATTTTGATTCGGCTATCACATGTAACAATTTATCATGCCCTAAGGATGAGAATAGCTTATACGTACAAGATATTATCGTGCTGTGGTCATGTGTACAGTTAATTAGATGGGAAAATCGACTCGACGTTACAAGATGAATACTGAGTTCCAATTCGGAACACGGAATTTAGATTCCGACGCAGCATTCTTTTTTTTCAAAACAAAAGTACAACAGGTGCAAAGGAGATTAGAAGATCCCGCTTTGAAAGTTCGCGAAGGGCCATTTCCAAATTCAAACTCGGAATATGCTTGGACTGAGCCACCTCTTTCAGCTAGGGCTAATGCAATATAAGTTAAGTTATACATATATATATATGTGTTATACATTGCATAGCGTATCATAAACGTGATTGACCGCAGATTGCGCCACCATCAATTGTGATGTTACTGCCATTCAGATGATTCCCAGCTCGGCTACTGACATAAACTACTGCTGCAGCAAAATCTTCAGCCTTACCCAAGCGACCATTTGGACTTGAATTGGCAAGTATTTCAGGACCGCCACTAAGTTCGATCAAACCACGAGTCATTTTACTAGGGAAGAAGCCTGGCGAGATTGAATTGATCAAGATATGTCGAGGTCCTAGTTCAACGGCGAGGTTCTTGACAAGGCTGAGAACGGCAGCTTTTGAGGCTGAGTAGCCATATGTTCCTTGCTCCCCAAGCGTTCCTATACCTATGCCTGCAACTGAGGCTGTAACTATAACTTTGCCCGGGTTTTCAACGTTCGTTCGCAGTTCTAACAGCGATGCAAATCTATACATTTTCAGATAAGCGAACAGGTAAACAAGAGATTCCATATCAAGCTTTTAGTATTTCAAATACAAGCCGGTGGAAACTAGCACAGCCTTATACGCGAGAACCAAAGCAAAAGCGGGATGACCTACTTTTGTATACATTTGAATACGCTCGTTACATTTAAATGTAAAACCTTTTTAAAAGCTTCTTCTGGATGCGTGTCAAACCTTTCGCCCCAGGTAGCACCAGCATTCGCGAGTAGGACATCAACTTTATCTGTGTGATTTTTGATCTCGTTTATTAGCCTGTCGATCTCATCGGCCTTGACAAGATCGGCTGGAATGGATATTGCACGACCCTTAATTCCAGGAATGGCATTCAAAGCTTCACATGCCTCGGAACATGCCTGCCGATTCCGAGACGTTATAAACACTTGTCTACAACCAGCTTGTAAAAGTCCACTCGCAGCATGCAATCCTAATCCCCTGGAACCACCAGTAACTACTGCAATTTTGTCGCTAAGATCAAATATCGAGGCAAAATTATCTAACATGACATCGGCGGATGCGGAGCTCTCGGCCGTATTGTGCAGGTTGAAGCTTGTCATAACTGTTGTTGCCGTAGGGCTCTTTCAAGAAACAGAGAAAGAAGGGTCAAATATGTTGCATACATCAGGGCTTTCCGCCAAGTCTCAACGGGTGGTCGGAAAGCATAATAAGCGAACTAGTGTGCTAGATTGCATTAAGTTACCTCCACAAGTTCTATACAAACCGTCATCGCTTGCATCTGATCGGTATTGAAGATCACCGCTCTCCACACGTTCGCATCCTCGATCGAGGTTACTAAGTTATCTCGCGCGATAGAACGAAGATTTCTTTTGGCGATTGAACAAAATCCCTTGCAGAAAAAACGTTTGTAAAATTCCTCGTTAAAGGGAGCGGGTCGCGCGGAATATGCGTGCGATATGAACATACAGTATGAACCATCACGTTTGATCAATACATCGTGACCAAGCACTTGAGTGGATGCAGCGATCGAGAATTCATGCAAAAAGATAAATACGGGTAGGGCTGTCAATTACTGATGACTGTAGCTAATTGAATCTCGCTGCTTTCCCGACACATTGAAAAGTGTCCGCTGAAAGTCTCGGGCTATCCACTATATTTACATGATCGTGATTTATAACATGTCCATCGTTATTGTCCCTCCAATATTTAATCAGATGATGCAACCGTTCGCGCTGTCACAAAGAAATTAGTTATGATTGATTATATTATGGGTTTCAACGACATACTGTAAATCTTGCACTTGCTATGTCTTACGATACATTTGATCAAGCCCCTTGTTTCGAGATCAACGAGAATGCGACGAGCAACGGAGCCGTTGACTTTCAGACGATCGACGAGAGAAGCGACCGTGATTAATCGATATGATTGAACATCTTTTTCGAGTTTTTCGCTAATTGCTTTGTCAAGTACGACTGCGTGGTTGGCTTTGTCCTTTACTAAATGATGAATGAAATGTTAGTATATTCATGCCTTGATTTTACAATATAACAACTTCACGATCTGAACGAATCTTGTGTAATTCCTCGTCTTGAAAGGCAAATTGGTTTCATGATGGTCCAGCTCTTTCAATTATTTTTTTTGATTATGGTGCTCAGTTACAGCCCTTCGTTAGATATCTCCTTCCTTTACCATCACATCATGATTAAGTCGTAAAACTGATCACGAAAATCGAACGGGAGATGGCCTTTTGACGTTGAATAATAAAATAGCAAATCGTACCTTTTCCCTTTGACCACTTCTTTTTTTGTTTTCCAGCACCTGCAGCCTACAAATACATATTAGCCAAAAACAATACGAAGATTGGTTATTTGCTGTGTTCGGGACATACCATGATTATTCTTATGAGGGATACTGACAATCTCGTAGAAGCTAAATTTCGAATGTGCGACAATAAACCCATGTGGGATGGATTTTTGACGTGCCAAGAAAATTCCATGATGACTAAGCAGCATAGAAAGCTTCTTGGTATGTCATCGTCAAATCTTTGATGTATGTGGTAGTTGAAGAGGATCGTGCAATCGCGCTTGTTGTTGAATATCTTGCATAATGGCTTCTCGCCGACTGGCATTGAACCTTAGACATGCAGTGAGGACTCGAAGTGCATTAAATTCTATTCGATCACCTTTGACGAGAGGACTTGCAACTCCTGTCAGTCATGGCGCAAACACTGAAAGTACTACACTGAGTAACGGCTTCACGGTATATGATGTTCCTAGAGATGAAGCCGAACATATACTAACACAGATGGTAGATTGCTAGTGAATATTCTCCGTATGCCCAAACATCAACCGTAGGAGTATGGATTGATGCTGGAAGTCGAGCAGAAACGGACAAAACAAATGGTACAGCTCATTTCCTAGAACATTTGGCTTTCAAGGGTACACAGAAACGAACACAGTCTCAACTAGAACTTGAGATTGAAAACATGGGAGGTCATTTGAATGCATACACATCACGAGAAAATACAGTCTATTATGCAAAATCTTTCAACTCAGACGTGTCAAAGACAGTCGATATACTTGCAGATATTTTACAAAACTCAAAACTTGACAACTCTGCTATTGAACGGGAAAGAGATGTGATACTTAGGGAACAGGAAGAAGTCGACAAGCAGTTGGAAGAAGTAGTATTTGATCATTTACATGCCACAGCTTTTATGCATCAACCACTTGGAAGGACTATTCTAGGACCAAAAGAGAATATTCAAAGCATTTCTCGTGATGATCTTTCTAACTATATTAAAACAAACTATACAGCCGATAGAATGGTCTTGGTTGGATCTGGAGGCATTCCTCACAATGAATTAGTCAAATTAGCCGAAAAATACTTTGCAAAAATTCCACAACAACCATATAATTCGTCCTTGGCTGCAATTGCAGAAGCACAAAAAGCCAAGCCAGATTTCGTTGGATCCGAAGTAAGAATAAGAGATGACACGATACCTACAGCAAACATAGCGATTGCAGTTGAAGGTGTCAGTTGGAAGGACGATGATTACTTTACAGCTTTAGTAGCGCAAGCTATTGTTGGTAATTGGGATCGTGCCATGGGATCTTCACCTTATCTTGGAAGTAAATTGAGCACTTTTGTTCATGAGAATAAACTTGCAAACAGTTTCATGTCATTTTCTACATCTTATAGTGATACTGGGTGAGTTATCGTCATATCGGGTTTGTTGTTGCTTAACGACTAATAATTGTATGCAGGTTATGGGGTATTTACCTTGTATCAGAGAACAAGACTCGTCTAGATGATCTGATCCACTTTGCACTTCGCGAATGGTCAAGATTATCAGTCGGAGTAAGTGAAGCCGAAGTTGAACGAGCAAAAGCACAACTCAAAGCATCTTTACTTCTATCATTGGATGGAACAACTGCTGTAGCTGAAGATATTGGTCGTCAAATTATCACGACCGGAAGAAGACTTAGACCTGAAGAAGTAGAACAGGTTGTCGGTGCTATCACTGTAAAGGATGTTCAAGACTTTGCACAGAGAAAATTATGGGATAGAGATATTGCGATTAGTGCCGTTGGAAGTATTGAGGGTATGCTAGATTATAACAGGATCAGATCGGATATGTCTAGAAATGCCTCGTAGAGACAATTTCAGTAATTAGACGTGATGCCTTTTTGTTCCATAGTATACATTCGTAAAATAGTAATTGTGGTGTATATTTATTTATAGAGCATGTTGTTACCTTTTTTATTGTTGTACATCATCACATTCGTCAAAGTCTACCAGTGATATGCTTGACAAGATATGAATCTTCAACCTCGGCTAGAATCATGTCGGTAGAGACCACGGCTGCAGCAATCTTCTATGCTCGATTTCATTATGAACATGGCAAGTTTCTGATCTACTCTTTCCTTTCAGTCTAGTGTCTAACGCTTACAATCAGGCCCGAAAGTCCTTCATCAGGTTCCCGAAGGAGCCATCATACCATGTCCACCATCCTCTACCGCTATGAAAGAACCTCTCTTCTCCTTCCAATCGATATCGTCATATTTGATTCCCAATCGCGAATTTTGTAATCGTCATTTGAGCGTCTGCGCGAATGGATATCGAATACTGGGATATCCAGTCTGCATCACCGATCCTTCACGTTACGAACGAAACGATTTCATTTTCAACATTTGCATAGTAGTAGACGAGCGAGCGGAATGGTCTGGATTGAAAAGAGTGGTGGAGAAACTAGCAAGAGTGTTTGGAAATCTAGAAGATCAGATTGGATTCCTATCTGGTGAGGAAGAGAGAGGTCAGGTCATTGTAGCGGGAAATGAAGGATATGGTGGTGAAAAGGGAAGTAAAGTGTTTGTTGTACTAGAAATGGTGATTGAGGATCTAAAAGCTGTTGGAGAAGTCATGATACCTATTGGTGAGTTTTTAATAGTATGCGGAGGGAGAAGATACTGATCATACTATAGATGAGTCGAATACGTTGAACCTTTCACTTATTCCACCGAGACCTTCACCTCCTCCTATCTATAACTTTCATGTACCTCTAGCTGTGGTCCGATTCTCTTCCCTACAAACTTCAGATTGGGATCTTACTGTGCAAAGAATAATACCATATATTGATGGTATAAATTCAGTAGCAAAGATTGCTCAACTGTCGGATACTGACATTTCCCTGGCCCAAAGAGCTATACGACACTTGATCTACTACGATTGTATTCTATTATTGGACATCTTTTCATTTTCTGCTATATACGCACCCACTCCGGACATTTCTACTTTTATATCTGATATTGCAATGCAAGACGAGTGTAGGAATTATGTTTACAGTCCTTCGTCACCATTTGGGAAAGATCCCACTCAAATAAGAGCGGCATCCATGGCAGCTGCATCGGCAGATCTATTGACCCATGAGCGGAGGGAGCATCAAGCTGAGCCACTCTATGCAAGACCCCAACAGACAGGAGTACATCAAGGATTACCAAGAGTTGCATTAGCATTATCTACTGATACTGCTTTTCACGATTCAACTAGCGAATCTCCCGCTTCTCCTGATCCAACCGATCTTCCGACTCGTACACAATTGATTAATATCTACACTTCACTCCGTCAAGCACTTAGTTTGAAAGATTTCATCCTCACCAAAACGTCTTCATCTCTCGCTTCCTCCACAACTACTTTTCCTGTACCATCACCAGGCGCAGGGGCTGCTTTTCGCAACATTGACATTCGGAGATTAATCACCTTTGGCATCATCAAAGGCTTTCTGTACCGCGTCCACCGATACGCATTGAGATCGACGCCATCACAACAGGATAAAAAATCCGCACCAGCCTCGAGTCGGAAAATGAGCACAGTCGACGCAACGAGACCTAAGGCCGGAGTACCTGCGACGTCTTCGAACGTCTCATTAGACTCCCTCGTCACGCAGAAACATCACTCCGACGAATCGTCGCTCTTGACTGCCCATTCATCATCCAACAACATCGCCTCGCTCGCGAATCACAATTTCAACTCCCCAATCCTCGAGCAGGACTCGACGCCCGTGTCTCAACGCCGACGCAGTGCCACGCAGACGTTACGAGCAGCAGCTGCGAACTTGGGCGTCACGTCTCCTCCTTCTGGGCAGTATTCGAAAAAGCCATCCTCGAATATAAAAGACTCGGTTGTTAGTACGACGATCGTCCCGTTGAAACCGGCAGCGAGAGCGAGTATTCAAAGGGAAGAATCGAGTGATTCTCTCCGTCTGGCTGATAGAAAGAATAACAACAACAATAACAATAACAACAACAATAATAAGAGAGGAGATGATATGTTGGGGAAGAAAGCGATGATTTCTAACAATACCAACAATAACGATAATGATAATGACAACGAAAGTAATGGAGTGAAAAATAACGATAATGACAACGAAGACAAAGACTTGGAGAGATATAAACTCAATAAAAGAGCTGGACTCAAATATATGAATGGAATGTATTGCTTTGATCAGATATGTACGGAAATGGAAATGATAGAGAGCGAAGCCATGGGAGTGTTGAAATCCGTTAGGAAAGATGTCGTGTTTTTTACAAAATAGTTATTGTACAAGTTTGAACAAGTTACTGTATCATAGGAATGTACATTACGCCTCGAAATATTTAGATTGGAATTAATGCTATAAAAATGTAACGTATGACATACCCGACTAATACTATATATACTCGTGTCATGCTTATGCTTTTTTGAAAAAAGAAAATGGATAAGTCGTTAGAAATCGTCAAGTGTATATACAGCGGTTATAAGAGACAAAAGTCGTCATCATGTCGAAGCAGCTGCCCATTCTACAGTTTCCAAAGCCAACATGACGAGTATCAGAGTGGATGGTAAAATCCTATAATCATCTTGGTTAATATAGTACTAAATAAAAGGACGAATGAATAAAACTCACCATATAACATAACTTTGAAACAACAGTTTGCTCATCACTCCCATAAAAACATTGTGTAATTGACAGATCTGTGCGAGTTGTAAAGCACTAGGTGCGCCGGTGAGTAAAAAGCAAACGACGATAAAAATAGGGTCCGCGAGGATTGAAATCGGGACAAACTTTGCAAAGATGGCTAGTATCGGCGTGAGGAAAATCATGGGTAATAGCATTCTCGATATCAAGGCTGCAATCAACAACTTTGTATCCTGACGTTGTTCTTGAGCCGTCTTGTCGAGTTCTTCAGGAGGTAGAGTATTTCGAGCCAGATTTGCGCCAAGAACAACAATGATGAGTGGTACAGCTACGCCACCGAGTTGTGCTATAGCATGAGTTGCTGAATTATTTATAAATGTGCCTCGATCGAAGAAAGCGTGTTGTAGTTTTGGAACAGAAGCTACGGTGATTGCGATCAACATTGCCCAGAGAGGAGGATTCATAAAAGTGTAGATTCCTCGTAGTACTCTGAACAAGGAGCCAAAGGTAACGGATAAACCTTTTTGCATGGGCTTTGGCAATAATCCAAATAGTGTCCGAAACTTGCTTGATATAAATGCGACTGATCTTTTGCGGGAGGTTCTAAACCAATTGACAAGTCTTTGCCACAACGAACCCTTTTCATCATCAGACGACAAACATTCCTGACTTGTTTGAGATGTATAACTAGGAAATTGCGTAATCTGACCAATAGAATTTTGTCGACCGGCATTTCCAGCGAGATTGCCAGTCCCACGATGAACGACATTGCCATTCGCAGGAGTAAGTAGAGCCTCTGACGTTCTAACATCTGCAGCACTTGCCAAACTCGTTGAAGAATTGGCAGAAGACGTTGTGATTGGAGAATAAGCACCAGATGATCCAGAACCATAATCTGAACTGTATAATACTTTTACTCTTTCTCGTCCTTTTGGTTTGCCCAAAGTATCCTCAACATCTCTATCCAGATCATCATCTTCTTCCCCCTCGGACTCTTCAATATTCTCTTTTGGTGGTGGCTTTAACAAAACATTATAACCCCAAGTCCATCTTAAAAGTTGTCCAAGCTGTTGAAAGATGAGCAGATATAATATGCCACGAGCTGCCACTTCGTTATCGTTATCCCCAGGTATTCTATTCCAATGTAACCCTTTTAGAGTTGCTGACAATGAAATAACCAAAGATATCGGTAGTGAATTGGAATTGCCAAATACAGCCATGGCGATGACAAAGTTTGATCGCTGCTTATTGAATCGGAACAGTTTCGACACAACGAATGAACATAACCACGACACCAAAGTCTGTGCAACAAATATGACTGGTATTATCGCAAGATCTCCAAGCTTATCGGCAGTCAATTGCGATGCCAGTTTTGTAAATACTAGACATGGTGTAAAGAGTTGTACGTTAAGATTTGCGACCAACTTTTGCGCATCTGCATTGAACAATCCTTGTCGAGCAGCGATATATCCCGGCAAAGCGACACATACTACTTCAAGGATTGCTTCGACCACAAGCAATACCAGATTGGGAAGACTCGGGTGTGAAGAGTGTGGTGAACTGGCTGCATGAGCCATACCTATACTAATTTGTTGACTACCACGGTCAAGCGTCGCAAATGTCGAAGATTGTACAAAATCCAGCGACTCTCGAAGTCGAAAAGACGCTGGTTCTGCATATTTATACAACATTCTCGAGACTTGTAAGACTTTTGAAATCCTATTAATTATATGTCTATGCGAGACTATTTCGAGAGACAAAAAAGGTTGAGTTCCCACTCTTTAGTGGATGCTGCAGAAGGGAAAATATGCTCAATTACGTCTTTTATATTCGTTGAAATTTATTGACCTGTTCATCTATACAAGTCTGTCTCAAGTTGTCTTGTGTTGAATAACGAGACTTGATACATTATGAACAAAGCGCCTAACAATCAAAGGTAAAATTAAGATCTAACTCAGGTAGAAATTATGAAGATTGATAACCATATCTTTCAACTGTACTCTCGCGATTGTAATTCTTTCCTGGGGTTTTTACCCCGCAAGTTCTGGAACCAAGGAAAAATTGCCAAGAGAACTTACGTCTGGATTATAGTATCTCGCTAATAATTCTATTTCTCACCAGCCACATGAATAGACCATGGATAAAGCCACACCGATCACGAAAATGTAGATCTGTGGTGGAAATCCGATATTTCTTACTGTAGTAAAGTAT
>Ga0160428_1002221_pt1 | contig 12267 bp, 11 predicted proteins | sample SolpanmetagenomM_FD_108198 | JGI IMG/M metagenome (GOLD analysis project Ga0160428, IMG submission 108198) | Solar panel surface microbial communities from Lawrence Berkeley National Laboratory, California, USA - M | ecosystem: Engineered > Built environment > Solar panel > Unclassified ... | reverse complement strand
CCGTCATCGCGCACTCCCGCCACCTCATCCGCACACCGGTTGCTCGCTTGGGCACGGCGCGATGTGCTCAGCCGCCCAACCAGCTGCGACGCTAAGCCTTGATCTGCGCTACAAGGTCAAGGGGCTACTTTCAGCCTCATGCTCATCGGCGAGATCGCGAATGCCGCGGGAGTGGCCGCCCAGACTGTCCGCTTCTACGAGCGTCGCGGGCTCCTCCCGCCTCCCGAGCGCGGTTCCAACGGGTACCGCACGTACGACGAGGCCGTCCTGTCCCGGCTCCGCTTCATCCGGACCGCGCAAGCCGCCGACCTCACGCTCGACGAGATCAACAGCATCATGGCCATCCGCGCCCAAGGAGAGTCCCCCTGCCGCCACGTCGAAGCTCTCCTCCAGGACAAGGTCGCGCACATCCAAGCCCAACGCGACGAGCTCGCCGCCCTCCAGGCCGAACTCGAACAGCTCCTCACGCGCAGCCACAACCTCGACCCTCTCGCCTGCTCCGCCGATCAGATCTGCCACGTCCTCCCCTGACCCGCACTTCATCGAGCCTGCACCGTCGTCCGAATACGATCCCCGGATCAACGAGTGCAGTCGTTGAGCAGCACGGTCGCGCAGTCAACCCCTGACCGCCGCATCATTCGACTCCTACGGTTCAAGGGTGAAGGACGACGCGCGATGGGAGGAGGTCGAACCCGTGAACGAACACTTCGTGGACTTCGACCTGTACCTGCCGTCGCGGCCGCCTGTCAAGAACGCGCTCCCTCGGCGGAGGAGAGCGAGGACATCGATACTTACTCTGTTCGCCTTCAGCCTCGGGGTAGTCCTCGCCTCTCGACGCCGATAGCGATGCCCGAGCGCCAGACCTCAGGCACCCAGCACCAGCGCTGGCTGCCACCTTTAATGACCGCAGCCCGCCCGCTCTATCGGACTGGCCGAAGCCGGAAAGCTCCTACGTCTCGCTCCCTGCCCATGAGAGGCGTAATCGCGGTCTGCGTTTGACCCCAGATTCCGCCGTCGGAGCAGGCAAGGTCGCAGTCCGATAACCGATCGTTTTTCAACCACTCGGTACTGGACATCACACATCGATGGTGGAACCGCCGGAAACCCGTGTCGCAAACCCTGCCGGCGCTGCCCGACGGAGAGACGGCTTTCTGTACAGTCCGCCCGTGGCGGGCTCGTCCCCGAGGGGCACCGACTCAGCTCCGCCCGGGTGTCGACGCTCCGGCAAGACCCGTCGTTGCGGCATCACGCGCTTCCTGCGGCCAAGCAGCGCCCGTCGCACCGACCTCGAGTGGGTTCGCGCCTGAGCTCATGCGCACGGCCGCTAGATCAACAGCAGAGAACGAGTGACCGCGTGTCAGCTCACCGCGTAGGACGTGACCCGCTGAACAGCCCTCGATACTCCAGCACAGCGCTCGGATATCAGCGCAATGGGAACCGTGGCCTAATGGCGGTAGTTGGACGATCGCGCGCGATGTAGTGAGACGGGCGCCTCCGCATCAGGCGCCTGTCCTGGCTCCCTTTATAAAGCGGTGCCAGCCGATGGCAGTCACCTACGGCTTACTGACAAGAAAACCTCGGTCCACTTACTCTCCATCTGACTGGCCGTGAGACCAAACTCGGCTAGCTGCTTCGACACGGCGTCTACTGAACGGAAACTTTCACCGACGAGGACAGCAGTAAGAAATCCTCGGAGAGCGTCACGGAAAAGTTCTAGCTTCGCGAAGGTCATGACCTTGGCACCCTGACGAGTGACCGCGTTCCACATCGGTCGTCGGGAGGGGTGGACCAGGAGTGGGAGAGCTGTGTAGCGGGGTTCGTTGTAGGTGCCCTCGAACCAGTCCATGGAGTGGGACAACTGCTCCAGATTGGATCGAGAGATCTCTTCGGCGGTCGCTTCACTCTTAGCCTCAATGACCCAAAAGCGGTCGTTTCCGATGGCCCAGAAGTTGTCTGGGCCGAGTCCGGATTCTTTGTCCGGGCGCGACGATGCGAAACCCAGGAGCAGCCCAACGTTTAAGAGAGCCTCTTCGAAGCGGTCGGAGCTGCCGTGTTCGGTCGTGGGGGTGAGGTCTCGGAGGAGTACTTCAACGCCGATCTCGAGGTTCCGGCCCGCCGCGTAGGTCTTTGTCATGTAGGTCGAGCTGGCTGCTGCTTGGTTGGTAAGGGCGGTTATGCGGGTGTTCGTGGTCTCGATGGGGACCTTGAGGATGTAGTTGTTGTCGATCCGTGCGGAGCGTTGCAGGCTGCGGGCGCCTGCCGGATCGACGGCGTGAAGGTAGCTGGCCGCGCGCTGCTTGTGCCATCCACGGAGACGGACGTCTTTGACGGTTGGGTACACGGCGTCGTAGGTCGCTTTGGCTTCTTCGAACCGTCCGGCGAGGGCGAGGTTGAAGGCGTCCCGCTCGGCTGTTGCAATCTCGGGCACGTTCTGCAGTGTCTCGTAGATAACGCCTTCAAGTGCCTGTTTGCTCGCCCGTACCCATTCGGGGTCGCGATCCAGGAAGGCAGTGACGGCGGTGTCGAAGAACACCATGGACTTGCCGCGGCCGTCCGCCGCGAATCGGGTGGACAGGTCGTATTGGGCCCGGGTGCCTGGTGAGAGTTTCTGTTGGGAGGCGGCATCGTAAAGCCGCTCAACGAGTCGCGGGTCCAGCAGCAGTACCGCGCAGAAGTCGTCGATAGATCGGACACCTCGGCCCATCCCCTGCTCGATGCGCTGCACCTGCCGCGCTTCCATTGCCTCGGTCCCTCCGATGGCGACAGCTTCGATGAGTTCCTGCGGGGAGTACCGCTCGGGAAGGCCGTCCAGAATCAGGACGCGACAAGCGGTGTCCGGTAAATCGATGCCGTCGTATCGAGCAATGAGCACGACCAGGCCGACGAGGCCGTTTTTGAGCCTGCTGACGATGTCCTCAATGGTGTGTCGGTCGTGGATCTCCTTCGTAAAGTCCCTCCACGCTTCAGCCCGGTACTTCGAGGGCACAATCACGACAACGTTGTGCCTTTTCGCCCAGTCGGCGGCGTAATTACGAACATCATCGGCTTGGACGATCGAACTCGTCTCGATCGGTGTGAGGATGATGCGGTCTCCGAGGTCGCTCGCTGATGCGGGCACGATCGGCTTGGTGACGCAATCCGATTTGACGTCCATCTTCGTGGTGAGGATCGAATCGTCCGCCAGGGTCGCTGTCATGAAAATACGACGGTTCGCTTGGGTGAATGCTGGAACGACGCCGAGATCTGGGCGTGGGAGACGGATCTCGATTCCACTGGGCGAGAAGGCAACATCGCAGAGGCGAAGCTGTTCGCGAATTAAGGGCCAGGAGAACTTGACTTCGTCTTCGTCTGCGTGCGCATTGATGAATCCAAAGGCAGCTTCCACGTGGTGTTGCCAATCCCAGTACGGCACCGGTACAGCTTGCGTACCCTCGCCGGACACGACGCCGGCGTGCCCGACGAGGGATTGAATTTTGAGCGCGTCCGAGAACAATCCGAGGAGCTGGGCGTACGCGGTCGACTCACGACTGATGGTGAGGGAAAACTCCTCCTCAATGATGGGGATGCAGGCGTGAGCGTCGTCGACGACGATGGTGCCGACCTTGATCTGTCGCCCTGGCGCACCGCGCAATCCGAACTGTGAGCGGCCGTTGTACATCTTCTGCACGGTCGCGATCAGAACCGCTTGACCGCGTCTGAAGAGCGGATCTCCGGTCTCATCCGTCCACGCAACACCCAGTTCGGTCGCTGTGGCCTCCACCTGGGCCTTCAACTGCCGGTCAGGCACAAGGTAGACAGCCGGCCCGTTGCCCTCGTTCAGCGAGGCCTTCAGCAGAACCAACCCGATGACAGTCTTGCCACTTCCGGTGTTCATCTTGATGACGAGGTCTGTCTCGGTCCGCCGCTTGAACCACTTGTCCCACACCTCGGACTGGATGTCGTGCGGGAACTGGAAGCGCGACCTCGCCGGCTTCGACAACGCTCGGAAGAGGCGCTTGGGGTCGACAGCACTGTCAGCCAGGTCTGCTCGACCCAGCCCGCCGAATATGCTCATAGAGCCAGCACCGTTTCTCCGGATCCCCGCGTGTTGATGACCGGTCATTCTCCACGTACAGCCGATACCAGTACGGGGCTGTTGCGGCCGGCTTGTGCTAGCGCTGCTTGGTCGACGGCGGCCGGGGTGCCTCGCGACTCTCCTGCCGGCGCGGGTCGTTGGGTAGACGCCAGCCGTCTTCGATGTGCTGCACGGTGAGGCTCTCTTGCGGCGTTAGCGCGCTGTCGAACACCGCCAGCGTCTGTCCACCACCTTCGGCAGCTGGCGCGAGGATGCCATGCAGGTTCAATTGGTGCGCCGCTCGCGCGACCGCTTGGGTGGGCCCGTACTGGCGGAGTGGGCTAGACAGGTCGGCAGCGGTCAACCCGACAGTGTCCCTGCTCGTCTGGTCGGTGAGGTCGAGCACGTCACGGATGTGTACCTCGACCGTCCAGAGCTTCCGTGGTGCGACCTGCGCTGCGGTCATCCCTTCAACCGGATCGACGTTCCAGCGGTACGCCTCGATGACCGCACTGTCGAACGGACGGGCGAGGTATAACACCTGGAACGCTTTCGGTGGCCCCCATCGGCCTCCGGCGTCGCTGCCGCCGAGGACGGCTTGACGGCGGCTGGAGTGTCGGTAGAAGACTCCTGCCACGGTGGTGATGCGTGCGTTAGCAACAGCGACGGCGAGGTTGGGCATCAGCTCACATGGCTCCGGTATGGAGCTGCTCAATAAACTCCAGCACCGGCTCGACCTGGCCCTGTTCGAGCAGGTCAATCGGCCGCTTCCCGCCGAGAGCCCGGTTGCGGCCATGCAGCCAAATCTCTACACCCTCGTCGGTATAGAGCTCGCGGAGCTGCTCGACGATGTAGCGCAGCTCCAACAGGCGGGTCCTGCTGTCTCCCTCGGGCCGGCTAGAGCCTGACGCCCAGCGCTGCACCTGACGTTCCGAGACGCCGGTCAGAACGCCGAGTTCTGCGGCGGAAAACAGATCACCTCGGAGCTCCCCGACGACCCGCGAGTACATCGACTCGGGACTCGCATGCGTGGTGGCGGTCATGGTTTCTTCCTCTCGCGCGGCGTGTCGCACCGCGTGTCGTCCTCCTGACTATACATACGTCGCACCTCGTGTCATAGTGCGTGTCGGACGATACTCAGGAGGTGTCATGCGCCCGGAGCTGCTGATCCGACCCGGCCTGCAAGATCACAAGGCCATCGCGAACCTGCTCGCCCCAGGTGGCCCAGGGAGGCGTCCGGGCCGCCCACCGATCATCGACCGGCTGGTTCTCGATGCGGCGGTAGCAGCCAATCAGCCCGCGTTCGCCGAGGTAGCCGGAGCGACTGGTGTCCCCGTGATCGTGGACCCGATGACCTACCTCACTCAGGATGAGCAGGCCGAGGACCAGGCATGGGCTCGTCTGCCCATCGGGGTCCCCTCGGCCATGACAGCGAACCAGGTGCTGGCAGCGATCCGCGGCGGCACGTACGTCGAGCAGGTCGTGCAGTTCCAAATCGATCAGCGCGCCACGATGATCGTGCCCCCGTATTTCCACGCCGCCTCAGTCGAGGACCCTTGGTTCGAGGCCACTCTCTCGGCCATGTTCGAGACCCACCGGGCGATGGAGCGGATGTCGATCCGGCTCCCCCTCTTGCCTGTTCTGAGCGCCCGGCTCGACCGTTTCGGCAAAGACAAGACCTGGGGCGATGGCCTAGACAGGTTCGTTGAATCGGCCGAGCTGTATGGCGCCCGCACCATCGCGACCCAGCTGGGACCCGCCGGTCAGCCCAACGACCACTATGCGCGCGTCCTCGACCTCTTCACCTCGATGATGCACCTCCAACGTCCACATTTGCGGGTGTGGGCGTTCCGGCAAGGGACGTACGGCCCGGCGCTCACCGCAGTGGGCGCGAGCGGCTTCGAGACCGGGATTAGCTACGGCGACTCCACCAACATCGCGTCCCTGCTGAACAACCGCCGCCCAAAGAAGCACGGCGGCGAAGGCGACGAGGACGGGTCTGCCGGCGGCGGTGCCGGCCGCGTCTTCGTCCCCGCGCTCGGACGCTTTGTCGACGGCAAGGGCTTCGCCGCCTTGAACGCCAACCTTTCCACCCGAGCACTGCTCACCTGCGACGACCCCATCGAGTGCTGCGACAGCATCGACGCGACCCTAAAGGACCGTCGAGCACACGCGGTCCGAAGCCGCGCCCGCGCCCTCGAGCGCCTTCAGACCGTGCCTCCCGGCTGGCGACTCGGCAGGATCGAATTGAGCGCGCGACAGACCATCGGAAGCGTTCAGGCAGCCAACCGCGTCCTGGAGGGCGTCGACATACACCCGCTTAGGCACGACGGCCTCGACTCCCTCCGCCAGGTCGCCCAATACCTCGGACATCAAGACCACGCTGCTGCTTAGGTCGCAACCCGCTGCACCGTCATGCTCGCGTACGCGACCTTCACGCGGGGGCGGTGCGCGGCCGGTCCTGCAACGCTCGCTTCACGCTTGAGGCCCCCACCTTCAACAGCGCCGCGATGTCGTCGAACGATTTGCCCTCGGCCCGCATCCGCCTCGCCAGCTCCACCCGATCCGGACCCATCACCGTCGGCCTGCCCCCGAGACGTCCGCGCGCTTTCGCCGCGGCGAGGCCTGCGCGGGTCTTCTCGCTGATCTGCCGGCGCTGCATCTGCGCGAACGCCGCCACGATGTGGAAGAACAACTCGCCCCCGTGATCAGTGGTGTCGAACGGTTCCGTCAGGGACTTGAACTGGATCCCCTGCTCCCGCAGCTCCCCAACGATCGCGATCAGATCCCCGACCGACCGACCCAACCGATCCGTCGAGTACACCGCCAGCACATCCCCCGGGTTGAGATACGCCAGGCACGCCTGTAACTGCGGTCGCGCCGTGGTCGATCCAGAGAGCTTGTCGGTGAAGATCCGCGCCGCGCCCGCCTTCCGGAGCGCGTCGAGTTGTGAGTCCAGGTTTTGATCAACCGTCGACACCCGCGCGTACCCGATTACGTTCCCCATCGACCACTCCCCCACCCTTGCCGGCCTGGAACCTCGTCCGCAAAGGTACAGGTTGGACTTTCGGGCGGTTTGATTTCGGCCACGAGTTCTGGCCCTCGGTGTTCCGCTTACTTCTGCGGACGTTTGAAGGAGCTCGAGGCCCAGGCCGAAAACGATCGTTACCGGCCGACGAGGCGGAGTCCCGCCGGTGGATTGCAATCGGCCTCTGAGACGACCTGGCGGGCCCGGCACAGGTCGAGCCCCATCACAGCGAGGCCGTGCCCCCTGTTCTGGGAGTAGGACAGACAGATCTGTCTGTCCTACCTTCAAATCAAGCGGTTACCCGATCGCGAGCCGGCCACCCGAACCGGCACAGTCAGAGACGTTGACGCCGCACCTCCCCCAAGCGGCAGACACCACAGCTCATGACTACCCAATGGATGTGGAGTCCGAACAGACGCCGCCGATCAGCCCCCACTGACCGGCGGCGCTTCTGTTCGTCAAGGAAGCGACCAGCACTGTCAGCGCTGCCCGCCGCCCGACTTCATGCTGAGTTCGTCTACCTCTTCACCCTCGAGCGTCCCAACGAGCTCGGCGATCTTCACGACGATGTCCCGCATGGACTCCTCCGCCGTGCTGAATCCGCCACGCGACGCGAGCGTGGGGCTCACCTGATCGAGTTCCTCGAACGTCACCCCATGCATGACCGGCACCAGGAGATTGCGGCGCAGCAGAGCGCTGAGTTCGCTGCTCGCAATGCTTCGATCAGTGCGCAGCTTGTCGAGCATGGCTGGCGTGACGAGAACGATCCCGATGCGCGAACTCACGAGCCCCCTGTCGATGGCCACGCGCATGTCCGTGCCGGGTGTCAAGGTCACCTCGCTGAACCACACCGAGACGTCCTCATCGAGGAGTAAGTCGTAGACCTCCTTCGCGTCAGCCTGACGGTCAGGCCAGGCGTGACAGAGGAACACGTCGTGCGCCTGCGTACGGACCACGACCGCCGTGCGCACAGGCTCGAGGTCGCGTACCTGCTGCGGCGTATAGGCGACAGTCGAGCCCGCGGGCGACCAGCTGGGGTGAACGGTCCGGCCTGCACTTCGCCCGCTGCCGCTGCTCGACGAGCTGCCGCCTCTGTTCACCGGGGTGACCGGAGGCGGGGAGTATCGCGGGTACGACGGTGTTGCGTAGCGGAAGCCCCCGCGGCCTCCGTGAACTGGGCAGTCAGCGCCGCCGCCCCTGATATGACCCCTGACCGGGAGCTGTGCACTGGGACATGGTTCGGTCCTCCTCAGAACCTCAGGCCGTGGCCCGGAAGCCGCCGACGAGCCCCCTTGGGGGCGTAGATCACGGCCTTGCGGTCCCACCCACCTGACCATCGAGTGACGCGACTGGCGCGGTTGTCAGCCAGGGATGTTGCGCGGGTCGTTACCCGGCTTGATCGTGTCCTTGGCGCGGATCTGCCCATAGCGCCCTCGCGTGATCATCTCGCCGCCACCATCGTTGCCAAGCATGGCGCGGGCCCGCGACTGGGCCTCGGCCTGCGTCTCCGTGTGTGCGCTCACCCGCTTCGCGCCGGGCTTCGTGACGTCCCAGCCGCCCCCAGAGCTCGGCTGAACGTTCCTGCTGTTCGCTGCCATCGACTTCGCCCTCCCCATCCCGGCAACCCGGTGGCCACCAGGTCCTGTTTAACTTCTCACCTAAAACTGTGCAAGGGGCTTCTTCTCAAGACCGTGGCTCGCACCTCCTGCTTGTGGCACGATCATGTCCATGGAGAGCAACGACGAGGTGTCGGCCGTCTTGAAGCAGCTCCGCGAGACCGTCGTCGCTGCGGGTCTCGATCAGCTGCTGCATCGCCTTGCGCGGCACGTGTGGCGCTCGAATCTGGACCGACGCGAGCCCACCCTCGGCGACACGCGCGCCTGCTCGGCATGAACTGTGCGGAGAACCTCACCCAGCTGCTGCACGCGGAGCTCACCAACTCGTCGACCGGCATCGCGGGAGTCGAGGCGACCATGACCAAGGGCGCCTTACTCATCGAGATGAGCGGACACCGATTTCGGGTGATCAAGGCACCGTCCGGATCCGGGTTGAAGCCCGACTGGGCTCGCGACTTCGCCTGGACGCCCGGACGTCCGCTGCGGTATGAGATGGCCGAGACGAACAGCCACGCCTACCCGACTGCCTACGAGCACCTCGACATCGATGCGCTGCTCACACCCGAAGAAGTCGGGCTCGTCCGTGACGCTCGGGACCTCCATGACCATCTCTTCGTCTGGGCGGGCGTTCCTGGTTCTCCTCCCCGCACTGCAGGTTGGATTGCCACGCCAACCACTGATGCACCGACCTTCCTCGCAGTCGAGCCGCTGTGGCTCGACAAGGGAGACGACGTCGAACGCGTCCTCCCGGTTACCACAGGTCCCGTTCCCGGCGCCGAGCCGGAGTTGAAGCTGGCCGTCCGACGCCGTCCCGCGACCGGCTCGGCGTGACGACCCCGATCGATCCACGACAGCGAGCACGAGCCCGCCGCGCTGCCGGTGTGGTCGCGGACTTCGACGGCGACCGGTTAGCTCTCGGCCGACGCCTCAGAGGCATTCCGCGCACCCGACTGGCCGAGCAGGTCGAGGTCAGCGCTGCCGCGATTACTCAGTTCGAGCGGGGAGATGCCCGCCCCACGTCGCCGGTGCTTGCCGCGATCGCCCTCGCGCTTCAGCTCCCCCGCGAGTTCTTCCTCCGTGGTGCGGCGATCCCACGGATTCCGACCAGCGCGGCGTACTTCCGCTCACTTCGCAGCACATCAGCGCTCACGCGCGACCAGGCTCTCGCGTTCGCGGAACTCGCCTCCGCCGTCGTCGACGTCATGGAGCAGTACGTCGAACTCCCCGCCATCAAGGTTCCGACGCATCCAGTGGAGGAACCCCTCAACCCGGACGACGTCGCAGCCGCCGCGGCCGCCGCGCGACGTGAGCTCGGCGTCGGTAGCGGGCCGATCGGCCACGTCGTTCGAACGATGGAGGCTGCCGGAATCGTCGTCCTGGAGCTTCCCGTGGATTACGACACCGCCCGAGGTTTGGACGCCTTCTCCACCCATCACACTGCCCGGCCGATTGCTCTGCTCTCGGACAACAAGCAGGACAAGGCCCGCAGTCGATTCGATGCCGCCCACGAGCTGGGTCACCTCGTGATGCATCCTGACGCGGACCCCGGATCCAAGCTGATGGAAGACGACGCGCACGCCTTCGCGGCCCAGTTCCTCGCACCCGACGCCGAACTCCTCCCCGATCTCCCGACACGATTCGAGTGGGGGCCCCTGCTAGAGCTGAAACGTCACTGGGGCATCAGCATCAAGTCGATCTCGTACCGCGCCCACAAGTCCAGGCAGTGGACGGACGCGCAGTACCGCCGCGCGATGCAGACCCTCGCCAGCGACGGGCGCGTGGAACGCGGCTCGCTCGGCCCCCGAGAGGAACCCGCCATGCTCGGCCGCGCGGCCGCGCTTATCGAGGAAGCCGGCTGGGATCTGGACGAGATAGCCGACTCCTGCCAGCTCCCCACTGCTGCTTTCCGGCAGGTGATATCCGCCGGCACGGAGCGTCGGCCGCGCCTCTCCCTCTAACGCACTTGCGCGATCACGAGTCGGGCGACAGAGCGGCGGTCGACCCGTGCACGTCCCGGCCCGCGATCGCGGTTGCGCGGTCTTCTTGGGCGCTGTCGGCGACGAACCGAACGACCGGGTTCCCGTCGTGCGCAAGGGCCTCGAGGACCTCGAGGGGGGTGTCGGGATTCATCGCGACGAGGATGGCCAGGTCCAAGCTCTGACCCGCGAGGCGGGCGAGAACGGGCGCCGGTGTCGCACCGTTGAGTGCGACGCAGTGCCGGAGTTGCTCATCTTCGCTCTCTGCCAGCAGCGCGAGTACGGCCGGAGGGGTGCGAGGGTTGGCCGCGACGGCACGCCTGACCTGCACACTGCGCTCTCCCCCGAGCATGACGAGCAGGTTCGCGTCGGCAGCTGGGCTGAAGGCGATCTCCATCCGTACCTCGGCACGTTTGTGCCCGGCCATCTCTCCGAGCGTCGCCTGGTCCGGAAGTGCGCGCTGACGAACCTCGGCGCGTTCGGCCTCGGCCCTGCGCACTGACTCCTGGGGTGTGCCCGGGTTCTTCGCTGCTGCCGTGCGCACACGAGGGTCAGCGTCGGCGAGGAGTCGCTCGAGAAGGCCCTGGGGCGCGGTGGGGTTCTTCGCTGCGGCGGCGCGAGGCTGCCACTCCTGGTCGTGGGAGAGCGTGACGAGCAGCGAGGCTGGCGTGACCGAGTTCTGAGCGACCGTCGCCCGAACCTCCGCGTGGATGTCTTGTGCAAGCTGCTCGAGCACGGCAAGCGGGGTGTTGCGGTTTTCGGCGACGGCCTCTCGGACGTCGTCGGCGGCGCTGCGTGCCAGCCGTGACAGCGTCCGTGCGCCGCACCGCTCGTCTGCCGCGGCGGCGGCTCGAAGGTCCGGGTCTCTGACCCGGCTCTTGGAGAGCTGATCGAGAGCAGTCTCGACCAGTTCCGCTGGCACCTGGATGCCGGCGCGGTCCCGCAGCACCTCGAGAACGGCGAGCAGGTTCTCGTCGTGTTCCGCACGCAGCATCGCTTCAGCGATGGGCTCAACGGTCTCGGCAGGTGCGCTCGGGTTCGTGAATACAGACCATCGCACGTCGTCGTCGCGGCTGGCGGCCAGTCGAGAGAGTGCCTCGGCCGGCGCTGCACGATTTCTAGCAACCGCGATGCGCACCTTCGGGCTCCTGTCCAATGCCAGCGCAAGCAGAACGGCAGGAGGAGCGGCCCGCGTTGAGGCGAGCCGCTCCCGGACCGCCGAGGATTTACTTGTCTGCATTGATTCGACGATCGCAACGCGGTCCGCGTCTCGAGTGGACGGGTTCTCAATGAGGTGGGCGAGCACGTCGATGGAGGCACCTGACTGCAGCGCTGTCAGCGTCTCCGGCGGTGTCGCGGGGTGGCGAGCGACGAGCAGCAACGTCTCCTCGCGCAGTTCGGCTGCTCTGCTGGCCGTGAGCCGCTGGTCGTTGGCGCCTTCCGTACGGAACCGCAATCTTGCGTCATCGGAGGTCGCGAGCTCTGCAAGGAGGCCGCCAAGGGAGGGATCAGGACTCGACATCGTTCGCTTTAACGCTCGCCACCGGATCCCGGGGTCGGTGTCGTGCAGCAGCAGTTCTCGCACGAAAGGGT
>Ga0160428_1002219_pt1 | contig 12282 bp, 12 predicted proteins | sample SolpanmetagenomM_FD_108198 | JGI IMG/M metagenome (GOLD analysis project Ga0160428, IMG submission 108198) | Solar panel surface microbial communities from Lawrence Berkeley National Laboratory, California, USA - M | ecosystem: Engineered > Built environment > Solar panel > Unclassified ... | reverse complement strand
CGCGTCCTTACTGCTTGTCGGGGCTGTGCGTGTGGGTGTGGCCATCCTTGGCCGCCTGCACCGGCTTGCTGCGCCCGGTCACCGCGCCGCGCTCGGCGTGGTGGTTCGGGCCGCCCGAGACGCCGCCGGTGTTCGGGAAGGCCTGCGACGGGTTGTCGGAGTTTCCGTTGCCCTCGGTGGCGGAGGCCTGGCCCGCCAGGGCGGTCATCAGGGCCAGGGACAGAAGCGTGATGCTGATGCGCGACATGGTCTCGTCCTCGTGTCTCGCAGCCCCGTTGGCTGCGTCGAGACCTGATGTAGCCGCGGCGCTTGGCTGGCCGATGCCGGGTCTGTGACGAAGTGTGGCGCGCGGCGCCGGACCCCCGTCGCCGACCGAATCCCGCCTCAGCCGGCCGGGCGCGGCAGGGTGATCCGGACCCGCAGGCCGCCGCCGGGCCGGGTCTCCAGGCCGATCTGGCCGCCTTCGGCCTCGATCACCCGGCGGGCGATGGTCAGGCCGAGCCCGGTGCCGCCGGTGTTGCGGTTGCGGGAGGTTTCCAGGCGGGTGAACGGCGCGAAGGCCCGCTCGACCGCGTCGGGCGACAAGCCGGGGCCGTCGTCGTCGACCTGCAGCTCCAGGGTCGAATCCGTGATCGCCAGGCCGATCCGGGCGCGCTCCCCGTACCGGACGGCGTTGTCGACCACGTTGTCCAGCGCGCGCCGGAGCGCCACCGGCCGGATCGCGGCGAGCGCCCGCCCGGGCCCCTCGTACACCACCGCGTGCCCGGCATCCTGCCCGGCATCGGCGATGCTCATCAGCAGGCTGGCGACGTTGGTGACCCTCCGGACCTCCGGGTCGGCGTCGCCGCGCAGGTAGGCCAGGGTCGAGTCGATCATCGCCTGCATGTCGTCGAGGTCGGACGCCATCGCGCGGCGCTGCGCGTCGTCGGCAAGGGCGTTGTTGGGAAGGGCGTTGTCGGCAAGTTCTTTGTTGGCAAGTTCTTTGTTGGGAAGGGCGTTGTCGGCCAGCGCGTCGAGGCGCAGGCGCAGGCGCGCGATCGGCGTCCGCAGGTCGTGGGACACGGCGGCGAGGGCCTGGGTCCGCTCGGTGACGAGGTCGCGGATGCGCAGCTGCATGCCGTTGAGGGCGCGGGCGATCGCGCGGGTCTCGTCGGGGCCGACCTCGGGCACCGGCACCACCCGGCCCTGGCCGGCGGCGTCGCCGATCAGCCCGGTGATGCGGCCCAGCGTGCGCAGCGGCCGGGCGATCCGGTGGGTCAGGAGCACGGCGGCGAGGCCGACCAGGATCGCCATCGCGGTCGCCAGCACGGCCCAGGGATTGCGCAGGGCCATGCCCGAGGCGTGGGCGGAGTGGAAGGTCAGCTGGCTGCCGTCCGCGAGCGCCAGCGTCCCGCCGAGATCGAGCCGGTGCATCGGATCCGCGTCGCCCTCCATCGCCAGGGACAGGCCGGTCCCGAGGCTGGGGTCGAGGGCGGCCAGGCGCTGGTGCAGGGGGGCCAGGGCCGGGTCGCTCCGGGGCTGGGCCGGGGCGGGGGCCTCCGTCCAGGCCAGCTCGAAATGCGGGTTGGACAGGGCCTTGGCCTCGGCGTTCCGCTCCGCCGGCGGCCGCCGCATCACCGCCTCGCGGGCCAGGGCGAGCTGCGTCGCCACCTGGGCGGCGAAGGCCTCGGCCGCGGCGGCCGCCGCCGACTGGCGATAGAGCAGCAGGGCCCCGCCATGCACCACCAGGATGGCGACGAGGAGGACGACGAGCGTCCGGGCCTCGAGGCTGCGCGCCAGGGCGAACAGGCGTCTCACCGGCGCTCGACCTTGGCGGCCAGCATGTAGCCCGACCCCCGCACCGTCTTGATCACCGGCGGCTCGCCCTCGGGCGGGTCGAGCTTGCGCCGCAGGCGGCTGACGAGGGTGTCGACGCTGCGGTCGGACGGCGATCCGAGGCGGGCGCGGGACAGTTCGAGGATCTGCTCGCGGCCGAGGACCCGCCCGGGATGGTCGAGGAACACCAGCAGGAGGTCGTATTCCGCACCGGACAGGTCGACGACGGCGCCGCCCGGGTCGACCAGGGTGCGGCTGCGCAGGTCGAGGCGCCAGCCCGCGAAGGCCAGGGTCTCGCCGCCGAGGGGGACCGCCGGTGCCACGACGGAGCGCCGCAGCACCGCCCGGATGCGGGCGAGCAACTCCGGGCGCCCGAACGGCTTGGCGAGGTAGTCGTCGGCGCCGAGTTCCAGGCCCAGCACCCGGTCCGCCTCCTCGCCGCGCGCGCTGACGATGATGACCGGCACGGTGGAGCGGGCGCGCAGGGCCCGCAGCAGGTCGAGGCCCGAGGCGCCGGGCAGCATGACGTCGAGGAGGATCAGGTCGACCCCGCCCTGCGGCAGCAGCCGCCACATCTCGGCGCCGCTCCGGCAACCGGTGACCCGGTAGCCGCTGTCGCGCAGGGCCCGGGTCACCAGGATGCGCAGGCCGTCATCGTCCTCCACCAGGAGGACGTGGCCCAAGACAGTCTGGCCCAAGGCGGTCTGGCCCAAGGTAGTCTGATCCAAGGCGGCCTCGCCCAAGGCGGTCTGGTCCCGATCCGGCCTCGGCCCGGCGCCCTCCGGAGGAGACATGGTTCTGGCTCGGCGTCCTGACGGCGCCCGGGACCGCGAATCGGCGGGCGTCGCGACTCAGCCGGAAATCGCCGGCCGCCGCAAGCCTGCGCCGGGCCCGGCCTTTTTCGCCCGGGCCCGGCGCGCTGGTGCGGCGCGCGGCCGGCGCTGCCGGCGTTCGGGCCGCGGCGCCTACCTTTGGGCCGCGGCGCTTACTTGTGGGCCGCGGCGCTTACCTTTGGGCCGCGGCGCGTGCGCTTGGCGCAGGGGGCCGGCGCTGCTATCTGCGGGCGACCTGTTTCCCATTCCAAGAAACCGTGCGCCGGGTCCGTCCCTTGGACGGCGGGCCGCGCGCGCCGGAGATCGCATCCTCGATGACAACGACCCCCATCGACAACATCCGCAACTTCTCCATCGTCGCGCATATCGACCACGGCAAGTCGACCCTCGCCGATCGCCTGATCCAGACCACCGGCACGGTGGCCCTGCGCGACATGAGCGAGCAGATGCTCGACTCGATGGACATCGAGAAGGAGCGCGGCATCACCATCAAGGCGCAGACGGTGCGGCTCGAATACAAGGCCGAGGACGGCAAGGACTACGTCCTCAACCTGATGGACACGCCCGGCCACGTCGACTTCGCCTACGAGGTGTCCCGCAGCCTCGCCGCCTGCGAAGGCTCGCTGCTGGTGGTCGACGCCTCGCAGGGCGTCGAGGCGCAGACGCTCGCCAACGTCTACCAGGCGCTCGACGCCAACCACGAGATCGTGCCCGTCCTCAACAAGATCGACCTGCCGGCGGCGGAGCCGGAGCGCATCCGGGCCCAGATCGAGGAGGTGATCGGCATCGACGCCTCCGAGGCGGTGGCGATCTCGGCCAAGAGCGGCCTCAACATCGAGGCGGTGCTGGAGGCCATCGTCACCCGCCTGCCGCCGCCCAAGGGCGACCGCGACGCGCCGCTCAAGGCCCTGCTGGTGGACAGCTGGTACGACGTCTATCTCGGCGTCGTCGTGCTGGTGCGCATCGTCGACGGCGTGCTGAAGAAGGGCATGAACATCCGCATGATGCGGGCCGATGCCGTCCACGGCGTCGACAAGATCGGCGTGTTCCGCCCGAAGATGGCCGATATCGGCGAACTCGGCCCCGGCGAGGTCGGCTTCTTCACCGGCTCGATCAAGGAGGTGGCCGACACCCGCGTGGGCGACACGCTCACGGAGGACAAGCGCCCCTGCAAGGAGATGCTGCCGGGCTTCAAGGACGTGCAGTCGGTGGTGTTCTGCGGGCTCTTCCCCGTGGACGCGGCCGAGTTCGAGACCCTGCGCAGCGCCATGAGCAAGCTCCGGCTCAACGACGCCTCGTTCTCCTACGAGATGGAAACCTCGGCCGCCCTCGGCTTCGGCTTCCGCTGCGGCTTCCTCGGCCTGCTGCACCTGGAGATCATCCAGGAGCGCCTGGAGCGCGAATTCAACCTCGACCTGATCTCCACGGCGCCCTCCGTGGTCTACCGCCTGCAGATGACGGACGGCACGATCAAGGAGCTGCACAACCCGGCCGACATGCCGGACGTGATGAAGATCACCGCCATCGAGGAGCCGTGGATCCGCGCCACCATCCTCACCCCCGACGAGTATCTCGGCGGCGTGCTGAAGCTCTGCCAGGATCGGCGCGGCACCCAGGTCGACCTCAACTACGTCGGCAAGCGCGCCATGGTGGTCTACGACCTGCCGCTCAACGAGGTGGTGTTCGATTTCTACGACCGGCTCAAGTCGATCTCCAAGGGCTACGCCTCGTTCGACTACCACATCTCCGACTACCGCGAGGGCGATCTGGTGAAGATGTCGATCCTCGTGAACGCCGAGCCGGTCGACGCCCTCTCGATGCTGGTCCACCGCACCCGGGCCGAGCATCGCGGCCGGGCCATGTGCGAGAAGCTCAAGGACCTGATCCCGCGCCACCTGTTCCAGATCCCGGTCCAGGCGGCGCTCGGCGGTAAGATCATCGCCCGCGAGACCATCAAGGCCCTGTCCAAGGACGTGACCGCCAAGTGCTACGGCGGCGACATCTCGCGCAAGCGCAAGCTCCTCGACAAGCAGAAGGAGGGCAAGAAGAAGATGCGCCAGTTCGGCAAGGTCGAGATCCCGCAGGAGGCGTTCATCGCCGCCCTGAAGATGGACGATTGAGCCGGGCCGCCCGACCGTGGATCCCCATTCGGACCCCCATTCGGACCCGACCGCGCCGATCCCGCTGACCGTCCTGATCCGCACGCTGAACGAGGCGGACCGGATCGCGGCGGCGATCCGCTCGGCGCTGCCGCTGCACTGCGAGATCCTCGTCATCGACGCGGGGTCGACGGACGCCACCGTCTCGATCGCCGAGGCCCTCGGGGCCCGGGTGGTGGTGAACCCCTGGACGGGGTTCGGCCCCCAGCGGCGGTTCGGCGAGGCGCTCTGCCGGCACGACCACGTCTTCAGCGTCGATGCCGACGAGATCCTGACGCCGGAGATCGTCCGCGAGATCCGGGGGATCTTTCAAAGGCCCGCGATTCCGCCCCTGATGATCGTCCGCAAGGCGATGGTGCTGCCCCACCACGCGCGCCCCTCGCCCTGGGCCTTCTGCACCGAGAACATCTACCTCTACGACCGGCGCGTGGCGCGCACGACCGACAACCCGAACTGGGACAAGCTCGCGATCACCACGGACGCGAAGCCGGTGACGATCCGGTCCGTGGTCTGGCACCACACCTTTCGCGACTGGAACCACGCCATCGCCAAGTCGAACTATGTCGGGCAGCTCGCCGCCGACACGCAGCCGATCGGCTCGCGCTTCGAGACCGGCCTGCGGCTGGTGTTCGAGTATCCGCTCAACTTCCTGAAGTTCTACGTCCTGCGGCGCTTCTTCCTCGCCGGCCTCGACGGCTTCGTGATGGCCAGCGTGCTCGCCTATGGCCGCTTCATCCGGATCGCGAAGATGCACGAGGCGACCCGCGGCCAGCCCTCGACGGGACTGCCGTTCCTGCGCCGGGCCAAGCGCCCGCCCGCCGACACGCGGGCCGGATCCGGCTGAGGCCCCGCCGCACCCGCCCGGTCATATGCGCGACGCAATCGGCCGGCTCCTGTTCGCGGTTGACGTCCGCCCCGGCGCCCGGCTTGCCAGCCGGCGCGGGGACCGGCACTGTCAGCTTGGCCATAAGGCCGCGCGGGGTCGATCGGTCGGCCCGCCGCGCGACGGAAGACGGGACGCCTGCGATGACGAGGGACACGAGGACCATGGAGTTCGGCCGCCTAAGCCGCCGGTCGTTCCTGGCCGGCACGGGCGCGGGACTCGGCGCCCTGGGGCTTGCCGGCTGCGTCGCCTCGGACGGCGCCCTGCGCGCCGAGGCGGCCAAGATCTACGGCCCGATGCCGGAGGAGAAGTTCCCGATCCCGGCCACCGACATCAGCAAGGTCGATCCGAAATACTTCCGCCGCACGGTCCCGTACGAGACCAAGGAGGCGGCCGGCACGATCATCGTCGATCCGGCCAACTACTACGTCTACCGCGTCGAGGGCGACGGGACCGCCACCCGCTACGGCGCCAATGTCGGCCGCGACGGATTCCGGTGGAGCGGCGACGCCTATGTCGGGCGCAAGTCCGAATGGGCCACCTGGACCCCGCCCGCGGAGATGATCCGGCGCCAGCCCGAGGCGGCCAAGTACGCCCGCGGCATGCCGGGCGGCCTCGACAATCCGCTCGGCGCCCGCACCCTGCATCTCTACCAGAACGGCGCCTACACCCTCTACACGATCTACGCCTCCGGCGAGCCCGACACGATCGGCTCGGGCATCACCAGCGGCTGCGTCGGCCTGCTGAGCCAGGACATGATCCACCTCTACGCCCGCACGCCCGTAAAGACGAAGGTGGTGGTCCTCCCGGCCTGAGGCCGGGGATCGCGGGCCGCCGGCGACCGGGCTCTTTCTCCGCGGGGCGCCGAAGGCAGGGCGGGCTCAGCGCGGCGGGGCCATGCGCAGGGTGCCGCGGCCCGCGGCCTTGGCCGCGTACAGAGCCGCGTCCGCGCGGATGAAGAGATCCGCCGGCGCCGAGGCGGCGGCCCGGGCGATACCCACGGAGGCCCCGAACCGGAGGCAGAGGCCGCCATGGGGGTAGGGTTCGCGCATGGCCGCGACGATGCGCCGGCCGATCGCCTCGCAGAGCGGCCCGTCGGCCCCCTGCGCCACCAGGACGGCGAACTCGTCGCCACCGATGCGGGCGACGAGGTCCGTGTCCCGGCAGGCCGCCCGGAGGCGCCGTGCCGCCTCCTGCAGGCAGGCATCGCCCACGGCATGCCCGTGGCTGTCGTTGATCGCCTTGAAGCCGTCCAGATCGACCAGGAGCAGGGCCCCGGTCTCCGACATCTGCGCCAGGCGGTCGTCGAAGGCGTGCCTCCGGGTGGAACGGACCTCGCTGGCGACGTCCCGCCGTGTCCGACACGTCCCGCCGTCGTCAGGACGTCCCGCCGTGTCCCAGATGACCCTGGACCGTGACGATCGCACGGCGCCGGTTAATGGAGGCCAACCCCGCGGCGCCGGCGCCGCGTCCTACTCGGCGGGCTTGTCCATCTCCTGCGCCTCGGCCTTGTCGACCGGCGGCTCGGCGCTCGCCACGGACTTGCGCTCCAGCATCGGCTGCAGGCGCTCGGCGAGCTGCTGACCGAGATGGCGCGTATAGGCGTTCTGGAAGTAGCGGGCGCCGGTGCCGCGGCCGTAGAGGCGGTCATGCGCCTGGATCATCGCATCGACCTCCGGGCGGCACAGGAAGCCCGTGATGCCGGCGGCCTCGTACCAGCGGCCCGCGCGGGCGTGACGGGTCGCGGCGGGGTTCGCCAGCACGGTCTCGGCGAAGCAGTCCGTCGCCGCCCCCTCGAGGGGCGACATGACCGCGTGCGGGTGGGTCGGATTACGCCCTGCCGCCTCCGCCGCGGCGCCCCATCCCAAGGTCGTCACCAACGCGCCGAACAGCAAAGCCTTCATCGTCGGAAGCCCCGTGCGAAATCGATCTCGATTCGACGCGAGTATTCACCAGCGATTCGGTCCGGAGAAGGGCAGAAGTCCGGCCGTTGGAGGCCCGACGATGATCGGCGCGCGATTGTGGCGCGCCCATCACAGGGCCGTCACGCGAGGGCCGTCACGCGAGGACCGTCAGCCCCGACGCTCGGCGTTCCAGCGACCGCTGCAGGCGATCAGCCCGGTGGTGTTCCAGGTGCCGTTGCCGGTGCCCGAGCGGCCCAGCCGGCCGACCACGTCGGCGGCGTCGTTGCCGCGGGAGATCACCGCCCGCACCGCGCCGCTCTGCGAGACGCGCCCGTTGATGTTGAACTCGCCGCCGGCATAGCTCGCCTCGCCGCGCCGGATCTGGACGCCGTAGCGGTAGGCGCGGTCGCAGGGACCGTCGAGGGTGACCACCTCGATGCTCCAGGTGCCGTCGTAGCGGTTCGGAACCTGGACCTTCTTCTTGGCGGCGTCCGCGACCCCGGCGGAGGCGGTCAGGAGGGCGAGGGTGGTCGCCGCGAGGGCTGCGCGTCGCATGGAAATCCGTTCGTGATTCGACTCGATTGGGTCGAGAACGAGCGTGGCCGCCCCCGGGTTGCGCGCCTACGCGTTCGTCGCGTGCGCCAGCGCTCCCGTCAGCAGCGCCAGGACGTCGCCGCCGGCATGGAGATAGCCGTCGACGCCGGCCGCCGTCAGGGGCTCGGCGAGGTCGCCCGCCTTGCCGGCGAGGTACAGGGTGGTGGCCCCGGCCGCCTTGAGGGCGCGGGCGGCCTCCACCGCGTGGCTGGCGTAGAGCGCGTCGGAGGAGCACAGGCAGGCGATGCGGGCGCCGGAGGCGCGGAAGGCCTCGGCCAGGAGCGCCGGGTCGGTGAAGCCCTCCGCGTTCACCGCCTCGATGCCGCCGGCCGCGAAGGCGTTGGCGGCGAAGGTCGAGCGGGCGTTGAAGACCGCCACGGGGCCGAGATTGGCCAGGAACACCGTGGGGCGTCGGCCGTTCGCGGCGAGGGCCGCATCGGACGCGTCGCGCAGGGCCTCGTAGGGTTCGGCGAGGCGCAGGGACGGCAGGGGCGCGGCGGTGAGGACCGCTCCGCGGCCGAAGCCCGCGGCCGGAGGCGCCGCCACGGGGGGGACGTCCAGGACCGTGACGGGCTTCTCGGCGAGGTAGGGGAACTCGCTGGCGCCGGTCAGGGCCTCGCGCCGGGTGGCGACGTTCCGGGCCCGGGTCGCCTGGATCGCGGCGATCCGTCCCTGGATCGTGCCGGCGCGCAGGCTGGCGACGATGCCGCCCTCGCGCTCGATCGCCTGGAAGGCGGCCCAGGCCGCCTCGGTCAGCTCGCCCGTCAGGGTCTCGAAGCTGCCGGCACCGGCGGCCGGGTCGGCCACGCGGGCGAGGTTCGATTCCTCGATGAGGACGATCTGGCTGTTGCGCACCACCCGGCGGGCGAAGGCGTCGCTGAGGCCCAGGGCCGCCGTGTAGGGCAGGGCGGTGATCGCGTCGGCGCCGCCGAGGCCGGCCGAGCAGGCGGCCATGGCGGTGCGCAGGATGTTCACGAAGGGGTCCCGCCGGCTCATCATCCGCCAGGCGGTCTCGGCATGGAGGCGCAGGGGGGCGGGGGCGAGCCCGCAGGCCGATTCCACCCGCGCCCAGAGACGGCGCATGGCCCGGAACTTGGCGATGGTCAGGAACTCGTCGGCATCGGCCGTGAGCAGGACGGCCACGGCGTCCCGGGCGCGCTCCAGGGCCTGCCCGCCGGCTTCGAGGGCGCGCAGGTAGGCCACCGCGGTGGCGAGCACGGCCGCCAGCTCGGTCGCCTCGCTGGCACCGGCCTCGTGGTAGGGCCGGCCGTCGGCGAGGCAGGCGCGTCCCGAGAAGCCCTCGGCGTCGAAGGCCGCCAGGGTGCGGGCGAGTTCGGCGCCGTAATCCTCCGCCAGGGCACCGCCCGCCGCGAGGGTGCCGATGGGGTCGAGGCCGAGGTCGAGGTCGAGGCCCTTGAGGGTCTCGCCGCGGGCCTTGACCATGTCCTTGATCAGGAAGGCGGCCTCGGTCCCGCGTGCGCCCGCATCGAGACGGGTGGCGATCAGCGGCAGCATCACGTTGCCGAGCGCGGCGTCGAGGTCCGCGGCGTTGGTGGCGGTGAGGCCGTAGCCCCGCGCCGCGGGGGCGCCGGCGAAGACCAGGGTGAGGGCGTCGGCGCCGCCCTCGAGATCGGCCAGGGCGAGGGCGCTCGCCTGGTCGCCGTCCGGATGGTCGACCCGCTGGGCCACGCGCCACGGGCCGGGGGCCCGCACGGGCTGCGCCACCGGGGCCGCGGCGTCGTAGAGCGGTTCGATGCGGATGCCGTCGGCCGTCTTCGAGACGAGGCGCTTCTCGAAATCGCCGCCCTTCAGGACTCCGTCGACGAGGCCGAGCCAGCGCGCGCGGGTCGCGGGCGGGAACAGGTCGGCGAGGGGACGGTCTTCCATCGGGGCGGGCCTCCGCAGATGCTTGGCTTTGGCCAAGCGGCGTTGCGCCGGCCGCGCGCAGCCGGACATTCTGATCCGGAGAGCCCTTGCACGGGGCGGCGCGCGGACGCAATCGCCTCCCCGTCCTGTATTCTTTATCCCGTCCGATCCGGCGCTCGGGCGCTCCGCGTCAGCCGAAGATGATCAGGCCGGCGAAGCCCAGCGAGCCGACGATGATGCGCCACCAGGCGAACAGCCGGAACCCGTGGGAGGCGACGTAGTCGAGCACCGTCCGGACCACGATGAAGGCCGAGATGAAGGCGACGATGAAGCCGATGACGATCAGGCCGGTGTCGTCCCGGGACAGGTTCTTGTAGTTGTCGAGCAGGTCCTTGGCGAAGGCGCCCGCCATGGTGGGGATCGCGAGGTAGAACGAGAATTCCGTGGCCGAGCGCTTGTCGGCGCCCATGAGCATCGCGCCCACGATGGTGGCGCCCGAGCGCGACACGCCCGGGATCATCGCGAGGCACTGGAACAGGCCGATCCTGAAATCCATCGGCAGGGTGAAGTCGAAGACGTCGCGCTTCTTCACCTCGAGGTCGGTCTCGTCGAGGACGAGGAGGACGATGCCGCCGGCCACCAGGGTCGCGCAGACGATCCAGGGATTGAAGAGGTAGTACTTGATGTACTTCGAGAAGAGGCCGCCGATGATCGCCGCCGGCAGGAAGGCCACCAGGATCCCGAGGACGAAGCGACGGGCCTTGGGGTCGTTGGGGAGCGCCAGGGTGATGCCGAGCAGCCGGCGGAAGTAGACGGCCAGGATCGCCAGGATCGCGCCGAGCTGAATCAGCACCTCGAAGGTGTTGTTCGGTGATTCGAACCCGATGAAGTGTCCGACGAGGAGCTGGTGCCCGGTCGAGGAAACCGGAATGAACTCGGTCGCGCCCTCCACCACGGCAAGCACGACCGCCTTCGCGATGCCCATCGCATCCATCATCTCAGCGCCTCGAGGGTTGGAGGTGTTTCGTGGGACCGGGCCGGTCCGGAGCGAGCGGTGCGGATCCACCTCGCGCGGCCTTCGCGGATCGAGCCTGATCCGTCAAGGTTGACGGATGGTTATCGCGTTCGCCGCAGGCATGTTAATGAGGCGGCAACCCTCGGGCCATAAGTGTGATCGCCGCCGACCATCCCCGCGGGGCACCGACGCGGCCCGTCCCCCGGCAAACCCTCCCCGTTCGAAACGGCCTCGATGGCGACGCTTTACCACTCTCCTTTCTGCCCGCACTCACGCTTCATCCGCCTGGTCCTGTCCGAGATGGGCATGGAGCCGACGCTGATGGAGGAGCGTGCCTGGGACCGGCGCGAGGCCTTCCTGCTGATCAATCCGGCCGGGACGACGCCGGTGCTGGTGGAGCAGAGCGGGCTCGCCGTGCCGGGGGCCGGGATCATCGCCGAGTATCTCGACGAGACCCGCGGGCTCGGCCTCAGCGGCCGGCGCCTCCTGCCCGAGACCACGGCGGCCCGGGTCGAGGTGCGCCGCCTCCTCGACTGGTTCCTGGTCAAGTTCAACGCCGAGGTGACCGAGTACCTCGTCACCGAGAAGATCTCGAAGCGCTTCATGACCAGCGCCAACGGCGGCGGCCCGCCGGACATGAACGCCATTCGCGCCGCGCGCACCAACGTGCGCTACCACATGAAGTATATCGGCTACCTGATGTCCCGCCGGAAATGGCTGGCGGGCGACCATCTGACCTATGCCGATCTCGCGGCGGCGGCCCACCTCTCCTGCGTGGATTATCTCGGCGACGTGCCATGGGACGAGGACGAGACGGCGAGGGACTGGTACGCGCGGGTGAAGTCCCGCCCGTGCTTCCGCACCCTGCTGGCCGACCGGGTGCCAGGCATGGCGCCGGCGGACCACTACGCGAACCTGGATTTTTGAACGCACCGGGGCCGCCGCAGGCACGCGCCGCGAGCCGGCCGTCGCACGAACATGCCGCGAGCCAACCGTCGCAGGAACGCGCCGCGAGCCAGCCGTTGCAGGCAACTGCCCCACGCAAGACACCCCGAAAAATTCTCGCGGGCGCCGACCTGCGTCGCGCCGCGGAGGCGCGCGCCCGCCTCCTCGGCTTCGAGGCCGTCCGCGTCACCCGCCCGGACGCGGTTCCCGAGCTTCGGACCCGGCTGCCCGCCTGGCTCGCCGCCGACCACCACGGCGAGATGGACTG
>Ga0160428_1002218_pt1 | contig 12295 bp, 12 predicted proteins | sample SolpanmetagenomM_FD_108198 | JGI IMG/M metagenome (GOLD analysis project Ga0160428, IMG submission 108198) | Solar panel surface microbial communities from Lawrence Berkeley National Laboratory, California, USA - M | ecosystem: Engineered > Built environment > Solar panel > Unclassified ... | reverse complement strand
GCGGGCCCCGATCACCGCGGTCGTCATCCTGTTCGAGCTGACGGGGGAGTACACGATCATCCTGCCGCTGATGCTCGCGATCGTGCTGGCCACGGGCGTCAGCCACGCCGTCAGCGCGGACACCGTCTACACCCGGAAGCTGCTGCGCCGGGGCATCGACATCGACGAACCCGCCGACGCCGCGCTGGGGCGCCTGCCGGTCTCGGCCGTCATGGGGACACCGCCCGCGGCTCTGCCGGCCGCGACGGACCTGCGCGCAGCGGCGAGGACCCTGACCACCGGTGGTGCCGGCTCGCTGCCGGTGGCCGACGACGCGGGCCTGCACCTGGGCGTGGTCAGCGCGCACGACGTGATGGACGCCCTCGCTCAGGGGCAGGACGTCGACGTCGCTGCGCTGGTGCGGGTCTCGGCACCGCTGGCGACCACCGACCCCCTCGGCCGCGCCCTCGACGCCCTGGACACCGGCGTGGACGCCGTCGCGGTCGCCACACCCTCCGGTGAGCTCGTGGGGTGGGTCCGGCACCGCGACGTCCTGGCGGCCATGACCGCCCGGGACGGCGCGGGGGAGGTGCCACCGCGGCCCCTCCCCCGGTGACCACCGGCGGTGGGAGGCCGCCGCTCAGCCGCCGAGGGCGTCCCACGCGGCGATGCCGCCGCGCAGGTGGACGACGTCGGTGCGGCCCTGCTGCAGCAGCGCCCGCAGCGCGCGAGCGGAGCGGTGGCCGCCCGCGCAGTGCAGCACCAGCGGCCGGTCGCCGTCGAGGCGAGCGGGATCGGCCAGCAGGTCCGCCAGCGGCAGCAGGACCGAGCCCGGGATGGCGTGCGCGGCGTGCTCGTCGGGTTCGCGCACGTCGACGAGCAGGAAGTCCGCCCGACCCGCCGCCCGCTCGCCCAACCGGGAGGCGAGCTCCGCGGCGTCCACCTCGGGCAGGTCGTCGGAGGGTTCGCGGTCGGGGGCCCCCGCGACGGGCGCGACCGCGGTGACGGGGGCGCGGTGCGGGTCCGGGGCCAGGCGCAGCGTGCGCCACGTCATCGCCAGCGCGTCGTGCACGAGCACGCGCCCCAGCAGGCTCGTCCCCGCCCCGGTCAGGAGCTTGAGCGCCTCGGTGACCATGGCCGAGCCGACGACCGCGCAGACCGCGCCCAGCACGCCGGCCTCCTCGCAGGAGGGGACCGTCCCGGGTTCGGGGGGCAGCGGGAAGAGGTCGCGGTAGGTGGGCCCGTTCTCGTCCCAGAACACCGAGACCTGACCGTCGAAGCGCAGCACCGCACCCCACACCCAGGGCGTGCCCGTGAGCACGCAGGCGTCGTTGACGAGGTAGCGGGTGCCGAAGTTGTCGGAGCCGTCGACGACGAGGTCGTAGCCGGCCACGACGGCCTCCGCGTTCTGCGCGGTCAGCCGCTCGCCGTGGCGGACCACCCGCACCAGCGGGTTCGCGCGCGCGACGGCGTCCGCGGCGCTGTCCACCTTCGCCCGGCCGACGTCGGCCACGCCGTGCACGACCTGGCGGTGCAGGTTGGACTCGGCGACGACGTCGTCGTCGACGACGCCGATCGTGCCCACCCCGGCGGCCGCCAGATACAGCAGCGCGGGCGACCCCAGCCCGCCGGCCCCGACGACCAGGACGCGCGCGGCCTTCAGCCGACGCTGGCCCACCTCGCCTATCCCCGGCAGCAGCAGCTGCCGGGCGTAGCGGCGCCGCTCCGCGGGGGTCAGCTCGACGGCGGGTTCCACGAGCGGCGGGAGCCCGCTCACGCGGCCCCCTCCCCGTCCTCGGAGCCGGACCCGAAGCGCGCCAGACCGTCCCACGGGGACGAGGCCTGCGCGAGCGCCCGCTGCGGGATCCGCCCGGCGCCGCGGGCCGCGCGGCCCGCGAGGACCGCGTGCCGCATCGCGGTGCCCATGAGCTCCGGGTCCTGCGCGCGCGTGACGGCGGTGGCCAGCAGCACCGCGTCGCAGCCCAGCTCCATGGCCCGCGCCGCGTCGGAGGCCGTGCCGATGCCGGCGTCCAGCACGACGGGCACTCCCGCCCGCTGGACGATGAGGGCGATGTTGTGCGGGTTGAGGATCCCCAGGCCGGTGCCGATGGGTGCGCCCAGCGGCATCACCGCGGCGCACCCCGCCCGCTCCAGCCGCAGCGCCAGCGCCGGGTCGTCGTTGGTGTAGGCCAGCACGGTGAAGCCGTCGTCGACGAGCTGCTCGGCGGCGTCCAGGAGCTCCACGGCGTCCGGCAGCAGGGTCTCCTCGTCGGCGACGACCTCCAGCTTCACCCAGTCCGTGCCCAGCGCCTCACGGCCCAGCCTGGCGGTGAGCAGCGCCTCGCGGGCCGTGCGGCAGCCCGCCGTGTTCGGCAGCACCTGCACGCCCACCCGGTCCAGCACCTCCAGGAGGGAGCCGCGCGCGGACGGGTCCACGCGGCGCAGCGCCACCGTCGTCAGCTCGGTGCCGGACGCGCGCAGGGCCCGCTCCAGCACGTCGTGGTTGGCGGCGCCGCCCGTCCCGGTGATCAGGCGCGAGCGGAACTCGCGGCCGGCGATGACGAGCGGGTCGCCCGCCGTCCCCGCCGCAGGCTCCCCGGCACGGGCCCCGGCGGGGCTCCCGGTGCTCTCGACGGTGGTCATCCTCCGGCCACCGCCTGCAGCACCTCGAGGCGGTCGCCCGCCGCCACCGGCGTGTCCGCCCAGCGCCCGGCGGGCACGACGTCCTCGCCGAGCGCGACCGCGGTGCCGCGCCCCTGGACCGCGCCGGGCGCGAACAGCGCGACGACGTCGGCGACGCTCGACCCGGCGGGCACCCGCAGGGGCTCGGCGTTCACGACCACGTCGACCTCCCCCGCCGCCCCCGTCGTGGTTCCCGCGGTTCCTGTCGTGGTTCCCGGTGTCACCGGACCAGCACCTCCTCGCGGGTCGCGGTGCGCGACCCGAAGCGGACCGGGTCGCAGGCCGCGACCTCGGGGACGACGTCCTCGCCGAAGGCCAGGGCGGCCACGGCGTCGCCCGTGACGCCCGACAGCAGCACCCCGTTGCGGTGGTGGCCCACCGCGAGGAGCAGGCCCGGGACCCGCCCGGGCCCGACGAGGGGCAGGTTGTCGGGTGAACCCGGCCGCGTGCGGGCCAGCACCTCCACCAGCTCCAGCTCCGCCGTCCCGGGCACCAGCGCCTGGGCGTCGCGCAGCAGGTCGTGCACCGCCCCGGCGGTCACCGTCGCGTCGAAGCCCCGCTCCTCGGTGGTGGCGCCGACGACGAGCTCCCCGTCCGCGCGCGGCACCAGGTAGACGTCGCGGTCGCGCACGACCCCGCGCACCGTGCGCTGCAGCAGGTGCCCGCCCGCGGGCATCCGCAGCCGCGCGACCTGGCCCTTCACCGGCCGCACCGGCGCGTGCTCCCCGGCGTGCGCGCCGGTGGCCACGACGACCACGTCCGCGCGGCGCGGGGAACCGTCGGCGCACCGCACGCCCACGGCGCGACCGTCCTCGACGAGCACCTCCGCGCGCTCGGACAGGAGCTCCACGCCCCGCCGGGCCGCGGCCGTCCGCAGCGCCGCCAGCAGCCGGCGCGGGTCGACCTGGTGGTCGCCGGCCACCAGGGTGCCGCCGGACACCGCCGGGTCGAGCATCGGTTCCAGGGCGCGGCACTGCCGGCCGGTGAGGGCCGCCACGTCCAGCCCGAGGCGCTCCTGCGCGGACCGCACGTCGGCCAGTCGCGCGCGGTCCCCGGCGTCCAGGGCGACCACGAGGGTTCCGCAGTCGCGGTAGCCGGTGGGCAGGCCCGAGGCGGCGGACACCTCGGCGGCGTAGCGGGCGAAGCCCGCCGCGGCGAGCAGGCAGACGTCGAGCAGGTCCCGCTCGCCGTGGTGCAGCTCGCTGACGGGGGCGAGCATCCCCGCGGCGGCGCGGGAGGAACCCCCACCCGGGTCGGGGTCGACGAGGACGACGCGGGCACCGCGCTCGGCCAGGCGCCACGCGCACGCCGTGCCGACGATCCCGCCGCCCAGCACCACGACGTCCCGCGGGGCTGCGGACCCGGAACTCCCGAGGGCGGGCACCCGGCACTCCCTTCGCCGGCACGACCCGGAGCAGGTTCGACGGTCGGCGAGTGCGCTCGCCCTCTCAGCCCGCGATCCCGGGCTCCCGTGGTGCGGCGAGACTACCCCGCCCTGGCAGACTCCCCCGGTGCCGACCGCCGAGGACCCCGCCACCGCCGCCGGCCCGCAGCAGCGCCCGGGCGGGACCTCGCGGCAGGCCCGGAGCACGGCGCTGAGCGACGCACGCCTGTACCTGTGCACCGGTGCGCGCCGCCGCGAGGGCGACCTGGAGCAGTTCCTGGACGCCGTCCTCGCCGCGGGCGTGGACGTGGTGCAGCTGCGGGAGAAGGACCTGGAGGCGGCGGAGGAGCTGGAGCTGCTGGAGGTGTTCGCCGACGCGGCGCGCCGCCACGGCCGGCTGCTCGCGGTCAACGACCGCGCCGACGTCGCCGCCACCGCGGCGGCCGACGTCCTGCACGTGGGGCAGCGCGACCTGCCGCCCGCGGCGGCCCGGCGCCTGGTCGGGGAGGACGTGCTGATCGGGCGCTCCACCCACTCCGCCGCGCAGTTCGACGCCGCCGCGGCCGACCGCGACGTCGACTACGCGTGCGTGGGCCCGACCTGGGCGACGCCCACCAAGCCCGGTCGCGCCGCCACCGGGCTGGGGCTCGTGCGGCACGCCGCCGCCCACGCGGGCGCGACGCCGTGGTTCGCCATCGGCGGGATCGACCTGAGCACCGTCGACGAGGTCGTCGCCGCCGGCGCGCGCCGCGTGGTCGTCGTGCGCGCCATCACCGAGGCCGAGGACCCGGCCGCCGCGACCACCCGGCTGCTGTCGCGGCTGCCGGCGGCGGCGCTGGCCGGCGTCCCCCTCGCCGGTTCGACCGTCGTGCTGCGCCGCGCCCGCCGCGACGACGTCGCCGCGGTCCTGGCCCTGCTGGCCGACGACGAGCTCAGCCGCTCGCGCGGGGACCACGCCGACGCCGCCGGCGGCGTCACCGCGGGCCACCTCGCGGGCTTCGCCGCGATCGACGGCGACCCGGCCCAGCTGCTGGTGGTGGCCGAGCAGGCCGGCCGGGTCGTCGGGACGCTGCAGCTGACGTTCCTCCCGGGCCTCTCGCGCGGCGGCGCGTGGCGGGCGCAGGTCGAGGCCGTGCGCGTCGCGGCGGACCTGCGCAGCCAGGGGCTCGGCACGGCGCTGCTGCAGTGGGTCGTCGCCGAGGCCACCCGCCGCGGCTGCTCCCAGGTGCAGCTGACGAGCGACGCGCGGCGCGAGGGCGCGCACCGCTTCTACGCGCGGCTGGGGTTCGCGGCCTCGCACACCGGCTTCAAGCTGGCGCTGCCCCGGGCGTAGCCACGGCCGGCGCAACACCGCCGACACGGCGTGGAACAGAGCGCGGGACGCGGGTGCTGTGGAGTGGGAGCTGCCCGCCTCCTCCCAGCCCCTGGAGTTCCGATGACCGGCCCCCGGCCCCGCAGCGTCGACGACGCACCGTCGCTGCACGTCGGCGCCCAGCGCCCCGGCCCGCCCCACCTCGCCGACCGCGAGCCCGCCCCGGACGCCGTCCTGGAGGTGCTGGGGGTCGTCGAGCACGGGGACGAGCGCGGCCGCCTGCTCGGCTTCCCCACCGCCAACGTCGCGGTGCCCGAGCACGGCCTGCGCGACGGGGTCTGGGCCGGGACGGTGCAGGTGGGCCCCGCCGAGGGCGGGCCCGTGCACGTGGCGGCCGTCTCCATCGGGCACCGCCCGACGTACTACGGCAAGGACGGCGAGCGCCTGCTGGAGGCGCACCTGCTCGACTTCGAGGGCGACCTCTACGACCGGACGGTCCTCGTGCGCCTGCACGTGCGGCTGCGTCCGCAGCGCGCCTACTCCGGCTCGGCCGCGCTCGTCGACCAGCTGCGCCTCGACGTCGCCGCGACCCGCGAGTGGGCCCGCGGCGAGGGCCTGGGCGACCTCGTCTGACGCGCACCCCTCCCGGCGCTCACCCGCCGGGCGGGCAGGCCGGTCCGGCGGGAGCCCTCAGCCCCCGAACCACCGCGCGACCAGCGGCAGGGCGACGGTCATCGCGAGCGCGTTGAGCACCATCGCCGCGCTGGACCACCCGCCCGCGACCTCGGACTCCGCGAGCGCCCGCGAGGTCCCGATCCCGTGCGAGGTCAGCCCGACGGCGAAGCCGCGGGCCCGGGGGTCGGTGACCCGCACCAGGCTCAGCAGCGCGGGCCCGGCGACCGCGCCGAGGACGCCCGAGACGAGCGTCAGGACCACGGTGAGCGTCGCGACGCCGTGGAGCGTGCCCGCGAGCGTCAGGGCGACGGGCGTCGTGACGGAGCGGGGCAGGGCGGTGCGGACGAGGTCGTCGGCGACGCCGAACAGCTCCAGCGCCCCCACCGTGACGCCCACGCTGACGACGCCCGTCACCAGCAGCGTCGCGAGCACGGCCGCGCGCGAGGCGAGCAGGGCGCGGCCCGCGCGCAGCAGCGGCAGGGCCAGCGCGACCGTGGCGGGCCCGAGCAGCAGGGTGAGGACCGAGACCGACGCCAGGTACTCGTCGTAGCCGATCCCGAGCACCTGCAGGACGACGGCGACCACCACCGTGGTGACGAGGACCGGGGCCAGCAGGGCGGGCCGGCCGAGGCGGCGGTGCAGCTCCCCGGCGCCGAGGTAGGCCAGCAGGGTCAGGGCGAGCCCGAACGCGGGCGCGTGCACGACGGCGTTCACGGCCGCTCCCCGCGCCGCAGCAGCGCCTGCAGCAGCAGCCCGGCCACGACGAGCCCCACCGCGAAGGAGCCGCCGACCGCGAGCGCGAGCGGCCCGGCGGCCGCCGCCAGCCGGGAACCCTCGGTGACGACGCCGACCCCGGGCGGGACGAAGAGCAGCTGCAGGTGCCGCAGCAGCGGGTCGCCCGCGGGCTCGACCCGGCGCAGCAGCCCGCGGTACCGGGCGCCGAAGGCCACCAGCAGCACGAGCCCGACGACGGCACCCGGCACCGGCAGGTGCAGGACCGCGACGACCAGCGTGCCGAGCAGCTGCAGCAGCAGGAGGACGCCGAGGGCCGCCAGGACGGCCGGCACGTGCCGGCCCCAGCCGCCCGCGCCGGGGGCGGTCTCGGGAGGAGCGGACACGGGGACAGGGTGCCAGCCGGGCCCGCGCCCCCCGGTCAGCCTCGCCCCCGGTCGCCCACGCTCACCCTTGCCTGTGGTCAGACCACAGGGGTAGCGTCGTCGCGACCGCACGCCGCCGTGGAGGAGATGTCCCGTGCCAGGAGTCAAGCGCCAGATCCCGAAGTGGTCCGAGCTGAAGCCGCTCATGCGCCCGAAGCCCGTCGAGCTGGACGCCACCAAGCGGCGCCTCGACGCGGCGCTGACGATCGCCGACCTGCGGGCCGTGGCCAAGCGGCGCACCCCGCGCTCGGTGTTCGACTACACCGACGGCGCGGCCGAGCGGGAGATCAGCCTGGGCCGGGCGCGCCGCCTGTTCGCCGACCTGGAGTTCCGCCCCGCGATCCTGCAGGACGTGGCCACCGTCGACACCACGACGACGATGCTGGGCAAGCCCGCCGCGCTGCCGTTCTCGTTCGCGCCCACCGGGTTCACGCGGATGATGCACCACGAGGGCGAGCGCGCCGTGGCCCGCGTGGCCGAGCGCAACGGCATCCCGTACGCCCTGTCGACCATGGGCACGACGTCGATCGAGGACGTGGCGGCGGAGGCCCCCGGCGCGCGCAAGTGGTTCCAGCTCTACGTCTGGAAGGACCGCTCGGCGGGCGAGGACCTCATGGCCCGGGCGAAGGCCGCGGGTTACGACGCGCTGCAGCTGACCGTCGACGTGCCCGTCGCGGGTGCCCGCCTGCGCGACACCCGCAACGGCTTCTCCATCCCGCCGGCGCTGACCGCGAAGACCGTCCTGGACGCGTCGATGCACCCGGCGTGGTGGGTGAACCTGCTGACCACCGAGCCCCTGACGTTCGCGTCGCTGAACGCGTGGGACGGCACCGTGGCGGAGCTGCTGGACAAGCTGTTCGACCCGACCATGACGATGGCCGACCTGGAGTGGCTGCGGGCCAGCTGGGACGGCCCGCTCGTCATCAAGGGCATCCAGACCGTCGACGACGCCATCAAGGTGACCGAGGCCGGCGCGGACGCGATCGTGCTGTCCAACCACGGCGGTCGCCAGCTCGACCGGGCCCCCGTGCCCCTGCGGCTGGTGCCGGACGTCAGGGACGCCGTCGGCGGGCGCACCGAGGTGTGGCTGGACACGGGCATCACCAGCGGCGCCGACGTCGTGGCCGCGATCGCCCTCGGCGCCGACGCGACCATGGTCGGGCGCGCCTACCTCTACGGGCTGATGGCGGGCGGCGAGCGCGGCGTGCAGCGCGCGGTCGACATCCTGCGCAAGGAGGTCGTGCGGACCATGCAGCTGCTGGGCGTCAACCGCATCGACGAGCTGGGTCCGCAGCACGTCCGCCTGCCCTGAGCACCGTCCCGCGCGGGCCACCGGCCCGCGCGGGGAGCTCAGGCGAAGACCTCGCCCGTGAGCAGCTCGTAGGCCTCGACGTAGCGGCCGCGGGTGCGCTCGACGACCTCGGCGGGCAGCGGCGGCGGGGGCGCGTCGGCGGCGCGGTCCCAGCCCGAGGCCGGCGAGGTCAGCCAGTCGCGGACGATCTGCTTGTCGAAGCTGGGCTGCGAGCGGCCGGGCTCCCACTCCGCGAGCGGCCAGTACCGCGAGGAGTCGGGCGTGAGGACCTCGTCGCCGAGGACCGTCCGGCCGTCGTGGCGGCCGAACTCCAGCTTGGTGTCCGCGAGCACGATCCCCTGCGCCGCCGCGACCTGCTCCGCGCGCCGGTACACCGCGAGGGTCAGCTCGCGCAGCTCCGCCGCGGCGTCCCCGCCGATCGTGGCGGCCACCACCTCGAACGACACGTTCTCGTCGTGCTCGCCGAGCTCGGCCTTGGTGGCCGGCGTGAAGATCGGCTCCGGCAGCCGCGAGCCGTCGACGAGACCGCCCGGCAGCGGCACCCCGCACACCGCGCCCCCGCGCCGGTACTCCACGAGGCCCGAGCCCGTGAGGTAGCCGCGGGCCACGCACTCGACGGGGAACATCTCCAGGCGCCGGCAGACCATGGCCCGCCCGGCGACCGCGGCGGGCACGTCGGTGGACACCACGTGGTGCGGGACGAGGTCGGCCAGGCGGTCGAACCACCACAGCGACATCGCGGTCAGCACGCGGCCCTTGTCGGGGATCGTGCTGGCCAGGACGTGGTCGTAGGCGGAGATGCGGTCGCTCGCGACGACGAGGACGACGTCGTCCGCCGCGCCGGGGCCGTCGGGCACGTAGAGGTCGCGCACCTTGCCGGAGTAGGTGTGCCGCCAGCCGGGGAGCTGCGCGGGCGCCACGTCGGGGCCGCTCCCGCCGTCGCCGCTCACGCCGTCGCCGCCGCGAGCGCGATGTCCCGGCGGAACCGGGAGCCCGCCAGGTCGATCAGCTCGATCGCCTCGTAGGCGCTGGCCCGGGCCTCGCCCAGGTCGCGGCCCGTGCCGACGACGGAGAGCACGCGGCCGCCCGAGGCCACCACGCCCGTGCCGTCGGGCGCGGGCCTCGTCCCCGCGTGCAGGACGGCGGCCCCGCCCACCTGCGCGGCGGCGTCCAGGCCGTGCAGCGTGCCGCCGAGCTCCGGCTGCTCCGGGTAGCCCGGCGCGGCGAGGACCACGGTCACGGCCGCGTCCCCGCGCCAGCGCAGGGCGGGCGCCACGTCCAGCGCGCCCGTGGCCGCGGCGTGCAGCAGCCCGCCGAGCGGGGTCGCGAGGCGCGCGAGGACGACCTGGGTCTCCGGGTCGCCGAAGCGGACGTTGAACTCGATGACGCGGACCCCGCGCGAGGTCAGGGCGAGCCCGCAGTACAGGACGCCCGTGAAGGGCGTGCCGCGCCTGGCCATCTCCGCGACGACGGGCTGCGCGATGCGCTCGACCACCTGCTGCGGCAGGTCCGCGGGCGCCCACGGCAGCGGCGAGTACGCCCCCATCCCACCCGTGTTGGGGCCGGTGTCGCCGTCGCCGGCGCGCTTGAAGTCCTGCGCGGGGGCGAGCGCGAGGACCGTCTCGCCGTCGGTCACGCAGAACACCGACACCTCGGGGCCGTCGAGGAACTCCTCGACCACGACGGGCCCGTGCTCGAGGCAGCGGCGCGCGTGCGCCAGCGCCTCCTCGCGGTCGCCGGTGACGACGACGCCCTTGCCGGCGGCCAGGCCGTCGTCCTTCACGACGTGCGGGGCGCCGAACGCGTCGAGCGCGTCGGCGACCTCGGCCTCGTCGGTGCACAGCCGCGCCATCGCGGTCGGCACGCCGGCCGCGGCCATGACCTCCTTGGCGAAGGCCTTCGACCCCTCCAGCCGGGCGGCCGCGCCCGACGGGCCGAAGCACGCGATGCCCGCGGCGCGCACGGCGTCGGCGACGCCCGCGACCAGCGGCACCTCGGGACCGACGACGACGAGGTCCGCGCCGAGGCGCTGCGCCAGGGCCGTCACGGCCGCCGGGTCGTCGGCGGCGACGGGTTCGCAGGGCGCCACCCCGGCGATCCCCGCGTTGCCGGGGGCCGCGAGGACGCGGTCCACCCCCGGGTCGTCGAGCAGGGCCCGCACGAGTGCGTGCTCCCGTGCTCCGGAGCCGATGACGAGGACGTCCACGTCGAGGGAGCCTAGGGCCTGGCGGGCGGTGCGAGAGGATCGCGGACGTGCCCCGCAGCGTCCCCCTCCCCCTGGCGGTGCGTCGCCGGCTGCGCGCCGGGACGCAGCGCTGGAAGGGCTCGTGGTGGCAGATCCTGCAGTGCGGTCTCGGCGCGGGCCTCGCGTGGGTCCTCGCGGTCGCCCTGTGGGGCCAGCCGTACCCCGTCTTCGCGTGCGTCGCCGTCGTCGTCTGCCTCGGGGTGTCGAACAACCAGCGGCTGCGCCGCGTCGGCGAGCTGGGCGTGGGCGTCTCCCTCGGCGTGCTCCTGGGCACCCTCATCGCCCGCGTCATCGGGCACGGCCCGTGGCAGATCGCGGTCATCGTGGTCGTCACGATGGCGATCGCGCGCTTCCTCGACGGCGGCAACCTCATCGTCAACCAGGCTGCGCTGCAGTCGGTGTTCATCCTGGCGCTGCCCCCGGCGCAGGGCGGGGGCACGGGCCGGTGGCTGGACGCCATGACGGGCGTGGTGGTCGCGCTGGCCATCGCCCTGGTCCTGCCGGCCGACCCGCGCCAGGACGTCCGCGGCCGGGCCATGTCCTACGCCGCGCACCTCGCGGACCTGCTGGAGGACGCGGCGCGCGCGGTGCGCTCCTCCGACGCGGGCGTCGCCGAGGCCGCCCTGGCCACGGCGCGCGGCACCCAGCCGAAGCTCGACGGCTGGGCCACGTCGGTCGCCGCGGGCGAGGAGGTGCACCGCCTCTCGCCGCTGCGCCGCCGGGACCGTCCCGAGCTCGTCCAGCAGCACGACCTGCTCGACGGGATGGACCGCGCGACCCGCAACCTGCGCGTCGCGATCCGCCGGGTCGGCACCGCCCTGGAGTACGGCGAGCAGCTCCCGCCGGCGCTCGCGGGGGCCTTCGAGGAGCTGGCCGCCGCGATCCGCACGCTGGGCGAGCCGGCCTACGAGGGCGAGAGCGTCCCGCCCGCGCTGGGGGCGCTGCAGGAGCTCGCGATGCAGCTCGGGCCGCACACGCTCGGCGCGACGTCGCTGTCCGCGACGGTCGTCGTGGCCCAGCTGCGCTCGGCGGTCGTGGACCTGCTGCAGGCCCAGGGCGTGCCCCCGGAGGAGTCGCACCGGCTGCTGCCCCGGTGACCTGCACCGCACGGGAGCGCCCCGGCGGGCGGTCTCTGGAAAGATGCCGCGCATGAGCACGCTCGCGATCGAAGGGGCCTCGACCACCAACGGGCCCATCACGAAGTACGCCCGCGGCGTGGGGGGGTTCCTGGGCCTCCTCGGCGTCCTGAGCCTGGTCCCCGGCGTCACGACGAACTACTCGGGGATGGGCTTCTACTCCTCCGAGGCGCAGCTCTTCGGGCTGTTCACGACGTCGATCGTGGCCGCCGCGGTGTACCTGACCGCGGGTGCGTGCTGCATCGCCTTCTCGACGTCGCCGCGCCAGGGTCACAAGGCGGTCGTGCTCACCGGGATGCTGCTGATCGTCGCCGCCGTGGGCGGCGCCGGTCTGGTCGTGAACCCCTCGCCGCCGCTGCCGGTCAACGAGGCGAGCAACTACCTCCACCTGTTCCTGGGCGTCGTCCTGCTGC
>Ga0160428_1002216_pt1 | contig 12304 bp, 9 predicted proteins | sample SolpanmetagenomM_FD_108198 | JGI IMG/M metagenome (GOLD analysis project Ga0160428, IMG submission 108198) | Solar panel surface microbial communities from Lawrence Berkeley National Laboratory, California, USA - M | ecosystem: Engineered > Built environment > Solar panel > Unclassified ... | reverse complement strand
ATCGACTCGGTGGAGGATATGAAAATCCTCTTCGACCAGATTCCGCTGGGCGAAATGTCGGTGAGCATGACCATGAACGGGGCGGTGCTGCCGGTGCTGGCCTTCTTCATCGTGGCGGCTGAGGAGCAGGGCGTGCCGCCCGAGAAGCTGACGGGCACCATTCAGAACGACATTCTGAAGGAGTTTATGGTGCGCAACACCTACATCTACCCGCCCGCGCCGAGCATGCGGCTCATTGCCGACATCTTCGCCTACACGGCGCAGCACATGCCCAAATTCAACAGCATCAGCATCTCGGGCTACCACATGCACGAGGCCGGCGCCACCGCCGAGCTAGAGCTGGCCTACACCCTAGCCGATGGCTTGCAGTACGTGCGCGCCGGGCTGGCGGCGGGGCTCAAGATTGACGACTTTGCGCCGCGCCTCTCCTTCTTCTGGGGCATCGGCATGAACCACTTTCTGGAAATTGCCAAGCTGCGCGCCGGCCGCCTGCTGTGGGCCAAGCTTATCAAGCAATTTGAGCCTAAGAGCGATAAGAGCCTGGCCCTGCGCACGCACTGCCAGACATCGGGCTATTCGCTCACCGCCCAGGACCCCTTCAACAACGTGGCTCGTACCACCGTGGAGGCCCTGGCGGCCGCGCTCGGCGGCACTCAGAGCCTGCACACTAACGCCTTGGACGAGGCCCTGGCCCTACCCACCGACTTCTCGGCCCGCATCGCCCGCAACACCCAGCTCTACCTCCAGCACGAAACCGACATCACCAAAGTAGTGGACCCCTGGGGCGGGTCGTACTACGTGGAAAGCCTCACCGCCGACCTCGCCAACCAGGCCTGGGCGCTGATGGAGGAAGTCGAGGCCCTCGGCGGCATGGCGGCAGCCATCGAAACTGGCCTGCCCAAGCTCCGCATCGAGGAGGCTGCCGCCCGCAAGCAGTCGCGCATCGACACCGGCCAGGAGGTTATTGTGGGTGTCAATAAATACCTGGCCCCCGAGGGCGAGGCCCCGCTCGAAGTACTGCAAATCGACAATGACGCGGTGCGCGAAAGCCAAGTGGCTAGGCTCAAGAATATCCGCGCCGAGCGCGACAACGACGCCGTGCAAGCGACCCTGGCGGCCCTCACCGCTGCGGCCACCGACACCACCCAAAACCTGCTGGCCCTGGCCGTGACCGCCGCCCGCGCCCGCGCCACCCTCGGTGAAATCTCCGATGCGCTGGAGGCTAGCTGGGGCCGCCACCAGGCCACCAGCCGCACCGTGCAGGGCATCTACCAGCAGGGCATGACCGAAAACGCCGACTTCGCCCAGGCCCGCCGCGCCGCCGAAGACTTTGCCGCCCGCGAGGGCCGCCGCCCCCGCATGCTAGTGGCCAAAATGGGCCAGGACGGTCACGACCGCGGCGCCAAAATCATCGCCACGTCCTTTGCCGACGTGGGCTTCGATGTGGACTTGGCGCCCCTCTTTCAAACCCCCGCCGAGGTAGCCCGCCAGGCTGTCGATAACGACGTGCACGTGGTGGGCGTGAGCAGCCTCGCCGCCGGCCATAACACCCTGCTGCCCCAACTCATTCAGGAATTAGCGCAGGAAGGCCGCCCCGATATTCTCGTCATTGCCGGCGGCGTCATCCCGCCCCAGGACTACCAGCAGCTCTACGACGCGGGCGTGGCCGGCATCTACGGCCCCGGCACGGTGATAGCCAAGGCCGCGCTGGAAATCCTGAGTAAGCTCTAACCTCACGCTATTCCGCTTCGCCTCCGATGGAAAACCCCTCTGCCGCCGAAACCCCGGCCGCTACCTTACTCGAACGCCTGGGCCAGCAGCTCAGCACCTCCGCCACGGCCCAGGCTGTGTACGGCACCCCCGTTGAGCGCGACGGCATCACGGTCATTCCGGTGGCTAGGGCGCGCTACGGCTTCGGCGGCGGCGGGGGTGGCGGCACCAAGGAAGCGGAGTCGGCGGGCGCGGGTATGGGGGCCGGGGCGGGCGTGTCGCTCACGCCGGTGGGCTACATCGAGCTGCGCGAGGGCCGCAGCCGCTTCCGGCCCATTCGGTCGTCGGTGGTGCCGCTGGTGGCGGTGAGCGGGGCCATTGCGTGGCTATTGCTAAGGAGCGTGCCTAAGCTGCTCAATAACTGTAAAGAATAAGCAGCTAGTGCGCTAACTACGGCGCTGCTAACCTAGCCAGGCTTGATGAGCTGCCTGCCGAATTTCAGGCCCGCCCTACCCGGCGGGCCTTTTTGCTGCGCAAAAATTAGCTAGGCAGTTAACCACGCCTATCATACTGCCCAGCTATTGCTTGCGGGCTGCATGCAGCTAAGTCAACGGATAATCACTCAAATTAGCTCGGGTGACGTCCAATTCTGAGGTAATTTTGGGGTCAATTCCCAAAAAGAACTACTGGCTGGCTGGCTGGCTGGCTGGCTAAGTCACTGCTGTATTCTTCTGCTCTTGAAGCCCCACACCCCTCGCTCTTATGCCTACTTTTTTCTCACCTCGCTCTACATGCCTTCACACGCTATTCTTACGCTGCACTCCTCACCTCTCAGCCTGCCAACCAACTGGCGCCAACTAACCCTAGCCCTGCTGCTGGGCAGCGCCGCAACGGCCCAGGCCCAGAACCAGACGCCGTTTGGCAAAAATGACGCTGGCACTTACCTGTTTCAGGCCAATAATACCAAGGGCTACAACCTTAATTTTGCCACTGGCTCGACCACCTCGCAGGGCGACAACAACGGCCAGGGCGGCAGCGTGTACGTGCCCACGCCCGGCGGCACGGCCGCTAAGCTCAATGCGGCGGGCTTCAACTATGCCGATGGCTACATCTGGACCCAGAATAACGGCACCAACCAACTGGTGCGCGTCGGAACCGAGTTCGTAGGTAAAGCTTACACGTTTAAGCAGCCGGCTGGGTATTCGCAAACCACCTTCACCGTGGGCGACGTGGACGTAACCGGCAAGATGTACATGACGCGGGGCGGCTCGGATGAAGGTAGCTCCAAGACGACGACCGATGTCTACATCATTGACCTGATGCAGAATGCCAACCCACTGGAAACCACTGAGCTCACGTTTCCTTACCGGTCGTACGTTACTGACTGGGCTTTCAGCCCCAAGGACACCTGTATTTACGCCATCAATACGTATTTTAACAATAACGCGCTCAATAACAACGAGAACAGCACCAAAATTTACCGCTTCGTAACCCACCGGCGCAAGTTCAACGGGGTGGTATCGGAGGCTGGCACCCGCGAAACGCTGGGCGTGGCCACAGGTGGCAGCACGGCCATTGCGCCGGCCAACTTTGCGGCCGCGTTCATGGATTCTAACGGCAGCTTCTACGTGGTGGCCAGCGGCTCGGGCCTGGTGCACCGCATCGACCGCCCCGACCTGCTGCCCGCCGTGGCCGATGCCAGCGGCGCCAACACTTCTATTCCCGCCACTTACATTGGCAAGTTCACGTCGGGTATCGACCTCAATACCGATGGGGCCCGCAATGCCTTTTCGCGGCCCGTTTCGGGTGCGCTGCCGGTGCAGCTTATGGCCTTTTCGGCTACCGCCACCCCTAGCCGCGGCGTGCGCCTCGACTGGACGACAGCCAGCGAGGTAAACAACGACTATTTTGAAGTACAGCGCTCGCCCGACGGCCGCTCTTTTGAGGCGGCCGGCCGGGTACGGGGCAATGGCTCTTCCCTGCAAGCGCACGCTTACTCCTTCGTGGATGCGGCGCCGGGCGCGGCCACTACCCTCTACTACCGCCTGCGCCAGGTAGACCATGATGGTACCAGCAGCTTCAGCCCCGTGCAGGTAGTAGCCCTCGGCCCGGGGGCCGGTACGTTCCAACTCGCGGCGGTTCCTAACCCTACTACCGCCGGCAACCTGCGGGTACAGATGCAGTACGCGGGACCGGCCCCTACGCCCACGGTTCTTACTATACGTAATTTGCTAGGCCAAACAGTATTGGCGCAGCCCGTTACCTTGCAGCCAGGCACCACTACCCTAGCCCCGGCCGCGCCGCTAGCTCCGGGGGTATACTGGCTCTCGCTCAGCGGCGAGGCTACCCCAGGGACACAAGGCACCAAAGTTTTGATAACTGATTAGCCGGGGCATTTACCCAGCTAGCTTAGCTGCACTCAAATCATAAGAGGCCCGCCCTACCCGGCGGGCCTTTTTGCTGCCCGCGCTTTTCCTTTGGGCAGTCAACCCGTAACCATCATTTACCATGCACATCCTCAGCCAGCTACTCATTGGCCTGGTGGCCCTTATTCACGCCTACATTGTGTGGCTGGAGATGTTTGCCTGGGTGGCGCGGGGGCCGCAGGTATTTAAGTCGCTGCCGGCCGAGCTGTTTCCGGTGACCAAGACCCTAGCCGGCAACCAAGGCTTGTACAATGGCTTCCTGGTGGCGGGGCTGGCGTGGGCGCTGCTGATTACCGACCCGGCGTGGCACCGCAGCGTGGGCACGTTTTTTCTGGGGTGCGTGGCGGTGGCGGGGCTGTACGGCGCGGCCACGGCGGGCGCGCGCATTTTGCTGGTGCAGACCCTGCCGGCCGCGCTAGCCCTGGCGGCACTGTGGCTAGCCTAGCCCCACCAGCGGCGGCCCGCTAGGGGCCGGATGCGGCACCAGCGGCTCGGGGCTATCGACCACGGCGCGGGTTTTGGGCAGGCTATCGGGGTGGGTAGCTTGCAGGTAGGCCACCAGCTTTTCGCGCACCTCACAGCGCAGCTCGAAGGCAATGGAAGCGTCGGCGGCGCTCACTAGGGCGCGCAGCTGGATGGTGCGCTCCTGAGCATCGGTGACGTGGAGCAAGGCGACGCGGCCATCCCAGCGGGGGCTGGCCGCGGCGATGCGGGTTAGCTCGGCGCGCACTGCTTCGACGGGCAGGGTGTAGTCGGCGTAGAAAAAGACCGTGCCCAGCAGTTGCGACGAGGTGCGCGTCCAGTTCTGAAACGGCTTTTCGATAAAATAATCGAGCGGCAGCACCAGCCGGCGCTCGTCCCAGAGCTTTAGGATGACGTTGGTGAAGGTGATTTCCTCAACGCGGCCCCACTCGCCCTCCACCACCAGCACGTCGTCGATGCGGATGGGCTGGGTGAAAGCTATCTGAAAGCCGGCCAGCAAGTTACTCAGCGAGCGCTGGGCCGCGAAGCCGACAATGACGCTGGCAATACCGGCCGACGTGAGCAGGCCCGCCCCGATGCGGCGTACCGTGGCGAAGCTCATCAGCACCAGGGCCAGCGCCACGAAGAAGATGAGCGAGACGCCAATTTTCTTCACAAACTGCAACTGCGTGAGCAGCTTACGCACAGCTAGGTTGTTGTCGCGGTCGAGGCGGTAGTGGGTCAGCACCAGGTCTTCGAGCACGTCCATGACCTGCGTCAGCACCCAGGCAAACGTGATGATGGAAGCAATGCCCACCACTCGGCGCGCGGCTTCGAGCGGGCCGGGCCCTAGCGCGGCCAGCGGCAGCAGCACCGCCACCAATAGCACCGGAAGAAAAAAGGCGGCCGGCGTACCCAGGTGTCGCAGCACCGAGCCCGCCAGCGTGGAAGCGGTGCGCCGCTCGTAGGCCCGCAGCGCCCAAAACAAAACCACTTTAAGCAGCCAGCCGCCCACCAGGCTACCGCCAATGATGAGCAACGCGGCCAGGCCATCGGGCAATTGGGCGAATACTTGGGTCAGGAAAGGGGGCATAAGTAGGAAGCGGGGCTAGCCCCGGCCGGGGCATGTACCCGCCAAATGGCCGAAAGGTTGGTGCCGGCGCCGCGGGAAGTGCGCGGCCGGGCCGGCCAACGCGGGCCCTCTGGCTAGCCCCGGCGGCGCGCCCGCGGCCCGCTTAGTGCATCAGCACCACGTCGCCTTCCAGGGTGGTACCCTTGGTTTCGGGCATCATAAAGAGCACGAATAGCAGCTGGCACACCATCATGAGGGCGAAGAAGCCGAAGGTGACGCCGCCGCCCAGCTGCTCCGACAAATACGGAAAGATGAAGGCGATAATGGTGGCCGTGAGCCAGTGCACCAAGCTGCCCAGCACCTGCCCCTGCGTGCGCACTTCGGCCGGAAAAATCTCCGACACGAACACCCACAGCACCGCGCCCTGCGAAAAGGCAAAGGCGATGTAGCCAAACAGCAGCAGCGGCACGCCCAGCCCACCCAGTTGCTGCGCAAAAAACGCCCGCGCCACCAGGGCCAGCGTGAGCACCAGCCCCACCGAGCCAATGCCCATGAGCGTGCGCCGCCCAAAGCGGTCGATAACGCTCATTGCCAGCAGGGTAAACACAAAGTTGGTAAGCCCGATGCCCGCCGACGACAGCAGCGCCGACGACTGCCCTAGCCCAGCCATGCCAAAAATGCGCGGCGCAAAGTAGATGATGGCGTCGATGCCCGAGGCTTGATTGAAGAAGGCCATGAGCGCGGCCAGCACCAGCGGCCGGCGGTAGGCCGGGTCCCAGAGCGACCCGGATTTGGCGTTTTTGGCGGCCCGCAGTATCGTGCGGGCATCTTGCTGCGCCGTGTCTGGGTCGATGCGCTCGAGAAAGGCCAGTCCCTCCGCTACCCGGCCCTTGCGCAGCAGCCAGCGCGGGCTGCGCGGCACCAAAAACAGCAACCCGAAGAACAGCGCCGCCGGCACCACCTGCACGCCCAGCATCCAGCGCCAGGCATCGGGCCCGATGTCGGCCAGCAGGTAGTTGGAGAGGTAGGCCACCAGAATCCCAAACACCACATTGAACTGAAACAGCGCCACCAGCCGCCCGCGCGATTCGGCCGGGGCCAGCTCCGAAATGTAGAGCGGCGCCGTGACCGACGACGCCCCCACCCCCAGCCCGCCCACAAACCGAAACAGCATGAACACGCCCCACTGGCTAGCCAGCGCCGCGCCCAGCGCCGACACCAGGTACAGCGCCGCAATGCCAAACAGCGTGCTGCGCCGCCCAAAGCGCTCGGAGGGCCACCCCCCGAGCAACGCCCCGACCACGGTGCCCACCAGGGCAATCGAAACCGTAACGCCGTGCTCCCACGAGGTGAGGTGCCACACTTGCTGAATCGACTTCTCGGCCCCCGAGATAACGGCCGTGTCAAAACCGAACAGAAAGCCGCCCAGCGCCACAATCAACGCCAAAAAAAATACTTTCATAGAGTTGCGGTAGCGTAAAATTTCCGAACCTGGCAACTGTGCCGGCCACGGGGCCGGCCTGGCGCACCGCGCCCGACCCGCGTGGCTCACCCAGCGTCAGGGCCGCTACTGGCTAGCCCCACTGTTGCGCCGGTAGCCCTCGTAGCCGGTCGCGCCATCGCGGCTCATCACCATTCCCCGGCACCGGGCCAAAAAGAGCAGCACGTAAGCGGGCCGCGCGTGGCTAAGCTGGGCGCTATTGCTGCCTCGATACCACTGCCAGGCCCAGCCGCCAGGAAAGCCCGGGCCCGTAGCAAATCAAAAGCCGTCCCCGGCCGGTTTAGAGCCGAAGCATCTTTTCCAGCTTCTCAATTTCATGGACCTTCAACTCACTTCTAAAACGGCCCTCATCACGGGCTCCACGGGCGGCATTGGGCTAGCCATTGCCCAGCGGCTGGCGGCCGAGGGCGCGGCCGTCATCCTCACCGGGCGCACCGATGCGCGCATTGCCGAAGCCAAAAAAGCCATCCTGGACCGCACGCCGGGCGCGCAGGTCAGCGGCGTGGCCGTTGATTTTGAACGGGCCGACCAGGTGGAAAACCTGCTGAAAGAGGTGCCCACGGTGGACATTCTCATCAACAACATCGGCATCTTCGAGCCCAAGCCGTTTGTCGAAATCAGCGATGCCGAGTGGCTGCGCTTTTTTGAGGTGAACGTGCTGAGTGGCGTGCGGCTGGCGCGCCAGTATTTCCCGCTGCTGCTGAAGCAGGGCTGGGGCCGTATCCTGTTCATTTCGAGCGAGTCGGCCATCATGACCCCTAGCGAGATGATACACTACGGCATGACCAAAACCGCCCAGCTAGCCGTGGCCCGCGGCCTGGCCGAGCTCACCAAGGGTACCCAGGTTACGGTAAATTCGCTGCTGCCCGGCCCCACGGCCTCGGAAGGCGTAGAAGAGTTCCTCAAAAAGCTGGCTGGCGAGGGCAAGACCCGCGAGGAGGCCGAGCACGAGTTTTTCCGCGATGCCCGGCCTTCGTCGCTGCTCCAGCGCTTCATCACGGTCGATGAAATTGCCAGCACGGCCGCCTACCTGGTGAGCCCCCTAGCGGCCGCCACCACCGGCGCCTCAGTGCGCGCCGACGGCGGTCTGCTGCGCCAGATTTAGCGCCAGCGCTCGCTTCACTAGACGACAAAAAAGAACGTCATGCTCATCTGGCGTCCGCGCCGTGAAGCATCTCACTCGCGCCGCTAGGGGTACTACCTCCAACGACTGCAAGCGAGATGCTTCACGGCGTGGACGCCGGGTAAGCATGACGCCTTTTAGTTACTACGGCTTAATATATTAACTGACAGTTTGTTAATCTTCCTGCTCGGGGCCGCCGAGCAGGGCCCAGGCGGCTTCGTTGCCCTGCTGGCCGGCCAGGTGCAGGGCCGACATGCCCCGGTAGTCCTGAATGGTGGCATCAGCCCCGGCGTCTAGCAGGATTTTCACGATTTCGTTGCGGCCGAAGAGCGTGGCAAACATGAGGGCCGTGCCGCCGTTGCCGTTGCGCAAATCGAGGCTGGCGTGGCGCTCGATGAGCAGGCGCGCAATGTCGGCGTAGCCCTTGAAGCTGACGCCCATTAGCGCCGAATTACCGCTGGCGTCTTGCAGGTTGGGGTTGGCGCCGGCGTCGAGCAGCACGCGGGCCGCGTCGAGGTGGTTATCGTAGGTGGCCAGGATGAGGGCGGTGTAGCCCTTGCCATTTTGGGCGTTGAGGTAGACCTGCGGGTTCTGGAGCAGCTGCTGGATGTCGGCCACGTCGCCGCGCCGGGCGGCGTCGTAGAGTTGTTCGTTGAGTTGGGCGGAGGAAGAGGCCATGATAGTTCTGGGTTTCGGAACTGCTACGACAAAGCGGGCACCGGGGATGTACTATTTGCGCGCAGGGTGGGCAGGAGCCCACCGCACAGCTTCTTACCTATTGCGAATGAGGGCGGCGTAGAAGCGGATAACGTCCTGGTAAGCGCTGGGGCGCAGGCGCTCATTGACGCCGTGCAGGCTTTCGATGGCCGCCTGGTCCATGAGCACCGGCATGAAGCGGTAGGTGGCCTGCGGGCAAAGGCCGGCGTAGGCGCGCGCATCGGTGGCGCCCACCACCACGTAGGGCGCTACCAGCGCCTGCGGAAACACGCTCTTGATGGTGCGGGCCAGGGTGGCAAAGGCCGCATTATCAGTGCCTGACACGGGCGCGGCAGCGCGCCCCTCGCCGACCGGCTGCACCTGCACCTGGGGGTCGTCGATGATTTCCTGCACCCGCCGGAGCACGGCCGGCACGGCATCGCCGGGCAGCAGCCGAAAGTTGACGGTGGCCGTGGCCCGGTCGGGCAGCACGTTGTCTTTATCGCCGCCGCGCATGATAGTGGGGGCCGTGGTGGTGCGCAACGCCGCGTTGCCGGAGGGCGTGGCGGCCAGCGTTTTTTCAATCAGCGGCCCAAACAGCCATTGGTTGGTAAACACCAGGCGCTTGCCGAAGGGCACGGCCGGCGCCAGGTAAGCCAGCAGGCCACTCACCCCACCATCGAGGCGCGCCGGAAACGGCCGGGCTTCCAGCCGGGCCACGGCGGCGGCCACCCGGCCCACGCTCGTGAGGGCCGGCGGCATGGACGAGTGCCCCCCCGGTCCGCTGGCCGACAGCTCCAGCGTGAGGTAGCCCTTCTCGCTCACGCCCACCAGGGCCACGGGCTGGGCGAGGCCGGCCACGCCATCGGCCTTTACCAGGCCACCTTCGTCGAGCACCATATCGAGCTGCGGGTGCGTTTTTTGGAGCAGGGCCGCCAGGGCGCCGGCCCCACGCCGGCCCTGGGTTTCCTCATCGTGGCCGAAGGCGAGCAGCACCGTGCGCTGGGGCCGAAAGCCCGCGCGCAGCAGGGCCTCCACGGCTTCGAGCTGGCCTAGCACGTTCAGTTTATCATCTAAAGCACCGCGGCCGTAGAGGTAGCCGCCGGCCTGCTGGCCAGCAAAGGGCGGGCGCACCCACTGGCTTTCGGTGCCGGGCAGCACGGGCACTACATCTTGGTGGGCCAGCAGCAGCAGGGGTTTCAGGGTCGCATCGGTGCCGGGCCACTCGTAGAGCAGGCCGTAGTGGTTGACTTGTTGCCGCGTCAGGCGCTGGTGCACGAGCGGAAACGTGCGCTGCAAGTAGACTTGTAATTGGTCGAAGGGCACGGTATCCGTGTCGGCATAGTTGCTGCGCGACACGGTGGGGATGCGCAGCGCGCCCGCCAGGTGGGCCAGCGCCGAGTCGGGCGCGACGGCCACGGCCGGGGCGGCGGGCACGGCGCCCAGCTGGTGATTGGGCAGCCGCAGGGTATTGACGAGCAGCACGGCCAGCAGAGCTAGCACGGCGCATAAAAGCAGGAGTAAAAAACGGCGCATCTTTTTTGAGTAGTAATAAATCGCCCGTCATTGCGAGCTTGCGAAGCAATCGCATCAGAACGAGTACGGCACGACCGGCGTGGGTATCGTTCGGGTGCGATTGCTTCGCAAGCTCGCAATGACGGGCGGTTTATTCCAGCATCAACTTCTACCCCACCAGCCGCTGCGCCCAGCCGTGCAGGCCAGGCAGGCGGGCCAGCCGCGCGCCCAGGTTCATAAGCCAGGGCCGGGTGCCCAGCAGGCGCTGCAAGCGAAAGCTGTGCGCCAGTTGCGGCCCCAGCCGGCGCTGCAATTCCTCGTCGTAGCGGCGCATGAAGTCGGCGCTGAAATCCTGCTGCACAAAGCACTCGCTAGCCTTCCCGGCGGCCAGGATGCCGCTGCGAATGGCCAGGTCGATGCCGTGGCCCTGCAAGGGGTCGATGAGCGAGGCCGCATCGCCGCACAACATAAAGCGCCCCCCGCTGGCTGGCCGCTGCCGCCCACCGCCCATCGGTAGTCCAAAGCCCTGGATGGGCCCGAGCTGGCGCGCCTCGCGGAAGCGGCTGGCTAGGCCCGGATGCGTGGCTAGCTGTTCGAGTAGCAGCTTTTTGAGGTCGATTTTGTGCTTGGAAACCAATTCCGAAAGCATTCCCAGGCCCACGTTATAGCGCTCCGCTCCTACCGGAAACAGCCACAGGTAGCCCGCCAAGTGGCTGCGGCTGAAGAAAAACTCGGTGGTACCGCTCTCAGCGTCGGCCACGTTTTCGAAGTAGGCGCGCACGCCGGCGCTGTGGTAGGCGCGGGCCAGCCGCGGCTCGGGCAGCAAGCGGCGGCCCACCACCGAGTTGGCGCCATCGCAGCCGATGACGAGGCTAGCGGTGAGTTCCTGGCCGCTGGCCAGGTGCAGGCGGGCGCAGTCGGCGGTTATTTCGATGTTTTTGAGCGCCGCGTTTTCCAGCACTTCGGTAGCCGTGTACTGGCGCACGAGGGCTAGCAGGGCAGCGTCAAAATCGAGGCGTGGGCTGTTGAAGGCAGGCAGCTTCCAGTGCATGTAAAAGCTGCCGCCATCGGGCGCCACCAGGCGGCTGCGGCGCACGTCGTCGCGCGGCGCTAGCTGCCAGAGGGCTTCAACGTAGGCCGGGTCGAGCTGGCGCAAGGCCTTGAAGGCGTGGCCGGGCACGGCATCGCCGCACACCTTGTCGCGCGGGAAGGTGGCTTTATCGAGCAGCGCCACGCGCAGGCCGCGGCCACGCAACGCCAGCGCGCAGGCCGTGCCCGCGGGCCCGGCGCCCACGATGGCCACGTCGTAGGCCGGAAAATTAGTAGCGGAGCTGGACACGCGGTAAAGGTAAAAGCCGGCCCGGCTTCGAGACAGCTAGAGTAGTTTAGGCGTAGCGGCTAGCCCCGCTGGTACTGGCCAAGCTACCCAGCGGCGGTGCCACGTGGGTGGCGGCATTTTTTGGCAAGTACCTTGCTCGCGCTAACATCTGTTTGCTGAATTCCCCCGTTAGTTATTTTCTATGGACGACCTCACGCATTCCAACTACGGCCTCTCGGCCCCACCCGAGGCCAACGCGACCGAAGAAGTAGACAACTCACTGCCCCGCGCGGTGCTGCGCTCGGGCACCCACTTCCTGCTCGACGGCACCTGGCGCTTCGCCCTCGATATCGACGATGCGGGCCTCATCGAGGAGTGGAACGAGGGCCACGACTACCGCTACACCGCCCAGTGGCCGGGCTCCATCGAAGAGCACATTGCCCAGGCCCACGCCACCGAGGCCGCCGCTGGCTGGCAGGAT
>Ga0160428_1002213_pt1 | contig 12313 bp, 13 predicted proteins | sample SolpanmetagenomM_FD_108198 | JGI IMG/M metagenome (GOLD analysis project Ga0160428, IMG submission 108198) | Solar panel surface microbial communities from Lawrence Berkeley National Laboratory, California, USA - M | ecosystem: Engineered > Built environment > Solar panel > Unclassified ... | reverse complement strand
TCGACGAGCCGGTCGAGACCCTGGGCCGCGAGCTCAAGCTGCCGGACTTCCTGGAGCCCCACCGGGCCCAGATCGAGGGGCACCTGCCCACCATCGCCTGAACGCGAGCCGCCCGAAGACGAAAGCCCGCTCCGGACGGAGCGGGCGCCCTCCCCCTCACCGCCACGAGGTTGCCATGACCGAACTCTCTCTGGGGCTCACCCATCGCTTCGTGCCCGCCACCGCGCCGGGGCTGCCGCCGCTCCTCCTCCTGCACGGCACCGGCGGCGACGAGACCGACCTCCTGCCGCTCGGCCGAACCCTGCTGCCCGGCGCCGCGCTGCTCTCCCCCCGCGGTGCGGTGCTGGAGAACGGCATGCCCCGCTTCTTCCGCCGTCTCGCAGAGGGCGTGTTCGACGAGGCCGATCTCCGCCGCCGCGCCGCGGACCTCGCCGGCTTCATCGCCGAGGCGCGGACGGCCTACGGGCTCGCCGCTCCGGTGGCGGTCGGGTTCTCGAACGGAGCCAACATCGCGGCGGCGCTGCTCCTGCTGCACCCCAGGGTCTTGGCCGGCGCGGTCCTGCTGCGCCCGATGGTGCCGCTGCGCGAGTCGCCGCCGGTGGATCTCGCCGGCCGACCGGTGCTGATGCTCTCGGGCGCGGCCGACCCGATCGTGCCTGCGGCCAATGTGGGGTCGCTCGCCGAACGCCTGCGGGCCGCCGGCGCCACCGTCAGCCACGAGACCCTGCCGGTGGGGCACGGGCTCTCGCAGGCCGACGTCGCGCAGGCCGGCGCCTGGCTGACGCGTCTCGCCGCGGCCTGACTCAGGCCGATGTCCGCCGCGCGCTGCGGCGGGCATCGACCAGGGTGTAGCCGACCGCCCCCAGGACCATCAGGGCGAGGACGTACCAGGTGATGGCGTAGACCAGGTGGTTGTCCGGAAAATGCACGATCGTCAGCCCGCCCACCGGCCAGCCGCCGGGGTTCGGTGTGGCGTCGGCGTCGATGAAGTACGGGGCGACGGGGCCGAGCCCCCGCGCCGCCGCGATTCCGGCGACGTCGCGCGAGTACCAGCGCCCGGCCTCGGGCGCGTTGCTGCGCAGGAAGGCGCCGCCCGGTTCGGTCAGGCGCAGGAGACCGGTGACGCCGGCTTCCCCATCAACCTGCCCGTCCGCCCGCGCGGTCGGGTCGCGCCGGTCCCCGGGGACGAAGCCACGATTGACCAGGATCGTGGTGCCGTCGGCGCGCTCCAGGGGCGTCAGCACCCAGAACCCGGCGCCGAGGTCGGTGACGGCCTGGACGAGGGTCTCGCGATCGTTGCGGAAATGCCCGCGCGTCCGCACCCGGCGATAGGCGTCTGCATCCGCGGTGAGGCCATCCCAGGCGCCGGGGCCGGGCGGCTCGACCGGCGCGGCCTGGACCCGGGCCTCGACCCTGGCGATCAGTGCGTGCTTCCAGGTCCGGCGATGGACCTGCCAGGTCCCCAGGGTCGCGAGGGCCGCCACGAGGATCAGCCCCGTGACGGTGATGGCAGCGAGGGCGAATCGGGAGCGCCGCGCCGCCGGCCGTGGGCTGGCCATCAGCCCATATGCATGTGCTGCGGCATCATGTTGGTGTTGAGGTGGTACATCACCCAGAGGGAGCCCGCGAGCGTGATGATCACCAGCGTCAGGGTGAAGATCAGCGCCAGGATGGTCCAACCGCCCTCGGACTTCGTGTTCATGTGGAGGAAGTAGATCATGTGCACCACGATCTGCGCCACCGCGAAGCCCATGATGACGATGCCGGTGATGCGGTCGTTGCCAAGGATGTTGCCCATCACCAGGATGAACGGAATCGCCGTCAGGATGACCGACAGCACGAAGCCGGTCATGTAGTCCCGGAAGCTCCCGTGGCTGCCGGCGTCGGCATGCCCATGCCCGTGTCCATGCCCGTGATCGACGTGTCCGTGATCGACGTGTCCTGCCTTCGACGCGGCGCTCATTGCAGGACTCCCATCAGGTACACGAAGGTGAAGACGCCGATCCAGATCACGTCGAGGAAGTGCCAGAACATGCTGAGGCAGAGCAGCCGGCGCTTGTTCTCGGGCACCAGGCCGCGCTTGTGCACCTGCGCCATCAGGGTCACCAGCCAGACGATGCCGAGGCTGACGTGCAGGCCGTGGGTGCCGACCAGGGTGAAGAAGGCCGACAGGAAGGCGCTGCGCTGGGGCGTCGCGCCCTCATGGATCAGGTGGTGGAACTCGTAGAGTTCGAGGCCCACGAAGGCGAGACCGAACAGGCCGGTCACCGCCAGCCAGATCTGCACCCGGCTGAGGTCGCCCTTCTCCATCTCCAGCATGGCGAAGCCGTAGGTGATGGAGGAGAACAGCAGCATCGAGGTGTTCAACGCCACCAGCGGCAGGTCGAACAGATCCTTCGGCGACGGGCCCGCGGCGTAGTTCCGGCCCACCACCGCGTAGGTGGCGAACAGCGCCGCGAAGATGAGGCAGTCGCTCATCAGGTAGAGCCAGAAGCCGAGCATCGTGCTCCCTTCCGGGTGATGCTCGCCCTTGGCGTCGTAGAAGGTCGTCGGATCGACCTGGGGAATGGTGACCCCGGGGTTCCGCCCGGGTTCGAAGTTCATGGCCGGGGTCGCGTGGGTTGCCATGATCTCAGACGCGCTCCGCCAGAAGGGCCGTCCGCTGGCCTTCCGTCCGGACGACCTCGTCGGCCGGGATGTAGAAGTCGCGGTTGTAGTTGAAGGTGTGGCCGATCGCGACGACCGCGATCGCGGCGAAGCTGAAGGCCGCCAGCCACCAGATGTACCAGATCATCGCGAAGGCGAAGACGATGCTGAGGACGCCGAGGATGATGCCGGCCGCGGTGCTCTTCGGCATGTGGATCGCCTGGAACCCCTGCATCGGGCGGGCATAGCCGCGCTTCTTCATGTCCCACCACGCGTCGTGATCGTGGATCACGGGCGTGAAGGCGAAGTTGTAGTCCGGCGGCGGCGACGAGGTCGCCCATTCCAGGGTCCGGCCGCCCCACGGGTCGCCGGTCGTGTCGCGCAGCTGCTCGCGGCGCAGGACGCTGACGACCAGGGTGATCGCGAAGGAGGCGATGCCGCAGAGGATCAGCACGGCGCCGAAGGCGGCGATGATGAACCAGATCTGCAGGGACGGATCGTCGAAGTGCTGCACGCGGCGGGTGACGCCCATCAGGCCGAGGACGTAGAGCGGCATGAAGGCGACCCAGAACCCGGTCAGCCAGAACCAGAACGACACCTTGCCCCAGAAGTCGTCGAGCTTGAAGCCGAAGGCCTTCGGGAACCAGTAGGTGATGCCGGCCAGCATGCCGAACAGCACGCCGCCGATGATGACGTTGTGGAAGTGGGCGATCAGGAACAGCGAGTTGTGCAGCACGAAGTCGGCCGGGGGCACGGCGAGCAGCACGCCGGTCATGCCGCCGATGACGAAGGTCACCATGAAGCCGACCGTCCAGAGCATCGGCACCTCGAACCGGATGCGGCCCTTGTACATGGTGAACAGCCAGTTGAAGATCTTCGCACCCGTCGGGATCGAGATGATCATCGTCGTGATGCCGAAGAACGAGTTCACGCTGGCGCCGGAGCCCATCGTGAAGAAGTGGTGCAGCCACACCAGGTAGGACAGGATCGTGATCACGACGGTGGCGTAGACCATCGAGGCGTAGCCGAAGAGGCGCTTGCTCGAGAAGGTCGAGACGATCTCCGAAAACACGCCGAAGGCCGGCAGGATGAGGATGTACACCTCCGGGTGACCCCAGATCCAAACCAGGTTCACGTACATCATCGGGTTGCCGCCGAGGTCGTTCGAGAAGAAGTGCGTGCCGACGTAGCGGTCGAGCGACAGCAGCGCGAGAACGGCCGTGAGGATGGGGAAGGCGGCGACGATGAGGATGTTGGTGCAGAGCGCGGTCCAGGTGAAGACCGGCATCTTCATCATGGTCATGCCGGGGGCGCGCATCTTCACGATGGTGGCGATCAGGTTGATGCCTGAGAGCAGGGTCCCGATGCCGGCGATCTGCAGCGCCCAGATGTAGTAGTCGACGCCGACCCCCGGGCTCATGGCGGGCCCCGAGAGCGGCGGATAGGCGAGCCAGCCGGTGCGGGCGAACTCGCCGACGAACAGCGAGGCCATCACGGTCACGGCGCCGCTCACCGTCATCCAGAAGCTGAAGTTGTTGAGGAACGGAAAGGCCACGTCGCGGGCGCCGATCTGCAGCGGCACGACGAAGTTCATCAGGCCCGTGACCAGCGGCATCGCCACGAAGAAGATCATGATCACGCCGTGGGCGGTGAAGATCTGGTCGTAGTGGTGCGGCGGCAGGTAGCCCTCGTTCGGCCCGAAGGCCATCGCCTGCTGGGCGCGCATCATCAGCGCATCGGCGAAGCCGCGCAGCAGCATGACCAGCGCGAGCACGATGTACATGATGCCGATCTTCTTGTGATCGACGGAGGTGAACCAGTCGCGCCAGAGGGGACCCCAGAGGCGGAAATAGGTGAGTGCGCCGAGGACCGCGACACCGCCGAGGCCGACCATCGCGAAGGTGATGAGGAGGATCGGCTCATGAAGCGGCACGGCATCGAGCGTCAGGCGCCCGAACAGGAGCTTCTGGAGATCCGGATTGGAGAACATGGAACCTGCTCGTGAGAGAAGCGTGCCGAATGGGGGTCGCGGGCGTCCGAGGCGTCCGCGCTATCGATTGAGTTGGCCGGGTGCAATCGGGTCGGACCCCTTCGAGTCCTTGCCGTCGCCGGCCGGGCCGCCATGGCCCGCATGGTCGTGTCCCGAATGGTCGTGGCCGGAATGTTCGGGCGCCGAGTCGGGCTTGACGTCGGGGGCGATCGACTTCGGCTTCATGCCCTCGGGCTGCTCGCGGCTGTGGGATTCGCGGCCCGAACCCCCGACCGTGGCGGCCGGGGCCTCGACGCCCTGCTCGGCGTAGCGGTTGTCGTATTCCAGCCGCTCGCGGTTGCCGTGGCTCTCCTTGCCCGCCCCGCCCATGGCGTCGATGTGCATCATCTCGTTCATGCACATCTTGCCGGGCACGGCGCACATGTTGAGCACTGCGCTGTAGAGGCCGTTCTCCACGGTGGAGAAGTAGCGCACCGGCTCGCGCTCGCTCGGCTTCTCCAGGGCGAGGTAGCTCTGGCGGTCGAGGGGCTTGCCCTCGGCCTTCACCTTGGCGACCCACTGGTCGAACCCAGCCTGGTCGAGGCCGTGGAACTTGAAGTTCATCCGCGAGAAGCCGGAGCCGCTGTAATTGGCCGAGAGGCCCTCATAGGTGCCGGCCTTGTTGATCACCGCGTGGAGCTTCGTCTCCATGCCGGCCATGGCGTAGATCTGCCCGGCGAGCGCGGGGATGAAGAATGAGTTCATGACGGTGGCGGAGGTGATCTTGAAGGAGATCGGCACATCGACCGGCGCCACCAGTTCGTTGACGGTGGCGATGCCCTGATCTGGGTAGAAGAACAGCCATTTCCAATCGAGTGCGACGACCTCGACCGACAGGGGCTTCACCCCCGCCGGCAGCGGCCGGTCCGCGTCGAGACGGCTCAGGGGCCGGTAGGGATCGAGGGTGTGGGTGCTGATCCAGGTCAGCGCCCCGAGGGCGATCACGATGACCAGCGGCGCCGACCAGATCAGCACCTCGAGCTGCGTCGAGTGGTGCCAGTCGGGATCGTACTCGGCCTTGGTGTTCGAAACCCGGTAGCGCCACGCGAACAGGAGGGTGAAGGCGATCACCGGGATGATGATGAGGAGCATCAGGCCGGTGGAGGCCAGGATCAGGTCGCGCTGGCGGGTCGCGATGTCGCCGGAGGGCTGCATCAGGACCATGTTGCAGCCCGAGAGCAGGCCGAACAGCGGGAGGAGCGCGAGCGTACGGAGCGTTTTGACCGGCATGGACTCGTTTGGCACCATCTCGGAAGAGCGACGTCCGTCGGCCGCGATTGGCCCACGGAGGAATCGTCGGACGTCACTTCGCTGCATTGCATCAATCTAGCAAGTCGCAGCCAGCGCGTCTGATCAGCGCTAGGCTCATAGCGCTGTTCAGACAAACCGCGCTATGGACCTTCTCCACACCGAGATGCATTGCGCCAAGATACCGCGCTGTTTGCCGGAGGCCGCGTCACGCTGCGCTTTGACGCAGACAAAGGGCGAGGCGTACAGGTGTCCCATCCTCCGGGCGTCGCGCACCGCGCTGCACCCGATTCGGCCACGAACGCATGAAGCGAGCACGGTTTCCTCGATGAGCGCAGACTATGCAGTGCCCTCCACCACGTCGCTGGAGCGCGACGCGCACGAGGCGTCGAGCGATCACACGGTCGCGCCGGGCGAGATCGCCATCGGCGTGGTGATCGGGCGCGCCGCGGAGTATTTCGACTTCTTCGTCTACGGCATCGCCTCGGTGCTAATCTTCCCCGGCGTGTTCTTCCCCTTCGCCGACCCGCTGACCGGCACGCTCTACGCCTTCGCGCTGTTCGCCCTGGCGTTCATCGCCCGCCCGATCGGCTCGGTGATCTTCATGGAGATCGATCGCCGGCACGGCCGGGCCGCGAAGCTGACCATCGCGCTGTTCCTGCTCGGCGGCTCGACCATGGCGATCGGCTTCCTGCCGAACTATCACCAGATCGGTGCGCTCTCGATCTGGATCCTGGCGGCCCTGCGCTTCGGCCAGGGTCTGGCCCTGGGGGGCGCCTGGGACGGCCTCGCCTCGCTGCTGGCGCTCAACGCCCCCGAAAAGCAGCGCGGCTGGTACGCGATGATCCCGCAGCTCGGCGCCCCGGTGGGCTTCATGCTGGCGAGCGCCCTGTTCGCGTTCTTCCTCGGCAACGTCTCCAACGCCGACTTCCTCGATTGGGGCTGGCGCTACCCGTTCTTCGTGGCCTTCGCGATCAACGTCGTGGCGCTGTTCGCCCGCCTGCGGTTGGTGGCCACCGAGGAATTCTCGCGGATGCTGCAGATGCAGGAGCTGGAGCCGACCCCGGTGCTGGAGCTCCTGCGCACGCATGGCCGCTTCGTCCTCATCGGCGCCGTGGTGCCGCTGGCGAGCTTCGCCCTGTTCCACCTCGTGACCGTCTTCCCGATCAGCTGGATCCACCTGTTCACCGGGCGCTCGGCGGGCGAGTTCCTGCTGGTCCAGTGCTCGGGCGCCTTCCTGGCCGCCGGCACCATCGTGCTGTCCGGCGTCCTCGCCGACCGCATCGGGCGGCGCACCCTGGTGGGCGTGGCGGCCGGCCTGATCGGTCTGTTCGCCCTGGCCAGCATCGCCGCACCGATCGTCTTCGGCGACAGCGAGCTCGGCCAGACCATCTACGTCCTGATCGGGTTCGGCCTGCTCGGGCTCTCCTACGGCCAGACCTCGGGCTCGGTGACCGCCAATCTGGGCACGCGCTTCCGCTATACCGGTGCCGCCCTGACCTCCGATCTCGCCTGGCTGATCGGCGCGGGCTTCGCGCCCCTGGTGGCGCTCAGCGTTTCCAGCCGCTTCGGCCTCTCCTGGGTCGGCGTCTACCTCCTCTCCGGCGCGGTCGCGACGCTCTGCGCCCTCGCCTTCAACCGCCGCGAGACCGCCCGCCTCTGAAGGCCACGCTCACGGCGCGATGATCGAGCCCCGGACGGCCCCGTGCCGCCGGGGCTTTTTCGTTGCGGCCCGGCCGCGACGTCCCCGCATCGCCCATTGGGACGCAGGATCGCCGGGTTCGCGCACGCGATCCCTGAGGTAGGATGCCGGGGGCGGACCGGACGCGGGGCGACGGTTCAGAGGGACAGGGGCACAGGGCATCGTGGCGAAGCTGATCTACACCCGCCTCGAGGACCACCCGCGCGAGACCTACGTCATCACGAGCGGCGCGCTGATTGTCGGGCGGGTGGATTGCATCCGCGACGATCCCGCGCCCGACGCGCAATGGACCTGGGGCTTGCACCTCGACATCGGGGCGGCCCCGTTCCGGCGGGGAGCGACCGTATCGACCCGGGACGAGGCCGTGGCGGCCCTGGAGCAGGCCTGGACCGAGTGGAAGCTCTGGGCCGGCCTGTGCGATGCGGACGGACCTGACGCATCGGGCGGAGCGCCGCCCCGGGTCCTGCGCTGACGCGGACGGGGCGCGTCCTGCCCTCCCGTACGGCTCGGAAGAGCCGTCAACGCCGACTTGGGGATCCGGGCACGGGCCCGCTCAGCGGGCCGGGTCCCGCGACACCTCCATCACCAGGCGGGTCGCGAGGTCGAGCCGCGGCGTGATGCTGGCGAGCCCCGCGAATTCGTCGGCGCTGTGATCATGGCCGCCGACGATGCTCAGGGACTCGAGACGAGCGGGCTTGGCGGGGCTGCCGGGCTGGAAGGCGTAACCCGCATCGGTACCGCCGCCGATCTCCGCATGGGCGAGGTCGGCGCTGAGTTTCGAAGTCGGTGAGGCGGGCTGACGCCGATGGCGCCCGGTCCCAGCGCCGAAACCGCGCCCCGGGGCGTCCGACCTGCGGGCGGCCTCGGGGACGAGGGCGGGCGCTCAGACCATCCCGAGGGCCTGCATGTAGAGCTCGAGGATGGCTTCCTCCTCCTGGCGCTCGGCATGGTCCTTCTTGCGCAGGGAGATGATCCTGCGCAGGGCCTTGGTGTCGAAGCCGGTGCCCTTGGCCTCGGCGTAGACATCCTTGATGTCGGAGGCGAGGCCGGCCTTCTCCTCCTCGAGGCGCTCGATGCGCTCGATGAAGCTCTTCAGCTGGTCGGCGGCGACGGAGGAAGCGTCGACGGCGGGTGCGGCGGATGCGGCCATGGTCGTCTCAAGTCCCTGATCTGCGAGGCGCGGGAGGCTGCGCCGGAACCGCCTCACTAAGCCGTCAAGCTTACCGGGACCTTAGTACGGCCCGGCCATTCCCCCGGCCCCGGCCTCAGTGTGGCTCCGCGGCCGCCTTGGCGAACGCCGCCTGCTGCTCGGGCGTCGCCTCGGACTGGTGCAGGCGCTTCCACTCGGCGAAGGGCATGCCGTAGACGCGCTCGCGGCTCTCGTCCTTGTCCATGGGCAGGCCGCGCTCATCGGCGGCGTCCTTGAGCCAGTTCGACAGGCAGTTGCGGCAGAAGCCGGCCATGTTCATCAGGTCGATGTTCTGCACGTCCGTGCGGGTCTGCAGGTGAGCGACGAGGCGCCGGAACACGGCGGCCTCGAGCTCGGTGCGGGTGGCGTCGTCGATCTCGGTCATGATGCGTCTCTCCCAATCTCCGCCTGAGGTCGGAGCGCCGGGGCGTCCCGTCAAGCGCGGATCGGCAGCATCGGCCGCAGGAGGCGCGCGAATCGCTCCGCCCAGGCGAGCTGTCCCGCCTCGGCGGCGATGAGGTCCTGGCGGATCTCCACCAGCGCGTTCGGCAGGCCCCGCGCCATGGCGTGGCGGTCGATCGTGTCGCCGGGCAGCCCGCCGCCATAGGGCTCGTTGTCGCCGACCGTCAGTCCGGCCGGGTCGGCCCGGAGCCCCGCGATCAGCGGCGCGCTCATCCGGTCGTCCCGGTCCCAGAGGATGCCGACCTCCCAGGGGCGCGGCACGCCGCGCCAATACGGCGTGAAGCTGTGGATGGTGACGATGGCCGGGCGGGTGCCGCTGGCCTCGGCCCGCGCGATCCCGGCCTCGATCGCTTCGTCGAAGGGTTCGTAGAAGCGCCGGATGCGCTCGGCCTTGCCCGCCGCGTCGATGCGGGCATTGCCCGGGACCACCGCCCCGTCGGAGAGGCGCATCACCAGGGTCGGGTCGGCGCGGCCCCGGTTCGGGTCGATGATCAGGCGCGAGAACCGGGTCAGGATCGCGGGGGCGTTCAGGGCCTCGGCGAGCCGGCGCGTCACCGCGGCGGCGCCGATGTCGTAGGCGATGTGGCGGGCGAACTCATGCTCCGGCACCCCGAGCTGGGCGAGGTCCTCCGGAACATGGTTCGAGGCGTGGTCGCAGATCAGGAGCAGGCCCCCGGCGGGATCGCCCGGGATGGTCTCGACGGGATGCGGTGGCTGCATGGGGAGACACGGTCCGGTTTGGCGCGGGCGCTGATCCCGCGAACGCGCGGCTTGCCGAGGCGGCGAGCGTCGGGCACAGCACGTATCGCGGATCGCGCCGCGACGGCAACAATCCGGCACCATGCCGGGGGCACAACAATCCGGAGGAGAACCGCCGGGCCGCCTTTGCGATCGACCACCGGAATACGGAAACGCCATGACCGCACCCGCCATGACCGCACCCGCCTCGACCGATAACCGCCGCGCCCTCCTGCTCCACTGCCTCGACGAGGCCATCGCCGCCGCCCACCCGGCGCGCTGCCTCGTGCCGCACCTGCCCGCCCCGGGCCGGGGCCGCCTCATCATCCTGGGGGCCGGCAAGGCCGGCGGCAGCATGGCGGCGGTGGCCAGCCGGTTCTACCGGGAGGAGCATGGCGTCGATCCGAGCCGCATCGTCGGCCTGGCGGTCGCCCGTCACGGCTACGGCGAGGAAGCGCCGATGATCCGCATGGTCGAGGCCGGGCATCCGGTGCCGGACCAGGCCGGCATCGACGCCACCATCGACGCCCTGAAGATCGCCGCCGATGCCGGGCCGGAGGACGACGTGCTGGTGCTGCTCTCCGGCGGCGGCTCGGCCAACTGGATCGCCCCGGCCGGGGAGCTCACCCTCACGGAGAAGCAGGCCATCACCAAGGCCCTGCTGCGCTCCGGCGCGCCGATCAACGAGATCAACGCCGTGCGCAAGCACCTGTCGCGGATCAAGGGCGGCCGCCTCGCCATGATGGCGCGCAACGCCCGCTCGATCCTGACGCTGGCCGTCTCCGATGTGCCCCACGACGACCCGGCCGTGATCGCCTCCGGACCCACCGTGCCGGATCCGACGACCCTGGCCGACGCCCGCGCGATCTGCGAGCGCCGCGGCATCCCCCTGCCCGAGACCGCCAAGGCCCTCCTCAACGATCCCGCCAACGAGACCCCCAAGGCCGGCGACCCCGCCTTCGCCCGGGCCGAGTACCGCATCATCGCCCGGCCCATCGACGCCCTGGAAGCGGCGGCCGCCGCCGCGTCCGCGGCCGGCTACGAGCCGGTGATGCTCGGCCCCGACGTCGAGGGCGAGGCCCGCGAGGTCGCCGCCGAGCATGCCCGCATGGCTCGGGAGATGGCCGCGGCCGGCCGCAAGGTCGCGATCATCTCGGGCGGCGAGCTGACCGTGACGATCCGCGGCGAGGGCCATGGCGGCCCGAACCAGGAATACGCCCTGGCGCTCGCCATCGCGCTCGACGGCGCCGACGACATCCTCGGCATCGCGGCCGACACCGACGGCACCGATGGCGGCCGGGGCGAGGCCACCGACCCGGCCGGCGGCCTCGTCGACCCGACGACGCTGGCCCGCGCCCGCGAAGCCGGGCTCGATCCCGCCGCGATGCTGGCCGACAACGATTCGACGAAGTTCTTCGCCACCATCGGCGATCTCGTTCAGCCGGGCCCGACACGCACCAATGTCAACGATTGCCGCATCATCCTCGTCGGCTAGGGACGCCGCCGGGCGGGTCCAGGTCTTCGGGGGTTCCATGGTCGCCGCGGGTCTCTCCTCCTGGGAGGAGAGAGACGGAGGCGCATGTCCGGATTCCCCGGACGCGGCCCTGACCGCGCTCCGGAGAGCGCCGCTCGGCCGTGAGAACGGGACCGCGGAACCGTCAGCCTCGCGCGGCCCCCTTGCCCCGCCGTCATCCCAGGGCCGTGTAGCGGAGCCCGGAATGCGGATAGGCCGGTGGCCTTCGAGGTCGATGTCTCGGCGGCTCTGGCGTGCACGCCTCCGGCGCGCCCCTTCGGGTCCGGGCGCGCCTGCGGCGCCCCGGAACGACGGGGTGGCGCCCTGGGGAACGCTGGCGCGGGTCGGTCGTGGCAGGTCCCTGGTCCTCGCGGGCGCGGCCCTCCTGGCCGTCATGCTCCTCCCGGCACCCGCCCGCGCCGACCTGCGCATGTGCAACCAGACCGCCAGCAAGGTCGGCATCGCCCTGGGCTACCGCGACCCGCAGGGCTGGGTCACGGAGGGCTGGTGGGACGTGGCCCCGAAGGTCTGCGAGACGCTCCTGAAGGGCTCCCTCGCGGCGCGATTCTACTACGTCTACGCGGTGGACTACACGCGCGGCGGCGAGTGGAGCGGCCGCTCGCTGATGTGCACCAAGGACCGCGAATTCACGATCCGCGGCGTCGAGGATTGCCTCGCCCGCGGGCTCGACCGCAACGGCTTCTACGAGGTCGATACCGGCGAGCAGAAGAGCTGGACGATCCAGCTCAACGACCCGAACCAGCCGGTGGCGCCGACGCCCTGAGC
>Ga0160428_1002211_pt1 | contig 12324 bp, 11 predicted proteins | sample SolpanmetagenomM_FD_108198 | JGI IMG/M metagenome (GOLD analysis project Ga0160428, IMG submission 108198) | Solar panel surface microbial communities from Lawrence Berkeley National Laboratory, California, USA - M | ecosystem: Engineered > Built environment > Solar panel > Unclassified ... | reverse complement strand
TCGTTTTAGAATACGAAATGGTACTGGCGTGACTGGAAGTGTTGTCACAGATGGCAAGGTTGACTTTACCAGCTATGCATTATTTAACCAGAGTGATGCTGATCTTGGTGTTCCATTGAACGAGTTTCTGACATCAATGAAAGCGGTTTCCATCTCGAACGTAGGAGATTGGTGTTCTCGGTGTGGTGCAATTACACCATTCTGTGCCGTTTGGAACAATGCACTTTCACTCGGCAGCATCTTATCTGCCATCGACGCATCTGTATCAGCAACTGCGTCACTTGTCTCACCTACTTCTTCAACATCAAAGACTCATACACAAGCACAAACAGGTTCCTCACCTCAATATCAGCCAGTCCAGACTTCTAAATCCATGTCACCTGTAGTTGCAGGCGTAATCGGCGCTGTAATTACCTTGTTTGTAACCCTCCTCTTGATCCTACTTCTTTGCTTTATCTTTGGTATTCGAACGAAACGCACATCTCCTATTTGGTCTACCAATGACAGACACTCACGCAGAAACGGCGATTCACCAACTTCTTACCATTCATCCCGCTTCAATTCTAAAGAAGCACTACTATTTCCCCAACCACCAAGCAGTCATTCCAACAAATCCCCTCCGACGCAATTCTCTTCTGCATTTTCACAACCCGCAAATCCACCAATTCCCGAAATGACAACTTCCACAATCCCTTCTCCAATCTATAAACACACCAGCGCCAACAACAAACTACTCGGCCATAACAGGAACGAATCCTGGGACATTGATTTCTCACCAGAGGTTTCTCCGCAATTACCCGAAATGGCATTCATGCGCCATCGCAGCGGAAACAGTTCTTTACGGGACTCTATAAGTTCTGTTCTCGACAAGACAGGATTGGGAAAAATGACGGCCGAAGCGAGAGATAGCAACAGTCGATACAGTGGATATAGCAAAGGTAGCTTAATCGAAGAGAAAGAAGAAGAGGACGACATGACGCCGTTGAGAGTAGCGCATGCGATAAGAGTCGCTAGTGTCACGCATGGAAAGGGCGGAGTCATAAGTCATGCGAGAACGGGCAGTGGAAGGGTTAGGTTTAGTATTGTGAATAAAGCGCAAAAGGCTAGTAGTGACGCAGGTAGTATAGGGAGATGCAGCACTGCTAGTTTCTATGTTGATATGGATCATCAATAAGTTTATATATTATTCTATAGACACGGTTATGAAGTTTGTGTTGTTTAGATGAGAATGGATTTTTACGTCATTGTGTTATAATCTTTCTATACATGTGAGATATGCTCCGTGGCACTCCATTCGGACTAGCAAGAAGGGTGGATGCGAGTAATGGTCAACTGATATCAATCGGGCCTACAAGTCATTATCGTCTATACTGTCGCTCTTATCGATTAGAAGCTGTTGCGATCCATTACAATTGGCATTGTTTTAAGCGAGTTTATTACGTCATTCAATGGTGATCTCGTCAATGGGTTTTTATTAGGTTAGTTACGTCATGACCGCCTTTGCGATATCGGACGAGTAATTGAGTTTTCATGCTTAGGCAATGTGAGGCTCGAGCAAAAGTCAACAGAGTTTCCTCGGCGTCATTATTGATTGCTTTTTAATTATAGTGGGGAAGTGGATAAGGGGAAATGGCCGATGGTACGAAAAACCGTGCGGAAAGTCTCGAAATGGAAATTACTGATCTTCAATGTTTAAGCGGAGATGATGTGCAAAGTGGCAATCGTTTGCCACCAGCCTTGTCACATTCACACATGAATCCTACGCACATTCGAAGCAAGCTACAGGAGCAGCAAGAGTCGTCACTTGCAAGAAACTAATTACGGCGAGACACAGCCTTACCAACCGGAAAAACAACATTCATGGTGTTTTGTTGCCTTTATGAAATGCCTAGAAACTAGCACAAGTACGCTAAAGAATGTGAATGGAAGACCTTGACATTTCCAGACGTTACCACGGCTTGCGCTCCGTATAAGTATCAAACGTGGTACGAAGAAGAAAAAAACAATTGAAAAGCAAAAAACGAAGGTTGGTGGAAAAAAACGAATAAAAGATCAAAAGATGGTGTGGTGACCACGCGATAAAATGGAGATCAAACCGTTCGTTGGATAAAAAGCCCCGCATGGCTGTGTCATCATTTTCTTTTTTTTTGCGGGGAACATTCCCTCATACCGCAGCAGATCTCCGTTCCCAGGGTCTCCAATGCTGCCTGTTAGTACCCCTTGCGTTCGGTTGTGCTGCAAGGGCAAATTGTTCAAGGTCTACGGGAGATCGACGCTGCATCGATTCTTCCTTTCTGACGTAGCAGTCTAGATTGTAGCCTAGTTTTTAATTAACAACATGTGGCAGACCTCATGATCATCAATTGCTACGTCTAATTTTATTTGTAGGAAGAGGAGGGTTGCTCCAACCACGCGACTATCGTCGATGTAATCGATTTTGGCGACCGACCATAACGTTTTCTTGGTGGTTTTGTAAAGTATACGGAAAAAACAACAAATAGTCAAGCATCAGAAGTTTCTCATTTGAGCTCGAATTTCATGGTCGAGCCCCCGTTGCGTGAAAATTTAGAGTTGTGCGAATGAAACGTACATGAAGAGGGAAGAGAATCAGGCTGAACTGCTTGGGGTAATAAAAAGAATGGGGTACAGTAGTAAAAAAGTCAATCCAAGGGTTGCACGAACGGCCATCTGCGCCAGCTTTTAAATTTTGTGGAGAAAGAATATTCTCGATGGCGACGACATAGGACCGAAAGTGGGAAAATGCCGTTTGTCACATCCGATCGATTTGTGAATGTGAACGTGAACGTGCCAACAAGGGGTGAAAAACAGGTCTCCAATTTCATTTATCTTTTCAATCTTCTTCACGGTCTTGCTCCATTATAAATTCTTGTCAAATAGAATCCTTCACCGTATATTTTGCATGTCTCAGATATTTCCGACTTTCTAGTCGAAACCCCAAATTTAGAAGCCCTGTCAAATTTCTGTCGTGTTAATTATAGCCTGGTACAAAAAAGCATCGGGAAAAGCTAATTTCCAACAACCCGTACGGTACAGTACACAAAAAGACGGACCGTTTACTGGGGACGAACGACCACAACCACACATTTGTTCTCCTAGCCTTTTTTTATCTTTCCCAAGCTTAGGAGATATTCCTTTTCTTTTCGATATACAAAGATATATATCAAAGAAACTGGAAGGGGGAGTAACAGCGGATTGTTTCTTCCAATCTTATTCTAGGACATAGTGTCCATCTTCAACGATACCAGAAACATCACCTATTGAGACGACATTCATGATGGTTAAACACGATTCTCTCACAATGCTTTCTACAGCATCACATTTCTCCATTGACTCGTTTTCCTCCGCTCACAAAACAAACAATACAACCACATCATCATCATCTCATTCCTCGTCCTCAAGATCTTATACTCATTTCGACAATCATACTCCTTCACATCCAATTTCTATCGGTTTCACACCAGCAACATCCTCTCAACGAGACATGTTTCCCTCGTCATCAATACGAGACTCTACATCAGCATGTGCATTCCCTTCCTGGCCGAGAACGTCTTCTCTCTTCTCTCCCGAAGAGTCTTCTGGTCCCGTAACGTCTTATATCTCCGACGAAGACCTCTTTGATTCCGAAGACGACCACAACGAAAACACCTCGTCGTCATTCGTACGAGAAGATCCAGCAGAAGTAAACCCCGTCTTCGACTGGATCACAACCATCAATCGCACTTCTCAACCTCCCATCACCGAAGGTTTGAAAGTCACACACGCCCAAAGAAACGTAGTAAAGGGTAGAAAATCCTCTAGTAACCTTGGAGGAAGGCGAGTAGCCACGCTGAAAAGATCAGCTAGAGGCCTGAGTTGCATCAGAGAGACTTCCTTGTAGTCCTTCAACAACCCGAACCAAACGTGAGGAACGAGATTGAATTTATATTTATATTGCACAGCGAAAAAAGGGGGAGACATTGGGGTTTGGGAAATGGGAAAAATGCATGCATGCAGTAGTCACAAGGGATGTATCATTAACAACAACAAAACAGTACATGTTTGTAGACCACTCGAGACGGGCAGGGATATAATATAAATTATATGTCGGCATGATATGATGATATGATATGGAATTTTAAAAAAGAAGGGTCAAGTTGACAAAAAGTCTGAAATGTATGTAATATTAGTAGTATTCAACAGATTTCGAATAACTTACTTGAATGACGCTAAAGTCAGCTGGTATGTTGTGTAGAAATGAATAATCAAAAATCATGGTTAAATAATTTCCACATTTGCTTACCATGTGTGAATGTTTGTGCTTTCATGTGTTGACTGAAGCAAGACTACATATTTATCGAAAGCTAAGACATGTCAAATTTCTGTTCTTCTGGTTCAATCGTAGATAGTAAAAAGTCTTGACCATTATTCTATGACACGGGTGAGACATTTATATAAAAATAGAAGCGTGTCTTAGTGGATCAAGTGATTAATAAGTTCAAGCATAAGTAATCAAAAGATAATATAGATATGCATAGCTCTTAAAAAGCATACTTTGCGACGAGAAAATCGGAATGAAGATTGAACCTCCATATGTTGTTCGTTTGGCAGAGAAAAAATCAAAAGAGTAATCGACAACGGTGTGATTCGAACACACGCCTCCGAAGAGACGAGCTTAAACTGCTCAAACTTTACAGGTAGAGTTTTTAGCAGGCCCGCGCGTTAGGCCGCTCCGCCACGTTGCCATGATTTTGACTTTGATGGATTTGAGAAAAAATATATAGCTATCTGTTGTGTAAGGCTGATAGCTGACATCAGTGCAACTGTAGTGAATGCCACGCCTCTATTATCATCTTCTTTACATTGTTGCTATATCACAAGATATTAATCACTGAATAATGCATGTTCGACACTCATGGGGTGAAGTACGAGGAAAAACAGGGATGACTTTGTAACGCAGTATGTAAACAATGTAACTTAGACCTTTCGTCAGTACAGGAATGGTGGGACTGTGCACTTTTCTTTCTGCAAGCTTGAGTCCTGTAGCTCAATCGCTAAACTATGTAAGCTTCATGGGTGGGTGAGCTGTCCACCTATCCAACTACGAGTTGCTGGATTTTCCCAATGTCCACGGTCCATTATGTTATTTAGCTCCTCCTGATGTGTATTCTGCACTTCAAACTCTGGATTCGATATGAATTCACAAAAGCATGACACGAAGTGGATGATCGATTTGGGGAGTCCAGTGTGGCGAATTGATAGATCATCGTAGTAAAATAATATGCTATCATCCCAGCCTTCAGTGGTGCGGAGTTTGGCCACATCTTCTCTCATTCGTGAGAGAGCGTTTGAAATATTTTTCAAGTTATTTTTCGAGTCGTTGGGGTCGTCGGGGAACTTTCGGGCATCTTGCCATTCGAGAGAGTTGCACGCTTTCTCCACAATATCAATTTGTTTCTTACTGGGTTCAAGGCTTTTTGTCAGAACAGTGGTTTTTCGTATATGCAATTGACGCCAAGGCAGGCGTCTCGCGTTCATAGTCCAACAAATACTCTCAATAAGTGCTTTGAAATCCCTGGGACGGCAGTGGGCCTTTTCGACCGCCAGACACACCCAAAGCTCATGTTCAATACTTCCCCCCCTCAAAGGGATAGCCTGAGAGACATCTTTATCACAGCTTCATGCAACTGTTTGTGTAACACATCGTAGCTGGTCACCTTAACAGTGCCATGATCTTGTCGATAATTTCATCGATATAGCCCCAAGACCTCCCGTCTGAATAGACCTGTCGTAAAATATGACGAAGCACTGCCTTGCTGTCCACTTCTGAAAGTGAATGATATTCAGTATTCATCGTACACTTCGAACAGCCAAGGACGAGCTCGTGAAATGGTTGATGAAATCCTTCAGAATTTTGCGCCAGGACATCCGTCCATATAGCGCCGGCGTCAACAATGATTTGTCGGTTTTTGTTCGAACTACCACCTCTATTTATTACAACGTCATCAAATATTTCAATCGTATCTTATTAGTACCATCTATCTACTATTCAGACTATTTATACAAGTGCTGTTGTTACCATCTGGTCGAAACATCACTTGTAAATAAATATGATCTAATTAATCACAAGTTTTCTTTATAACATGACGACAACTTCAACTATTATCCTCATATTCCAAGAAGCTTACATTGGAAATCATGATCTAGGAGATAGAGCACCGCAATGTCAGCATACACGGCCTGATTATGCTTCTCGTATATCTCGTCAAAAACACCTGACCTAGAGACAAAGGACTTTGTCTAAGCCATGTCCAAGAGTATGCAAGCCAACAACTGAGATAAAAGGTCAAGCAAGTATATTCACAAAATTCAAGTGGGTAAATAAAGAATAGGATATAAAGAATCGAATAAGTCATTATTATGAACAATATATTAGTTATAAAAAGGACGAAAGAAAACCCATTTGGGAATGTGATGATGATAAATGAAAGAATATGCCGCCAACTCCATTCATGACGCGCCATGTTTTGTAACTCAATCCATAACTACTATATGACTTGACCCTTTTTTTCTATAATCTTCTAATTCGATACATTTACTTTACTGTACTCATATTTACTCATTTCGTTTCCGATCATGTCTGAGGTTCGACAGAGGTAGTGGTTGTGCTTGACGAGCTTGATGAGGTGGAGCTGCTTGAGCTGCTCGAGAATTCGGTTGTGGAAGATGATGAAGATGACTCAGTAGTTGACGAAGAAGAAGATGACTCTGTGGTTGACGAAGAAGAAGAGGTAGGTTCAGTGGTGCTGCTGCTGCTACTCGATTCAGACTCTCTGGTGGTTGTCGAGCTAGATTCTGTCGTTGGAGATGATGTAGCAGCTGATGTGGTTGTTGAAGATGATGTAGTTGTTGGGGATGATGTAGCAGCTGATGTAGTTGTAGTGGAGGAAGAGAGAGTTGGTGTTGTCTCCGTGGTGGTGGTGGTGGTGGTGCTTGAGCTCTCATCTTGAGTTGTAGTGGTTGTGGTGGTCGATGATGAATCTTCCGTTGGTTCTGATGATGGAGCAGATGTTGTGGTGGTTGAGCTGCTGTCTACAACAAAGGAAGAACTTGTGGTGCTTGAACTGCTGTCTGCAACAGATGAAGAATCTGTAGTAGATGATGACAAAGTTGTTTCCGGGACGACGGTTGTCGTTGTGCTGCTCACAGTTGTGACTTGGGTAGTAGCATCATCTGTAGAAGTTGTTGTGGTTGATGATGATGATGGCAAGATTACGACTGGGACACTTGTAGTTGTGCTTGAAGTTGGGACATCTACTGCGGATGATGATGGGACCACGCTTGGAGCATCCGTGGTTGTTGTAGAAGATGGTGCTACAACAGTGGATGAAGAAGGTGCTACAACAGTGGATGAAGAAGGTGCTACAACAGTGGATGATGACGGTGCTACAACAGTTGATGATAAAGGTGCTACAACTGTTGATGATGAAGGTGCGTCAGTTGAGGATGATGCAGCGCTTGAAGAGGGTACTACAACAGCGGATGAAGATGGTGTGACACTTGAAGATGCAGCAGACGAAGATGTTGCGACGCTTGATGATGGTGCAGCAGTTGCAGTGGTGGTCGTAGTGGTGGTGGTGGTGGTGGTGGTAGGGCTGCTAGTGGTTGTGGTTGTCGTCGTAGTTGTAGTAGTCGTAGTCTGGGCAGAGGTCGATGATGGAGCTGCAGCCAATTGAGCACCGTAACATTGAAGGGGCAAGTCAGAGCCCGAGCTGAAGAGAGAAACTTGTTTGCCGTCAACGGGTTGGTAGTAAACAAGGTTGTTCTGGTCACCAGTCAATTGACCTGCAGTTCCACAGTTTGTTCCGTTCAAAAATCTCTCTGGGAACGTGTCGATGGTGGTCTCTTGGGTGAAGGCGAATGCATCAGTGTCATTTCCGTTGGGGTTGGAAACAGTGAATGTCAACGTAAGAGGGATAGTCCATCCAAGATTGGCGTTCGAAGTATTGCGCATGGAGTTGATGTTACCATATGCCTTGTAGGTGGCAGCAAGGGTGGAGATGAATCCATCAGGGATAGATCCAGCAGCTCCACTCAAAGTAGCATTCGTGAAGTTCAAACCAGTCTGGGTACCAACGTAAAGTTGACCGATTGGAGCACCGTTGCTGAGTTGGTTCAAGTTGGGAATGTTGTCGATTTCCAATCCAAGGTCAACAGACAATTGAGGCTGGATAGTGGCAACATTGGGAATGCTGTATGCAGTCAGAGGAATCGTGAGCAAGTTTTGTGCAACAATCAAATCGTTGGCAAAGAAGAAGTCGAGACCGAAGTTGAAGACTGAGTTAAGAGCACCGTTGAGAACAAGTTGTGTGCGAGATGCTACACTTCCGTTTCCAGATCCAATAGTTCCGCTGACAGCGATGCTTCCGGAGGATGTACATGTAACACAGTAGATATCATTGTAGTTGTCGGTGAATCCGCTGGTAAATGGACTCAAGAGTTGAGAACCGAGAGCAGAGAATGTTTGTGCAGACCATTGAACAATGGCGTTAAAGATATCACCTGACCCACCAGTTGGTAAGTAAGAGAAGAATTTGACGTGATTGCCGAAAGGACCAGAGACTTTTTGATTGGGAAGGGCAGCATCAAGGTCAAGGTTGACGTTGATGTTGAATGCACCGTTGGGGATGGTGGCAGATGATGATTGACGACCAACCGATTGGGATGCAATGTCACCAGTAGCAACAAATCCAGTTGTGGCATCGAGAAGGCGAACAAAGTTGGAGACTGTGGTTCCACCAGTGACGCTGGTCAAAGTGACTTGCATTGGTCCGTTGAATGGAGCGTTAGCAGCAGGGCAAGTTGCGAAAAGGATGAGTGGCAAGTTAGGGCCCCATTGAGCGACGGCGGATGTCTTTGATGCAGCGTCAACAAAGTCGAAAGTCATTCCTTGAGAAGTACAAGCGATATTTGTGACCAATGAAGAGTAGTCCAAGTTGACGACAGGGTAAGCATATGCAGCAGCAACGGTAACGTACTGCCCTGGGTTGCTTGGATCAGCATAGTAGAGTTGCGCATTACTTTGTGGAGCAAAGTTTGAGGTGCTGGCTTTGTTGATGTTTGTTGGGACAGTTGCTTGAAGAGTCATGGTAGTAGCAGATGTAGTAAAACTTGCGAGAAGTTGTCTACCGACGACTTGGACTGCATTGTCAACTTGAGCTTGATTAGTGTCGTTGCTGATGGCCAAAGAAGGAGCAGCTGCGACACCGGAAGAGCTAGAAACTGTAGGAGGAGCCGAGAGAGACGCACTGCTGGTCGTGATTGATCCGCTTGATGATGCGGCTCCGCTTGAAGAGTCAGCTCCGCTTGAAGAGGCGGCTCCGCTTGAAGAGGCTGCTCCGCTTGATGAAGCTGCGCCACTTGTTGAAGCGGGGACGCTGGAAGAGCCTGCAGCACTTGATGAAGCTTGGTCGCTGGTTGATGCGGAATTGGAAGCGCTGACGCTGGTCGGTACAGCGGAGGATGAAGCTGGAACTGATGATGACGATGTCTTCTTGGTGCTGCTGGATGTCTTCTTTGTGCTGGAAGTTTTCTTGGTGCTAGAGGTCTTCTTGGTGCTAGAGGTCTTCTTAGTGCTGGAGGTCTTCTTAGTGCTTGATGTCTTCTTGGTGGAGGTGGTATATGGCATGGTGAAGATACCAGGAGTTTTTGCGTAACATGCACAAACACTTGAGATTGAAACTGGTCCGAATTTGTAGAAAGGTGTGTCGGTACGAACATTCTTTCCTTGAGGGGCATTCCAGAACCCACAGAATTGACCTGGGTGGTAGACATCGCGTTTGAGTTGTCGAATGAAACCATCACCTGGGTAACATTTCTTGGATGATTTCTTTGGGGTTGCTCCAACAGTTGCTAATGCGTTTGCGCCAAGTTTGCGGTTCTTTGCAATACACTTGCAAGCTTCGTTGACCTCGGCAACTTTCATAAGACGGAAGGGACTGATGATTCTCTTTGAAGAGTTCCAGAATCCACAGAATTTGACCGGGAAAGTAACAAGTCTGCGAATTCTGATGACATTGTCATTCTTGGAGTTACATGTTCCTACTTGGAGTTGGACAGGTGAGACGGCAGAAGCGAGGGTCAAGAATGACAAAAGCAACCCTAAGAGGGCGCTGAAGGACAATCTCGAATGCATCTCTACTATTCAATCGTGATATTACCAACAATAAATAGCAAGTAGTGCGATAGGATCAAACCTGAAAGTCAAAAGTGACTCGTAAACGAATGTAAAGAATGTGTAAAAACGAATGTAGTAATAATTGATGGAAGAAGAAAGAAAAGAGCCAAAGGACGGATGATCAGAGGTTCATATAGTCTCGATCTTACAAGATTTCCTTATCGATTGTTTATGAATGTTATGAATTAACTCGACCTATTTGGCCTTACCTTTCGTGGCAGATGAATCCGTTTATCACTTCGGAGATGAGTATTAGCATCATGGGAAATTAACTCTATTACTGGTGAAACGTTGTATGGCAGAGTTGTGTGATTCCTTGAACATCTCAGAAAATCTCACGACGCGATGACAAAAACAAAGAGGTGGTTCCCAGGTCATCTTACAACGTTCAATGATTTTCTAAGGCTTTGTTGTGTAGACTTTTACCCCTGACGAGATTTTTCCTTACCCGCCATAACGGCCTATGTGATTTCATCGTGACTGTGATCTTCATTACGATGACGAAATATCAATCATCGCCACAGCCTTCTGTTATGATAGTTTACAGCAATAGATCAACAACCCGCCGGTTTAAGGGTTAATTTTGTTCTCTCCTCGGGGCAGTAATTTACCGGAAACTCAGCTCCTTCGTCTCCGGAGAGGAGCTTGGCGTTGTGTCCTAACGATGTACAAGTTTCTCTACATAACACTTTGGAAGTGACCCGAGATTACACTCATCGTGATTGTTTCTTTGAGTTATAGCTACGCATAGCAGTTTATATAATTCACTTGACTTACTCCATGTCGACTCATAGATCCACTAGTCTTTTACATTATCAGAACATAGTGCCACGTTATGAGAAAGTCAATTGGTGTTGAAACATAATAAACCTTTAATGCTATTTCGTATTGATACTTGTCAGTGCTGCAGATGATAGCTTGTAGCTGTACTCTTGTGGAGGAGGTTGATGTGCCATTTTTCTTACCACACGTCCATTAAGACGATTAGTACAAACCCTTTCCCTATAATTATTTCCATTACTCTGTTGGCATTGAATATCTATGTAAACAAAGTACCACTTGTTGTTATCCTTGTTGCAACCTTTTTGCAATCGACTCGTTATTGATGAATGTTTGTTGGTCACTGTGATTCTGCCAAACATTTGCCATATTTACAACCTGATCATGATGAAGTTAAACTGAGGCAAACACTGCGATTTGAGTCACCGTACATCAATGTCAGTCAGGTGGATGTACACACTTGAAGATGTTTACACATGCATTTTGTTTGAACAATTATTTCCCCATTATTTTCTTGGTTACAATAATTAATTATTAATTATGTTTTACGTTCATTATTCCATCATAAATAATTCACATACCTCTGACCACCATACTCAACCGACACCACTACAGCACAATCCTTATCCATCCCTCAATCCATAAGCGCTCTGTCGATTAAAAACCGCATAGCCATCATAATTCCACATCATGGTATGCCATATCCTCATATCCTACGGCGCATCAAAGTCATCAATCAAGCTAACCATCACAATTTCTAGTCTCTCCTCCTCGCTCCTCCAACCACATACGCCACGTCCACCTCTCTCCAATCATCAGCCCCTTCCGCCCCTGGTGTGCCTGATACGCTCCGGTCGCGTCTCGGACTTACACAACCCACCGAACCCAAATCTTCCAACACGACAAGCTTCAACAATTCCAGTTTGAAAACATCGAATTTCATTGCCCCGTCGTCCATATCCGCACATCCCCTCCAAGCTCGTCTGTTACGTTATCGCGCACAACAGGAAGAAACGCAATTCAACATCCTCGCTCGTCAATACGGTATGGCGGAGCCGATGCGTCGACGTATGGAATTAGCTGCCTGTGCGGAAGGAGAGTGGAGACCAGCTGTGTTAGGAAACGAGGCGAGGAGTTTCGGTTCGGCATGGGGAAGTGGAAGTCGATATACGGGCTCGGGAGTCCATGCTGATATCATGTTGGGAAGAGAGGCGGAAATCACTTGGGAGGATGTGTATGTAGGAAATGGTCCAGAGGTGAGGGTTCCTGGATTTACTGATGAGATGGAGGCAAGAGTTGGAATCACTGGG
>Ga0160428_1002210_pt1 | contig 12326 bp, 7 predicted proteins | sample SolpanmetagenomM_FD_108198 | JGI IMG/M metagenome (GOLD analysis project Ga0160428, IMG submission 108198) | Solar panel surface microbial communities from Lawrence Berkeley National Laboratory, California, USA - M | ecosystem: Engineered > Built environment > Solar panel > Unclassified ... | reverse complement strand
TGAAAATTCATACGATCTGTCAAAGATCTTCCTTTCTCTTCCAACTCTTCTAATAGTTTCGAAACAAACATCTTCTTCTCTTGTAAGGAAGATTTATTAATTCGTAGCCGATCTTCCAAGTTCAAATTCTCCTCGGCAGTGGTAAAGTTTGTAGGTTTTGATAATAATGCTCTGACAAAGTTTTCTTTGGTCATTTGTTCTGTATATGAAAATCTATGTTTTGAGAATAAATCTTTTTGATGGGATAGTTCTGCTATAAGATCTGATGGGGAGAGATCTGTTGATGAATGTGATGTTGTTGATGAGATTGATTCGCGATTTTTATCGGAATGGAATGATGAAGAGTATTTTTCTATAGATAGTGGGTTTAGAGATGATAGGGAAGTAATGCCGTCCATCATATTTATATTATCCATCATATTTGATGCCATGTTGATTGAATGTAGATTAATAATAACAACAATAAAGATTTGTTTACTTTTGTTTACATCATGACGTCATGTAATCACGTGGAACAATAACATTTTGATAATCATCAACTTTTGAGAATCTCTTCCATATATAATAAAGATTAGTTAATAATAATGACAGAAACACCTTTGACGGATGAATATATAGTAAAATTATTAGAAGATGATGCCATAGCAGTTTCAGGACGTACGGTAAATTCGTTTTTTAGCAGCAAGTATGTATATATAAATCTTTTGGATAATTTCAATCTGATCATATCTAATAGACCGCCAGCAGATAAACCAAAACCAAATACAAGATTCTTACAAAATATTATACAAAGTACAGATAGTCATAATGCATATCTTCTTGAAAAGGAAAGACGAGAGTCAAAAATTCGAATAGATCGAGAGAAAAATAAAAATAAAAGACGTGAAAGAGATGATCGAGCTATATATTCTGTAAGAGAGAGGTTCAGCAATTTAGAATCAAATAATAAGCAAGAAAGTGATGGACGAGAAAGGGTAGAAAAGAAGGACAGATATGAAAAACAAAGAGAAAGATCAAGAGATTATAACAGATCAAGTAGAAGAGATAGATCAAGATCTCCAGACCGACAGTATACAAGTTCAAAGAGTACAAAACGCGAGAGAGACGTCAATGAGATCAAAAGAGATGATTCACAAAGCAACAATACCTCAGAAATGGGTCCACAAGTTGAAAATAATACAAAACGTGGTCGAGGAGATATGTCGTCAAAAAAGATAGATGATCATTTCAAACCAAATTATGATCCATCAGTGGATAAACGTATACCTGATATGAATGACATGATGGAAGAATATCGAAATCGGCAGAGAATAAAATCAAGACAATTTTCCAATCAAAATACTGAAATGGAGACAGAAGAAGGTATAGTGCGATGGAATAAAATAGGAGAAGATCGAGAATGGGATAGAGGTAAGATATTATAATGATGAATAATTGACTTGTCCTCTTTTCTTGCTGTATATTAATATCCAACTATTCATAATGATTGTAAATATGCACGTGATGAATGTAATGATTGATGAAACAGAATTGTGCCAAGATCTTTTTTTTCCTATTTTTAACCAAACCATACCCCAGATTTTATAAAAAATCGCACGGAAAAATTCTTCTTCCGAAAATCCGAAAAAAAAAAGAGCTTTGATTGAATCATCTCTAGGAAAATAATAGTTGTAAGAAAGAAAGTCATTTAATCGAACATTCCCTAGTCATATACCGTCACAATGAGTACGTATCTTTGTTTATCAATCTAGTATTATATTATATTATACAAATCAAATACTAATAAAATTATTATTATAGCCAAGGGTACATCAAGTTTCGGAAAGCGTCATAATAAAACACACGTATTGTGTAGGAGATGCGGTACGTCTATCTTTCTCTCTCTCTTTATCATCTATCATTCATCTCACCAACCATTCCTGAGAAAGAAGTATTTGATCAGTATATCATTATCTGATCAGAAAGAGATGAAAAAGAATAATAATATCCAAATAAAAATAATAAAAAACTAATTATATATATTATTATTAGGAAGTCGATCTCTTCACGTACAAAAACACACATGTTCAAATTGCGCATATCCAAGTAAATCAATTCGAAAATGTATGTCTAACTATTCATCTTCCAATAATCAAACAAAAAATATATAATATAATAAAATACTAATATAAAAAAAAAAAGATAACTGGTCTGAAAAAGCAAAACGTAGAAAAACAACTGGAACAGGTCGTATGAGAACATTAAAATTAGTTGCACGTAAATTCAGTAATGGTTTCAGAGTTGGTACACCAAAAGGAGCAAGAGGACCTACAAAACATACTTCACATGATATCAAGGTATAATAAAAAAAATAAGAATATTATATATGATGAAAGATCTTTTTTTATAAAAGTCATGAAGAAGGGGGAGAGGAGATGAATTATAAATAAAAAAAACATGAATTGATAAAACTTCATATCATTGATGAATTCTTTTAAAAAAGAAACATAAGAAGGATGATATAGAATATATATATATACATATATCGATGTTTTCTTTTGATCAATTTATTAATACTCGTTTGTGGTCATTTGTGATTGTTGATATATAAAATTATAAAACATTTTATTTTCTAACTCATTATAAAAATAAAACAAACCTCATCATCGCTATGAAAATATATAAACTTATATAAATAGAAAATTAACCAAAAAAAATAAAAATACTTACAACAATAATTAATAAATATAAATAATAAATAAATAATAAAATGTATGAAAAAAATAAAAATTGATAAAAAAATTTACCTCCTCATACCTGTTCTTAAATTATTTTTTATATTAGTATTAATTAAAAGTCCAGAAGGTCTTGTAGAACCAAATTTTGGCATATGAGGTGAAGAATTTCTAACAACATTTGTCCTTCTTGTAGATATAGGTAACATATCAAGACCAGCATCATGTTTTGAAGGATCATCGGGTAAATAATCAGAACCCATAAATTCATCATCGTCAACACCTTTTGGTAATAAATGATTAGAATCTAATAAATGTTCAGCAGGTATAGAAGAAACATCTGATCTTTCTTCATTTGGTACTGCAGTTTCATAAGCTTCTTCTGCAGTACCAGCATTTGATAAGAAATCAATTGTTACACCAGAACCATCATCAGAACCTTTTTTAGTAATACCTTCAACAGTATTAAATCCTAATTCTGCTGTACCTGTAGGTGAAGGTATTTTTGGTTTCTTTTTATCATTTTTATTACCCTTTTTATTACCCTTTTTATCATTATCACTTTTTTTATTACCCTTTTTATTACTAAAATCATCACCTCTATAATAACTTGCAGCTTCACCAACTTTTGATTGATCTTTTGGTGTTTGCATTTGTAATGGTGTACTACTATTATCACCATCATCTTTAATTGCAGTTTTGATAGTAGTTATAGGTTCAGATAAACCAAAATCAAATTCTGCAATCATATGATCTTTTAATGATAATAATTCTTTTAAACCTTTTATACAATGATCATCTTTACCGAATAATTCCATTGTCAAAGTATCTCCATTTTTAAATCCATTAGCAAAATTTAAAGCACAATCGAGACATTTTAATCCAATACTAATATTAAATAATGGACCAAGTCCTTTAAAAGGAACAATATAAGTCTTTTCACCAGATTCGTCAGTTTTTACAGTACCACCAATTAAACTTACTTCTCTTTCTTTTGCTGATATTGCTTGACTTACTGCGGTTAATTTTTCTATTGGTGATTCCTCATTATCATGTTGTTCTTGTTCTGTTTGATCACCATCAGTAGTTTTGGCAGATTTATCAACATCATCACCTTCTGCAACAGATGCGGTTAATTGATCAGTAGCAGCTGTATTTGGAGCTTCTTCTTCTTCTTCTTGTTCATTTTCTGTTTTCTCACCTTCTGTTATATTATCTTCATCACTACCTTCTTTTGGTTTTCCTTCTTCTCCTTCTCCTTCTTCTTTATCAGTTACTTCACCTTTTTCACCTTCAGTTTCTTCACCCTTTTCACCTTCAGTTTCTTCACCTTTTTCACCTTCAGTTTCTTCACCTTTTTCACCTTCAGTTTCTTCACCTCCTTCTTTTTCACCTTCAGTTTCTTCACCTCCTTCTTTTTCAGTTTCTTCACCTCCTACACCATCTCCGTCTACTTGTTCACTTTCAGTTTGTTCACCTGCTGTAGCAGTACCTTGTTCCTCATCCTGGGGGCTTTCTTCTCTTTCTTCTTCTTCTCCTCCTCCTCCATCTCCATCACCATCTCCATCACCTACTCCTGCTTCTTCACCATCGGTTTGTCCATCTAGTTGTTCGTTTTCATCTTGAGGATCAGGATCAGGATCTCCATCCCCAATACCATCTTGCATATCATCTTGTTGTTCTTCATCATCTCCCATACCATCTTGATTCATACCATCTTGTACATCATCATCCCCCATACCATCTCGATTCATGTCATCTTGTACATCATCATCATCATCATCTCGTCGATCATCCCCCATACCATCCTGACCACCCATATCACCTAAATCGTCGTCTGTATCTCTTCCTCCATCCATATTTGGTACACCATTATCTCCATCTCTCATATCCAATTGATCTTGATCATCACCATCCCTACCCATACCCATCATATCTCGATCGACATCATTGCCGTTCATACCCATTAGATCTTCATCATTCCCATTCATACCCATTAGATCTTCATCATTCCCATTCATACCCATGATATCTTCATCATTCCCATTCATACCCATTAGATCTTCATCATTCCCATTCATACCCATTTGCCGACGCCTATAATCATCATCATCATCATCATCAACATCAAGACCACCACCACGACCACCAAGGCCGATATTATCATCATCACCACGATATCCATCTCGCTCTCGTTGTAGTTGTTCTTCTTGTTGTCGTAGATAATCTTCATCATCATCATCTTCATCAATATCTCTCTCTCTACCTCTACCATCATCACGACTAGGATATCCTCCTTGTTGTCGTTGTAGTTGTTGTTCTTGTAGTTGCCGCTCCCAATCTTCTTCTTCATCTTCATCTTCATCAGCCCAACCACCACCACCACCACCACCATGATGTCCTTCTCGTTGTAAATGTTCCCTTTGTGAAGTCGCATAATCCGGCGGTGATCCTTCTTCATCAAGAGTACTATAATTTGAGTCAGAACTTCGACGATGACCCCCATGTGGTTTTTCATGATTTCCTTGTGTTTCTCCTTCATCAGAATTAGAGCTTCGTCGACTTCCAACTTCAACCCCGTCAGGACTTTCCGAATTGTTAGGAGAATGAGGATTTTTACTATCGTTATCATGTCGATTATGTCCATCATTCAAATCAGTAGGTGAGTCCTCCCAAGGATTACCTTTTCTTTCATAAGGTTCAACAAGATATTGATGACTATAATAAAAAAAATAAAAAAAAATTAGAATTGATCAAAATCATATAATTTTGTGTTGGAGGAGGAGGATGATAAAAACTTACACTTCTTGAGATCCACCATATACACCACCATTCGGAAGAGGTACACCAGCATTATTATTTTGAGAATCTACTGTATCAGGTTTAATTTCAAAAGAAATATTTATCAAAGGTATAGTTGTCATCCAAAGTTGAAATTCCTCACTTCCCAAAACTTCTTCCATTAATTCAGCAAAACCAGGTTCTTTTTCCAAATCACCCAATTGTTTTCTTAATTTATTAAATTGTTTATCAGATATTGTATCTGTTGGACTTGTACTTGATCCATCATGATGTGCACGTATACTACCACAACGTGATCCTCTCAAGTTACGCCATAATTCTCCTATTCCATGTAAATGTCTAACCCATATTCTAATTGATAAACATATATCAACAATTATAATACATCCAACTATTGCCCATTGTAAATTGGCTCCCCATTGTAAATTAACTTTGCCATAGTTTTTTGCATCATAAAAATAGGCTAAAGAATAACATGCAATAGCACCACCTGATATTATTAAAATTATAAAGTGACCCATGAATCTTAATAAAAATGATTTCATTAAAAAATTTCCAATAAATTCAACAATGAACAAGATTGATATTATCCAAGCTCCTAAAAAAGCAATTGCTAGAATATGTAGAGTTGTTTGTGTCGATGTAACTTTTAACCCACTCGTCGCGTTCGTAATGAGAAGAGGATCGATCGGATGACATGAACCTGTGTGAATAGTGGTAACATTACCTTCTATAAAGAATAACAGATCACAATAAGTAAGTCCAGAATAAATCTTACCATCCACCACAGCAATAGCCATTGTAGTAGAAGGGATAACAAATCCGCTCGAGACTGATAAACCTAATGCTAATATTATTGCGACAAATACTAAACCTCGAAGAATCCATTTTCCTACATGAGCTCCAAACTTCTTTGTCAAACCCCATTTTTGTGAAAAGGAAAAGTTTGACCATGGTTGTTTTGTTACCATCTTCTATTATGTTTATTATTTTATTTTATTATTATTATTGTTTTATATCGTCCAACATTTAATCCTATTATAATCCTTCTCTTGATTATCTTTGATAGATGTTGATGGTAATAATAATCCTTTATTGATTGAAATAGAATATAATGCCGATATCATATACATGATGAATAACTATCTTGCATGTTATTATTATATAAAGAAGAATCCTTTTGAATATTTAAAAAAAATGAAGAATAATAAGGAAGGAAGGAAAGGAAGGAAGTAAAAGGAAAAGAGAAGAAAAGGAGTAGGGCTATCCGGAAAGGACCAAAAAAGTCTTTTGAAAAAGGACTCGACAGGGGAGGGGAGAAATCATTCGTTTGAAGGATTTCAACCCACATTCGCGGGCCGTCGTCTTGGTTTCTTTGAAGGTATGGAGTTTCTATCAATGTTTTGGTGGAAGAAAATGAAAATGATGACATCAGACCCTTGACAAAGTTGACAAGGCTGACGGGAGTATCCGAAAGTTTAAGTTTGTTCCAAAAGAAAAAAAGAAAAAAAAAAAAAAAGAATTAAATATATAATTAATTTAAAAATGTATAGAATTACATCTATGATGGAAGTAATTATGATTTTTAATTATCAATAAGAGATGTATTAGTGATGATTATAATAATGATGATACACCGTAGTGTTCAATGTTGAAGATTTTGACGTAATTTTGAAGCTTGTTTTTCATTGTTTTTTAAATAATTTATATTTAAATATGTTGACCCCACTTTCTTATCACACCTCATTCATAATCATATCTTTTGATAATAATTAATAAAAATGCAACCAGTTATATAATTTAGTGGTAAACAAATGTCAGACGGAAAATATTATGATATAACAAGACCATCTGGTCTATCAAGAGCAATATCATATTCTAAAAATGATAATAGTAATAATAATAAATTAATTGATAATTTAATTATTGGATCACCATCAAAACAACAATCATCATTAAATATTAATAATAATATTAATAATAATAATAATAATAATAATAATAATAACAACAACAGATCAAGATCACAATCTATACCTTATCCAACATCAAATTTATTTCCTGATCCAAGTCAATATGATTTTTCTGGTATAGCAAGATATTCTGATTCTTTTGCATTTGATTCACCTGGAGATAATCGTGGTAATATCAATAATAATTATATTAATGATTATGATTATGATGATATTAATAATAATAATGATAAAAGAAGAAATTATTCTTTACGTAATGAAATTAATAATATAAATAAAACAAGAAATATACCTATAATAAGATCAAAAACACAATCAGATATATATAATTTACCAACAATAAAATCATCATTACCAAAATTTACACCAGAAGATGATTTTAATACAAATTATAGAAAAAGATCATCAACATTATCAAAATTTATATCAGAAGATGATATAATCAATAATGACAATAATAATAATAATAATAATATTATATATAGAAAAAGATCAATAAAATTTGACAAAACAACATTAGGATCATCATTTTCAGAATCATATTCAAAAGAACAATCAATAACAACAAATAATTATAATAATAATAATAATAATAATAATAATAGTGAAAGAATATTATCATCAAGTTATGAAAAATCAATAACAGATCGAATAGATAGAAGAGCAATATTATATAATGTATCAAAAGATGCACAAGCATTATACAAAGCATTTGAAAATGATATCAATAATGAAAATAATAATAATAATAATAAAATAATTATAAATATTTTACCAAAATTAAATCATGATCAAATATTAGAATTACAAGAAGAATATAAAATTATATCAAGATCAAAAGGAGGAAAAAGAATAAGTTTAGATGAACATGTATCATTAAAATTATCAGGTAAATATGCAAAAATAACATTAACTACATGTTTAGGAAAATATTCAAGTGAAGCATTTTGGTTAAAATATTTTTATAATAGTTCTGGACAAGAATGTGATGATTTAATCATTGAAATGTTAATAGGAAGATCTAATATTGATTTGGGATATATAAAAAAAGAATTTGAAGAAACTTTTGATATTAATTTAATAAATTTTATTGATAGAAATGGAAAAGATGGAAGATTAAATGGGATTTTAATAACATTATTAGATAAAGATGTACAAGAACAAACAAGTTTATCAAAATCTTTAGATGTTGATAAAGATGTTTCAATACTTAAAAGATGGATCGATTTTGATGACCAAAATCAATCCGAAAAGATTATATTGGATATAATAATTAAAAAAGGTGATTTACATTTAAAAAGAGTTATTGAAAGATATAGAGATAGAAGATATGGTAATAATTTGGCAGAAGATATCATTTCAAATTGTAGTATCTTTACGGTAAGTTATTAAAATCATCTTTTTTTATTCTCTATATTAAATTTTTCTAATATATATTATTTAAATTATAGGGTAGAATTGTAGGACATATATTTAATGGTGTAATAAATCGTCCAGCAAGAGATGCATATTATATTAAATCATCTATAGAAGATTTACAAAATGATTCATTACCACCAGAAAGAATAAAACATGAATTATTTATAACAAGATTAATAAGATGTCATTGGGATAAATCACATTTTCAAAAAGTAAAAGTAGAATATGATAAAATATCGAGAAGATCTTTGGAAAGGGATATATTACAAACTAATATGACTGATGGGAATTATAAAGAATTTTGTTTAGCTTTGTGTGATTAATTTAATTTATTTTTTTAGGATGTATGTTTTTTATGTAATGATATTATATAATTTATAATTAATTCTTCAATTTCTATACCATCTTTTTTATTTATTTCTTCACCACCATTTTTAGTAATTATTATGACATTTGTTTTTCTAGTAGATAATAAATTACCTATAACAACATTATGATTATATTTTGATAAAGATTGTTTACATTTTGATAATAATAAATCTTGATCAGTTTCTAATTTAAAACTAATGACAAACAATTCATTATTAGTCCATTTATCAACAAGTAATTTTAACATTTTCGGTACAGGTTCTAGATTTATTATTAATTTATTATCATCTTGTATATTAACCGCCGATTCATCATTATTGTTATTATTATAATAATCTTTATTACTTTGTATTTTATGTTTTACCATTTTGTTCTTTGGTATATAAAAATCACTAACCGCCGCAGCGAGATATATTACTCCACTCTTCCCGATAGGTTTCATAATTGTAGATAACTCTTTTAAACACCATAAATAATCATCAACAGTCGTAAAAGATAATGTCAATAAAAGGTTTTTTTCTTTATAATATTTATACCCCGACAAACAACTTTTGATATCATTTATGTATTCGTTTGAGACTTTAATATTCCCATCATCATCGTCTTGTAAAAGATCAAGTATGTTTGAATTTGTAGAGGTGGATAATTTTCTAGAAAATGGTAATAAAGAATGTTGTCGATGTAAGAATATAACCGCATATCCGTTTGATAGGAAATATTCTGCTGATGCTGATCCTCTTGTTCCAGCAGAGAAATTGTCTATGAATCTTACAGTATTGATTTCTAATGGGACTGTTGTACCTCCAGATGTTATCAAAACTATTGGAATGTTTTTATTGTGATGAAGATTGATAAATGATGATGCTTGTAATATATAAGATGATAGAAAAAATGGTTGTGGATTATCATTGAAATAATCATCCTCTATACTTGTCATTATTGAAATGATAACTGCATATGATGAATGATTATAATTAAATATTTCTTGAAGAGATGGAAGTTGAAATAAAAGAATTTCATTGTTTATATTCATGACGTCATATAATCAACATTATCAATATCATCATCATCATCATTTATTGAAACAGGCATATCAAACATCATGAATTGTTACATCAAAATTGACAGGATGAGAAAGGATATATTTAATTAATCGGATAATAATAACAATAATTATAAGAGAGGTATCAATAAAATTAAGAGACAAGGAAAAGTACTAAATACAAAAAACATCTGGTATATAAATATGTTTTCTTCTTTATGCTTAAACACAACCAATGACTATAATCTTGGTCAATCTTTTTATTATTATTATATCAAATATATGGATAAACTTTGCATCAAGCAAGTATCAAATATTATTCTTATTTTTTTAAAAAAAATGATTATGATAAAATAATAATTTGACCATAATCAAAGGATTAATTACTATTATAATAATATAAATTAGATTGTTGTAGTTGCTGGAACAGGAGCAGGCATAGAAGAAACAGGACCATCATGATGTCCATGGTGATGATGTTCTGATCCAGGTAAACCATGATGATGATGTTCAGGTCCACCTAATCCATGATGATGGATATGTTTATTATGTTGATCAAGGGCGACAGCACCCACAGCTACACTAGGAAGTACACTTGTAGGAAGTGTATTGTTAGTATTTAAACCAGTATGTTGTGTATTAGTATTTAAACCAGTATGTAAGCCAGTAGAAGTAGTAGTGGTAGTATTAGTAGTAGGATGAATAGCACTAGTCATATTATTATTTAATGTTGTTGTTGTTGTTGTAGGTCCAACAGTAGATGAATTTAAAGGAGTATTTGGTGATAACAAAGTTTGTTTTTCAGCAAATCCAGCATGATCATTCTCATCATAAGTTCTAATACGTAATCCAAGATAAGTTGGATCAATATTTTTGTGAGAAAGTATTAATAAAATACCAAAACCAACTTTTGCAAGTACATCAAGTATACCATAGAAAACAGCTTCAGAATCAGGTGCAATAACATTACCACCTTCAGATAAACCCCATGCAATAGGATATAATAACCATAAGAAAGCAGTCAAAACACCACATCTAACGTATGCTTTACTGACAAGTTTTCCTGCACCAGGTTGAAATCTATCCATTCTTAAAGAATGTTTACGTGCTTCAAATAATAATACCCAAAGGATATAAAATAAAGCAACCATTCCAAAAGTAAAATATGCCCATTTATATGATGAAGCAGTCAAAGCACCAACAAGACCACAAACAATCATAACTTCATCGACCAATAAAACAAATAAAATTGTTGGCCATGGTAAAGCGGCAGTTAATAATAAATCCAATAATAATAAAGGTGTTGTAATAACCCAATCGATATAACGAACGTAGAATATTTCTCTTGCATATCCATTCACTTTTGGATTACTACGATAAAATTCAACGTAAATAGGAGTACGACCAAGATCAGATGCCATTGTAAAATAAGCAATGGCAGCTACCATTGTAATTGCTGCAGTAATATAGTGAAAGATTCGATGACGAGGATCTTTTCTAGTCGATAATCCAATAAAGGCGATTGTTGCGACAGTCATGACAGCACATACTGCCCAATATACATCAGATCCATGAGTTGTTATTTTAGGTTGAGCGTCTCCACCATTGATACCATAATCTATTTTATTCATGTTAATTAATTAATTATGAATAAGATGATGATATACCTACTAGTATCAAGCGCATCATTACCACGTTTAATTAATGAAGCCATCTTGATCAAAAGATGGGATATATTTTAAAAGTGAAGATAAAATGTGATAAGATCGAGTGAAGTAGAGAGAGAGAGAAAAAAAAACAAAAGAAGAAATCCGGGTTGGGGGGAATCGGGGCTTATTTTTGTAATCAAGGAAAAGACAGGGTAGAACAAAAAAAAAAAAAAAAAAAAAGCTCCATCTCCAATGCTGGGTTAGTATTTGTGGAGTTAAAAGTTTAAATCAGCACATCCCATGAAATTTGATATTTGAATTTTTACATTGGTAAAAGAAGTGAGTCATAAAGGTGAAT
>Ga0160428_1002207_pt1 | contig 12365 bp, 17 predicted proteins | sample SolpanmetagenomM_FD_108198 | JGI IMG/M metagenome (GOLD analysis project Ga0160428, IMG submission 108198) | Solar panel surface microbial communities from Lawrence Berkeley National Laboratory, California, USA - M | ecosystem: Engineered > Built environment > Solar panel > Unclassified ... | reverse complement strand
TTGTCCTACGGTACGAATATGGGCGATGTCCCGTCTTTGTGCATCCCGAGCTTCGCCATACCACCTTTGATCACATCGAACTTTATTGTGATTACTCCAGCCATTTCGATGGCTCCGCAGAAAGAGATCTCGCCGTCGCCCTCTGATTGATCTGTTAGTAGATAATCAATATGCCGATATGTGGAAAGACTTACGAGAAAAGTGCAAATCGCCTACACTGAACTTTGCACCCTTGACGTGAACAGGCAGGTACACCTTACTACCTCTTGACAAGTTCTTGATATCACAGTTTCCGCCGTGCTCGGGCCTTCCAGGTACCGTGCGAGCTCCCTCTTTACCGACCTTCTCCTTGATCTCATCCGAAGCACTACCAGCATGCACATTCTTTGGCTGAGGAGGTAGCGCAATGTCTCGGTTCATGTGGGCCAAAGATGACGCAAGTTCACCCTCTCTCTTATTCCAAGTCTCAAGGATTTCTTGACTGGGAGCACAACCAAGAATACCAGGATGGATGAGACCAGCAAATCGCACACCCGGGATATGTCTGGATGAGCAGAAGATACCTTCAAAGTCCCAGATCGCCTTGGCTGCTTCTGGGTATATCTCGTCTAGAAATCCACCGCCATTCTCCTTGGGGAATACGCCGGTAAAGCCCCAGGGCTGGTCTTCAAAGGGTTGTACATCTTGAATCTCGAGGGCGAGGACGTCTCCTGGCTCGGCAGTCTCTATGTTGAATGGTCCAGTCAGGTAGTGGATCTAGACACTGTCAGACCTGCTGCTGAATTGACCCAAGAGCAGAGTGGGGTCTGGTTACCTTAGTGAGGTCGACGTTCTATTTTGATATTAGTGGACGTGCTAATTGCTTTGTGCATGGCAGATAACTCACCCTGATATCATCAGCATCATCTGTGTTCTTGATCTGTCCACCAGTCCAGTCCACACATTCGATCTTGACAACTTCTCCATTCTTGATCGTGCCCGCGAAGGGGACGTCCGGGTGCCATCTGTTCTGCCAGAGGTTAGTATACTCTTCTTTGACATCGTTCTTAGCGGAGGTGTCTTACATGAAGGCAATCTTGCTCGGCAGCAGGCTTCTCGAGGTCGACCTTGGCCACGGTACGAATAGCAGTCTTTCCCATAGTGAATGATTAAGTGGAGCTGGTTTGAAAAAGGTTCGGGTTTGAGGGTAGAGGATGAAGGATGACCTGCTCTATTTGTATATCAACAAGGGACGACCATGGAGGGGTCGTGGGGTAAGCTCCATAGCAATCATAGTTTGTTGTACCTAATGTAGACTGATAGGAGGAAACTCGGAGGACGAAGAGTATCGGGTAGCTATCTTAGGGCTGAATGATTGCAGGAACGTGCATGAGAGCTTCTGAAACGAGGCCATTGGAAGTGGGGCATGATGCGGGGTAAGTCCACCTGATAGGAGCAGTTAGATAATATTTAGTAGTACCAGGTATGTAGCAGAACCTGGATCCATTATTAGATACTAGGATTATCCGTGATAGGATAGACTCGAAGAAACTCCAAGTCATCAAGTAAACTTCTTGCCAGGAAGCTCTGTAGTCAAAGGCTTTTCTCCCTCCCGAGATGTCCTCACATTCACCCTATCCAGATGAGACAATGCCAAACCCAAGACATTCTTCTTTTGATGCCACGTCGTCTGATCTTCAACGAAGCCTGGGTTTGTGCCTGACTCCCCAATTGGTAGCGGAGGTGGGTCAGTAATCTTAGTGATGAGATAGGCAGTTGATGCTTCTGCTATTCCATAGGCAAGGACCCCAACAACAGGAATCTAGAGTGTGTCAGCATACCCAGGTAAAGCTTCTCTAGAACTTACTTTGATCAATAGGAAGAAGCCTAATCCAAATCCAAATAGCACACCTTCTCTTTCGAAGAACCACTTCTTCTTCTGCTTTGGACTGAAGTGCAGTCTACTGAAGTACGGTTCAAGCTGGACATGGTTAGCGAATATACTGACAGCTATGTATGTTATCTGTAGACTTACAAGCTCTCTCGTCATGCTGCGTGACCCAAAGTACGTTTGCAAAAAGCGAATCAAGTACTTCTTCGGCAATACCAGACCAGCTGCGAAAACAAGTACAGCAGGTTTATTACCCACCGCCTTGTCGAACGTATAGAAACTAACCAGAGGGAGGACAAATTTTCCTATGTAAGGTGTGTGAGAAATCATGTAAATGGAGACCGAGAGCACCGCCTTCTTCCCATAACGCGATAGAAATACGTCAACGCCTTCCCATGGTGACTTCTTTCGTGACTTTGACACAGGTTGTTGGTCTGAGTAGTATTTGCTCAGGTTTTCGTGGTAGCTTGCTCTCAGCGTCTTTGGATCGTCTGATTTGTGTTTGGCAGCGTATGTCTCATCTACCCATTGTAGTGATTCCATGAACCTATGGAGGTTTGAGTACAAATTTACCATCTCGTTAACTTGAAAAGCTCACATATTGTCCAATGCTGGTGACAAAAATTTGATAAAATTCATCAGGAAGAATGGCACCTGAAGCACAGAGTGTTGCAGGAAGTCGACCGTATCAATAATGTGGTATGCCCATTGAGCATTGTCTCCTTGAAGAGTGGTGAACTGGCTGGTTGTCCAAATAGATGCTCGGGCTAGGAGAATCTGGGACGTTTGTCAGAGCTTATCTTCTGACTCCAACCCAATACGTACAGGAATCATCAAGAGGAGGTGAATTGTTAGACCTGCTAATACTGCGAGCAGGGCCTGCCGAAAGTGGACATGGCGAAACAGCTTAGGATTTAATATTGCACGATTGGCTGTGTAAAAGTTCAGTATTGGCCTTGGACCAGCTCGTTTATAATGACTGACCGCCTACAGCAGTGAGCTGAATACCACGAAGGATGGCGTTTGGGTCGAAATTAGACATTATTGAGAGGACAAATGCGATATCATAGAAAATCCAAGTCACAAGAACATTCAGGATCAAACTTCAGCAGTTATACAAGTCCATGAAGACTAGCCGAGCACTCATAAGACCATTATCGAACCCAAAAACTGCCTGCAGATTTGTGGGAGAGTTTGATGTCGTCAGAAAGGTTCACGGCTTCACGGCTTCACGGGCCGGCCCAACTCCGCTGTCAATGCAGCTGTTTCATCTTTTGTTGATCACCTCTAATTGACCTCGTCCAAGCTTTCAAAACACCCGTACTGCAATGCGACAGCAGACTAAACAGCTAGCTACAAGCTTGCGATCATGTCGAACAGTCCCTTTCACATATAGCGCGCCAGGTCGACGAGCACTACAGGTACAAGCTGCGCCCTCGTCGAGCAATCCTTCCTCATTCGAAACTGAATCTATATCCGCCTCTCCCATCTCGAATACCTCGTCTCTTTCTACTTTGACCCCCACTGGTAACACCGCCGATGCTCGATTCGAAGTACTAGGCAGCACTTCTTCGCTACTCTCTATATCTCTTTCTGCTTCACAAAATCTCTACACTCGCCGTGGTACTCTGGTATCTGTAAGCGGTAACCCAGAAAATGCCATCTCATCACTATCACCACTATCGCCTCTGCAAAGACTGCCCTTAGGCATACCATTCCTGTATCAAAAGATATCAAGCACAACACCAGTGGATTTACTAGTTGCGACCAAAGGACCACATACAAGCTTTGCAGTAGTGCATCTGGACGGACGAGTTGACTGGCAGGTAGCACAAAGAAATGGCGTGGTTGCGTGGACAGGGCATACATTGGGAGTTACAGCGAGTCTCAATGCTAGGATGGTTCGTCAAAGAACTGTACAAACAGCGTATATGTGCTGACATTTGGGCAGAGCTTAGCGCATTGGGGCAATTCCAGAGTAACAGGAAGAGGACTCCTAGCTCTCGCGGGTGCCGGACAGATATATCAAGTATCTCTGAAGGCAGGAGAGCAATATGTTGCACATCCCAGGTGAGCAAGACTATCAAAATCAGCTCCGCATGATCTTTGTTGACCAATGGTTATAGCAATGTCCTCGCATACACAATCACATCACAACCGCCACAACCATTTCGCTTCCGCTCGACCACGCTACGCCTACAGCTACCTAATATGACATACCTCTCTTCGATCAAGTTCTTCCGCGAGATGCGAAAGACAGCAACATTCAGAACTATTGCAAACGTTCTCTTCACACTACGGACATGGACAAGGCGAACGATATGGGGCGATCGTGTTAGTATATTATGATATATGGCTGCCATCAATCTAAACTGACTTTTTCTCGAAGCTCTTCCTAAATTTCCAAGGACCAGGTACCATCCTGCTACAATCGCGCGGCTCACGCATTCGAGATGTCCTCAGTAATCGCGACGTAGCCGAGATTGCAGAAGCGCCTGCGGGAGTTTTATTGAACCCGGGGCCACAAGGGAAGTCCTTGACGAGCTCCGCAAGTCCACCAGCAGGTAGTGATGCTGCGAGACAAGACATTGCCATCAAGACGGGCGACGCCATACAAGAAGGTGCTATCGAGGGTGAGACGAGAAGGGATGCTGACACGAGACCATTGCTGAAGAAGCTGGGCATGCGATTCGCTACTGTGAAGTCCGGCAAGCTAAATTGGGAAGAGGGCGAAAGACAGAAGAGTAGTCCATGATTGGTCGTCACTCACAAGGATGAAGAGTACCAATCATAGAAGTGATTCCATTGGAACCTAGAAGTCTCGAGATCACTATGAATTATAAAATAAGCCCCTTTTTTGTGCTTAATGTTGGAGTGCTTGAACAACATTCTTGTCCAATGCATCACCGCCCTCCAGACGTGTCGACTTTCCACTTCTGAGCGCAGCGTAGCTCATGCTGCCATAATGTCATTGTCAACATCCCCTAACGTGATTGTGCTGCCTCCTCAGTCCAGCAACCTCATACACCATGACCACAGATCAAGCACAGCAACATGAATCGACAACAACAGCTCCAACTACCCCAGCACGACCTTCTAAGCGCTTAAAGCGAGCACCCAGCGACAGCGAGCTCAATGTAATATATGTGGTTCTCGGTGATCATACTATAACTCCATTGTATCCATCACTGTATCGCGAGGAGATAGTCGGTTCCGAAACAGCGTCAAGTTTATATGTCTGCGAAGGTTGCTTCAAGTACACAAGAAGTGGGGTCGCATACGTAGGACACAGAGTGAGCTGGACAGCCACAGGAGACTATCAATCTGTTCTAACATAGCTCTAGCGTTTCTGCGAGTACCGTAATGAAGCTCCAGGCGAGGTGATATACAAGGACGATGACTACTCCATCCTCGAAGTTGACGGCGACGACCATCATGTAAGCTGGCCCAAAAACGCGTGCCACCATTCTTGCGATACTAGTATTTGGTTATAGCTCTTCACACAAAACCTCTCCCTCTTCGCCAAACTTTTCATCGATACCAAATCCGTCTGCTTTGACGTCTCGGCCTTCCTCTTCTACCTCCTCATATCCCACAAACCATCTACGACTTCCTCGTCCTCGACAAGTTCTCCTGTACCACAGATCATTGGCTTCTTTAGCAAAGAGAAACTAAGCTGGGACAATAATAACCTCGCCTGCATCCTCATCTTTCCGCCTTGGCAGAAGCTAGGTCTTGGTCAGATGCTCATGGCTGCCAGCTATGAGCTCAGCAAGCGTGATGGAAGACTAGGTGGGCCAGAACGGCCGCTCTCTACTGCTGGTGCAGCTAGTTATGCTGTATACTGGGGCAGGGTTGTGGGGAAGATGTTGTTGGAGAGGCCAAACAACAAGGCTGTCGATGTCAAGGAGATTGCGAAAGCGACGTGCATGGTTACAGAAGATGTCATTGGGACCTTGCTGGAGATGGGGCTGGCAGAAGGAGGAAGTGGAAAACGGAAGGATGGTAGTGTTGTGGTTGACAAGGTTGTTATCAGGAAGTGGTTGGAAGGAAGACGGATTGATGTAGCGAAGGATGTGATTGATTCTGATGGGTTTGTCGAATGGAGTGAAGAAGCAGATAGTGATGATGAAGATGAGGAGGACGAGTAGGCAATACAGGCTCTTCGAAGCTTGCGGTCTACAAGACAATGGACCGTCTGTGATTGGCAAACTTCGTACCAAGGCTACCTGTTTGACGCACAGTATCTGGTGAGACATTGATACTCAACGTAGCCCAAAGGAGAGCAGTAAGTAATAGGCATACACCCTGTATGGTCTTAGTCTTGATGAATTGCTGTGAACACCAAGCAAACCGTGCTCGATGCTTCGATTGCTTTGCACAACGCTAAGTGCATTAGGCTTAGCTCAGAAAAGCCTCTGCCGAAAGTGTCCATTGGCTTTCCAGCATACTGCCGTCCCGTCGACATGGTGCTTTCCCCAGCAGGATGAGGGTGTATCTTCAAAGACATCTTAGCAAGAAGGAAGAAGGATGCAGTAATCCATAAGACCGCTTCTCGGTGATCTGCTTCGATCTACATACGCTCGCAGCAGATCGGTTGTTTTACCTTTCCTTCTGCCCAACCGTCGCTCGTATTTCCCAGCTTCTCCACTCTCAGAGAGCACCCCCCAAGACCCCTGCCTGCCTTGCATCTGTACTACACCGCCACATGCATCTCGCCAATAATTCTGTCTCTACTCTTCTCGAACGCTTCTGTGCTCCGCTGGCTGTGACGACATTGGTTGTTTGCGTTCATTTTTCATAAAACATCGTGTTACAATCCCCGACAGCAGTATCATCTGCCACATCTCAACCCGTTGAACCCCAGAATAAGGACACCCACCTTCAACCATTATCGCAATTGGAAAGAATAGCATAAGGGGAAACATTCAAGATTAGCAGCATCTGAAAGATTGAGCGCACATATTGGTCGCCTACGAAGCTGCCCATACGTGCGCAACAAGAGCGCAAAGACCTCGACAGTGCCAGTCGCCATTCACTACAACGTGTGGGATATTACTGGCAGAATAAAAGTTCCAAGACCTCAAGATGGCCGACGCCAGTGGCTCAAACAGCTCCAGCGACTTTGTAAGTTGCCGTCAATGTTAGAGGAACCATTTGCGCGCAGAAACACTAACCCAATGGTGATCCAGGTTCGCAAGCTATACAAGTGAGTCGCCAAGGCTACATATGATAAGAAGGACAAGATTAACACTGTTTAAAGGATGTTGGAGGATCCCTCATACGAATCTGTAGTACGTTGGGGTAATGAGGGTGACAGTTTTGTCGTACTGGAGGTTCGTCCACCCAATACACACACCATCTGGTTCTAGGCAAGATTGGACGGCTGACACGTTACACAGAACGAGAAGTTCACCAAATCTATTCTCCCGAAACACTTCAAGCACAGCAATTTCGCGAGTTTTGTAAGACAGTTGAACAAGTACGACTTCCACAAAGTGCGGCATAATAATGAAGAGGGAGGACAATCGCAATACGGAGCAGGGGTAAGCTATGTTATGCAAGGTGTGGTTGATCCGCCAGAGACTGTATGCTGATATGTTTTCGTTATTGTCAAGGCATGGGAGTTCAAACATCCAGACTTCAAGGCCAATAACAAAGATGCACTGGATAATATCCGCCGAAAAGCGCCAGTACCTCGAAAACCGAATCAAGGATCAGACGAACTAGCGCCAACACCACAGATGGATATGGTCAACGGACAGCTGATAGCGACACAGCAACAATTGGAAGCATTACAACAACGATATAATGAGCTTAGCATGCACCACTCGATGATATTACAGGAATTAATTGGTCTGCAAAAGACTGTGGTAAACCACGACCACGTAATTCAGAACGTAATGAGCTATCTTCACACAATCGACAATCAGAGACGACGGGAAAGCAAGGTCGTGAACCCTTTTGCGCCGCAGCAGCAGCAGGCACAAATAGAGCAAAACAATGCGCAACAACACATGCAACAAGAAGATGAGCCAGCGTCTCCATTAGCGCATGCAGACAAGCTCTTGGGCGAGCTTAATGCCGACGCAATACTGAATGTCAAGAACCTGGAGCAGATGAACGAGGTCGCGCTAAGGATGAATCACACAATAACAACCCCACCACCAAACAGTCTTCGACCGGGAAGCAGAGGGCCTCACTCGGCGACACCTTCGTCAGCGACAATGAGGTATAACGACCTGGAGAACGTGGTGTATCCTGTAGGCCAGAACAATGGCATCGACCCCATGTACAGCGAGCACGTTCATAACATCCCGTACCCACTGCCAACGAAGCAGGAGGCAGCACCGGAGCCTATCATGGCACCAGGTCTGCAACCGCGGAAGAAGAATAATCTGGATCCTGGTTGGTTGAAGCAACCACATATTTTGCTAGTAGAAGACGACCCGACGTGCAGAAGGATAGGTGGGAAGTTTTTGTATGCTTTTAGCTGTACAGTCGATTACGCGGTAAGTGTGCTTGGAGCGAGGCTGTTATCATTCCAATGTCTGACAACAACTATCAGATGGACGGTCTGGAAGCAGTAAATAAAATGAATACTGGCTCGAAGTACGACCTCGTGCTGATGGATATTATCATGCCAAATCTTGATGGAGTCTCTGCAACACATCTCATCCGACAATTCGACTCGACGCCGATAATCGCAATGACCTCCAATATCCGAAGTGACGACATTTCAATGTACTTCCAGCATGGTAAGTGAATCCTCTCATGCTAATCCCGTGCTCCGATTTCTAACGTAAATTCAGGCATGAACGACGTTCTTCCCAAACCATTCACGAAAGAAGGTCTCCTCTCCATGCTCGAAAAGCATCTGTCTCATCTGAAGAAGTCCGGTCATCCCGGCTCTGGCCTCGAGCCGCCACCTCAGGTACCCACTGCATCTTCGATGGGCGGCGGTGCACCTCTCAATCATCAAACAACCCAAGGTTCATCACATCGCCCGTCACTCAAGGACGAGGCATCACCAGGCGCATCTCCAGCAACAGTCAGCACAACCTGGAACTCGCCCATGCAGCCTCAAGGCATGTCACCTCCGACGTCCAACACGATGCCATCAGACAGCTATGCGAACAACGTCCAGCAATATCCATATGCTGGAATGGATGGAGGTATGCCTGTGCATGGTCAGGGCGGCCAACAATTTGTGTCGCCTATGAATCCCATGAATGCAGCGCCGAGGGGTGTGCAGCAGCAGCAACAGCAACAGGGCCTACCGCAAAGGAGAGGAATTGATCAGATTAGCGGCGGATCGATGATGAATGGGGACGTGAAAAGGCAGCAGATGTATGCGCCAGTTCCGACAATGGGACAACAGCAGCAGCAGCAACAGAGGCAATAATGATATAGTGGGTATTTGGGTAGCAGATAGATCGTTCACGGCTTTCATGACTGACTACGAGTAATGAGCGCACCTATCTATTTCACTCTGGGTTTTCCATTTTTCTAGCAGATTATTGTATTTCTTTTCACTTCTAATGTCACTTCGACACATATCAATACCTTTATGCAAGACACTAAATAAGGCTCACATCGAGACCAGTCTGCTTGACATCCAAGCTTAAGCTTAAATAGCACTAGCCACAGCTTGTTCTCTTTGCCGTCTAGACCTTCGCTACGTATCATCCATCTTGCACTCTAGAATCTGAAGACGCCTCGTGAGGCTGACAGTGAAACATGCAAAGTAAAACGGGTATCACCAGATTTTGTGAGTTAACTCAGACTGGCTCTGCTTTCAGTTCTCATTCCCCGAAGCTTCGTCTGGTCCGAATTCCTAGCTATTGCGAAGTCACGCTTTCGCTAGCGAGCAAGATATAGTAAGAGCACGGAATCAGCGGGACATACCGAAAATGCCACCTAAATCCAAGAAGAGCGGAGGAGGTCGAGACATGAAAGATGTGAACGAGACAGAGGAGGCATTACAAGCAGTCGTACGTAAGACGAGCTGCGGCAGGGCCTGGAGAAGAAGTAGCAACTATGTTAACATGTACAGGTTCTGGCAGATTCATTTGAAACAAGATTCAGTCCATTCACATTAGAAAAACCAAGAGTAGGTCAATATAGAGTTCAGTGAAGAAGTCCTGTGCTGAATATAGCTAGTGCCTGTTACCACTAGCAAATGTACCACTCATCGAGTACACATTTGAGTTTCTGGCAATGTCCGGAGTGGAAGAAGTCTTCGTCTGCTGCGGCGCGCATACAGATCAGGTCGAGGAATATATCGAGTAAGACAACTAGGATACCTCCTGGCATAAGCTATCTTCCATATCTGACATGTCATCCTATCCGCCAGCAAATCGAAATGGACATCACAATCCTCACTCTTCACCGTCACACTTATTCGCAATACCTCCAAATCCATTGGCGACGCCATGCGCGACCTCGACAAACGCCAGATTCTGACAGGCGACTTCATCGTCGTGTATGGTGACATCGTCTCAAACTTCCCGATGGACGCTGCACTTGCTGCTCACCGCGCTCGCCGCGCAAAAGACAAGAACGCTATAATGACCATGGTCCTGCGCGCTGCTGGAACTTCCCACCGCACAAAAGCACAAGGGAACTCGCCTGTATTTGTGGTAGATCCAACGAAAGAGAGATGCATACATTACGAACAGATGAACCCGCTGCAAGCACATCACCACATCGAAATCGACCCTGAACTCCTTGTCGCGCACCAAGAGATAGACATACGGCACGACCTGATCGACTGCGGTATTGATATATGCACGCCGGATGTGCTGGCATTATGGAGCGATAACTTTGACTATGAAGTACCGCGGCGCGGCTTCTTGCACTCGGTGCTGAAGGATTACGAACTTAATGGCAAGACGATACATACGCATATACTGGAAGAAGCACATTATGCAGCAAGAGTACGAAATTTACATGCGTATGATTCGGTTTCCAAAGACATGCTCGCACGATGGACGTATCCGATAGTGCCGGATAGCAACATCGCGGGTGACAGCAGATATTCATTTGAAAAAGGCAATGTGTATCTCGAGGATGGAGTGGATTTAGCTCGTTCGTGTCGTCTAGGCAGAGGAACACAGGTCGGGAGTGGAACAAAGATTGGAGAGAAGAGCGAGATAAGAGCAAGTATTATTGGGAGGGATTGTAGGATAGGAAGAGACTGTGTGATTGAGGATTCGTACATATGGCATGGTGCTAGTATTGGCAATGGATGTGTCATAAAGAAGGCTATTGTGGCGAACGAAGCTGTTGTTGGAAGCAAATGCACGATAGAGGAGGGTGCACTCCTGTCGTATGGTGTCAAGGTTGCCGATGGTAAGACCATTTCGCAACGGCAGCGGCTCATGCGTAGCGGTAATGGAGATCAACCGAAGGAGTATAAGCCGGAAGACGAAGAAGATTCAGACACTGTTGCTGGACTTAGTGGGCCTCGTAAGTTGATTTTGACTTCTCTAGTCCCATGCCTACTAACACTAATATCCACAGTCTACAACCTCCCCAACCTCTCGGATAACTCAATATCTACCATACACTCAGATCTGGAAGACGACGAACTCTCTGACGCCGAACTTCCCGCCAAACACATTGGCACAAGGTCCGACCGTGCCAGCAGCTTCATTTCCATCGGCTCGGTCGATTCAGACTCCACCTCAAAACCAACAGCATCCGAATCAGCATTCCACCACGACGCCGCCAGTAGTATCCACGACGCACTTAAAGAAGGAACAGAAGTATCCACGATACAGCTTGAACTACAAGCCTTGCGCATGAGCGCGAATGCTTCAGAACATCAAGTCAGACGAGCGATCGTAACGGCACTCATACGATGGTGCGTGGAGAGCAAGAGAAAGAGTACTGCATCTGTGCAGCAAGTCGTCAAACCAATCCTGGCAGCAAATAAGATGTTGGTCCAGCGATGTGTGTTTGATAAAGGCGACACAGTAGATGGAAAGAAGCCAGATCAGGTCGACCTGCTATTGTTGATGCAACGCGACTTGGCCAGTCGGGTCGAGAAGGGCGGAGAGGTGGCGCTAGGAACGGATAATATGTTGACGGCGGTGTGTTTGGAGTTGTATGAAGATGTGCTTGAGCAGGAAGGTCTGGAACAATGGTGGGAAGATGAGAGAAGTCAGGCTGGAGAGGGAATGAAGAGCGTTAGGGGCCAGATGACGAAGTTTTTGGAGACTATCACGGCAGAGACGGATAGTGAAGAAGAGAGTAGCGAGGAGGAGGATGATGATGAAGATGAAAGTGAGGACGATTGAACGGCCTAGAACCAAATGAGTTATGCCTTTCATGATTATGGCGTGAAAGCAAGCTCAAAATGTAATGCCTATGGCTAGACTTGTGAAGAGATTTTGAATAATGTTTGTGAACCTATTCATGCAATATCTGATGTTGCTGTTGCTGTTGCTGCCTACAAGCACTTTACCCCTTTCTTTTTGCTTGGCACTTT
>Ga0160428_1002205_pt1 | contig 12379 bp, 9 predicted proteins | sample SolpanmetagenomM_FD_108198 | JGI IMG/M metagenome (GOLD analysis project Ga0160428, IMG submission 108198) | Solar panel surface microbial communities from Lawrence Berkeley National Laboratory, California, USA - M | ecosystem: Engineered > Built environment > Solar panel > Unclassified ... | reverse complement strand
ATCCGCGCCCGGCGCCCAGGGACTCCGCATGACCACGTCCGACGCGACTCATACCGACGAGCTTCTCTTCACGGTCGAGGGCGGCATCGCGCGGCTCACCCTCAACCGGCCGCAGGCGCGCAACGCGCTCACCTTCGGGATGTACCAGGGCCTGATCGACGCCTGCGCGCGCATCGAGGCGGAGGGGCGTGTCAAGGCGCTGGTCATCGCGGGGGCGGGCGAGAAGGCCTTCGCGGCCGGCACCGACATCGCCCAGTTCCGGAGCTTCACGAGCGCGCAGGACGCGATCGACTACGAGCGCTTCATGGACCGGGTCATGGGTGCACTCGAGCGCCTGTCCGTTCCCACCATCGCGGCGATCGCCGGCGCCTGCACGGGCGGAGGCGCGGCCATCGCGGCGGCCTGCGACCTGCGGCTGGCCACCCGCGACGCCCGCCTGGGCTTTCCCATCGCCCGCACCCTGGGCAACTGCCTCTCCCTCGGCAACCTGCGCCGCCTCTCGGCCCTGATCGGCCCGGCGCGGGTCAAGGACATGATCTTCACCGCCCGCCTCGTCGGTGCCGAGGAGGCCCTGGCCATCGGGCTCGTCGGCGAGGTCGTGACGGATGCGGAGGCCCTGGCGGCCCGCGCCACGGAACTCGCGACCCTGGTGGCCGGTCACGCGCCGCTCACCCTGCGGGCGACCAAGGAGGGCCTGCGGCGCCTCCAGGACACGGACGATGCGGGCCAAGACCATCTCGGCCAAGACCATTCCGGCCAAAACCGTCCCGGCGACGACCTGATCCGCCTCTGCTACACCAGCGCGGATTTTCGCGAGGGCATGGAGGCGTTCCTCGCCAAGCGCCCGCCGGCCTGGACGGGCCGGTAGGGCCTAGTCCAGCCCCGCCACCTTGATGGCGTCGCCCTCGAGCCGGACCTGGGCCGGCAGACCGCGCTGGACCGGTCCGAGGTCGTCGGCGGTGCGGTAGAGCCCGTCGATGGCGATGAGTTCCGGCTCGAACCGGCGGCAGGTGATGCGGGCCTCCGGGTTGCCGGCCGCTCCCGCGATCGCCCGGCCGCGCAGGGCGCCGTAGACGTGGAGCGAGCCGCCCGCGATCACCTCGGCCCCGGAGGCCACCGAGCCCATCACGGTGATGTCGCCCTCCAGGTGCAGGATCGTCTGGCCGGAGCGGACGGGCGCATCGAGGATCAGCGAGCGGAACGAGGCCGGCGCCGACGGCACCACGGGCGTATCCGGCGCGGCGTCCGCCGAGGCCTCCGGGGTCGGAACCGCATCGACCGGGCGCCCGCCCGCCGGGGGCGGTGGCAGACCGGCCCCGAGCTGGCCCGGGTCGGCCCCTTCGATGCCCATCACGGCGACGTCGCGGGCGGCGAGGTCGGCCACCAGGGCGACGAGGGCCTCCCGCTCGAGCCCGAGCCCGGCCACGTCGAGGATGACGGGGCGACCCACGAAGAAGGCCGGCGAGCGCCGGGCCAGGGCGTCGAGTTCGCCGAGCCAGTCCGAGACGGGCAGCACCGGGGCGAGCACCAGGGCCATGAAGGAGCGGCCGCGGAAGCGGATCGGGGGACGGGGGGAGCTTGCGGTCACGATCGGGTGTCTTGTTCTCGGGCGATGTTCGCGGGAAGCGGGCGCTGGCCGTCACCTTATCCTAACCTGCGTCCCGGCGGCACAGGGCGCGACCTGCGGCCCGTCAACACGAATTCCGTCGGGCCATCGCTGGGCCGCACCGGCGCACCGGTATGCGGAGCGCGACGGTGTCGCCGGCGGGACGCAGCATCCGAAAGTCGAATTGGAATGATTCCATAACATAGGGTTTGCGAGCCCAAGACCAGGATCGCTATAGCGGGGGTGATCCTCACGCATTGGGGGATCGGTCGGCGTTTTGTCCCGGCCGGGATTGCCGATCCTGCCTGCCTTTGCGGGGCCTGCCTCCGCACCTGTCTCGCCCATGCGCGTCTCAAAGGTGTTGCCTGTGACGGATATTTCCGGTCCCCTCGACAGGGCCCGCTCGCGAAGTTGCTGGCGCTACCGCTCCGCGGTGGCGGCACGCGTGGGCCTGGCGGCCTTCGGCGGCTACGCCCTGGCCGGGCTCGCGACGGCCTTCCTGTCGCTGACCCTGCCGATGGTGCGCTCCGAGGCGGTGGCCACCGCGACCCTGATCAGCTTCGCCATCCTGGCCGGCGCCGTGATCTGGGTCTTTGCCGCCCGCACCCTGCTGCGCGCCGCCCTGGGCCTCGGGCTTCCGATCGCGCTGGTGGGCCTCGGGCTCTGGCTGGCCCTCGACGGTGTCGCGATGGGACCGCCCGCATGAGACAGGGATTTCGCCAGTCGATGGCCTGGCTCCACACCTGGGCCGGGCTCGTCACCGGGTGGGTGATGTTCGCCGTGTTCGTCACCGGCACGGCCACCTACTACCGCGCCGACCTCTCGCTCTGGATGCGCCCGGAGCTGCGGGCCGGCCCCAGCGATGCGATTCCGGCCGCCGAGCGCGGCATCGCCTACCTGAAGGCCCACGCGCCGAAGGCCATGGCCTGGTACGTCTCCGCGCCGCAGCCGGACCGGCCGGTGATCGCCGTCTACTGGATGGACAGCCTGGAGGCCCCCCTCGGGCAGGCCATGCTCGACGTCGAGAGCGGCGCGCCCACCAAGGCGCGCGACACCCAGGGCGGCGACTTCTTCTACCGCTTTCACTACGAGCTCCAGATGATGCCGGCCCTCGGCCGCTGGATCGTCGGCGCCGCCGCGATGATCCTGCTCATCGCCCTGATCTCCGGCATCGTCACGCATCGGCGCATCTTCGCCGACTTCTTCACCTTCCGGCGGGACAGGTCGGCCCAGCGCGGCTGGCTCGATGCCCATAACGTCACGGGCGTCCTCGCCCTGCCGTTCCACCTGATGATCACCTATACGGGGATCGTGACCCTCGGCGTGATGTACATGCCCTGGGGCGTGACGGCCGCTTACAAGGGCGATGACCTGCGCTTCTACGTCGAGGCGGCTCAGACCACGACCTGGCGCCCGGCCGCGGGCCGGCCCGGCGAGGCCGTGCCGCTGGCGCCCCTGCTGGCCCGGGCCCAGGGTGAGATCTCGGAACCTCTCGAGATGGTCATCGTCAACAATCCGGGCGACGCCAACGCCACCGTGGTCGCCGTCTTCGAGGAGCCCCACGGCCTCGCCCATCAGCATCCGCAGATCGCCTTCGATGCCGCTTCCGGGAGCGTCGTCGAGCGGGTCGAGCCGTTGAAGCCGGCCGCCCGCGTCTTCACCAGCTTCATGGGCCTGCACGAGGCGCATTTCGCCAGCACGGCCCTGCGGGCGCTGTTCTTCCTCTGCGGCCTGCTCGGCGCGGCCACCATCGCCACGGGTCTCGTCCTCTGGACCGTCGCCCGGGCGCCGAAGACGGGCGAGGCGCCGGGCTTCGGTCTGCGCCTGGTGCGCGGCCTCAACATCGGGACGATCCTCGGCCTGCCCATCGGCATGGCGGCGTTCTTCCTCGGCAACCGGCTGCTGCCCGTCGACCTCGCCCATCGGGCGACCTGGGAGGGAGGCGTGTTCTTCGGCGCCTGGGCGCTGGCCGCCGTCGTATCCCTGCTTCGGCCGCACCGCAGGGCCTGGACCGAGCTGGGCCTCGCCGCAGGCCTCCTGTTCGGCGCCGTCCCGGTGGTCGGCGCGCTGACCACGGATCGCGGCCTCGACTTCCTGGCCTTCGACGCCGCCATGCTGGGGCTGGGCCTCGCCCTCGCCCTCGGGGCGCGCAAGGTGTCCCACTACGAGGCGCGCCGGCAAGCCGCGAAGGCCGCGCGCCCCGGCCCGGCCCGGGTGCCCGAAGGTCTCGTCGAAGCATGACGCCGCTCTCCATCGCCCTTAACCTCGCCCTGAGCTTCGCCGGGCTGGCGGCCCTCTGCCTCGCCATGGACCGCCACCATCGGGCCATCGCCGGGCGCGGCCAGACGCGAGCCTGCGCCCGGATGCTGCGCCTCGCCGGCTGGGCCGCCCTCGCAGCCTCCTTCGCGGCTGCCGTGGTCACCTCGGACTGGAATTTCGGCCCGGTGCAGTGGATCGGCTCGCTGACCGGCGCGGCCCTCCTGGTGGTCGGGCTGGTGTCCTACCGCCCGGCCTGGATCCGCCCGGCGGCCCTCCTCGCCCTGCCCCTGGCGCTGGCGGCGGCGCTGCTCGCCTAAACCGGCCGACATCGCTATCCTGGCCGCGTCCCTCGCCAACGCCGGAGCGCCGATGCCCCTCGATCCCGCCCTCGCCGACCGCATCGCCGAGGCCGTCGCGGCGGGCTTTCCCGAGCAGGTCGCCCACACCCAGGCCCTGGTGCGGTTCGGGTCGACCCGGGGGGGCGAGCACGCGATCCAGGACTTCGTCTTCCGGGCCTTCCGGGCCCGCGGCTACGCCCTCGACCGCTTCACCATGGACGGGGCCGCCCTGGCTGCCCATCCGGGCGGGGCGGCGATGTCGGAGACGCATTCGCAGGCGCCCCTCGTCGTCGGCATCCATCGGCCGCGGGCCGAGACGGGGCGCTCGCTGATCCTCCAGGCCCATGTCGACGTGGTGCCGCCCGGCCCCGCGGACCTCTGGACCCACCCACCCTTCGAGCCGGTCGTCGACGGCGACTGGATGTACGGACGGGGTGCCGCGGACATGAAGGCGGGCCACGCCGCCAACCTGTTCGCCCTCGACGCGCTGGCCCGGATCGGGCTTCAGCCCGCGGCCACCGTCACCCTGCAATCCGTGGTCGAGGAGGAATCCACCGGCAACGGCGCCCTGATGACCCACCTGCGCGGGTACCGCGCCGATGCCGTGCTGATCCCCGAGCCCGAGGACGAGAAGCTCGTGCGCGCCAATGTCGGCGTGCTGTGGTTCACCGTCGAGGTCCGCGGCCGTCCGGTCCATGTCCGCGAGATGGGGGCCGGCGCCAACGCCATCGACGCCACCTACCGGGTGATCGGCGCCCTGCGGGCCCTCGAGGCGCGCTGGAACGCCGAGAAGGCGGCCCATCCCCACTTCGCCGGCCAGCCCGACGCCATCAACCTCAATGTCGGTCGGATCGAGGGCGGCGACTGGGCCTCCTCGGTGCCGGCCTGGTGCCGGATCGATTGCCGCATCGCCCTCTATCCCGGCGTCTCGGCCGGGGAGGCCGCCCGCGCGGTGGAGCAGGCCATCGGCGATTTCGCCCGGGACGACGCCTTCCTGTCGAACACCCCGCCCCGCGTCAGCTTCAACGGCTTCTACTCCGAGGGCTACGCCCTGGCGGAGGGATCGGAGGCCGAGGCGGTGCTCGGCCGGGCGCACCGGACCGCGACCGGCGCGGAGCTGCAGAGCTTCATGTCGCCGAGCTATCTCGATACGCGGGTCTACGCCCTCTACGACCAGGTGCCGGCCCTCTGCTACGGCCCGGTCAGCCAGAACATCCACGGCTTCGACGAGCGCGTCAGTCTCGCCTCCGTGCAGCGGATCACCACCGCGATGGCGCTGTTCATCGCCGAGTGGTGCGGGACGGAGGCCCGGGACGCCCGCTGACGCGGGGCCGTCCGCGGAAATGTGAGGACCGGCGGTGTGGATGGCACCCCGGTGAAGCCTTGTCGAACCGCGGGGCTACGCTAACCCTCTCCACCGTGACACATCCGCGGACCTTCCCCCTCGCTGCGCCCTCCGGCGTTCCCCGTCAGCCGGCCCGCATGCGCGCCGTCCCGTCGGCCTTCCTGCCGCTTCTCCTGGGGTTCGCGACCTGCCCCGCGGGCGCACAGACCACCGACACGAGTTGCTACGTCACCGGTGGCGGGACGCTGGAGATCTGCCGGGGGAGCGAGGCCGAGGGGGTGTTCTTCGCGCCCCCGGCCTGTGAATCCGCCAGCAGCGTGCAGGTGATCCGTACGACGCCCGGCACCGGCCCGCTCCAGGCCGTGTACCAGGCCGAGACGCCCCCGGTCGCCGGGAAATCCCGGCGCGGTGAGACGGCCGGGGCCTGCGCGCCGCGCCGCGCCACCAACGCTCTCGACGGCGGCTCGGTCCGCTCCGGCGCGATGCCGGAGCAACTCGCCACCACGATGCCGCCGACCCAAGGACGCCTGTGGGAGATGGCCCGCGAGGTTGCCCGCAGCCAAGAAGGCACGCGCTTTCGAGAAGGTACTCGCAGCCAAGAAAGCACCCGCAGCGAAGAAGGCGCCGGCGCCCAGGAGCGCGGACGCCGCCGCGGCCGTCGCCGGGCCGAATCTCCGCCCGCGCCGGCGCCCGAGCCCGCCAGCGAGGGCATCGCGGCCCGGCATCCGATGACGGTGGCGGGGCGCGCCTGGGGCGGAGATGCCTACAGCTACGTGTTCTTCCTCGCGGCGGTGCCCACCGAGGCCGGCAACCGGCACGCGCTGCTCCAGGCCCGCACGCTGGACTTCAAGGGCTTCGACATCCGCGGCCGCACCGAGGCGGGGACGGTCTGGACGCCGTTCGGCGCGGACCGTCCGGCGGAGCGCTCCCGTCGCGGCCGGTCGCGGACGCCGGAGGCGCCGAGCCCCAGCGCCGTTCTCGACGAGACCGGGGCGGCGATCATCGGCAACTGCGCCGGGCAGGGCTTCGACCGCACCGATCTGGTCGGCGCGATCAGCGTGGTCGATCAGGTCTATCACTACTACTACACCGACGTGCTGCCCTCGGACTGCAACGAGCCGGCGGCGACCCGGCGGATGGGCCTTTACCTGCGGACCAGCCGCGATCTCACCGCCGACCGCGTCTGGTCGCCGGCCCGGACCGTCGCGGAGCCGCTGCCGGCCCAGAGCCTGGTGCGGGTGGCCAAGGCGCGGGACATGGACCGCTGGGTGGCGGCCTATCGCTGCAACCGCCCCGCCAACACCATGGACGGTCCCGTCGCCGACATCTGCGTGCAGTACACCGCCGACCTCGCGCCGGGCTCCCTCGCGGGCCTCACCTGGTTTTCGGAGCCGCAGGCGATCATGCGCTCGACCGCCTATCTCGGCCTGCGCTCGGGCGGCGACGGGTCGGGCCGCTTCGGGCGCAGCCAGCACTTCTGGATGACGGACCGCTACGGCAACCTCGCGACCCCGACGAGCTATCGCGCCAAGGCCGGCTTCCTGACCTGGCTGGACCGGCTCGCGCCAGGGGCGGGCGGCGCGAACGCATCGAGCGTGTTCGGCCGCCCCGTCTACTGGGCGACCTGGTCCGTGCGGCCGGTGGCGGCGAAGTAGCGCCTCAGCCGCGGGCCGGGGCCAGGGGGGACGTCGCCGCCGAGGCCTCCGCGGAACCGTCCGTCTCCGCATCCCGCTCGGCGTCCATCTCGCCCTGCCATTGGGCGACGGCCGCCGTGGCGAGGCCGTTGCCGAGGACGTTGGTCACGGTGCGGCCCATGTCGAGGATCTGGTCGACTCCCATGATGAGCAGGATGCCCGCCGCCGGCAGCCCGAACATCGGCACGGTCGCGGCCACCACCACGAGGGAGGCACGCGGCACGCCGGCGATGCCCTTGCTCGTCACCATCATGACGAGGAGCATGGTGAGCTGCTCGGCCACCCCGAGATGGATGCCGAAGGCCTGAGCGATGAACAGCGCCGCCATCGCCTGATACATCATCGAACCGTCGAGGTTGAACGAGTAGCCGAGCGGCAGCACGAAGCCGGTGACCCGGGGGCGGACGCCGAACGTCTCCAGCACCTCGACGGTGCGGGGGAAGGCGGCCTCGCTGCTGGCGGTGGAGAAGGCGAGGATCATCGGCGCCCGCAGCAGGTCCAGCAGGCGCACCACCCGGTGGCCCAGCGCCAGCCAGCCGGCCCCGATCAGGAGGATCCAGAGCACCGCGAGGCCGAGGTAGAACGCGCCGATGAACTTGCCGTAATCGATGAGGACGCCGAGGCCCTGCACGGTGATCACGGCCGCGATGGCGGCGAAGACCGCGACGGGCGCCAGGCGCATCACCGCGTCGGTGACGGCGAACATCACCCGGGCGAGACCGTCGATCATGTGCACCATCGGGTCGGCGTAGCGCCGGTCGATCACGCTGAGGCCGGAGCCGAAGAAGATCGAGAACACCAGGATCTGCAGCACCTCGTTGGTGGCCATGGCCGAGACGATGCTGGTCGGGAACACGTGGGTGAGGAAGTCGCGCAGGTTGAGGGAGGCGGCCTTGAGCCCGGACTGGGCCCCGGCCTCCGGCAGGGGCAGGGCGAGGCCGGCCCCCGGCTGGAACAGGTTGGCGACGAGGAATCCGAGGGTCAGCGAGACCACGGAGGCGGTGAGGAACCAGCCCATGGCGAGGGCCGCGACCCGGCCCACCGCGCGGGTGTCGCCGAAGCTCGCGATGCCCGACACGATGGTGGCGAAGACCAGGGGTGCGATGATCATCTTGATCAGGCGCAGGAAGATGTCGGTGCAGAGGGTGAAATAGCCGGCGATCTCCTTGGCCTCCGCCGGCCCCGCCGCCATCCCGTGCAGGACCGCTCCCACCAGAATGCCGAGGACGAGCCCGAGGCCGGTGTAGAGGGTGAGCCGGCCGGGTTTCCTGCCGTCCGCCTTGGCGTCGCCGTGCGTCATGGTGTTCCTCCCTGTGGGGTGCTGTTGGCGCCGTGCCGGCGCTCTGTCCCGCGGGTCATGGCGTGACCCGGTGGTGCGATGATGGGCGCGGCGCCACGCCGTCTGGCCCTTGCCCCCTCTCCCGCAGAGGGGCGGGGAGCCATCCTCAGGCCGCCGCGAAGGCCTGCGGCCGGGTCAGGCGGTCCGGCTGCAGCACGGCGTCGAGCTGCGCCTTGGCCATCAGGCCCTGTTCGAGGACGAGTTCGTAGACCCCGCGCCCGGTGGCATGGGCCTCCAGGGCCACGGCGGTGGCGTTGCGGTAGCCGATATAGGGGTTGAGGGCGGTGACGATGCCGATCGATTGCTCGACGCTGGCCCGCAGGCGCTCGCGGTTGGCGGTGATGCCCCGGACGCAGTGCAGGTCGAGGGTGATGCAGGCCGCGCGCAGGTGGGTGAGGCTGTTGAACAGGCTGTAGGCGATGATCGGCTCGAAGGCGTTGAGCTGGAGCTGACCGGCCTCCGCCGCGAAGGTGATGGTCACGTCGTTGCCGATGACCTCGAAGGCGACCTGGTTGACCACTTCGGGGATCACCGGGTTCACCTTGCCGGGCATGATCGAGGAGCCGGCCTGCCGCGCCGGCAGGTTGATCTCGTTGAAGCCGGCCCGCGGCCCGCTGGAGAGGAGGCGCAGGTCGTTGCAGGTCTTCGACAGCTTGACGGCCACCCGCTTGAGCACCCCCGAGAGCTGCACGAAGGCACCGCAATCCTGCGTCGCTTCGACGAGATCCTCGGCGGTCTGCAGGGGGATGCCGGTGATCTCGGACAGCCGTGCACAGACGCGGGCGGCGTAGAGCGGATGCGCGGTGATGCCGGTGCCGATGGCGGTGGCCCCCATGTTGATCTCGCGGATCAGCAGGGCGGCTTCCCCGAGCCGGGCCTCGTCCTCGCGCAGCATCAGCGCGTAGGTGCCGAATTCCTGGCCCAGCGTCATCGGCACCGCGTCCTGCAGCTGGGTGCGGCCCATCTTGAGGATGTCGGCGAACTCGGTCGCCTTGGCGGCGAAGCTGCCGCGCAAGGCCGCCATCGCGTCGATCAGCCGTCGGATGGCGCCGGTGGCGGCGATCTTCAGGGCCGTCGGGTACACGTCGTTGGTGCTCTGACCCATGTTGACGTGCTCGTTCGGGTGCAGGTGCTCGTAGGCGCCGCGCTCGTGGCCGAGGATCTCCAGCGCCCGGTTGGCGATGACCTCGTTGGCGTTCATGTTGGTGGAGGTCCCGGCTCCGCCCTGGATCAGGTCGACCACGAACTGGTCGTGCAGGGCGCCGGCGCGGATCTCCTCGCAGGCTGCCACGATGGCATCCGTGCGGGCCGCGTCGAGGAGGCCGAGCTCCCGGTTGGCCAGCGCCGCCGCCTGCTTGATCGCCGCGAGCGCATTGATGAGGTCCGGGCAGTCGGCCAGGGTCCGGCCCGTGATCGCGAAGTTCTCGACCGCCCGCAGGGAGTGGACGCCGTAATAGGCCGCCTGCGGCACCTCCCGGTCGCCCAGGAGGTCGTGCTCGGTGCGGGTCGGATGGCCATCAACGGGAATGCGGGTCAAGGCTCTCTCCTGGCGTCCGGACGTCCGGGGTCCGAAGCGATGGGCGTGCGGATGCGGTCCGGCACGGTGTGCCGGTCGGGAATCGGCCACGCGGGCGCGGCGGCGCAGCCGCGCGGACGGCCTCGCCTCGAGTCTGCGTGGAGGGTCGGAAGGGGCGCGCCCGCGACGCGCCGCGGGACGGCTGCGGCTCGGTGCGCCGCCGGGGAGGGCAGTAATCCCGCTCCGACCCCGGCGCCAATGCTCGTTTCGACCGAGATTATTCCTGTAGTGCATAGTTTGGCTCGTCGAGGGCGGCGGCGGCCCAGACCGCATCGAGGAAGGGCCGGGCGCGCTCGGCGCTGCGATAGAGCCGGATCTCCATCAGCATCTCGGCGCTGACGACCGTCAGGGCGCCGGAGGCGATCTCCGCCGCCACCAGGCTGACGGGGAGCCAGGCGACCCCGTGGCCGGCCAGCGCCATGGAGCGCAGGGCCTCGGCCATGGAGTTCTCGTTGGTGTGGATCGGGTAGGTGACGGGCGCACCCTCCGCGGATTGGGCGATGGCGGCGAGGAGGCCGAGGAAGGAGCCGCGCGAATACTGCAGCAGCGGCCGCCGTCCCTCGCGGTCGGGCGGAAGGCCGTTCGGGGCGGCCACCGCCACGAGGCTGTCGCGTCCGATCACCCGGTGCGGATAGCGCTCCGGGTCGAGGGGCATTGGAATCCCCGGATGGTGATAGGTCAGCAGGAGGTCGTAGCCGCCCTCCACCAGCGCCTGGACGCAGATGTTGAAGTTGTCGGGCAGGACCCGGCTCGCCATCGGCCCGACCGCCTCGCGGATGCCGTTCAGCCAGCGCGGCAGGACGGAGAGGCAGAGGGAGTGGAGCGCGGCGATCGTCACCACCGGCAGGCTGGTGCGTTCGCTGCGAGTGCGGAAGTCGGCGCGGCTGAGGGTGAGGAGGCGCAGGACCTCCTCGGCGGTCTCGAGGAACTGGCGTCCGTCCGCCGTGAGGGTGATGGGGTAGGTGCTGCGATCGAGCAGCACCGTGCCGAGCCAGACCTCAAGGGACCGGATGCGCCGGCTGAAGGCCGATTGCGTGACGAACCGCGCCTCGGCCGAGCGCGAGAAGCTGCGCGTCTCGGCGAGGCTGATGAAGTCCTCGATCCACTTGAGTTCCATCGTCGTCCTTCGGCCCCGCCCCCGCGTGCTCCGAGGACCGGTCGCGAACTCTCGCATCCACCCGCGCGACGCGGCAAGGTGGGGCCGGCCCCGCGCCTCCGCCGCGCGGTCCGTCCCTTGCTGGGCGTCCCGGCCCTGATTCCCAGAAAAGAGAGCCGCGCATGCGCCCGAGCCCATCCCCCGAGTCCGCGCCGCGCCAGCCCGCCCGGGCCGCCATCGCCGCCTTCGTCGGCACCACGATCGAGTGGTACGACTTCTTCATCTACGGCACGGCCGCCGCCCTGGTGTTCGGGCCGCTGTTCTTCGCCGAGGCGACGCCCTTCGTCGCGACCCTGGCGGCCTTCGGCACCTTCGCGGTGGGCTTCCTCGCCCGGCCCCTCGGCGGCGTGGTCTTCGGCCATGTCGGCGACCGGCTCGGGCGCAAGCGGGCCCTCGTCGTCACCCTGGTGATGATGGGGCTGGCGACCACCGGCATCGGCCTGCTGCCCACCTATGCCAGCATCGGGATCTGGGCGCCGGTGGCGCTGGTGTGCCTGCGCATTCTCCAGGGCATCGCCGTGGGCGGCGAGTGGGGCGGGGCGGTGCTGCTCGCCGCCGAGCACGCGCCGAAGGGGCGCGCGACCTTCTTCGCCTCCTTCGCTCAGCTCGGCAGTCCCGCCGGGCAGATCCTGTCGCTGCTGGCCTTCCGCCTCGCCGGGCTGATGGACAAGGACAGCTTCCTCGCCTGGGGCTGGCGCCTGCCCTTCCTGGTCAGCATCGTCCTGCTCTTCGTCGGCCTGTTCATCCGCCTCGGCGTCGGCGAATCACCGGACTTTCAGGATGCTCGAACCGCGGAGAACCGGGCGGCGGCCCCTGCCCAGGCCCCGATTCGCGAGGTCCTGGCCACCAGCCTGAGGCCGCTGGCCCTGGCGGCGGGGGCCAACACCTTCGCGATCGGCTCGGTCTACCTCTTCAACACGTTCATGATCACCTACACGACCCAATATCTCGGCCTGCCCCGGGCGACGATCCTCGACGCATTGCTGGTGGCGGCCTGCGTCCAGCTGGTGATGACGCCGGTGGGGGCGCGAATCGCCGAGGTCATCCGCAACGAGCGCCTCTTCCT
>Ga0160428_1002204_pt1 | contig 12384 bp, 17 predicted proteins | sample SolpanmetagenomM_FD_108198 | JGI IMG/M metagenome (GOLD analysis project Ga0160428, IMG submission 108198) | Solar panel surface microbial communities from Lawrence Berkeley National Laboratory, California, USA - M | ecosystem: Engineered > Built environment > Solar panel > Unclassified ... | reverse complement strand
GATCACGTCCTCGGTCGCGACGGCCAGCGCCAGCCACCACGCACTACACCGCGCGCCCAGCCGGTGCCGTCAGACCGTCAGGACTCGCGCCCGACCCAGTGAAGCGCCGCGCCGTTCGCGCGCAGCCACGCGTGTGAGCGCGCCGGGTCGTTCTCGTCGAGCAAGGCGACGACGCGGTGGAACTGCGGGCCGTGGTTCATGTGAAGCCGGTGCGCGACTTCATGCGCGACGGTCGAACGACGGACATAGTCGGGCATCAGGATCAGCCGCCAGCTATAGCGGATCGTCCCGCTCGACGCGCAGCTTCCCCAGCGGCCGCGTGCGTCGCCGATCGCCACCTTGGTCACGGTGACGCCCGCCCGCGCGGCGAACTCGGCTGTCTCCTCGCTCAGCACGCGTAGCGCCTCGCGCTTGAGCCACAGTTCGATCCGCCGCGACAGCCCGTCGCGCGGCCCGCCACAGCGAAGCATATCTCCGTCGCGGACGATCCGCCGGGTTGCGGTCTCGTCCCACGCAATGGTCAGTGCGCGATCGCCGAACGGGAAGCTTTGCCCCGGCTCGAACGGGACCGGGCGGGGCAGGCGGGCGCGCTGCTCGGCGATCCAGTCGGCCTTGCCCGCCGCCCACGCCAGCGCGGTCTTGAGCGACGCGCGCGGCGGGAGCACCAGCCGCACCCGCCCGGTCGTGCTATCGACCGACAGCCGCGCGCGACGCGCGCGGGCGTTGCGGACGACCTCGGGCGCTTCGCTCACAGCTCGCGGTCGACCAGATGATATTCGAGCTCGCCCGCGTCATCCTCGGAGATCGTCCAGCCGCGGACCGATTGCCCCGCACGGTGGACCGCCTCGCGGTCGCCACAGACGAGATAATGCCACTCATGCAGCGGCTCGTCCGCCGCGCGGAGGCGATAGGCGCAGGTCGACGGTAGCCAGTCGATCGTGCGGACATTGTCGCGACTCAGCCGGACGCATTCGCTGACATAGGCATGGCGATGCTTGTAATTGGAGCAGAGCGCGGTCGCGCGGTCGAGCAGGCGGCACGACACGTTGGTCGGGAGCAATTCGCCGGTCTCGTCATCCTCGAGCTTGTGGACGCAGCATTTGCCGCACCCGTCGCACAGGGCCTCCCATTGCCCGCGATCGAGCGTGTCGATCGGTTCTTCCCAGAATTTGCTGCTCATTTGACCCACCGTTCGAGTTCGCTTGCGACCGCTTGCGGGGTCTGGTCCTGCGGCAACAACGCCACGGGCTTGCCCGCCGGATCCATCAGGAACGCAAAACGCCCGTGCGCGACGAGATATCCGCCCTGCGCGTTGGGCTTCTCCGCCTGGACCGCGACGCCATACGCCTTGGCGAGCGCAAGCACCGCCGCCGGGTCGCCCGTCAGCCCGACCATCCGGGGATGGAAGGCAGTGGCGAACGCCTTGAGCACCGCGGGCGTATCGCGCTTCGGGTCGACCGTCACGAACACGGGCACGACCTTCGCCGCGCGGGTCGCGTCCTTGGCCTCGAACAGCCGCAATCCGGCGCCGATTGTCTGCATGTCGGTCGGGCAGACGTCGGGGCAGAAGGTGTAGCCAAAGTACATGATGCGATAGCGCCCCGCGAAATCCTGGTCGGTACGCGGCTTTCCGTCCTGGTCGGTCAGGCGGAACGGCGCGCCGATCCGCGCGCCCTCGAGCGGTGGTCGGTCGCTGGCGGCGGGAGGGCTGCTGCAGGCGATGGGGAGCGCGGTCAGTAGCAGGGCGGAAAGCGCGCGGGCGATCTGGTTCATGGCGTGGTCGGTCATGATCTGTTAGCACGCACCGCGCAAGCATTGCGCCGGTTTCGCCTTCTGTCAGGACTCCTATCCGATGACTTTCCGCCCCTTCGCCAGCATGTTCCTGATCCTCGCCGCACCGATCGCCGTGGTCGCGACCCCGGCCGCGGCGCAGCTCGGCCAGTCGGAGGGATACAAATTCCTCCAGGCGATCAAGGACGGGAAGGGGGACGAGGTCACCAAGTTCCTCGACAAGCCCGGTGCCACCGTCATCAACACGCGCGACGTGACCAATGGCGACGGCGCGCTCCACCTCGTGGTGCGGCGCCAGGATTCGACTTATCTCAACTATCTGCTCGCGCGCGGGGCCGACCCCAATCTCAAGAACAACCGGGGCGAAACCGCGTTGCTGATCGCGGCCAACCTCGGCGCGACCGATATCGTCGAGAATCTCGTCAAGCACGGCGCGAACGTCAATCTCGGCAACGCGAGTGGCGAGACCGCGCTGATCCGCGCAGTCCAGCGCCGCGATACGACGATGGTGCGCAGCCTGATCGACCTCGGGGCCGATCCTGACCAGAAGGACCTGATGCAGGGATCGTCCGCGCGCGATTACGCGCATCAGGACACGCGCACCCCCGCGATCGCCGCGCTGATCGATGCGGCGAAGAAGAAGGAACGCAAGGCGGTGTCGGGGCCGAAGCTCTAGGGCCGCGGATCACCCCGTAAACGCAAGCCCGTTCGCGTCGGGATCGGTCAGCCCGATCATCCGCCGCGCCGCGCGCCGCGCAAACGCCAGCGTCACCCGCTTGCGGGTAGCGGCGGACAGCGGGTGGGTATGCGCCTCGCGCAGGATCGCCGCATCGTAACGGTCGGCGACGATCACCCCGGTTCGCTCGGGCAGGAACCCCTCGCGATCGAGCGGGCTCGCGTCGAACCCCGCGGGCACCGCCCAATAATAGCGGTCGCAGCAGCCGAGATATTCGGTCCATTTGGAATCGCCGAGCAGGTCAGCGCGCGAGACCTTGATCTCGACGATGACGATCTGCCCGCGTGCATCGATCGCCATCAGGTCGGCGCGGCGATTTCCGTCGAGCGGCACCTCGCTCAGCGCGACCAGATCGTGCCGCAGCAGCATCCGCACCGTCCCGCGCGCCACGTCGGCGGCACACAAGGGCGAGCCCGGTTCGTCGATACAGGATTGCGGGGGGGAGTCGGGCGCATCGTCTAACATGCGCCGATCCTAGAACATTTCACGAACGCGTCAAACCCGACACGACGGTGTGTTCAGCGATAAAAGACATGGTTGCCGATCGCGGCGACCTGCTGGCGGTGCCAGCCCGGCGCGGCGCGCTTGGCGTGGAAATACATCGCGTCGGAAGCCGGGCTGTCCCAACTGTCAGCGAGCGCGACGCGGGCGACCGCGATGGCGGTGCGATACTGGCGGTTCGACGGGACCGACGGAACATGGCCGCCACGAACGAACGAGAACTGGCCGGGCTGGGTGACGACCGAGCAGACCGACTTGGGGAAACGCCCGGACTTCGAGCGGTTGAGGATCACCTCGGCGACCGCGAGCTGGCCGCTCAGCGGCTCGCCCTTGGCTTCAAAGTAGATCGCGCCGGCCATGCACTGGAGCTCGTCGCCCATGTCGTCCGGAACCGATTGCGCGGCAACCGCCGCATCGAGGGTTCCGTATGCGACTTCGTCGCCGTCCTGCAGTTCGTCGTTCGCCATCGGCTCCTTGATATCCGCTTCCTGGACGACGCCGACTTCGGGAACCGTTGCAACGACCGGGGCGTTGATGGCCCGATCGAGTTGCTGAGCGAAGCCCGGCGTGCCCGCGCCGATGATGGCGGCTGCGGTAAGGATCATCGTCGCACAGGTGGCGACGCGGTTGGCAAACGACATTCAAACTACAAAAGTGCGGTTGGTGCGCGGACATAAACGACCGTTAGGTCGTTTACCCGGACATCCCCCCGACTGCGTAACCCCACCGGATCGCACCCGGCATGGCACAACGCCCATGACTGTTCCGTCGGCTATCGATGGGGCGGGTCAGATGGTCAACTCGCCAGGATTGTTTCTGCGGCGAATCGTTCCGGCGACGGGATGTCCAGTTCGATCACCCACAAATCCGGGTCGCGATCACGCCGCCGCCGCCAGTACGACTCGCGTTCGGCGACGTTGCTCGCATCGGCCGGACCGGTCGCGACCAGCGCGGGTTTGCCCGCTTGGTCGAGCGCGCGCTCGACGATGCTGGAATCGCCATTATTATCGTTAAGAATCAATAAAATAGCACCAGAATTCGGTTCGCCCCGCGCGCGCACCATCCCCATCCCGCCCGCATCGTTGGCGCGCTTGAGCAACGCCGAGACGAGCAGCCCGCTCGGCAGCAGCGCGCTCACGCCGCGCGATACCCCGGCAGCGTCGCGAGCGCGATCTGCGAGCGCATGAAGGTGCCGGTCCCGCGCGCCGCCTCGTCGCCCGCCGCATCGATCAGCCGCGCCTCGGCGACGAACACACGGCGATGGCCCGACACCCAGCGCCCCTCGGCGACCACCGGGCCTTCGCGCAAGGGCTTGGTCAGCAGCAGGTTGAACGCGGTGGTCAGCAGGAAACGATCCGTCACCAGGCTGTTGGCAGCGTAGAAGGCGGCATCGTCGAGCATCTTGAAATAGCTCGTGCCATGCGCGGCGCCGCCTGCGTGATAGACCTTGGGATCGATCCGGAAATCAATCCGCGCGACCCCCGCTTCGGGAATTTCGAGCGTGGATTCGAACAACTGGTTGATCGGCGCCGCGGCATACAGCGTTTCGAGCGCGCGGAAATGCGCCGCCTCGCCCGAGGGCCGGGCGGATTCAGGCGGCATCGCGCGCTTCGTCCGCCATCAGCAGCGCGACCAGCGCATCGCGCGACCCAGCGCCGCGCAGCTTGTCGACGAACGCGGCATCGCGCAGCATCCGCGAGACGCGCGCGAGCGCCTTGAGATGTTCCGCGCCCGCATCGGGCGGGGACAGCAGCATGAACACGATATCGACCGGGAGACCGTCGACCGCGGCGAAATCGATCGGGTTGGAGAGCCGCGCGAACACGCAGCACACCTTGGTCAGCCCGGGAAGGCGGCCATGCGGGGTTGCCACACCCCGCCCGAACCCGGTCGACCCGAGTTTCTCGCGCGTGGCGAGCGTCTCAGCGGCCGCAGCGGCATCGACGCCGTAAACCCTGGCCGCCACACCGGCGAGGTGCTGGAACAGCAACTTGCGCGTTCCCGCGGTTTCGCGCTCGAGCACCGCGTCGGCGCTCAGAAGATCGTGCAAGTCAGTCATCGCAATCCTTGGGCCCGCGACAGGCACGGGTGCTTGCGCGGGCCCATAGCGCCGATCAGGGATCAGCGGAAGCGGAGCGAAACATTATGAAACGCGCTGCGGCTCCACCCAACCGATCGTGCCGTCCCCGCGACGGTAGACCATATTATAGGTGCCCGAGCCCGAATTGCGGAACAACAGCGCCGTCGTATTGCGCAGATCGAGCATCATGACTGCGTCCGAAACGGTCGCATCGGGAATGTCGACCCGCGTTTCGGCGACGATCAGCGGGAAATCCTCGACCTCTTCCTCGGCGGTATTTTCCTGGAACAGCGTGTAGCCCGCATCGCCCGACGCCAGTTCGGCAGCCGCGCTGGAGGCCGCACTGTTCGCGCTGGCGCTGCGATCCTTGAGCCGGCGCATGTAGCGGCGAAGCTGCTTCTCGATCTTGGTCGAGGCGGTATCGAATGCGGCATGCGCGTCGGAGGCGTCGCCGCTCGCCTTGAGGATCAGCCCCTGCATCACGTGACAGACGATGTCGCAGGTAAAGCGATTGTCGTGCGGTCCCTTGCCGAAGGTCACCTGCGCCGAGATCGTCCGCGCGAAATATTTGGTCGCGATGCCCTGGAGGCGCTCGTCGACATGGGTCCTGAGCGCGTCGCCCGTTTCGACCTGATGGCCTGAAACCCGAATATCCATGAGCAATTCTCCATGTGTAGCGCTGGACCCCGTTGTTCGGGTCTTCCAGCAGGTAGATGACGTCTGCCGGACGCCTCGACCCCCCGATCGGTAGAAGTCAGTTGACCGCCTCGCCTCCCCACAAAGGATTGACGACTGACTTCATGAACGCTGCGTGCCGGACGCGATCCGCATCCGGCACGGTAAAGACACGCGCGGGGCGGACCCGCGCAGGCGTGGCGGGCGCGGCGGCGACCGACACTTCGATCGTCTCGCTGATCAGCCCCAGCCCGATCTGCCGCCCGCCGGTCAGCTCGACATAGACCTGCGCGAGCAGCTGCGCGTCGAGCAACGCGCCGTGGAGCGTACGATGGCTGCGATCGATCCCGTAGCGGCTGCACAGCGCATCGAGATTGTGCTTCGCGCCGGGATGCCGGGTTCGCGCCATCGCGACGGTGTCGATCATCCTGCCGAGATGGATCGGGGTGCGGCTGCACCGGGTCAGCTCGCCGTTGAGGAAGCCGAAATCGAAGCTCGCATTATGCGCGACGAGCGGGCTGTCCCCGAGAAATTCGAGCAGCGCCTCGGCACCGTGATGGAACAGCGGCTTGTCCGCGAGGAACGCATCGCTCAGCCCGTGGACGCGCTGCGCCTCGGGCGGCATCGGGCGTTCGGGATGGAAATAGGCGTGGAAGGTGCGGCCGGTCTCGACCCGGTTGACCATCTCGACACACCCGATCTCGACCATACGGTCGCCATCGGAAAAACTGAACCCCGTGGTCTCGGTGTCGAAGACGATCTCTCTCATAGACTCAGGATAGTGGGGTTTTGTGCGTTGCGAGGCAAGCGATGATGCGGCGTACCGCGTCGCGCGTCTCATCCAGCGAACCGCCTGTCGGAACGACATAATCCGCGCGCGCGGTCTTCTCCGCATCGGGGAGCTGGCGCTCAAGGATCGCGTCGAATTTCGCCGCGGTCATGCCCTTGCGCGCCAGAACGCGCGCGCGCTGGACCGACTCGGGGGCGGAAACGACGACGATGACGTCGACTCGCGACTCGCCCCCGGTCTCGAACAGCAACGGGATATCGAACACGACGATCGGCGCATCGGCATGGTCGGCGAGGAAGGTGGCACGGTCCTCGCCCACCGCGGGGTGGACGATTCCCTCGAGCCGTTTGAGCGCGGCGGTATCCCCGAGCACCATCGGCCCGAGTTTCGCACGGTCGACTCCGCCCGGCCCGGTCGATCCGGGAAACGCCGCCTCGATCGCGCCGACCAGCCGCCCGCCCGCGGCTTGCAGCCGGTGGACCGCAGCGTCCGCATCGAACACCGGCACGCCTTCGTCCGCGAACATCGCCGCGACGGTCGACTTGCCCATGCCGATCGAGCCGGTCAGGCCGATCGTGATCATGCGGTGAGCAGGTCGCGCAGCTTGAGGTCCTGCTCCTCGTCGCGTGGGGGCGCGGCACCGAAGAACAGCTCGAACGCGAGCGCTGCCTGGCCGATCAGCATGTCGAGCCCGTCGATCGTATCGAGCTCGCGCGCGCGCGCCGCCGCGAGCAGCGGGGTTTCGAGCGGCGCATAGACGACGTCATAGACGATCGCATCCTCGGGCAACGGATCGAGATCGAGGTCGAGCGGGGGTTGGCCCGCCATGCCGAGCGAACTCGCGTTGACGACGAGCGCGGCGGGGGGGAGCGTCGCGGTCAGCGGCAGCGCCTGGCCCTTGAGCCCGAACGACGACAGCAGGGCGGCGGCCTTGAGGACGTTGCGGTTGAGCACCGTCACCGGACCGACCCCGAGCTTCGCGAGCGCGAACAGCACCGCGCGCGCCGCACCGCCAGCGCCGATCACCACCACCGGTGCACCGGTCAGGTCGACCCCGCCCAGCGGCGCATAAAAGCCCGCCGCATCGGTGTTGGTGCACAGGAACGCGCCGTCCTCACCGCGGAACACCGTGTTCGCCGCGCCGATCGTGCGCTTCACGTCGCCCGGATCGGCGATGTGATCGAACACCGCCTGCTTGTGCGGCAGCGTGACGTTGCATCCGCGCCAGTCGGGGTCGGCGGTGCGTTTCGCGAAATAGCCCGCGAGACCATCCGGCGTGACGTGGCAGGTGCGATAGGCGCCGTCGAGCTTGAGCGCGTCGAGCCAGAAACCGTGGATGATCGGCGATTTGGAGTGTGCGATCGGGTCGCCGATCACTTCAGCATAGATCATATCAGCATCACTCCACGAAGACGTAGATAGTCGAGCACCTGCAACAGCGGCAGCCCGAGAACGGTGAACTGGCTTCCCTCGATCCGCGTGAACAGTTGCGCACCGGGCCCCTCGATCCGGTAACAGCCGACGCAGCCGGAAATTTCGGGCCATTCCTGGTCGAGATAGGTCTCGATGAACGCGTCCGACAACGGCCGGACATGCATCTTCGCGCGATCCACCACCCGCCACACCGGGCGACCGCCCTCGGCGATCACCGCCGCGCTGATCAGATCGTGGCGTTTGCCCGACAGCCGCCGCAGATGCTCCGCCGCCTGGTCGCGCGAGGTCGGTTTGTCGAGCAGCGTGCCGTCCTCGATCGCGACGACCGAGTCACACCCCAGCACCAGCGCCGCGCCATCGCGCGACGACACCTTGACCGCCTTGAGCTCGGCAAGCGCATCCGCGAGATCGCGCGGCGTAATGCCATCGGCCAGCAACGCAGCCTTGGCGCTGTCCTCGTCGACATTGGCGGACACCGCGTCGAACGGAATCCCCGCCGCGGTCAGCATCGCGCGCCGCGACGCGCTCTGCGAGGCAAGCACCAGCCTCACAGGTCGCCCCGCGGCACGATCCCGCGTTCGCCGACCAACGCGATGATCGCGGCGGCGGTTTCCTCGATCGACCGCCGCGTGACGTCGATCACCGGCCAGCCATTGTCCGCGAACATCCGCCGCGCATAAGCGACCTCGCGCGTCACCGCGTCGTGATCGACATAAGCGGTCTCGGTCTTCTGGTTGAGCGACAGCAACCGGTTGCGGCGGACCTGGATCAACCGGTCCGCACTCGTCGTCAGCCCGACGACGATCGGATTCTTCAGGGTATAGAGATTGGGTGGCGGCGGGCTCTCGATCACGATCGGGATGTTCGCGGTCTTGAACCCGCGGTTGGCAAGGTAGATCGAGGTCGGCGTCTTCGACGAGCGCGATACGCCCGCGAGCACGATGTCCGCCTCCTCCCAGTCCTCCGACAAAATCCCGTCGTCATGCGCGATGGTGAACTGGATCGCATCGACCCGCGCGAAATAGGCCGCGTCGAGCACGTGCTGCCGCCCCGGACGCGCCTTGGCGGCCTGCCCGAGCAACCCCGACAGCGCACCCGTCACCCCGTCGAGCGGCGCGACTGCGGGCAGGCCGAGCGCGCGGCACCGCGTTTCGAGCGTCTTGCGCGTCTCGCTGTTCACCAGCGTGAACAGCACCAGCCCCGGATTTTGCGAAATCTCCTGCAAGATCCGCTCGAGATGCGCCTCGGTGCGCACCATCGGCCAGAAATGCCGGATCGTTTCGACATCGTCATATTGCGCGAGCGCTGCCTTGGCGATGTTCTCGAGCGTCTCGCCGGTCGAATCCGACAGCAGGTGAAGATGAAGCCGCATCAGCCGCGCCCCCGGGAAAGCCCTGTGGATAACATGCGGATAACCGCTAGCGTAACTTCGCCGCCGCGCAAAGCGGCCCGGATCGGTGGACAAGCCCGACGTTATCCACAATCGCGTGCACAGCGCCCGAAGTTATCCACAGGCTGTGAATTCCGGGGACAGAATCGCCGGACGTCTCGCTGAATCGGCCGCGTGAATCGGCGCGCGCTGTTGGCAATTCGGGGACAATTGCATAAGCCCCGGGTTCCACCGGCCAACAACCGCTATTACCTTTCAAGAATCTAGACTCTTATAGAAGTGGGGACGGCGATCCTGCCTGCATCGACTCAATCCGGACCGCTGTCTCAGGCGCCTTTCAAACCGCTGCTCGCGACGCTGAAAGGCACGCGCCAGGCCGTCCCGCCGATCTGGCTGATGCGCCAAGCCGGGCGCTATCTCCCCGAATACCGCGCGTTGCGCGCTGAAAAGGGCGGGTTCCTCGCGCTGGTCAACGACAGCGCGGCCGCCGCCGAGGTCACGATCCAGCCGATCCGCCGCTTCGGCTTCGACGGCGCGATCCTCTTTTCCGACATCCTGATGGTCCCGGCAGCCCTCGGGCAGGGACTCACCTTCGGCGTCGGCGAAGGCCCTGCGCTGACTCCCCCGCTCGTCGACCATACGCTGTCGTCGCTCGAACAGGCGCCTGAGCGGCTTGAGCCAGTCTATGAGACGGTCCGGCAGGTCGCGGGGATGCTGGGGGCGGAAACGACTTTCCTCGGCTTTGCTGGCAGCCCCTGGACGGTTTCGACCTACATGGTCGCCGGCAAAGGGAGCCGCGACCAGAGCGAGACGCGCCGTTTCGCGTATGGCGACCCCGCGGCATTCGGCGAGATCATCGATGCGATCGTGACCTCGACCGTCGATTATCTCTCGAAACAGATCGAGGCGGGCGTCGAAGCGGTGCAATTGTTCGACAGCTGGTCGGGCAGCCTCAGCCCCGCGCAATTCGAACGCTGGGTGATCGCGCCCAATGCCGCGATCGTCTCCGCGCTTCATACGCGGCACCCGGGCGTACCGGTGATCGGCTTTCCGAAGGGGGCCGGTGAGAAATTGCCGATCTATGCGCGCGAAACCGGGGTCGATGCGGTCGGCGTCGACGAGACGATCAACCCCGAATGGGCCGCGGCGAACCTCCCCGAGGGGATGCCGGTCCAAGGCAATCTCGATCCGCTCGCGCTGATCGCGGGCGGCGCGGATCTCGAGGCGGCGGCGGCGCGGATCCTCACGGCGTTCGAGCACCGCCCGCACGTTTTCAACCTCGGCCACGGCATCCTGCAAGACACGCCGATCGCGCATGTCGAGCAGTTGCTAGCTTTTGTACGGAACGCATGATGGCTGGAATGCTCGGCAACGCCTATCTCTGGGTCAAGGCGGCGCATCTGATCTTCGTCATCTTCTGGATGGCGGGGCTGTTCATGCTCCCGCGCTATCTCGTCTATCATCAGGAGGCGCTCGCCGGTTCGGGCGGCGATGCGGGCCTGTGGGTCGAGCGCGAGGCGAAGATCCGCAACATCATCCTCACCCCCGCGATGGTCGTCGTCTGGGTGCTCGGGCTGGTTCTCGCCGCAAACGCCGGACTGTTCTCGGGCGGGGCAGGGCTCGGCTGGCTGCATCTCAAGCTGCTGCTGGTGGTGATCCTCACCGGCTATCACGGCTGGGCGGTCGGCTATGCGCGCAAGCTCGCGGCGGGCAAGCCGACGCTGACTGGGCGGCATTTGCGGATGATCAACGAGATTCCCGCGGTGCTGGTGACCTTCATCGTGATCCTCGCGATCGTCCAGCCGTTCTGAGTCAGTCCGTCACGGCTTGACGCATCCGCGGCGCGGTCGTATCTGGCGAGGATATCGTAGTGCGACGGCCTCGCGCCGTTCGGCTGCTGTATCCTTCCTCAAGCATCGTCGCGTACCCTTCGCCGACTGAAGCTCCTCCTCCGCATCTTCATGCTCCGGACGCCCGAAATGCATCTCAAAGACCTCAAGAACAAGAAGCCGGCCGAGCTGGTCGCGATGGCCGAGGCGCTCGGGATCGAGAGCGCGTCGACGCTGCGCAAGCAGGACCTGATGTTCGCGATCCTCAAGGTCCAGGCCGAGCAGGGCGAACAGATCATGGGCCTCGGCACGATCGAAGTGCTGCCCGACGGCTTCGGCTTCCTGCGCAGCCCCGAGGCGAACTATCTCGCGGGCCCCGACGACATCTACATTTCGCCCAATCAGGTCCGCAAGTTCGGCCTGCGCACCGGCGACACGGTCGAAGGCGAGATCCGCGGGCCGAAGGACGGCGAACGCTATTTCGCGCTGGTCCGCCTCACCGCGGTCAATTTCGACGATCCCGATGCGGTCCGTCACCGCGTCAATTTCGACAATCTGACGCCGCTGTATCCGGAGGAAAAGCTCACGCTCGATCCGTCCGACCCGACCGTCAAGGACAAGTCGGCGCGCGTCATCGACATCATCTCGCCGCAGGGCAAGGGCCAGCGCACGCTGATCGTCGCGCCGCCGCGCGTCGGCAAGACGGTGATGCTCCAGAACATCGCCAAGGCGATCACCGACAATCACCCCGAGGTGTTCCTGATCGTCCTGCTGATCGACGAGCGCCCCGAGGAAGTCACCGACATGCAACGTTCGGTCAAGGGCGAGGTGGTCAGCTCGACCTTCGACGAACCCGCGACGCGCCACGTGCAAGTCGCGGAGATGGTGATCGAAAAGGCAAAACGTCTGGTCGAGCACAAGAAGGATGTGGTGATCCTGCTCGACTCGATCACGCGTCTCGGCCGCGCCTACAACACCGTCGTCCCGTCGTCGGGCAAGGTGCTGACCGGCGGTGTCGACGCGAACGCGCTCCAGCGCCCGAAGCGTTTCTTCGGTGCCGCGCGCAACATCGAGGAGGGCGGCTCGCTCTCCATCATCGCGACCGCGCTGATCGATACCGGCAGCCGGATGGACGAAGTCATCTTCGAGGAATTCAAG
>Ga0160428_1002201_pt1 | contig 12398 bp, 10 predicted proteins | sample SolpanmetagenomM_FD_108198 | JGI IMG/M metagenome (GOLD analysis project Ga0160428, IMG submission 108198) | Solar panel surface microbial communities from Lawrence Berkeley National Laboratory, California, USA - M | ecosystem: Engineered > Built environment > Solar panel > Unclassified ... | reverse complement strand
TCAACGTGTAGCCATCGTCGTGCTCGATATCAATATTGTACTTGCTACCTAGGTATATGCCTATATCGTAAACAATACTGGTCATATCCAATTATCCTACGTATATCCAATCACATCATTTCGTCTTTTCAATCCTAGGAGCCTCAAGCCCATCCGCAAACCTTCCCGTAATCATCGAGACCACTCTCTGCATAACCCACCTCCCTTGGCCAAACATATCAAAATCGTTGTCATCATGTCCCTTACGCGCAGGGAACTTCTTCCTAATATCCTCCTCCGAAAACCTCTTCGTTTTCGTCTTCAACATATCTGCAATCTCCTCCAGCGACATATCAATCTGACTGCCAATCGGCACTAGACACTTTGCTAGATGCATGTAGTCTTTGCGTAGAAGCCTGAAGGTCAGCATGTTGTAGTCGATGTTGTGGAAGACAAGTGCCCGGCCATTGCGGTATGCCTCCTTAGACTTAAGAAAATGCAGAGGCTGTTCGCGCCAGTGACGACGGGGATTCAGGTGGTGAGCTGTGTGGTAGCCGTCGTTGAAGCAGAAGCGGTTGCTCTAAAGTGCATGGTTAGTGATTGGTTTTGCTTGATTGGCTTGGCGAGGCTTACTGGCACATCAATCAGGGTAATACTCGACCTGAAATCCGAATCCGGCTCAATCTCATCCACTAACGCGTGCTGCCCAAAGTTGCCCACCATCATAGCAAATCGCAACAAAGCGAATGGAATCAGCATCACGAACAGCGTCGCTCTAAAGTTGACCTTGGTGGCCATGAGGTAGAAAAACGTATAACAACCATACTCGGACAGCGCACTCTTTGCAGCCAACCCAAATTTATTCTTGCGTAAGAAGTACAGCGGTAATTCGAGCCAGATGAAAAAATAAAACCTTGCAACGTAGCACATAAAGTCGTAAGCATCGTCGCGTTGGTATCTTACCGTAGATGAGAGGTCATCAGGATTGTTGCCTTCAACGTGATGATGCTTGACGTGATGATAGTAATAGGAGTCCCAAGAGTGACCCATCAAGGGCTCGAGTAGATATGGAAATGTAAAGTCGAACCATGAGAAGCTTTTATTGAGGATGCCATTGTTGTGAATGTGGTTGTGCATCATAAGTGTAAATGGGCCCATACAGAAGCCAGCCCATGCTGTATGGATGACGGCGTGGAAGTAGTTGAAGTGTAGGTATAGGTAAATGGCGCTGGGGACGACTGTCGTGAATATGACAGTAAGATGAGTAAGAAAGACCACATCTGTAGGATGGCGAACGATCTTTTGAGCTATACGCGAATATGGCTTGACGATGTATTTGGTGAGGACAGGATGTATATGATTGTCGTCCCATGTAGTAAACACGGTTGGTACGAAGTCTGGATCATCCTTGTTATTGTAGGATGTCAATAACTTGATATCTGCTTCATCGCCACTGGATTGCTTGAAACGGGTGATTGTTGTTTTGCTTTGCTTATTACCAGATTGTTTGTCCTTCCATCCCTGTATGTCATTGAAAAGATTTGCCAAAACTACTACATCTGGTTCTGTAAGACCAGACTCTATTTTTGCATCCATCGGAGATAGGGATCGTTGCAGGGTTAAAGTAGCTTAGTACCTTGCTCCGACAGTACAGTATATCTTGCGGAGCTGTGCAGCTAAGATGCTAACAACGATTGTCAAAATTAGTTACAATTGCCAGGATCATTCCTTCGGCATTATGAAGGTTAAGTAGAACGAGCGCTCTATGGACAACGACATGTAGTCAAATCGATCTCGGGCCCACTTTGGGAGGCGTTCCGAGTTGTTTGAAACGCGTCGTAGATCTCTACTAGGGCAATTTGAGATAGAATCGCTTGTGGAGAGGTCATTGCAGCTTTGATGTTGTTGCGTTCAGATTGTGAATCGATTCACTGGTAACAGTGTTCAAACATGTCCAAGAATTATTAAGAGGAAACTACCAGGTATTAATGTTTATACAAGAGAAAGGAAAGCCCAAAACAATATCCAAGGTCCAGTTCTGCCCTACAGTCATGCGTCTATGCTATTACAAATGACAGATTGACGGCCTAATTGAGAAGTGAAAGTCTTTTCGTATGCATAGTGCATTATCCAAACTTCGTTCAATCGTATCATATTCATTCCTTGCCTGCCACCTCGCTCACGCTAGCCAAGCTGGCAACATCCTGTTGTGACACTCTCCTCTCTCTTCTCTCTTGAGCACTGTCACCTAGAACGGACGCAACATAAGGTGGTGGTGGTCTCATGTCCGGACCAGGACCGATGGCGTTTGGATCAGGACCTTTGCCAAACCAGCCTCTCCAGCTCTGTCGGTTCGCTGCTTTCCTTGCGCGTTCTTCAGCATTATCAGCCTCGACTTTAGCTTGTACCAACCGCAACGGACGAGGACCTTGTGAACTGGAAATCACAGTGTTAGATCGATGTAGCCCCTGCTGATGAGATTGCATGGGCGCGGTTGGAGGTGCATGGTTTGTTGTGGTAGTAGTAGTAGTGGATGTGCTGTCGGGAAATTGAGTGTGTTCAACTGTGCTAATGCCAGAGTCGCTTGTGGCACGTGAAATTATGGATGTAGTATCGGCGTTAGGATGGAGAGTAGGTGAGATTGGGACACCTCCACCGTTACCAAAGTAAGAGGCAGTTGAAGCAGCGGAGGTTTGGCGAATTCCAGCGCCATTACGGGATGGGCCAGGGTTATTTGCATTGGTGCTGGGAATGGTCGGTACTTGCCATTCGTTGCTACTATAGCGGGTAGATATGGGACGACGAATAGGCACGCGTGTGGCAGTAGTCTGATCTTCATTCGGGTTTGGCGAAGGACGAGACGATGTTGCCGTGAGGAGTATTGGAGCATCGGCAAGAGGCGAAATAGGCTGTGATGCTGTTGAGTCCCTGATATGCTCCTGGGAGTTCGGATGACTGTGCGAAAGTGATGGTCGAGGACGAGCTTTGCCACCAAATATGGAACCAGCGCGCCGGAGGAGAGAAGGCGGTGCGTTCTCTTTTGCAGAGTGGGCAAGTTTCAATGGATTGTCTCCAGTAACAGAACCATCGGCAAACAGTGGCTCGAAGGATTCATGCTGCATAAGCTTAGAGACAATTTGGTCGACGTATTGCGTCAGTGCTTTGTTTTGATCCTGGAGAGTATTGACCTCAGCCTCGAGCTTCCGAACTTGTTCAGGTGATTCATAACCACCATACACGCTTGAGGCCGGTGTTTCTCTTGACAGTTGTTGTGAGACACTAGATGACGCTGAGATAGTTGACGTAGCATTTGAAGTCGCACTCCGACGTTCGAGCATCTGCTCCTGCACCAACATTTGTTCTTCGAATAGTGTCTGGTAATAGTCCTTGTCCTCTAGCAGTTTGGCATTTTGTACGCGTGTATCGATGAGCATTCTCTCCAATTCGTTGATCCTTGACGAGCCTGTATTCTCCAATTCCATGATCTTGACTTGTGCTTCGGCAAGTTCCAGCTGAAGCTGTTCAAGCAGCCTATCTTTGTGTCGTAGTAGTCGTGCGTAGTTTTGCGAACTGTCACGTCTTGCTGCCATTGGTGATGCAGGTCCAACTGAGCTGCTCCGGGGTCCAGTAGGAGAGTATCTGTCGTATTCCCGAGTTCGGTGGCCATCATAACGCGAGCTTCTTCCACGATCGTGCTCTCCACTTCTTCTTCGTTCTCGTCGATCTAGTGTATCCTTCAGGTGACGAATTACCTTGTTCAATTCCTCCTCACGAGCATCCGAGCTTGCTTTCTCACGCAATAAAGCTGCCTTGTCATCTTCAAAACTGTTCACCATCTCCTGGCTTTGTTTTATCGCAGCTTGATGGTCTTTCATTAATGTCTCAATCTTCGAAATATTGGTTGTCATTATCTCTTCGTTTTTCTCCTGCCCGTTCACGGCATCTTCAAGCTTATTTTGCATTACGACTAATTGTTTCTTGTACTTGTTCGCGATCGCATCAGCTCTTTTTAGCCGCGTTTCCAGATCGGCAACTACATTTGGCGATGCCTCCTCTGGCGCAATTTCAGCTTTATCCATCCTGAGCTTTTCCTCGTCCTTGGGCTTTTCTTTCTTGGTCACCTTCTTAACAGTCTTTGCAGTTCCAGATGTCTTGGTAGTCTTTGCTGGCTTGTCTCTTTCAGGAGAAGCTGATCGTGTAGGGCTCGCTTTCCGCTTTGTCGATGCTGTTATTGTAGTAGGTTCAAGTATTGGTGCCAAACTCAAGGCTAGCGCAACGCTGGGCTCCTTTGTCGAAGTAGATTCTTTGCTTTCCTTGCTGCTAGTGCTATCTCTGCTCTCTTTGCTGCCAGTACTGTCTTTGCTTTCCTTGCTACTGGTGCTGTCTTTGCTCGCTTTTCTAGTAGTCGTGCTTTTCGTTGTGGCTGTGCTGGAGGAGGCTGATTTGTCGGGCAGCTTTGTCTTTTTGGCAGGTGATGTAGACCTCGCTCGGGCCTTTGCGTCAGATGGATTCGTTGTCGTTGGAGGTTCCAAGCTTGGCGGCGCCTTTGTTGCAGCGTTTGTCGTTGTTGAGGCTGTAGTCATCTTGCAGAAGGCATTGGCTCCGAGGAATGCCGTCTCAACCCTGGTTCGACTACCCGCAAATCCTGAAACATGCACAGGTCCGTTACGTGCATGTAGTGTATGAAGATGATGATATTCACTCTAGCTAAAGACGGATGACTGCTGGAGTTAAATCTCCTTAGTCTACAAAGTCTACAAAAGTCATAAGCACGGCCTGTGGTGGAGTGTTGTGCAGGTTGTGAAGGGCGACGAGTAGTGAAACAACCGCCGTGCCGTAATTACCAAGCGCTGATTTTGAGGAAAAGGGGCCAAAAGTGCCAAGATATTGCTTATCGATTGTGCACCACACACAGCACAATTCGTTCGAAATTTGCTTCAACACTGTGAACCTTCTAACGACAACCATCGACCGACAACTTTTTCCACGACAAAAATACCCTCAGATCAACGCAATGGCCCCCAAGAAGACTAAGCGCACCGCCGACTCCATCAACAGCCGTCTGGCTTTGGTGATGAAGTCCGGTAAGGTCACTCTCGGCTACAAGTCTGTCCTCAAGACTCTCCGCTCAGGCAAGGCCAAGCTTGTCATCATTGCTGGTATGCATACATCTTGGAAACGACTGTATATGTGCATCTTCTAACACTATATCCAAGGCAACACTCCCCCTCTCCGCAAGTCCGAGCTTGAATACTACTCTATGCTTTCCAAGACCCAGGTTCACCACTTCTCCGGCAACAACGTACGTTCATAACCCAATTCCGTTCCCATCTCTGCGACGGGCATTTCTATGTTCGGAGAGATCGTAAGCACGCGTCAGTCTTGATGACCAATGACACAGTCATTGTGAGAGCAGCATGCCCTGCGAAGAAGTCTGCAGCATAGACTTTGGAGGGCCAACATCCAACTAACATTCGTAATAACAGATTGAGCTCGGTACCGCTTGCGGTAAGCTCTTCAGGTGCTCTACCATGGCCATTTTGGATGCCGGTGACTCCGACATCCTCACCACTGCCGCTGGCCAGTAAATGGATATGAAGCTCTAGTTGGACACGAAAATGCATGGGCGTGATTGGAATGGAAAAAGCATCTCTGTTGGGAGTATGTCAAGACCAAAATTGTCGTTTTTCAAACCGACTGAAGAGGAACGACCTCGTTGTCAAAATGTTCGATGGACATGCTTAGACGAATTGATTCTTTCTAGCTCCATATCGAGATATGTAGAAGTCTTGCCAAGTGCTGGCTGTCTTCTGACTGTCTCTACCTAATGATCTTCATATCTTGCACTATGACTCTTGCTTGTAAATCAATTGAGAAGCGTGAATTTGGTGACTCAGACGCTCTTCTTTGACCTTCCTGTTCTCTCGCCTAGATCGCCACAAGGAGTCATCGCACACAAAAAACCCAAAATTCGCAAGGGTTAGGGTGACAGATTTCTAAGCACTCCACCTCAGCCTACTTGAACTTCTTCTCACGCCACCTGTGGTCACTTCTTACAAGTAACAATCTACAGCACTCAATACCGTCGCAATGGGTAAGTCTGCTTCCACGTACACAATTACGTCCAAGAAAGAGCTGGATTGAGGAGAATGAGAAGGTCGAGAAGACTTAGAATTTGAATGACAATATCTTTATCTGGACGAGCGAAACTAACATGATTCACTCACTCTAGCTCGCCGTCCCGCTCGTTGCTACCGCTACTGTAAGAACAAGGTACGTCTACCTCGAGTATCTCGAAGAATGCGCCAGAGAAAAGAGACGGAACAAGAGTTACCATATCAAAGGCTGGAGAAAGACATGAATGAAAATACACGGCGAAAGAGCAAACACTGCAACGATTTGAACCCGAGATCTAATACCTTGCTCTCGAATAGCCTTACCCCAAGTCCCGCTTCAACCGTGGTGTACCCGACCCCAAGATTCGTATCTTCGACCTCGGACGCAAGCGTGCTGGTGTCGATGAGTTCCCTCTCTGTGTCCACCTCGTCTCCAACGAGTACGAACAATTGAGCTCCGAAGCTCTCGAGGCTGCCCGTATTTGCGCCAACAAGTACGTCTACACGACATACGTCATCTAGTTAAGGAAAGGGAAGAAGTTAACAAAACTCTCAGGTACCTTGTCAAGATCGCTGGAAAGGAAGGTTTCCACATGCGTGTCCGCGCCCACCCCTTCCACGTCGTCCGCATCAACAAGATGTTGTCTTGCGCTGGTGCCGATAGACTGCAAACCGGTATGCGTGGTGCCTGGGGAAAGCCCAACGGCTCCGTTGCCCGTGTCAACATTGGTCAGATTCTCCTCTCCGTCCGCACTCGTGACGCTCACCGCGCCACTGCCATCGAGGCTCTCCGCCGCTCTCAGTACAAGTTCCCTGGTCGCCAAAAGATCATTGTCAGCAAGAAGTGGGGTTTCACGCCGCTCAGGAGGGAGGAGTACGTCGAGAAGAGAATGGCTGGAAAGCTGTTGCCCGATGGTGCTTACGTTCAGTTCCTCAGCAACAGGGGTAACCTCGCGTACAACATGAAGAGGTTCCCTGCTGCTTTCGAGCAGACTGCTTCTGCATAGAGGATGGTGGATCATTGCAGATGTGGTGGGAAGATGGTTTAATGTTTTCTTTGTTTCAGGCATAGTCATGAATGCTGTCTCATGAATGGGCAGTACTAGCTGCGTGGAATGAAATTCACTTGACCTATTTCGTATGATCCTTGACTGTCTCCATATTGACATGTCTTGACTTGTCTTGTCGACTACCAATTCTCTGCTTAGCACTACAAGACTATATCATGCTTCAGCATGAAAACAAGATGCAGTTCCTCCTCATTGCACACTTTGTCGAGCTCAAGAGTTTGTGCTGCAATATCAAGTGGACCTTGAGCAGCAACTATGTACAAACTGCATCTCATACCCGCACTTAGAGTTCCAACAATCGCACCCTCACATTCCTCGACCGAGAAGGTCACCCTCCTCACCGGCTCCTCTCTTGTACTGATTAGTCCGATGTGTGACTTTGCTTGGTCCGCGGAACCGAGCCCACAGGAATATGGGAATCTGACCAAAGTATTGTTGCAAAGAAGACTGAATACTACATCGCCATGAAAAGATCCAGAAGGCGTGTAGTGGTAGCAAGGTATCATTTGTTCCTTGATGCCTATGGCGGTTGCATAACACGTTGTACTGACTTTTGACTTCTGCAATGGGATGCTCGGAAGGCAAGCGTGCTGAAATGTCTACGGTTAGATGAGTAGTGTAGACTGTGTGAACACATTGGGGTCCACGTCCAGCTGTGCTTTGAGCTTGCGGTTGGGGGCGGTGGCAATCAATTCAGACTTTCAACATTGGGGTTGAGTAGACGAACGCGTCTGGTAGTAGGCGTGAAGTCAGCGTCGCCAGTTACGGGTCGGGAGACTGAAAGACTTCATGTTGACTGGCAATGCTGAATGCTTGCTTGCGAAGTTGAAGGTGACTTTGGAGCTGTATGGAGTTGGCGGGAGTGAGGTTGAATATGACTGTGTGTTGTGGTTGACATCAAGTACAGTTCCAAATCCGACCTTGAACGAGCCCTGCGAAGTTTTATAGCGCAGCAGCACATCGCAGGCTGGATAGAATGATTCCTCAGTGCATGCTCCCATTTCATTTGCTCAGCTGTTTTCGTCGCATAATAGCGGACACTGCATAGTACATCTTGATGACCAATGCGAACAGTCTTTCCTTTAAGAGCATGGTCAGGCCATATGAAAAGAAGCCCTTGACCACTTCTCCGCTGACGCCAGAATATAATGAGCTGATGCCTTCCGCTTCGGCAATCTGTGCTAATGCCATAAGTATATTTGCTGGCCGCCTTTGTTGTCTTTCCACTTTAGCATTTCCGTCGGCGTTAAGACGTTGTTTCTCGTAATCACCGTGTTCAGTGGTCGCGGCAGTGTCCGCAGAAGTATCTTTTGGCGCCTCAGCGGCAGCGGCTTGGGCTCTTGCTTTAGCCATACTTAGAGGATAGGTGACAGTGCTGGCCAATGCTTTCGACGTGGCAGCAGTCAGAAATGTTAAAGCTGGGTTAGGCTTGCTGTCTCGTCTACTAGTCAGGCGCCGCAAGAAGGCGTCGAAGAAGAATGTCAAGGATGGATTGAGCGTGAGAAACAACGTCGCTGAGTAGCCAGAATAAAACCCCTGAATGCCCTTGGTGTCGTATATCTGGTTGACCATATCTCGCACACTTGTCTTTCGACCGAGTTGCTTTGGCTCTTTGTCGCTCGACTTCTTTGCCGATGCTACAGCCGCGATCTGCTTGCGAGTCACGATGTTTTGTATTGGTGTGGTGATAGCCTTGGTCGCTGCTCCAGCTACAATACCAATGCTCAACTCGTCCAAGATTCGCCACGCCGAGTTACGGGATGCAGATGGTGGGAAGCGCGTGCGTCGCACTCGGCGGAGGATATTGTAAAAGAGGAACAGAAAGAAAGAGTCAAGTACAGTTTTCACGGTATCTTCGACCAGACCAGAATAAAATGCTGGTATACCACCTTCATGGGTGTAGATTTTGCGGAACGCATCCGGGATACTCTCGTAGTGTGCATCATTGTTTGAAGAAGATGAATTGACAGAAGCATCAGTGCTTTCCAGACGTTGCTGAACCTTTAAACGAGTAACCACAAGATCGAGGGGATAAAGGATGACGTTGGAAATGCTGGATCCTGCGGCACCAGCTAGAGCTTGACGCAACGCTGGAAGAAGGTCCGCAGCGAGTTTCGAGAAAGAATCGTCGTCCACTTCTCGAGCCTTGTGATAGAGCTCGAAGGCGTCCTAAGCATGTCAGCCTGAATACGGGCTGGTGTGGCAGAAATGGACTGACTATTTCGCTGACATAATGCCACGTCATTTCGGATGCTAGTGACAGGTACTATGGCACACAGGTGGCTGGGCAATGTAATCTAGTTCAGAGTCAAATTGTTGTAACTAATTACGTGCCAAATCATGACGATGTTTCATATGTGTTTCAAAACGCCGAGGCTAACTGACCCTGCCGATTAGTGATACCGGAAAGGCTCCGATGGGACTTTTTGAAGACATCGAAAGAGTACCTTACATTGTGGTCAGCGACGACTGCGGTAAACTCTGGGACAACATGGATATCCGGACGTGGGTAGACGACAATCTCATCAAATATGCCGGCGCATCGGATCCCACCACTGTTGATTTCGTCCTCGCTACTGCGACTTCAGCCAAGTCTTCTTCGCAACTACACGCCAAGCTCTCTGACTTCCTGGAAGGCTCCTCGAGTGACATCCAGAGGCTCAGTAATGACCTCTTTGCGCGACTGAGAAGCTCTTCAAGCTCAAGCAAGAATGGTTCAGCAAAAGAGCATGGACACAGCACGCAAAACAAATCAGCAAGAACAAAGTATGCGCTCCTTGAGATGGAAGATGATGCGGATAGCTTGGGTCCTGCGCAAGTGAAGGAAGCACCAAAAGCAGGACATACACATCGGAAGGAAAAACGCGATAGCTCGCGAAATGGGGAAGATGGGCGCAAGAGAGAGCTTAGCACAGATGGCAAGGATAGGCAGGATCGTGATACTATTAGAGGCGCGAAGAAGATAAGAAGATACAAGGATGAGGCGTTCGAAGATCGATGGGCGGATCAGGAAGAATCAGAGCAGGAGGAGGAGGAAGAGATGTTCGCAGAACCCTTACCAAAACGTGCAAGGACGGACAAAGGTAGATCACCGTCGCCAGCTGCTGTAGATGTCAAAGTCGAAGAGACTGTCGAGGAGAAGGAAGAGAGGGACCGAAAAGAAAAGGCAGATTTTGAGAAGCGATTACGAGATAAGGACGAATCCAGGACGAAGAAGCAGAAGAAAGAGGAGACAGGACGAACGCTCGATCCTTCTGTCAATGTAAAAGACCTTCGTGACATCTCTAGGCAGCAATATTTAGCAAAGCGTGAGGCTGAACAATTAGCATTGCTACGGAAGCAAGTAATCGAAGAGGCTGAAGAACAACGGAACAACCCAGGTTTGACACAAGAAGAAGTGAGACAATTCGCAGAAAATAGAGAGATCCTGCGGTTGGCAGAGGAGCGCCTGAGGATTGATGATCATCTCGACGGCTACGCACTACCAGAAGATTACATTACAGAAAAAGGCAAGATTGACCGAGCGAAGAAAGAAAGAGCCCTGAAAGAGCGCTATGTTGACCGTGACGAATACGGACGTGAAAAGTACGTCACTGAGCACGATGAATGGGAGCGAGAGCAGACACAAAAGGCTCGAGCTCAAATATCACGGGCAGAGCGAGTAGATGAGGGCGACTATGAATACGTTTTCGACGAGTCGCAGCAGCTGAAATTCGTAATGGACCAGCCCTTAGCAGGAACTTCGAAGCCTATGACTGCAGAGCAGCGAGCGCTCGCGCAACGAATATCCGTGGCAGAGACGAAAGCAGCTCAAATCGAGGAAACGAGAAAAGGATTACCTATGTTTACATTTAGAGAAGAGATCCTGGCAGCTGTTGCCGAATACCAAGTGCTGATTATCGTTGGAGAGACTGGCAGTGGAAAGACGACTCAGCTACCTCAATACCTTCACGAAGCCGGCTACACCAAGGGAGGGCAGAAGGTAGGGTGTACTCAACCTCGAAGAGTTGCTGCTATGAGCGTCGCTGCTCGTGTAGCAGAAGAGATGGGTGTCAAGCTGGGTAATGAGGTCGGATACTCGATTCGTTTCGAGGACCAGACTAGTGACAAGACGATACTGAAATACATGACCGACGGCATGCTCTTACGAGAGTTTCTGACAGATCCTATGCTGGAGACTTATGCCGCACTAATGATTGACGAAGCCCACGAAAGAACACTACATACAGATGTCCTATTTGGTCTAGTCAAAGATATCGCCAGGGCCAGACCTGATCTCAAACTATTAATCTCTTCTGCAACCATGGACGCTCAGAAATTCTCGAAATACTTCGACGATGCCCCTATTTTCAACATACCAGGTCGTCGTTTCCCTGTCGACATTCACTATACCTCTCAACCCGAAGCCAATTACCTCGCCGCTGCTGTCACCACAGTCTTCCAAATCCATCTCTCACAACCAAGAGGAGACATTCTCGTCTTTCTCACAGGTCAAGACGAAATCGAGGCCGCAGAGCAATCTCTACAGGAAACCGCACGCAAGCTTGGGCCGCGAGCACCGGAACTACTCATCTGTCCCATCTATGCCAATCTCCCAACAGATCTGCAAGCAAAGATATTCGAACCCACACCGCCAAAAGCACGCAAAGTAGTCCTCGCCACCAACATCGCTGAAACCAGTCTAACCATCGACGGCATCGTGTATGTCATCGACCCCGGCTTCGTCAAAGAAAACGTCTACAACCCACGCACCGGCATGGAATCCCTCGTCGTGACTCCCTGCTCCCGCGCAAGCGCAAACCAGCGCGCCGGTCGTGCCGGCCGTGTAGGCCCAGGAAAGTGCTTCCGTCTATACACGAAATGGGCGTTCTGGAACGAGCTCGAAGAAAACACCACTCCCGAAATCCAGCGCACGAATCTCAACTCGGTCGTGCTCCTCCTCAAATCCCTCGGCGTAAACGACCTCATCAACTTCGACTTCATGGACGCCCCACCTCCCGACACACTGATTCGCGCCCTCGAACAACTGTACGCCCTCGGCGCGCTCAACGACCGCGGCGAACTCACAAAGGTAGGCCGCCAAATGGCCGAGTTCCCTACGGACCCCATGCTCGCAAAAGCGGTCCTAGCAGCCGACAAGCTCGGTTGCGTGGAAGAAGTCCTCAGCATCATCGCCATGCTGGGGGAAGCATCGGCGCTGTTTTTCCGGCCCAAAGACAAGAAAATACATGCC
>Ga0160428_1002200_pt1 | contig 12399 bp, 15 predicted proteins | sample SolpanmetagenomM_FD_108198 | JGI IMG/M metagenome (GOLD analysis project Ga0160428, IMG submission 108198) | Solar panel surface microbial communities from Lawrence Berkeley National Laboratory, California, USA - M | ecosystem: Engineered > Built environment > Solar panel > Unclassified ... | reverse complement strand
GCGGCGGTTCCACGCTGGCGCGGATCGACGCCAAGGGTGTCGTCCAGGAAAGCGTCGTCATTGCAGGAGGCGGCCCGGGCGGCGTCCGTGCGCTGGCGATCGGGCAGGACGGGCAGGTGCTCGCCTTGACCAGCCAGAGCGGTGTCGCGACGCTCAGCAAGTTCGACGGCGACGCCGTATCGAGCAAACTCGCCGCGCTCGATCTCGGCCGGGCGGATGCCCGCGCGATCGCGGTCGGCGATGACGGCACCGTCGCGGTGGTCGGCGCGGCGGATACGGCTTTGTCGGGTACGCAGGTCAATGCGATGGGCGGCGGCGGCGACGGCTTCGTCGCGCGGATCGATGCCGCGCTGTCGGGGGCCGCGGTGACCTATCTCGGCGCGGGAGCGAGCGACCAAGCGGACAGCGTCTCGTTCCTGAAGGGCAATCTGTACGTCGGCGGGCGCACCGGCGGCGCGCTGAGCGGTACGCGCACCGGCGACGTAGACGGGTTCGTCGCGCGGATCGATGCGGCGAGCGGCGCGGTCGCCCGGATCGACCAGTTCGGCGAAGTCGGCACCCGGACCGAACCCGTCCGCGTCTCGGCGATCGCTGGCGGGGATACGGTGCTCGGTGCGCTCGGCCTGCGACGCGGCACGCTGACGCCGACCGATTCCGCGACGCTCGAAGCGCAGACGAGCATCCGCGCCGGTGACGAATTCTCGGTCAAGGTCGGTGCCGCCGGTGCGGTGCGCAAGATCACGATCGGAGAGAACGAGACGCTGACGACGCTGTCGATGAAGCTGCAGAAGCTGCTCGGTACCGCCGCCGGCGTGTTCGTGCCCACCGTCGGCAGCGGGCGTGCGCTGTCGATCACCGCGAAGCCGGGGATGCAGATCCAGCTGATCGCCGGCGCGGACGGCAAGGACGCGCTCGAGAAACTCGGGTTGCAGGCGCGCAAGGTCTCGACCCCCGCCACGCCCTCAAAGAGCACGCCGGCGGTCACTCCGGGCGGGGCGTTCGGGCTGGATCTGGAGGATGCCCTGCAGATCGACACCAAGGCCGACGCCGCTGTCTCGCTGACGCGGATCAAGCAGGCGGTGTCCTACACGCAATCCGCCTATCGCTCGCTCTATTGGGACGATGCCAAGGCGGCACTCGCCGACCCCAGGAAGAAGGGCAAGGCCGGCGGGTCGATCGCGGTCGAGACGGCGCAACTGGCCAATTACCAGGCCGCGCTCGGGCGATTGTCCGGCGGCACGTCCGGGATAGGGTTCTGACGATGGCCAACGGCACGCCTGCGATCCTCGGCGGTATCGAGCGCGAGATGCGTCATCTCGCCGAGCGCCAGCGCGTCATCGCGCAGAATATCGCCAACAGCGAAACGTCCGGGTACAGGGCGAAGGACGTCGCCGCGCCGAACTTCGCCGACCTGCTCGCGCAACAGGGCGGCGGCGGCGGCACCCCGCGCATCGCCGCGCCGCGCGTCGTGCTGACCGCTGGAATGACGGCGCTCGGCGCGCGCGGGCCGTCGTCCGGCGGGTCCGTGATCCTCGACCGCGACGTCACCGAGACCAAGCCGGACGGCAACAACGTCACGCTGGAAGACCAGTTGCTCAAGATGGGCCAGGTCCAGGCGGATTTCGCCGCGATGACCAGCCTGTACCGCAAGCAGCAGGGTCTGTTGAAGACCGCTCTGGGGCGCGGTGGTGGATAAGGGCGGCGGATAAAAGCGAGCAATCGACGGTAAATAGGCTGGATATCCTATAAATGAGGGGGCAGTTCGGGAAACGGGGATGTTGAGGCGTATCGATCCGCGCGCGGTGCAGTTGGGGATGTTCATCCAGGCATTCGACGGCGGCTGGCTGGCGCATCCGTTCTGGCGATCGCACTTTCATCTGACGGATCCGGACGATCTCGCGCGCGTCCGCCACAGCAAGGTTCGCGCGGTAGTGATCGACGACGCGAAGACGATGCAGCCTCGCGCAGGCGCGTATGCGTCACCGCTCCCGGCCGAAGCCGCGCACGCGCGGAGCGGCCGAGCCGCGCAGACCGGAAGCACCCGGCACCGCGTTCAAGCGACCGTACTCGGCGCTGCACCTTCCCCCGCCATCTCTTCGTCCGCCATCTCTTCGTCCGCCGCAGCGGAACGGGCCGAGATCGCGCGCGTGCTCAACGCCTCTGCGCAGCGCATCCGCCAGGCCTTTGCCGGCGTGGCGAATGGCGGGCCATTGGTGCTCGATCAGCTCGGCGATGTGATCGACGACATCTCGGCTGCGATGCACCGCAACCACGAACTGATGATCGGCATCAGCCGGCTGAAATCGAAGGACGAATATACCTTCCTGCATTCGGTCTCGGTCGGAGCGTTGATGATCGGCATGGGCCGCGAACTCCGCCTCGACCCGGGCGAGGTGCGGGAACTCGGGATCGGCGGGCTGGTCCACGATGTCGGCAAGATGACCATCGCGAACGCGATCCTCAACAAACCCGGCCCGCTTACCGATGCCGAGTTCGGCCGCATGAAGGCGCATCCGGAAGCCGGCCATCGAATCCTGCTGCAGGACGGCGTCGTCTCCCCGATCGCGCTGGAAGTCACGCTGCGGCATCACGAGCGGATCGATGGCACCGGCTATCCGGGTGGCCTGTCCGGTGACGATGTCAGCCTGTACGCGCGGATCGCGGCGATCTGCGACGTGTTCGATGCGCTGACCTCGGCGAGGGCCTACAAATCGGCGATGCCGGCGCATGATGCGATCGCGCTGATGGACCGGCAGGAAGGGCATTTCGATCGCGCGCTGCTGGTCACGTTCATGCGCAGCATCGGTCTCTATCCGGCCGGGCTGGTGGTGCGGCTGTCGTCCGACCGCATCGGCATCATTCTCCCGCCCGGAAACAAGCCGGGCCGCCCGCGCGCGCGCGCCTTCCACTGCACGAACACGGACCGGCCGCTGGACTGGAGCGACGTGGTGATTTCCGATCGCGGGCAAGGCGAACGCGTGATCGCGGAGGCGAATCCGACGGATTGGGCGATCGCCGACTGGGCGGACTTGTGCCAGCGCCTGCTCGCGGGGCGTTCGCCCGTCGCGGCCTGACGACGTGCCGGCTTAGCCGCCGGTCCCGAAGCTGCGCACAAGCGAGCCGGCGACCAGCGCCCATCCATCGACCAGCACGAAGAAGATGATCTTGCAGGGCAGCGAGATCGTCGGCGGCGGCAGCATCATCATCCCCATGCCCATCAGCACCGCCGCGACCGCGAGATCGATGACGAGGAACGGCAGCAACAGCAGGAAGCCGATCTCGAACGCGCGGCGCAATTCGGAGATCATGAAGGCCGGAACCAGCGTCGTCAGCCCGGTCTGCGCGCGCGGCAGCGGCGGCGTGCCGGCCAGCCGGTTGAACAGCGCGAGATCGTCGTTGCGGACCTGTCCGAGCATGAAGATGCGGAACGGTTCGGAGGTCTTCTGGAACGCCTCGGGTTCGCCGATCTTGCCCGCGGTATAGGGTTTGACGCCCTGTTCCCACGCTTTCTCGAACGTCGGCGCCATCACGAAGAAGGACAGGAACAGCGCCAGGCTGATGATCACCGGATTGGGCGGGACGCCCTGCGCGCCGAGCCCGGTGCGCAGCAGCGACAAGGCGACGACGATCCGCGTGAACGAGGTCACCGTCATCAGGATACCGGGCGCGAGGCTCAGCACCGTCAGCATGATGATCAGCTGGATCGCCTTGCCGGTGAGCGATCCGCCGCCGAGCGCGCCGGCTCCCGCACCTTGCGCGACACCTTGCAGCAGGCCCGCGCCCGGTGCGGCGGTCTGCGCCACGGCCGGGGTGGCGCAGACGGTGAGCAGCAGCAATCCAAAGCCGACGCGATACACGTGTCTCATGCTAGAGCATTCGCGCGATGGTGTTGCCGAACGTGTCGCGCACGATGCGGCTTTCCAGGATCGTCGCGCCGTCCGGCAGCAACAGGAACAGGTGTTCGCGGTCGTCGCGGCGCAGCAGCACGACCGAGCGACGATTGTCGAGCGCGACGCGTTCGATCACCGCGACGCGGCGTGCGGCGGGCTTGGTCGTAACGCGGCCGGGCAGTGCGATATCGTAGCGCCGGACCAGCCATAAGGCGGTGACCAGCAGGCCGAGCACCATGGCCAATCCGCCCAGCGTACGCAGCAGCGACAGGATGTCCATCAGGGCAGGCCCCGCCGGTTCACTTGCGTCACTTCGATCGACATCAAATCCTCCGCGACGACGATCTTGCCCTCGGCGACGACCTTGCCGTTGACGCAGATCTGCGTCGGATCGTCATGCGCGCTGTCGAGCGGGATCATCGCGCCGCGCCCCATGTGCAGGATCTGTCGGATCGGCACATTGGCCGAACCGATGACGACGGAGACTTCGATCATAATATCGTCGAGCGCGGACATGCCTCAAATTCCCTTCGGCTCCATCTTAGGAAGCGGGCCGGGGCGCCGGGCGGACGGGTAGGAAAAAATTGCCGGGTGGAAACTTGTGCCCGGTGCCGACCGTGCCCGGCAATTCTTGCCTATGATGATGGCGACGGTGCCATTCCGGCATCCAGCAAGGATCAAGCCGATGGATCTCGTCGATTCCATCCGCGTCTCGGCCACCGGGCTGCGCGCGCAATCGCTCCGCATGCGGATCATCGCGGAAAACCTCGCCAATGCGGATTCCGTGTCGGCGACGCCGGGTGGCGACCCGTATCGCCGCCGCATCGCCAGTTTCCAGGTCGATATGGACCGCGACAGCGGTACGACCGGCGTCGGCGTGCGATCGATCGATGGCGACAAGGCGGCGTTCCAGCGCAGCTACCAGCCGGGCAATCCCGCCGCGGATGCCAAGGGCTATGTCCTGCTGCCCAACGTCAATCCGTTGGTCGAGGCGGCGGACATGAAGGCAGCGCAGCGCTCCTACGAAGCCAATCTCAACGCGATCGAAGCGGCCAAGACGCTGACGATGCGCACCATCGACCTGCTGAAATAGAGGGAACGGACATGGCAATCGGATCGATCGGCGCGCTGGACGCGGCCAGCGCCTATGGCAAGGCGCTTGGCGTCGGGCGCACGGGCGGGGTGGGCGGCTCGGCCGGCGCCGGCAGCGTCGGCAAGAGCAGCGGCAGTGCGTTCGGCGGGATGGTCGAAAGCCTCGTCGGCAATGCCGCGGGCTCGATGCGCGCGGCGGAAGCGGCCAGTGCGCGGCAGGTCGCCGGCAAGGGCGACCTGATCGACGTCGCCACCGCGATGGGCGCGGCGGAGACCGCGCTCGACACCGTCGTCGCGGTGCGCGACCGGATGGTCAACGCCTATACCGACATCATGCGCCTGCAGATCTGATCGCGATGACTCCCGAAGCCGTCATCCAGATCACCCATGCCGCGATGGTGCTGATCATCACCTTGTGCGGACCGCTATTGCTCGTCGCGATGATCGTCGGCGTCGTCGTCAGCCTGTTCCAGGCGCTGACGCAGATGCAGGAACAGACGCTGACGTTCGTGCCGAAACTGGGCGCGATGGGGCTCACCTTGCTGCTGACGCTGCCGATGATCGGCCACGCACTGTCCGATTTCACCAGCATGATCATCGACCACATCATCCACCGGTGAACGATTTCACCGCCTTCCCGGTCGAGGCGACCGCGTTCCTGATCCTGTTCGCGCGGGTCGGCGCGATCCTGATGCTGCTCCCGGTCTTTTCGGACGATGCCGTGCCGGGCCGCGTACGCCTGATGATCGCGTTCGCGATGACGCTGGCGCTGTGGGGGTTGCTCGGCGTCAAGGCGATGCCGGTCGCGCGCAATGGTGGCGACGATCTCGCCTGGATCATCCTGTGCGAGATGCTCACCGGGCTCGGGCTCGGCATGATCGTGCGGATCTTCTTCCTTGCGATGGCCACCGCCGGGTCGATCATCAGCCTCCAGATCGGCCTGACCTCGGCACTGCTCGCCGATTCCGCGCAGGGCGGGCAGGCGATGGCGCTGTCGAAGGTCGTCTCGGTCGCCGCCGCGGTCGTGTGCATGGCCTTGCTGGTGCACCACCTGTGGATCGCGGCGATCATCAAATCCTACACCACTTTCCCGATCGGCGGGCTGCCGGCGGCGGGCGACTTCGCCGATATGGCGATCCGCACCGCGGGCCGGTCGCTGTCGCTCGCGGTCGGGCTCGCCGCGCCGCTCATCGTCTACGGCATCGTCTTCAACGTCGCGCTCGGCCTGTCCGCGCGGCTCGCCCCGGCCTTGCAGGTGTTCTTCATCGCGCAACCGCTGAATCTCACGCTCGGGCTTGCGCTGTTCACCACGCTGATCGGCGCGATGCTGACTGCCTTCGCTACGGCGATGGCGGCGTGGCTGCGCGCCGGCTGGATCTGATCGCATGGCCGACAAGGACCAGAAGACCCACGCCCCCAGTAGCAAGCGCATCGACGATGCGCGCAAGAAGGGCGATACGCCGACCGCGCCGGAAATGCGCCACGCCGCGGTGTTCGTGGCGATCCTCGTCGTGTTGGGCTGGGTCGGCGTGCATGCCTTTGCGCGACTCGGCACGATGCTGGTGCGCCTGTGGGGCAATGCCGACGATTTCGTCGTCGACCCGAACGGTGCGCAAAGCCTGTTCACCGGGCTGCTCGGCCAGATGACGGTCGTGCTCGGGCCGGTGTTCGCGGTGCTCGTCGGCTTCGCCCTGCTCGGCGGGATGATGCACGGCATGCCGAGCATCTCCTGGACGCGCGTCGCACCCAAACTCAGCAAGCTTTCGCCGATGGCCGGGGCGAAGCGCGTGTTCGGCAAGCAGGCGTTCGTCGAATTCGCCAAGACTTTGGCTAAATTGTGCGTCGTGTCGGGCGTCGCGGTGATGGTGCTGCAGCCGCATTTCGTCGCGCTCGGCACGATGGTCGCGGTCGATCCGTCGCAGATCGGCATGATCGCCGGCACGCTGGTCGTCGCCTTGGTCAAGGCAATCCTCATCCCGGTCGCGACGCTGGCGTTCTTCGACCTGATCTATCAGCGCTGGGCGTGGTTCACGAAGCTCAAGATGTCGCTGCAGGAACTCAAGGACGAGCATAAGGACAGCGAGGGCGACACCAAGATCAAGGGCAAGATGCGCCAGATCGCCCGGCAGCGCGCGCGCAGCCGGATGATGGCGGCGGTGCCCGAGGCGACCGTGATCATCACCAACCCGACGCATTATGCCGTCGCACTGAAATACGATCATGGTAGCATGGGCGCGCCGATCGTCGTGGCGAAAGGCGTGGATGTGCTCGCGCTGCGCATCCGCGAGGTGGCGACGGTGGCGGGCGTGCCGCTGGTCGAGAATCGGCCACTCGCCCGCGCACTCTATGCCTCCGCCGAAATCGGCCGCCCGATCCCGACCGAGCAATATGCGGCGGTGGCGGAGATCATCGGCTACGTCATGCGGCTGGCGCGCGAACGCCGGACGTGATCCGCGGATATCAGAGGCTTACGTCGTGCTTCGCCAGTTCGACGCGGACCCGCAGCTCGATCTCGCGGGCGATGCCGGCGAGTTCGGGATCGTCGGGAACGGTGAAGCCCTGGCTCCACTCCGCCAGCGCGCGCAGCCGTTCGGGAGTCGGCGTCCCCGTCGCCAGTTCGTCGCGCAGCCGCTCCAGCTGATCCAGCCCCGTCTCCGCCTGCGCGATCGCCCGCCGCCGCCGTTCGCCCGGTTTGTCGACCGCGGCCAGCGTGACCAGCATCGCCACCGATGTCGCCGGCAGCGGGATCGCCGTTCCCGCAGCGGTCGGTGCGGCTGGTAAGGGAGGCGGAGTAAGCTTCTGATCCGCGAGACCTTTTTCCGAGCTGAACGCCTCGTCCTTCGCTGCCAGTGCGGCGAGCAAGGCAGGGCCAAGCAGCGGGTTCGGGCCGTCGATGCGCATTAAACCATCCCCCCAGCGAAGATGAAGCGATGGTGTATCCTATAATGACACATTCGTCCAACGCTCCGCCAAGGATACCGCCGGACATGCGTCTGCCCCCGATCGTCATCATGTGCGCCGCGCTCGCCGCGGCACCTTTGCCAACTTCCGCCTTCGCCGCGCCGCGCGTCAAGGATATCGTCGACGTGCAAAACGTCCGCGCCAACCAGCTCGTCGGCTACGGCCTCGTCGTCGGCCTCGCCGGCACCGGCGACCGCACGAAGAACTCCCCCTTCACCGAGGAATCGCTGCAGGCGATGCTCGAACGGATGGGCGTCAACGTCCGCGACGTGACGATGAAGCCGGCCAATGTCGCCGCCGTCTCGGTCACCGCGACGCTGCCCGCTTATGCCCGCACCGGATCGACGATCGACGTGCAGGTCTCCGCGCTCGGCGATTCCACCAGCCTGCAAGGCGGCATGCTGCTCGTCTCGTCGCTGCGTGCATTGGATGGCGAGATCTATGCCGTCGCGCAGGGGCCGGTCGCGGTGTCCGGATTCAAGGCCCAAGGCGCGGGAGCCAGCGTGACGCGCGGCGTCGCCACCTCGGCGCGGATCGCGGGCGGCGGTATCGTCGAACGCGAGGTGCCGTTCGCATTGCGCTCCTCGACCAGCCTCAAGCTCGCGCTGAAGAACCCCGATTTCACTACCGCACGCCGGATCGCCGCGGCGATCAACGCCCGTTTCGCCGGCACCGCGCAGGCGCTGGATCCGGGCACGGTGGAGATCACGCCCGGCGCTTCCTTTCCTGGTAACGTCGTCGACCTGCTCGGCGAGATCGAAAATTTGCCGGTCGATGTCGATCAGGCGGCAAAGATCGTCATCAACGAAGCCTCCGGCACGGTCGTGATGAGTTCCGACGTGCGCATCAGCCCGGTGGCGATCGCGCAGGGCGGGCTGACGATCAGCGTCACCGAGACGCCCGAAGCATCGCAGCCGGCACCCTTTTCGGATGGCCGCACCGTCGTGCTGCCGCGCACGAAGCTCGCGGTCGACGAGGGGCCCAAGGGCTCGCTCGCGACGATCGGCGGCGGCGCGTCGCTCCAGTCGCTCGTCACCGGGCTGAACAAGCTCGGCGTTACGCCGCGCGATCTCATCACGATCCTGCAAGCGGTGAAATCCGCCGGCGCGCTCCAGGCGCAGATCGAGGTGCAATGATGACCGGCATCACTCCAGCATCGCTGCCGCCAGCCGGCGCATCGCCCGCCAGCGCGGAAAAGGCCGCGGCGAAGAGCGCGCACGATTTCGAGGCCGTGTTCGTCGGCCAGATGACGAAGATGATGATGGAAAGCGTCGAGACGCAGGGCCAGTTCGGCGGCGGGCATGGCGAGGAGATGTTCCGCGGCGTGCTGGCCGAACAGCTTGGCGGCGCGATCACCGCGCGCGGCGGGCTCGGCCTGGCGCCCGCCGTGATGAAGCAGATCATCGCCATGCAGGGTGGCCTGCCCGCCGCGCCACCGGCGACCACGATATTTATGCCAGTATCAAAGGGCCAGATCGATGCCCGCTGAACTCGCCGAAGCGCTGTCCGCACTCGCGCAACTGATCGACGACGAGAACGACCGGCTGATCAGCCCGGTTCCGCAATCCGACCTGCCAGTGATCGTCGCGGCCAAGATCCGCCTGTCAGGCCAGGTCCAGGCGCACAGCGCACGGCTGGCGCGCGAGCAGCCGGATTGGCTGAACGGGCTCGACGAGACGATGCGCGAGTCCGTCTCGGCCGCCGTCGAGATCCTGCTGCGCCGGCTGGACGTCAACGTCCGCCTGCTGGAGCGCCGCATGGCGCTGTGCGACGATCTGATGGGCGCGATCTCGGATGAGGCGCGGCGTCTGTCCGGAGCACGGTCCGCCACCTACGGCGCGCGCGGCGCGATCGTCCAGACCCAGCGCGCCGCGCCGATCTCGCTCAACAATACGTTGTAAGCGGGACGGGCGAGTGGAGGGCGTGAGCGGGGCGGGGATCGCTCCGCCGCCCGCCATCCCCTAGAAAGACCCGGTCAGCGCCAGATAGGCGTAGCGCGTATCGCCGGTCTTCGGCGCATTCGGGGCAGCGCGCAGGAAGTGACCCTTGGCGAGATAGGCCCCGCCACCTTCCATCCGCAGCCGCTGCGGTGCGATCCAGTAGCGCACGCGCGCTTCGACCTGCTCGCCGGCATGACGCCCGGATCGCCCCGATGGATCGCGCACGCCGGTGGAAGCGAAGCTGTCCGTCGCGGTTGCCAGCCACAGGTCGCGCGCCATTACGAAGCCGTCGAGGCGCTTGCCCGGAACGACATCGATGCGGACGCCGCCGGAAATCAGGTTCGAACGGTTGACCGCGCCGTACAATATGGTCGGGCCGAAATCCGCCCGCGGGGCGCCGAACAGCGGATCGAACCGGGCATAGCGCCTTGGGTCCGCATCGTCGCCGCTGGCGTAATCGCCGTGGATCGACACGCGCGGTGCCCAGGGCGCTGGCCATGTCCGGCCGATCTCGGCATGGACGAAGCCGGCGGCGACGGGCAGATCGGTCCGGTCGGTCGCCGCGGTGGAGGCGCGGGCCGTGCCGGTCTGCCGCGCTGCTTCGAGCTCTGCATCGACCGCGCCTTTCGCCGGCGCCCGGAACAGGCGCGCGCCATATGTCACGATGTGGCGATCGCGTGTCGGTTGACCGGTCGAGTCGCGTTCGTCGAGATTGTAGAGATAGACTTCGCCGCTCGCGCCCGCACCGAGGTGCGCGCGCGTAAAGCTTGCGCCCTCGAATTGCTGTGCCGTGCGGGATCGATCCAGTTCGACCCGATTGTCGCGCAACCCCTGCGCATCATACGGCAGGCGGGTCACCGGCATCGTCCAGAACGCGATCAGCCGGTCCTTCGCCGCACTGCGCCACTCGAACTTCGCGCCGGTATAGGTCTGGACACCGTTCGGGAAATCGGGCGCGGCGACGAGCCGGCTGGAGCCGATCTCCATCGTGAAGCGCCCCACGGCGAGCGTGGCCAGCGAATTTTTACCGAGCAGGCCGGGCAGATCCGCCGCGATATAGGCCTGAACCGGCTCCAGCGCGTTGATCTCGGAGGTCTTGATCGTCGACGTGCGGCGTTGCAGGTAGCCGCGGGCATCGCGCAGTTCTCCGCCGATGCGGATCGGCCCGCTATCGTATTCGGCGAACACGATCGTCCGGAACGACAGAAACAGATCGTCCGCCGGGCTGGCGGGGCGGAACTGACCCTCGATCCCCTCGATCCGTGCACGCATGCTTCCGCGCAGGATCGGTTCGTCCGGAAGGTTCAGTCCATCATGCAACGGCTGCTCGGCCTGTGCAGGGAACGGGATCGCTGCCAACAGCGCGGCGGATAACCCGACGCCGATCGATCGTTTCGGTACAGTAATGGCCATGTGTACGATGCCCCTCTCGATGGTATCGCATATTATAGGATGGGCATCGGTAGCGATCGCGACGCGTCGGGACGTATGTCGCGAGATATCCGCGCGCTAAAACCGGATGCGTCTCGAATCTCCTAAAATGGTCGCAACAACGGTCCTCTCGCCTGTGCCCCGCCGCGTCTGCGGCAGGGCGCTGGGGAACCGCTGCCGGAAACCATAGCCACTCCCGCGCGTGATCGAGGGGGCCGGCCGATCCCCGCGAAAGGGAGAACCAGTTATGACGAAACTGCTCGAAAATACCAAGATATCATCGAAGATCATCGCCTTGTTGGTGATGCTCGGGCTGGTGACGATGTTCATCGCCTGGAACGGCTCGAAACAGCTGCTTACGGCGAACGCTGCCTATTCGAATCTCACGAACACGAAGCTGCCGAACTCGACCCTTATCACACGCGTCAACAAACGTTCGGTCGAAATGGTGTATGCCGGGTACCGCGCCGTATCCTATGACGGCCGATCGCCGGAAGCCCGCTCCGCCTCGGAGAAAGAGGAGAAATCTTTCACCAGCTCGCTGGAATTGCTCGACCAGATCAAGAAGAGCGAACCCGATTTCGCACCGACCGCAGATAAGCTCATCCAGCGATTGACCGCGCTGCATGAGATTACGAGCAAAGCCGTTCAGTTGGGTTTGACCAATTCGAACGACCAGGCCAATGTACTGCTCAGCAAAGGCGACAAGATAATCGCCGATCTTGATCTCGACATCAGAAATCTCAACAATCGCCGTCTCGAAAACGCCCGGAAGATCAGCGACGATTTCAGCGCCAAGGCTGAATCGACCTCTACGATGATGTACGTCATGGCCGTCGGCAGCATTCTCGCCGGCATCGCGCTCGGGCTGTTCGTTACCAAGATCGGCATCACCGGGCCGCTGACGCGCCTGCGGGACCAGATGATAGAAATCGCCGGTGGCGACTATTCCAAGGCCGTCGAAGGCACGACGCGCGGCGACGAAGTCGGTGCGATGGCCAAGGCTGTCATGGTGTTCCGCGAGAACGGCATCGCCAAGCAGGCCGCGGATGCCGCGATCCTGCGGTCGGACGCTGAGCAGAAGG
>Ga0160428_1002199_pt1 | contig 12421 bp, 15 predicted proteins | sample SolpanmetagenomM_FD_108198 | JGI IMG/M metagenome (GOLD analysis project Ga0160428, IMG submission 108198) | Solar panel surface microbial communities from Lawrence Berkeley National Laboratory, California, USA - M | ecosystem: Engineered > Built environment > Solar panel > Unclassified ... | reverse complement strand
GGACCATCTGCGGTCCCTCCCCTGGGTCTCGAACACTTCAGAGACCTCCCGGCCCCTCCCCTCCACGTTGTTTCTGCCGTGAAGGCACGAAGTGCCGAGCAGGGAGACCGCTCGGGCCACAACCCGTCAGGGCGGCAGGGGAGTGAAGTTCGGGGCGATGTGAGGGAGCGCAGCGACCGCGTCCGGAAGTTCTCGGCGGAGCCGGCAGCGCAGCTGCTTGCGGCCCGACCGGGCGCCCGTACGCTGCCGCAGGCTTCACGGCAGAACCAACCGCACGATCCGTGCGGACAACCAGCCGCCCGCGCAGCGGGCGACCACCCGGCAGAGACCGCGGCCGCGCAGCGGCCGACCGATCAGGCGGGTGCTACTCCCCCACCCACCGGACGACACCGTTCGCCGCGTGCGCTGCACGGAGCGCCTCGCCGGCCTGGTCGAGTGCCGCAGCCGCCGCCTCGAGCTGCTCCGCAGCCTCGAGCGTGCCGGTCACCCCGTCACCGTTCTCGTCCTCGCCGAGGTACTCCCGGCCATCGGTCACCCGGCGGTGCCAAGCACTGAGCTGCCGGACGGTCTGCTGCAGGTGATCCACAGTCGGCCCCAGCTCCGCCAGCAGACGATAGGAGTCGATCGGGTTCGGGACCTCCCTCGTCGAGTGCGCGAGCGTCCGGGCGGCCTCGTCCAACTCGACCGCGATCTGCACCTGACGGTTTTGCTGGTTGACGACCTTCGGCGCCTCCTAAATCCTCACGCTGACTTACGGACTTTGGAAGTTACAGGCCAATGGACTTGCGGAGCTCGGCCTCCGAGGTGCCGTCGAGGTCGGCCTCGCGGGCGAGCAGCAGGTCGACAGCGACACGGATGAGGGTGTTGTCGGTGATGCGTGGATCGGTCGCGGCCTTGTTCCGGCTCAGCTTGCGGGCGCGAAGCGTGAGCGACTCGATCTGGTCGTCTCGCAGCCGAGCCTCCTTGCGCACCAGCGAGGAGTAGTGCACCCGTTCCGACTCTGGTACGGCCGGCGAGCGTCGAGATGACGGGCGGCGTGCGGGCTTACTAGCTGGCTCGGTCGCAGCGAGTGCAACTGGAGCAGTCGAAGGTGGAGGAGACGGCACTTCTTCGATACTCGCCTGACGAGGCTGCGGGGCTGGTTCGGGCGCAGCGACGGGACTCTCGTTCCTGTCCTCAGGCGCGGCGTCGAGCGTGCTTTTGGCGTCTTCGAGAAGTGTGTTTAGGCGGACGCGTCCCATCAGCGTGCTCCAGCAGTAGCGGGTGCGCGGTGCGCCCAGAGGGCGAACATCTCGAGTGCGACGCGCTGGTAGTCGTCGATCGCTTTTGCCGCGATACGAGAGTCCGAGTACTGGGTAACCACCTTGCCCTCGAGGGGTGACATGGCGTGAACCTTGTAGTTGCGGACGACGGTGTTGAACCGCTTGACCCCTGAGCCGTCGAGGAGGGCCTCGGCGTCTATTGCATCCTGGGGTACACGTGGGTCGACCTTGTTGAGCAGGACGCGATACTCGACGCCTCTGGGCCTCACGACGTCGCTGATCGTGCGCATCAGCGGAGCGATGGATAGCGGTGAGGGCTCAGTCGGAAGAATGGCGAAGTCGGCTGCGTCCAGGACAGCAGCCAGAACGTCGCGGCCTTCGAGCGAGCCAGGCGTGTCGATGAAGATGACGTCGTACGGCAGCTCGCGCAATCGTGCGAGGTTGCTGGGGTCGGTGTCGCTCGTGAAGTCGAAGGGGAGGTTGTCCTCGGCTCGTTCCGCCCACCAGGTGGCCGACTGCTGTGGGTCGACGTCGACCAGCAGCACACGAGACGATCGCGCAGTCACGGCCGCGAGCGACATCGCGGTCGTGGTCTTGCCGACCCCGCCCTTCTGTCCGGCGACGGGGATGAGACGAGGCACGAGTGCTCCTTGCAGAGTTTGGAACTTACGGAGTCCGGAAGTGCGGAAGCCTGTTGATCTGGAAGTTACGCCAACTCCGACGGATCGCTCGACTCTTGCCGGCGTGTCTGGGACTTACGACTTGCGTAACTTCCTTACTTACGGAGTTCGGTAGTACCAGACCTACGAAGTCCCATAGTACCGGAGTTCGCGACCTTCGGACTACCGGGGTTTGTCACTCCGGTGCACACGGAGTACGAGACTTCCTGGGTTTGTAACTCTGCAACGTCCGATGTTCAGTACGCGGCTGCACGTGTCTGCACCCCTGACACTGGAAGCTCGGGAGTAACAGACTCTGTATCTCGGCGGCACGACGATAGGTGCGACTCGAACCACCGCGGCGACCCCGTTCGACGTCGGCCCGAAGGACAGAAGAGGGTGCGCTCCACAAGCTGGATGATGCGTGGGGCTCAGATGCCGCCGGCTGATCCACCTCGTGAAGGAGCGCGATCTAACCGGTGGTGACGATGTCGCGGTGGGGGAGTAGCCCAGCCTGATGGAACCCATGCGATCGCCACGGCATTGCGGCGTGCCGCTCCATTGGGAACACGGTCATGCCGCGCGATCTTCACACGCCTCGGCGTCCCCGTGGAGTGGCGGTCAGGCGGCTAAGAGTGAGAGTGCTGGCGCGAGAGCGCCACTCTGGACAGCGGCTCGAGCAGCCGTCCAGTCTGCACGGCCGTCCGGTCCGCGGGGGTGCTTGGGGTAGCGGCTAGACCCGGCTGGTTGCCAGAGCTGCACCTGGTCCACCCTCGTTCGGACGTCAGCTCGGCTCCGAGGTCCGCACATCCAGGCGTGTTCGGCTTGCCACCATCCCCAAGCCGCCCGTTCCGCGACGTACCGCTCTCGGCGATTAGAGAGTCGACCATCGACCCCGAGTTGCATCGCTGCTCGATCCCGCTGGACAAGATCGGTGATTACCCATCCGATGCTTCCTGCCGTGACCAGGCGGAACTGAGCAAGGCGTTGGAGTAACCGGTCATCCGTGGCGATGCGGGAGAGACCGTCCCGGAAAGCGAGTCGTGAGTAGAGATTCCCTGCAGCAAGGGGCAGGGCGTGGTCTCCGGTGAAGACGTCGTGGGTTGCGAGGGTAGCGCGGTGTTCGAGTTGCTGGAGCAGGAGCGTTCGGTCAGCGGCCCCGGCCCCTTCGGGGCGCGTGGCCGCTTGTGACCGACCATGTTCTGCTTCCCTGTGGAGTTCGCTTTGCGGGTCGATCTGCCAAGCCGCTCCGTGGACGCCGGCGGCGGGTCGCGCGTGCTGGATCCAGCCGTCTGCAGCGAGGCGCTGCAGAGCGACGCGGGCGGTTTCCCGACCGATCCCGCAGGAGAGTGCGATCCGGCGGGTGTCGGCCTCGATGCCGGTCTCGACGGCGGTGAGGGCGAAGCGGTGCAGGCAGTCCAGGACGCGTCGGTCGCTTGGTCCGCCTCCGTGTGACCATCGGCCGGCGGCTGCGTCGGCGCGTTCCTGCAGCGCTCGGACGAGGTCAGCCATGTCCCCGGCACGGCGGTCGAAGGTGGCATCAACGCCGGTGCGGCGAGGGTGCTCGGCCACGTAGCGCACCGCGTAGCGCCACTGACGAGTGAGCGTCTCGACCCGTTCACGAACAGGGCGCGGGCTGCGTCCGCGGCTGGTGCGGCGGGTCCGGACGTGTTCCAGGCCCGCAGCGGTGGGGATGAGCTCGAGCAGGTCACGGAAGTGCCAGTGACTTGCCGCTGCCCCTAGCAGCACCCGGTTCAGCACCACCGAGGCATCACCGTCGTCGACTGCAGTGTGCAGAGCGGCGAGGCTCGCAGCGGGTAGCTCGCGCTTGCTCCCCGCTAAGTACGGGTGCCCATTCGTGTCGATCCGCACCGCATCAGAACCCGCATCCGTTGCGGCACCGGTGTTGTTGACACCGTGGACGAGCTCGCGCACCAGTCCCTCGATCTGCGCCACAGTCGTCGAGGGCTGGAGCAGCGACATCGGGTTACCCAGCAGGACCTGGGACCGACCACCGTCCCGATGCGGGGATCCCGGCGGTCGTACGCACCCGGTCGCGGCGTTTCGCAGCGGCGCGATGTCCAGCGACGGGCACCGGGCAGCCAGCAGCCGCGCCAGCAGGCTCACGAGAGCTGAGGGGACCGACTCGACCGTCGCGACCCAGACGTGCCGGCCGCCGCTAGGTCCGGATCGGCACACGACGTGACTGATGCCGTGCCCGGTGAGCAGTTCCGCGATCGCATTCGCGTCGATGGCGGCTTGCGGCTCGGCCTGCTTGGCGTCCAGGTCGAACGCGAGCAGCCGGAACCCGTCGCTGTCGGCGAGGGGGATGGCCCAGGGGACCGCGGGGGCGAGTGAGCGATCCACCGGCCAGCGGCGGCTGTACTGGTTCAGCACCGTCCCGGACGCGTCCACGGCCGCGATCCGTACGTGGTCGCGAGGAGCAATGGCGCGCGTCAGCAGCCACGCATCCGTCACAGCCCCGTCGGGCGACACGCCCAAAATTGGGGTTGCTGAGGATGATGGTGCACGCGCGAAGTCGTGCAGTACGATCAGGTCACCTCCTCCCGCAAGGAAGGAACGGAGAAGCCCCGGTTAGTCACCGGTTCTTCTTTCGGACGATCTGGGTGAGCCGGCCAGCTAGAAGCCCAGATCGGAACTCGTCAAGAAGCCCGCCCGAGAGGGCGGGCTTCTGTGTCTATGCAGCGTCGTGGATCGGCAGCTCCTGCTGAGTGTGCTTGGACGGAGTCGCTACCAGCGGCAGATGGCCGTGCTCGGCGACGAGATCAGTGAAGAGCGCTTCGAGGTAATACGCGAGACTCACGCCGCTTGCCTCAGCAGCCTGCGCGATCTCGGACTTCACCTGAGGCGACACGCGACCCTGCAACAGGACCGTGGGCGAGTTGTCGGCCCGTCGGACGCGGTTTGCCGGAGCGCTCATACGCCCACCCTGGCGTGTGAATGCATGCATGGGAAGGTCGCGTGCGGCGTGTCGCACGAAACAAACTTCACCCGTGTAGTTCCAGCCCCAGTTCGGGTGTCGCTCGAGCTTCCGAGTCCGGGTACAGCTGTCCCGTTCTGTTCGGGTGCTCTCGATCGGCCTTCCTTTGTATGGTGCTGGGATGGCACAGAAGTACCTCGTCCAGTTGATCGACGATCTGACGCAGGAGCCGATCGAGGACGGTGCGGGGGAGAGCGTGGCGTTCGGGGTCGACGGGGCGTCGTATGCGATCGATCTGACGGGGGAGCACGCGGCGGAGTTCCGAGGGCTGCTCGAGCCGTACGTCACGGCAGCTCGCAAAGCCGACTCCGCGACGTCGCCCACGCGCTCGACGCGTCCCGCTGCTCCGAAGCAGGATCTGAAGGCAGTGCGGGAGTGGGCGTCCGCGAACGGGTACACGGTCTCGGATCGCGGTCGGGTACCGAATGAGGTGCAGAAGGCGTACGCAGCCGCGCACTGACGAGGGGTCTCGTGCGCGGCGACCGACCGCCTGCGGGGGAGTGGTCCGCAGGTCAATAGAGCGAGCTTCGTCAGACCACCGAAGGACCAACTGACATAATAGATATTATCGGACTGCTGGTATCGACTTTGGAGCGGCGCGTGAGCGCCGCTCCCTGTTACGGCGTCAGGATCGGGACGAGGGGTTCGAGGCCGGCAAAGTCATTCGGGTTGCGGGTCAGCACGGCGGCACCGTTGGCATAGGCAGTGGCGGCGATCATCAGGTCCATCGCCCGGGCACGCGGGTTACGCCCAGCGGCGAGTACGAGGCCGGCGAGCAGACCGTAGGCGGCCGCGGAGTCGTCGTCGAAGGGCAGGCCGGGGCCGAGCTCGCGGGCGAGGCGAACCAGCCGCGCCTCACGGATCGCCTGCTGCACCGTGTCCGCGGTCGCACGGACGCCGAAGGCGAGTTCTGCGAAACTCACCGACGCGACAGCGACGTCCGTGTCGGCTGGAGGTTCGTCGCCAGCGATCAGCACGCTGGTATCCAGCACCAGCTACACTCGGCGGCCGCCCACGGATCGCGCAGCTCATCATCCGCGCGGAGCTGCCGAGCCTCTTCCATCCAGAGCGCGTCCGCACCGAGCTGGGCCAGCACGGCGCCGACCTCCCGGCCCGTGCGCCAGCGCGTAGGCCGGTGGGGCGCGATGTCCGCCACGGGCTGACCGCGATCGGTGAGGGTATAGGTGGCGCCCTGCTTCACGTCGCGAATCATCTCCGTCGGGTTCTGCCGCAGCTGCCCGATGCTGATCGTGTGGCCCATCGCGCCATCCTACGACAAAGTAGACATAAATCGATCTAAAAGCTCGTCGACGCGGGCTGATCGAATCTGGGAAGTAGCGCCTCTGCTTCAGCCGCCCATACAGTGGGCGCCGCGGGGCGCAGTAGCGCCCCGAAGTGAGCTCGGCAGCCTTCCGGACGGTGGGCGGGCCGGGCTTCGCGCATTCGAGGCGAGTGACGCAGCTGCTGCCACGCTGACGGAGGACCGTTGACGGACAGGTTCACTGGCATCGTCTGGGATCTCGAGTGTGAAGCGTGTTGACCGAGAGGCGGGGCCAGCCCGTTACAGAGGCTTCTGCTCAGCCCTTGGCGCAGTCGGCTCAGCTGCGGGTAATCGCTCGAGCCAATCGCAGACGATGCGCGCGAATCGTTCGGGGTCGGCGTTCCACTCAAGCGCATGCGGTACGGGTGGCAGGTCGGGCAGGCTGACGAGTCCCGAGTTGCGATCGCGGAATGCGACGGAGTCCGCATAGGAGGCGGTGCGGTCACCGGCGCTGTGCAGGAGCAGCGTCGGGACGGTGGTGGTCGTCCAGGCGAGATTGGTGAATGCCAGCGGCTCGGGCGCACCAAGCAGGGAACTGATCGTGGGGCTCTGTAGGGCGCGGAGCGCGAGGGCGGCGATCAGGGAGGGTAGCCGGGTGCCGCGGACGGCGAGCCGGATCGTGCTCGCCCAGTCGAGGACCGGGGCGATCCCGATGACTCCGGCGATGAGATCCCGGTGCGTCGAGCTGGTTGCGAGACGCAGCGCCATGGATGCACCGTTGGACCATCCGATGAGCACGACGCGTCTGGCGCCGTGCTGCTTCGCGTAGTCGAGTGCGGGTTCGATGTCGCGCCATTCGGTCTGGCCGAGCATGAAGGCGTTGCGGGGAGCTGGTGGTCCTTCACCGTCTCCGCGGAAGGACGGGACGATTGACGGGTAGCCGGTCGAGCCAGTTGCGGCTGCGGATCGGAGGGCGCCTTCTCTGCCGGATAACGATCCGTGGATGTGCACGAGCCACGTGTTGCCGCTGGTCTCTCCGATGATCCACGCGGGCGCGGGTCCAAGCGAGGTTGTCAGGCTGACCTCTTGGACGGGGAGTCCGAGATCTTCTGGTGTCGAGAAGATGTTGCCGACAGCTCTGCCGAGTCCTGGGGCGATGGGGTGCGGGGGTTGGTCTTGGAGGTGGCGCTCGACAGTGGTCGAAGTGTCATCGAGGTGGAGCTCGGGCGCGAGGACGGCGAGCTGCCGTTCTTCGTCGTAGAGCAGTCCGAGTACACCGGCCGCGCGAGTGAGCGCAGTACCGGAGAGGATCACCTGGTCGCCCTCGACATCGAGGATCCGGGTCGGTTTGGCTCGCTGGGGGTGGATCACCCGCTGCGCGATGACTGCGGAGAGAGCGCCGATTCCCGCAGTGGCGGTCACGGCAGCGGCGGCGCCGGTGATGAGCAGTGCACTGCGGGTCACCTGGGTCACGCGGCCTTGCCAACGACGGTCGGTCGGAAGTCGGTATCTGGCCGGAAGAGGGCCTGAGCGCGGCGGATGACCGCGGTCTCATCGTCGGTTGGGGTGAATCGTCCGGCGTGCTCGGCGTTGCCGATCTCGATGAGGAGGTGGTGGGTGCGCGCGACGAGCTGCTTCTCCGTGCCGAGGACCGCGAGGGGAAGCGGCCTCTGTCCGGCGTGGAAGCTGCGCCGCTGGCCGATCTGGTGGAGCCGGCCGATGAGGAGACGACGTCGGATCGGGAGCACGACCGTGGCGCCGGCGATGCCCAGCAGCATGATCGCGAGACCGACGAAGAACGGTGCACCCGAGATCTCGGAGAAGGACTCGCGGAACGGTGCGCCACCCCAGCCGAAGTGGGCTGCTGTGAGTACCGCGATCTCGACGACGCTGCCGGATGCGGTGAGGACCGCACCTGCCGTGATGACGCGGACGGGTCCTCGACCGCGTCGCATGGTGAGCCTCGCCGAGTCGATGAGCATCGTGAGCACGACACCCATGTAGGCGATGCCGTACAGCCAGGAGACCGGCTGTGCGATCTGGTCGATCACCAGGGTCTCGGAAGTGGGTGCGCGGTGCTGAATCAGCACGAACAGGACCGTGATGACCGTGAGGGCAACGCCGAGTCGCCAGGGTGCTGCGTACCGCTTCGCTGAGCGGGAGTAACCCGCCAGAGCCTCTCGGAGGAACCAGAGCGCGGCGACCGCGGCAAGGTCCCGGAGCAGGGTGAGGAAGTTCTGCCCGCCGAGCAGCCGGTCGTAGACCTGTGCGGGAATGGGTACGCCGTACGTGGTGAGGGAGATGGTGCCGGCGACGCTGGCCCACCACGCGGGCCGCGCTTGGGATCGGTGCAGGGCTCGTGGGCCGCGCAGGACGGCCAGCAGAAGGATCAGGGCAAGACAGGTGAGTTGCAGGATCATCCGAAGTAGGTCTCCTCGGTCGAACGGTTCAGGGTCTGCGCGGCACGAGCCATCGCGAATGCGACTTCTTCGACCGCGACCTCGCTCTGGGAGAGGCCGATGGTCTCCTCGGAGCTGTAGGCGCAGAGCCTGGACGGGCCGCCGCTACCGACAAGGGGGGTCCTCGGCAGTTCCTTCGTGAACCACTTGTCCGGCGCCATCGCGAAGAGGACGTGCGCGAGCTCATGGAACGCGTTCTGCGCTTGGTAGTGCGGTTGGTCGGCTTCCCGGCAGACGACTGCGCCGAAGTCGGCGGCGTCGATCCAGAGACCCGTGACCGCCTGTAGTGCGGGACTGGCGGACGCGATCAAGACGATGGGTTTGCCGTATATCCCTTCGACAGCGCTTTGGATGTCGGTCCAGGTTGCGTGCTTGGGCAGTTCAAGTCGGCCGACGAATGCATCAGCGGCGCGAACAAGAGCGCCGCTGCGGGGGCCTTCGTTGGTCTGCAGCACCCGCCATCGGCCGCGATCTCGGGCTCCCGATTCCGTCGACATGTGCTCCCAATCGCAAGTCCCACCAGTGCAACTTCCGCCACCCTAATGCGCCCAAACGGACACATCTGGTGTGCTTCGGTGACCGGGCGGGGTCAGACGTCGCGCAGTTCCTGCACGATCTCCTGCACCACGTCTGCGATCGCGAGCAGTTCGGTGGCGTCGATCGGGCCGATGGATCGAGCAGCCAGTCGAGAGACGCCGAGTTCCTGCATCCGCCGATCGAGCTCGAGCTGGGCGGAGTGCAGCGCTGTCACCGCTGACTCCACATCCTCGCCAGCGACGGAGGCAGCCTCGCGAGCGATCGGCGCGCGCTGCGCGGTATCTGCAGGAGCGACTGTGCTGGCCGGCGGGGTCAGATTGGGGTGCAGGTCAGCCTCGAGCTGCCGCATGAGGTCGGTCAAATCGGCGCTGCTCGCTTCAACAAGCGCGAGCAGCACCGGAACGGGCATGTCTCGTTCACCGCTCATGTACCTGAGGACCGACCGGTAGCTCAGGCCTGCGCGCTCAGCGGCGGCCCGCAGGTTGGAGCCCGTCTCGTTGATGGCCCGGCGGACGTGGCGGCCCACCACTGCGTTCACCACCCGTGCCTCGTCCGTCACAGGGCGAGCCTAGGCGCCACGCCACCTGGCACGCCCAGGCGGACATATTTACGTCCGAACGGTCACTGTCAATACGCCCGTACGGTCGTCTTGTGTCTAGAGTGATGCCCATGCGGTCCTCCGGTCTTGTCAGGCCGGCGGAGATCGAGGGGCCGCTCTTGCGGAGGCCGGCATCGGCGCGCCGACTGCGGCACGTCGTCTCCGGGAGTGCTGCGACCGCGCTGGTGCTGGCCCTCAGTGGGTGCGCAGTGCAGCAGCCCCCGGGGACGGGCGTCTCCGTCGCCGCAACCTCGCGAGTGACTTCGACGGAATCTCCGCACGACTGGTCAACGCCGTCCGCGACTTCATCGTCTGAGGGCACGAGCGCGCTTGCTGCTATGGCGATGCGGGCGTTCTGCCGTCCGCGGCTCACCCGGCCCGTCTGGATCGCGGACCTTGATCGGTACCTGACGTTGGCTGCCGCGTCCGCGTACGCCACGGTGCAGCCGTCACGGGTGGCCTGCACCCGCGTGACCGCAACCGCGCACCCGGGTGAAGGCGACGACTTCACTCAACTGGTGACGGTGCGGACCGATGCCGGGCTCTACCGCGTGACGGTCACGCGGGCGTCGGCGTCCGGGCGGTGGCTGGTGTTCCGTATCGCGCTCGTGACCGCGCAGTGACGAGGCGGGTCGGTGTCGGGGTGCTGGCGGTGGTGATGGTGCCGGTGCTGGTGGTGGCGCTGCTGCTGTGGGTGCTGTTCTTCGGCGCGCAGTCCGCCGACGCCGCATGCAGCGGCAGCGCCGGCGCGGTCGATGTCGCGACGATTCCCGCGGGCGCCCGTGTGGCGGGGTTCGGGCATGAGCAGCTGGTGAACGCGGCCCTGATTGTGAACGCCGCGGTGACGTTGGGTCTCGGCGGGGATGCAGGGCTGCTGGGGGTGCAGGCCGCGATCGGCGAGTCGACGCTGGTGAACCTCGACCACGGCGACAACGCGATCAACCCGGACGGGTCGGTCGCGGACTCGCTGGGGCTGTTCCAGCAGCAGTCGAGCTGGGGCACGGTCGCGCAGCGGCGGGACCCGAAGACCGCGGCGACTCTCTTCTTCAAGCGGCTGCAGACTGTGTCGGGCTGGCAGCAGATGGTCCCGACGTTGGCGATCAACACGGTCCAGGGCAACCAGGACCCGGACTTCTACGCCCGCTACCGCGGTGAGGCGACCGCCGTCGTCACCTACCTGGCCTCGCTCACCACTGCTTCACCGAGCTCGTCGACGCTGTCATCGGCACCTACCGCGTCCGCGTCTGATGCCGTGACCGGGTCAACCGACGCCGTGTGCGGGGCGTTGTCCGGCGATGCGAAGACGCTGGCGGGCGCACTGCTGCAGCAGGTCAAGGCCGGCCGGTTGACGATCCTCGAGCCCCGGTACGAGCAGGAGATCGCGGACGTCGCCGCGGGCACGCAGTCGGCAGCGTGCGGGCTGGACCCGCGGACTCTGCAGATCATCCAGCTCGCACTCCGGTCCTTCCGCACAGTCGGGGTGTCGGATCTGAACCGCAGGTGCACCGGGTCGCTGCTGGGCGCAGGGAGTCAGTCCTCGCACTGGGTCAACGGTGGTGGGCAAGCGGTCGACTTCTACGCCTTCGACGGCACCGCGCTCACCGGTGGGGACCCGGCCTCGATGCGGTTCCTGGGCCTGCTGGATCAGGTCGTGCCTGCGGGCGCGCGGGCGGGGCAGGTCGAGTGCCGTGCAGTGACGGCGTTCGTGCACCTCACCCAGTTCGACGACACCTGCAACCACCTGCACATCGACGTCGCATTCACCGCAGGAGCGCCGTTGACCCTCACCGGCTGACCCGACGCCACTCCCCCGCCCTCGCGCTGCACGCGAATCCACTTCACGAAGGAGCCACCATGTCCGTTCTCGCCGCCACCGCCGTACTGCTACCGCACCTGTTCGCCGGTGGTGTCCCGGACCCCGGGGCGGGCACGATGCCGCCCGGGTTCGGGGCGTTCACCACGGTGATGGGGTGGGCGAAGTGGGTGGGCCTGGGCATCGCGGTGGTCGGGCTGATCATGCTCGGCGTCTCCCTCACGGTCTCCGCCCGGAGAGGTGAGGGCGGGGAGATCGGTGGGTGGCTCGGCCGGCTGCTGATCGGCGTCATCATCATCTCCGCCGCGTTCACCATCGTCGGCTTCCTCGTCGGGGCCTGACCCCCGCATGCCCCGTCGTCCTGAGCAGCCAATACGCCGCAGCCGCGGCTTCATCGCCGGCGCCGCCCTCGTCTCCGTTCTCGCCGTGGCGGGCATCGCCGTCTCGCTCGGCGCCCTGCTCGCCGGCCACAGCGGTAACGCAGGCGGGAAGGACGGGGGCAGCGCTCAGCGTGTGGTGAAGAGCGCGGTCGCCGGTGGCAGCGTGTGCGGGCTGACCGGGATGGACACCGCCGGTGCAACGCTGACGGTAGCTCCGGTGACGCGGTGGGCGACGGTCGGCACGATGGCCGCACCCTCCTCCCCCACCGCCGGGCCCGGCCGAAAGCAAAGCGACGGGCTCCGCTCCTGCTACGCCCACACCGTCGCCGGTGCGCTCTTCGCAGTCGCGAACGTGTGGGCGATGGGCTCCGACTCGCGGCTCTACCGGAGCGTGCTCGAGCAGAACACCGCCACCGGTGCCGGCCGGACAGCAGCGCTGAACGAGACGGTC
>Ga0160428_1002198_pt1 | contig 12421 bp, 11 predicted proteins | sample SolpanmetagenomM_FD_108198 | JGI IMG/M metagenome (GOLD analysis project Ga0160428, IMG submission 108198) | Solar panel surface microbial communities from Lawrence Berkeley National Laboratory, California, USA - M | ecosystem: Engineered > Built environment > Solar panel > Unclassified ... | reverse complement strand
GTGATGGTCTCGCATTGTGGGCGCCGTCTGCGCGGTATTGCTCGGCACCGCGCTCGAATGAGGTGGCACGATGGCAGGCGCCTCGGGATGACGGGGGGCGACTTGGCCATAGACGCCGTCCTGGTCGTAAGCACCGTCGGCGGTAAACGACGCGACCGGGCGATCTACCTGATCGAGCAAGGTGCCGACTTGGGACGCGTCATCGACATCACTGGTGGTCAACACTGCTGCTGCAATCTGTCCGGTGTCGGTGTCCACGGCGATGCGCAACTTGCGCCACGACCGCCGGGTCTTCGTGCCGTGCTTCTCGAGCAGCCATTTGCCAGAGCCGCAAAGCTTCAGCCCCGTGCTGTCGACCAGCAGGTGCACGGGACCGGATACTGGCCGAGGGCGAACCACGTCCAGGCTATCGGCCCGGCGACTGAGCGTTGTATGGTCCGGCACTGAGAGATTAAGGCCGAGCAGGGCGATGATGGAGCCGACCAGCCCTTCGGTCTGCCGTAGCGCCAGGCGGAACACCGACCGCAGCGTCAGCGCCGTTGCGATGGCCAGGGCCGAATAGCGCGACTGACCGCCTCGCGTGTTTCGCGGCTCAGCCTTCCAAGCCGCGATTGCCGCGTCGGTGAACCACACCGTCAGGCTGCCGCGCTGACGCAGGGCTGCATCATAGGCAGCCGAGTTCGTGGCGCGATGCCGCTGCTTTGGGATGTGGTGCCGACGCTCGGCATTGGCTTTGAACGGCACGACAACCACCCCGGACAGTGACGGGCAACGATCCCCACATTATCCTACCTCAGCCAACGCGGCGGCGTCTCGTGCACCAAAGTCTATCAGGGCCTGTTCACAGCACCGCCGGGTAAGCTGTTCGGAGTCTGGAAGGGAAGGGCCGGTGACGAACTACCTGCCGTTCCGGCCGGATACTGTGTCGAAACCCAAGGCTCGCTGTTCACCGGCCCTGTAGTGACCGGCTGGAGGCCGGTGGGCGCGGTGCAGCCTGTTGTCCACCCGATTGCTGCGAAGACGACCAACAGTCGGTAAGTCATGTTTCTTCTGCCATACCAGTCCAGCTCTATCAGTAATGGGTGAGAGTGGATCACGGGCTAACTTGCGTTATCGCCGATGCTCTCCACGCCAAATTGTGACCGGTCGCTTAACAAATGGCAGCGCTGAACGTGTCGAAACGGCGGAACAACATCTTCATTTCGCCGCCACCAGTCATGCCGGTCCTTTGAAAGCGTCAGCCAATGATCAACAAGCGCCTTCATGCGTTGAGCGACTACGCAGTCCCGGCTGGGATCGGATTGCTTTCCTTGCTCCCCGGCTTGGGTCGCTTACGCGCCCTGACCATTGTCAGCCCCCTTTCCCATCTCGGCTACACGCTGCTGTCCCGTCATGAGGGCGGGGTCGTCCCGATCATCCCGATGCGGACGCATCTTGTGTTCGATGCTGCCGGAGCGCTGACCCTCGTCGGCGCAGGCGTGCTGGCCCGGCGACAACCAGCGTGGCAGCGGCTGCTCTTCGTCGCGATCGGCGCGACTGAGCTGATCGAGATCGCGTTCAGCGACGATCGTGATTTACCAGGACACGATCGGGCAGAGATCGCCGAATGAGCTCGGTCCTTCGCACCTCCTTGCCGACAGCACGGCTCGCTCTGGCCGGCGGCGTGCTGGGCTTCTCGCTCGGCGGCTTCTTTGACGGCATCCTGCTGCACCAAGTGCTGCAATGGCACCATCTATTCAGCTTGGTGCCCGGCGAGGTCTGGCGCGATATCCGGGCGCAGATCATGATGGATGGCTGGTTCCACGTGCTGCATTTCGTCATCGCGGTCGTTGGCTTGGCCTTGCTGTGGCGTGCCCGGCGTGACTTCAGCGGCACCGGCAGCGACCGGAAACTCATCGGCGCGGCCTTGCTCGGCTTCAGCTGCTGGCAGTTCGTCGATGTCGTGTTGTTCCACTGGATCCTGATGATCCACCGTATCCGGGTCGACGTGCCGAATCCGCTCGCCTACGACTTGGGCTGGTTGGTGTTATTTGGGGTGAGCAGCTTGGCGGCCGGGCTGTGGCTCTGGCGCGACACGGGCTCGGGCGGGGCCGGATTACCCGCTTCTGCGCTCGCCGGCTTAGTGGTGGTTGCGGCACCCTGGGCGGCGCAGGCGCCGTCGGGTGACCGGACCATGGTGGTTTTCAGTGCCGGCGTTTCGTCGGTGCAGGCGTTCGCTGCCGTCGCGGAAACCGACAGCCGCATCATCTGGGCCGATGAAGCCAGCGGATTGATGCTGATCAACCGCGTTTCGCTTGTAAACGTTGTGCAGCTCTACCGGCGTGGCGCCTTGATGGTGGGTAGCGGCCCTTTCGCCGGCAGTTGCCTCTCTTGGGTAAGGACCTGAATATCCTGGTGGGTTGCACCGAGCGTTACGCCTCCCGACCTATAGGGTCTTATGCCAAATCCGATTGCCCACCTGATGTGGTCCGATGCCGTTGCTAAGCTAGAACGAGCAGAGCGCCTGCATCGCGACCTGTTCCGTCCCGAGGCCGCCGGCTGGGAACCTCCTGTCGACCTGCTCGAAAGTGCGGACGCGCTGTACATCTTGGCCGCACTGCCAGGCGTGCGGGTCGAGGATGTCGATCTCGTTATTGGATCCAGCGAGCTTGCCATCGTCGGCGTCCGGCATCAGCCGTCCGTGCCCCGGCCGGCAAGAATCCATCGCTTGGAGCTGCCAGTCGGCCGCTTCGAACGGATCGTGCGGCTGCCGGCTGGTACATACGAACTGACCCGCCGCGACCTCAGCGATGGCGTGCTCACCATTGCGCTTCGGAAGCTGGGCTGATGGACACCAACATCCAGGGCGCTACAAACCAGGGTTCACTGGGCGCCGACATTCTCCCGGTCCTGCCGCTACGAGACAGCGTGCTGTTCCCCGGCGCCGTCATACCGTTGGCGGCAACGTCGCCAACCGCCGTGGCCGCGATGCAAGCCGCCGCCCAGGACGGGCTTACCGTCTTCGTCGTCCTGCAGCGCGAGCCAAACACTGAACAGCCCGGCCAAAGCGACCTGCACTCAATCGGCACCGAAGCCCGGCTGCTGCGGTACGTCACCGGGCAGGACGGGAGCCACCACGCAATCGTCCAGGGTATCGCGCGGGCGCGCCTGCTTGATTGTCTGCCGCAGCAGGGCTTCCCTGCGGCCCGGATCGAACGGCTGACCGAGCCGGAGGAGCGCGGCCCGGAAATCGACGCTCTGTTCCATCAATTGCGCGAGCGCGCGCTGGAAACGTTGGGGCTGCTCGAACAGGCGCCCCCGGCTTTGGCCACGACGGTTCAGACGATCGACAAGCCGGGGCAGCTTGCCGATCTCGTCGCCGGGCTGATCGACATTCCGTCGATCGAGAAGCAGGAAGTGCTGGAAACGCTGCCGCTGCATAAACGGCTCGAGAGCGTCCTGTGGCGCTTGGCATATCGTCTGCAGGTGCTGCGTCTGTCGGCCGACATCGGCGCTCGGACGCGGCAGACCATGGAAGGGCGGCAGCGCGAGTTCGTGTTGCGCGAACAGCTCAAGCAGATCCAGAAGGAGCTGGGCGAGGACGACTCAGCGCCGGAATTCGAGGATCTGAAGAAAGCGCTGGATGTCACCGGGTTGCCTGAGGAGGTGGACCGGCAGGCCCGGCGCGAGCTGCGGCGGCTGGAGCGGATGCCGGAAGGCGGACCGGAATCTGGCATGATCCGCACCTATCTCGAGCGGCTCGCCGAGCTACCGTGGAAGGACGAGCCGGAGACGCCGATCGACGTCGCCGGCGCGCGCGACGTGCTCGAGGCCGAACATTACGCGCTCAACAAGGTCAAGCGCCGCATCCTCGAGTTCCTCGCCGTGCGCAAGCTCAACCCGCGCGGGAAGAGCCCGATCCTCTGCTTCGTCGGGCCGCCCGGCGTTGGCAAGACCTCGCTCGGTCAGTCGATCGCGCGCGCCATCGGCCGTCCGTTCGTGCGGGTCAGCCTCGGGGGCGTGCATGACGAGAGCGAGATCCGCGGCCACCGCCGCACCTATATCGGCGCCATGCCCGGCAACATCATCCAGGCGATCCGTCGTGCCGGGTCGCGGCAATGCGTGATGATGCTGGACGAGATTGACAAGCTCGGTCACGGCGGCGTCCAGGGCGACCCGGCCTCCGCTCTGCTCGAGGTGTTGGACCCGGAGCAGAACAGCACCTTCCGCGATGCATATCTCGGCGTCCCGTTCGACCTCAGCCGCGTGCTGTTCATCGCCACCGCGAACCAGCTCGAGACCATCCCCGGCCCGTTGCAGGACCGCATGGAGGTCGTCCAGCTCTCCGGCTACACCGAAGAGGAAAAGCTGCAGATCGCGCGGCGATACCTCGTGGAGCGGCAGCTGAAACAGAACGGGCTCAGCGACGCCCAAACGGTGCTCACCGACCCGGCGATCCGGCAGGTGATCGGCGACTACACCCGCGAGGCCGGCGTACGCAGCTTGGAACGCGAGATCGGCGCCGTGTTGCGCAGCGTGGCGATGCGCGTCGCAGAAGGGGCCGTGACGCCGATCACCATCGATGCGCCGGACCTGCCGGCGATCTTGGGAGCGAGCCGGTTCGATCCCGAAGTGGCAAGCCGGTCGGCAGCGGCCGGGGTCGCCACCGGGCTGGCTTGGACACCCGTAGGCGGCAGCATCCTGTTTATCGAGGGTAGCCGCTCTCCTGGCAGCGGACGGCTGATCCTGACTGGTCAGCTGGGTGACGTGATGAAGGAGAGCGCACAGGCCGCGCTCAGCTTGGTTAAGGCGCACGCAACCCAGCTCGGCCTGACGCCGGCCGATTTCGACAAGCAGGACATCCACGTCCATGTGCCCGCCGGCGCCATCCCGAAAGATGGTCCATCCGCGGGCGTGGCGATGTTCATCAGCCTCGCCTCGCTGATGACAGGGCGCGCCGTGGACCCGGCAATTGCCATGACCGGCGAGATTAGTCTGCGTGGCCTCGTGATGCCGGTGGGTGGCATTCGCGAGAAAGTTGTGGCAGCCGCCAGCGCCGGCATCCAAACCGTGATGTTGCCGGCGCGTAACCGTCGGGACTTCGACGACATCCCACCTTCGGCTCGCGATCGGCTCCGCTTCGTATGGCTGAACACCGTGGACGAAGCCGTCGCTGAAGCCCTCGCGCCGGTTCCGGCTGCTTAGGCAGTCGGCTCTGGTACCGGAACGTCGAACCCGTTCAGGATAACCGAGACCAGGCAGTAGAGCCCGACCAGATAGCAAAGCTCGCCCGTCTCGGCCTTCCCAAACGTCTCAACGGCTCGGCGATAGGTGAGTTCGGGCAGCACCCCGCCGCCGACCAAAGCCGCCGCCACGTCATACGCCTAGCCCTCTTCGCGCGTGAGATCGGGCGGGCGTTGCCCTGCCACGATCGTTGCGAGCTTGTCGTCCGAGAGCCCCGTCTGCTCGGCCACGCAGCCATGCGTAGATCTCGTAGGCCGATCAGAAATTCGCGCCGGTGACCAGGATGGCCACCTCGCGCACCGGCTTGGGCAGCCTCAGGTTCACCGACAGCGCCTTGGTCAGCTCTCAGACGGGCCCGCCCAACTCGGGTTGATTCAGCCACGGGTTCCATGGCCCAAGCAGCGCACCATCGGTCGAGATCGCGGTGAAGCCGCGGAACTTCGCTTCGATCCCGGCGCACATGTCCTCGTAGAGAGGCCGCTGCGTGTCGCTGAGTTGTGCGGGTGGAATGATGGGAAGACGCATTGCCGGGTTCAGCCCTTGCCCGCGCCGGGTTCGGACATCGCGCGATGCGCCTTGGGGGCCAGCGGATCGGGCAGCATTTCGGCCACGGCGGCGAGCACCTTGTTCTTGATCGTCGGCACGACTTTGTCCTTGCCGGCCATGAGCGCGTCGTACGCGGCGGCGGCGGCGTCGGCCGGATCGTCCTTGTGCTTGGACGCGCCAGCGTTGGTGTCGAGCATGTCGGCGCGCTCGAAGAACGCGGTCTCGGTGACGCCGGGCATCAGCACGGTGACGTCCACGCCGGTATCCTTCAGCTCTTCGCGCAAGCCCTCGCCGAACCAGCGCAGGAAGGCTTTCGAGGCCCCGTAAACCGCCTCGAACGGGTCGGGCATTGTAGCGTCGATTGAGGACGTGAACAGCAATTTGCCGCTGTCGCGCGCGACCATTTCCTTCAGCACGAGCTTGGTCAGCTGCACGGCACCACGGCAGTTAAGGTCGATTATCTTGAGCTCAGTCGCCAGATCGGTGTCGACGAAGGCGTTGCCCACGCCGATCCCGGCATTGACGCAGAGCACGTCTACGGGCTGGCTCAAGCCTGTGATCGCCTCGTAGAGGCTTTGTACGCCGTCCTGCTCGGCAAGGTCGGCCACATGGATCTCAACCCGGCGCCCGGGTGCGCCGAGTTGGCCGGCTACGTTGGTCAATTGGTCGGCGTTTTCCGATGCGATCAGCACGTCATACCCGCTATTGGCGAACTTACGCGCGAGTTCGAGACCGATTCCGCTCGACCCGCCGGTGACGACGGCGAATTTGCCCGTGTTCACTCATCCGAATTCTCCGCACCAGATTACAATTGATTGCGGCAATGGCCTCCAACGTGCTGCCTGACATTTACAAATGTTGAGACACGGCGCCTCCCGTAATCAATTCAGTTAATCCTAATATATGTTAAAGAACTTCCGGCTTATATAGATGAGTTGATGATGAATACATTTTTGTGATCAGCTTGTTTAGCACATGTTAATTACCTGCTGGATCGTGTTTGTGCATTTTTAGTCTCCTGTAAACTATCGATTTTTGCGGGTAAATCTCCCAATTTACCGGCATCCTGAACATCGATGTCCCCAGTTCACTCAGTGTGCCGACTTAGAAAAGGGCTTCATGAGTTCAACATCGGCTGCACCGCCTGATCCGACAGCGCTAACCGGTATGCCGGCAGGAGCCGGCGCTGCAATCGTCGGCATCCTGCTCCTGTCCGGGTGCAGCGGCGGCCCACTCGATCCGCACGGGCCGATCGCGGGGCAGGAGCGGCTGATCATCTTCAATGCGCTCGCCATCATGCTGGCGATCGTCATTCCGACCATCGTGTTCGCGGTCGGCGTTACGTGGTGGTTTCGCGAAGGAAATCCGCGCGCAAAGCGGAGGCCCGACTTCGTCTATTCCGGCCGGGTCGAGATCGTGATGTGGACGGTGCCGTTGTTGACGGTGCTGTTCCTGTCCGGGCTTATCTGGACCAGCTCGCACGATCTCGACCCTTATAAACGCCTGCCCGAAACCAATGGGCGCACGATCGAGGTGCAGGTCGTGGCGCTCGATTGGAAGTGGCTATTCATCTATCCGGAGCAGGGCGTCGCTAGCGTCAACGTTCTAGAGGTTCCGGTGGGAGAGCCGGTCCACCTCTCCATGACGTCGGCCAGCGTCATGAACACGTTCTCTGTGCCGCAGCTGGCCGGCATGATTTACGTGATGAACGGAATGCTGACGCAGCTTTCGTTGCAAGCGGATCATCCCGGCGACTTCTACGGGCGGTCCGGCATGTTCAGCGGCGACGGCTTCTCGGACATGAAATTCACCGCCCGTGCCGTGCCGGCCGATCGATTCCAGCAATGGATCGACACGACCCGCACCGACGGATCGACTCTCGACCGTGCCGCATATGGCGAGCTGATGAAGCAGAACGTGCCGGCACAGCCCATCACCTATCGCGCCGTCGATGCGGATCTGTTCAAGGCGATCGTCACCCAGGAAATCGCGCCCGCGGCAGGCCCGACGAGCGGCCGCGGCGGCCCGGGCATCAAGGAAGAGGCACAGAAATAATGCTCGGAAAACTCACCTGGGACGCGATCCCCTGGGACCAGCCAATCCCGCTGATCGCCGCCGCCCTCATCGGGGTCCTGCTGCTGGCGGTTATCGGCTGGGTCGTGGTGAAGGGATATGTGCCCTATCTCTGGCGTGAGTGGATCACCAGCGTCGACCACAAGCGGATCGGCGTCATGTACACCCTGCTCGGCATCGTCATGCTCATCCGCGGCTTCGTCGACGCGATCATGATGCGGGCGCAACAGGCGGTTGCCTTCCGCTCGGGCGGTTACTTACCGCCCGAACATTACGATCAGATCTTCTCCGCCCACGGCACCATCATGATTTTCTTTGGCGCGATGCCGTTCATGATCGGCTTGATGAACTTCGTTGTGCCGTTGCAGCTCGGCGTGCGCGACGTGGCGTTCCCGACGCTCAACTCGGTATCGTTCTGGCTGACGGCGTCCGGCGCGTTGCTGGTCAACCTCTCGCTGGTGGTGGGCGAGTTCGCGCGCACCGGCTGGCTACCGTATCCGCCACTTTCCGAGGTGACGTATTCGCCGGGCGTCGGACCCGACTACTACGTGTGGGCTATCCAGATCTCCGGCGTCGGCACCCTGATGTCGGGGATCAACCTGGTCACGACCATATTGAAAATCCGGGCGCCGGGCATGGGATATCTGCGCATGCCAATGTTCTGCTGGACGTCGCTGTGCGCCAACCTCCTGATCGTTGCCGCATTCCCGATCCTGACCGCGACCTTGGCGATGCTGACGCTGGATCGGTATCTTGGCTTCCATTTCTTCACCAACACCGCCGGCGGCAACATGATGATGTTCGAGAACCTCATCTGGGCCTGGGGGCATCCGGAGGTCTATATCCTGCTGTTGCCGGGCCTCGGCGTGTTTTCCGAAGTGGTGTCGTGCTTCTCCGGCAAACCGCTGTTCGGCTACCGCTCCATGGTCCTGGCCACGCTCTGGATCTGCCTGAACGGCTTCATGACCTGGCTGCACCATTTCTTCACCATGGGCTCCGGTGCCAGCGTGAACGCGGCGTTTGGCATCTCCACCTCGCTCATCTCGATCGCCACCGGGGTCAAGGTGTTCAACTACATCTTCACCATGTTCGGAGGCACCATCCGCTACACGACGCCGATGCTTTGGGCGATCGGCTTCATCGTCGCGTTCGTTATCGGCGGCATGACCGGCGTGCTGCTCGCGGTGCCGCCGGCGGACTTCCAGCTGCACAACAGCATGTTCCTGGTCGCGCATTTCCACAACGTCATCATCGGCTCGGTGATTTTCGGCGCCTTCGCCGGGCTGACGTTCTGGTTTCCTAAGGCGTTCGGCTTCCGGCTGGACGAGAAATGGGGCCAGCGCGCCTTCTGGTTCTCGTTCGCCGGGCTGTGGCTCGTGTTCCTGCCGCTTTACATGGCCGGCCTACAGGGCATGACCCGCCGCATGCAGCATTACGACGTGCCGGAATGGCGGCCATGGATGATCCTGTCCGCCATCGGTGTCGTCGTCATGCTGGGCGGCGTGATCTGTCAGGTGACGCAGCTCGTCGTCAGCATCCGCAACCGCGACCAACTCCGCGACGAGACCGGCGACCCGTGGAACGCCCGCTCGCTTGAATGGTCTACGCCGTCGCCGCCGCCCACCTTCAACTTCGCAACCATGCCGAACGTCGAGAACGAGGAGCCGTATTGGCAGATCAAGCAGCGCGCGATGGAGAGCCAGCAGCTCGGGGACGAGCCGCACTATGAGCCGATCCACATGCCGCGTAACTCGCCCACCGGCGTCATCACTGCCTTCTTCGCAACGGTCACCGGCTTCGCGCTGATCTGGGCGATCTGGTGGCTGGCCATCGCCGGCCTGGTCGCCGCTTTCGCCACCTTCGTGGTGTTCGCCTGGCGGGACGAGAACGAATACGAGATCCCGGCCGAGGAGGTGGCGCACATCGATCGCCACCGGCGGGCGACCCGGCAAGCGTGGCTGGACGCGAATGGCGACGCCATCGCGAAGGAAGTGGCATGAACAGCCAAGCGACTTTCCAGCCGCCGCTGGACTACGATCCCTACAAGCTGGGCAGCAACCGCAAGCAGCGCGGCGCCGGCATCGGCGGCGGCGGGCACGGGCATAGTGGCGGCGAGGCGACCGGGCATGGAGAAGGCGGCCCGGCGTCACCGCGCGTGATCGTCGGCTATGGCTTCTGGATCTTTCTGCTAAGCGACATCATCATGTTCTCGGCCTTCTTCGCCGCTTATGCGGTGCTCGATACCAGGACCGCGAACGGGCCGACCGGGCATGACTTATTTGACCTGCGGCGCGTCGCCGTCGAGACGTCATGCTTGTTGGCGTCGTCCTTCACCTGCGGCATGTCGAGCGTGGCATCTGATGCGCGAAGCCGCCTCTGGACGGAGGTGGCGCTGCTGCTGACCGGGCTGCTGGGCCTGGCATTCCTGCTGCTGGAACTGCAGGAGTTCAGCGACATGATCCGGCAGGGCGCGGGTCCGCAGCGCAGCGCCTTTCTCTCGGCCTTCTTCGCGCTGGTTGGATGCCATGGCTTGCATGTGTTCGCCGGCCTGCTCTGGTTGGGAACCATGATGGCGCAGGTCTGGGTCAAGGGATTCCGGCCGCACATCGTGCATCGCCTCCTGTGCTTCAACTTGTTCTGGCACGCGCTCGACATCATTTGGGTCGCGCTGTTCACCGTCGTTTACCTGATCGGGTCCGGCTCATGATCAACATCCAGGCCGGCGACGGGCAACGCGACTACCAGGACAGCGCCCCAGGCGACAACCCGGTCACCAAGGGAATTGTCGCGTATCTCATCGGGCTCGCGATGGCGGTGCTGCTGACCGTCGCGTCGTTCGTGCTGGCCGGGACGGACGTCCTCTACGGACCGAGCCTGCCGGTCGCGCTAATCGTGTTGGCGATCGCGCAGATCGGCATCCATCTGGTTTACTTTCTGCACCTCACCACCGCGCCGGATAACACCAACAACGTCATGGCGCTTCTGTTCGGCGTGTTCATCGTGTTACTGGTGATTGGCGGTTCTATCTGGATCATGGGTCACCTGAACGGCAACATGATGCCGATGTTGCCCACGGGTGGGGGCATGTAACTTCTGCGGCGTACCTTGACTTAGAATAGAGCCGGATCGTGAGTGCAGATGCGGACCTCGCTGGGGTGATGCGCTGCGATCCGCCGCAAGCTATGCAGTGACCGACGACGTTGACGCTGGCTCATTTGGATCAACTATTGATTATAGCGAGCGGGGGGGGGGGCGTGGTCGGTTCAGTTTGATCGAGTTCACGACCGTTGAAGATCGCATCGGCCGCATTCAAGAATCAGCCGCCTTCCATTTTTATCCCGACCGCGCAATTACCAGGAGTGTGCTGTGGCAGTGCTATGAATAGTATTCGTGGCGGTGTGACTGCAAAAATATAGGTTAAGGTCCGTATATATGATCGCTAATCCACGATGATCAAAAAGGTTTATATTCTTCGCGACAATGTAAAAACTATACTCAAATAGGTGAATGTCAGCGATAGCTTCATTGGGACTTTCGGCAATCGCTGACTAAACCAGCGAGCCGACACTGGCTAGGGCACTTTGAGGTTGCGTGGACTCGCTGGTTCTGATTCGACGCTGCTGATTGAGCAGCGAGGGATGGAATGGCCGCACCGTTGTCGCAGGACCTGCGTCGCCGCCTGGTGCAGGCGGTAGAAGGTGGCAGTTCAGCCCGCGAGGCGGCGCGACGCTTTGCCGTGAGTGAGTCTGCAGCCATCAAGCTGGTGCGGCGCGTGCGCGAGACCGGCAGCATGGCACCGGCTCGGATCGGCGGCTGTCGCAAGCCGCTGCTGGCCGGGCACGAGGACCTGCTGCGGGAACTTACCGCGACCAAGAACAACATCACCTTGGCCGAGATCCAGGCGGTGCTGGTGTCGCGCGGCATCGAGGCGGGCTGCCTGACGACGATCTGGTCCACACTGCGCCGGCTCGGGCTGTCGCTTAAAAAACATCTTGAGGGCCGCCGAGCAGGATCGGCCAGACGTCGCCATCCGCCGCCGACTTTGGCGATCCTGGCAGCCCTTCATGGACCCGGAGCGCTTCGTGTTCATCGACGAGACCGGTGCAAGTACGAACATGATCCGGCGCTATGGCAGCGGAGGGGCCGCGCAGCGAGCGCCTGATTGCTGCTGCTCCGCACGGACATTGGCGCACCACCACGTTTGTGGTCGGGCTGCGCAGCACCGGGTTGGTGGCACCACTGGTGTTGGACGGCCCGATGAACGGTTCGGCGTTCCTGGCCTATGTGCAGCAGTTCCTCGCGCCCACGCTGCAACCAGACGACGTGGTCGTGATGGACAATCTCGCCGCTCACAAGGTGGCGGGCATCGAGGGTGCCATCAGGGCTACAGGAGCCAGTCTGCTCTACCTGCCGCCATACTCACCCGATCTCAATCCAATCGAGCAGGTATTCGCCAAGTTTAAAGCCCTGCTTCGCGGCGCTGCGGCCCGCACCAAGGAGGCGCTCTGGACCACCATCGGCCAACTCATCCATCGCTTCAGTCCCGCCGAGTGCCGCAACTACCTCACCAACTCAGGCT
>Ga0160428_1002197_pt1 | contig 12422 bp, 11 predicted proteins | sample SolpanmetagenomM_FD_108198 | JGI IMG/M metagenome (GOLD analysis project Ga0160428, IMG submission 108198) | Solar panel surface microbial communities from Lawrence Berkeley National Laboratory, California, USA - M | ecosystem: Engineered > Built environment > Solar panel > Unclassified ... | reverse complement strand
TCCGCAATCAACGGAGAGGTCATTTCCATGCGTGAAGCCGCCATCGTCGCCACTGCCCGCACGCCGATCGGAAAGGCGTATCGCGGCGCGTTCAATATCACCGAAGCACCGGTGCTGGCCGGGCATGTGATGAACGCGGCGGTCGATCGCGCCGGGATCGACCCGAGCCGGATCGACGAGATCTTCTGGGGCGTGGGCGGGCAGTTCGGCACGCAGGGCGGCAATGCCGGGCGCATGGCGGTGTTCGCGGCCGGCCTGCCACAGACCGTTCCGGCGTTCACGCTGGATCGCAAATGCGGTTCGGGCCTGACCGCGGTGGCGCTCGCCGCCCGCTCGATCATGTGCGACGAGATGGACGTCGCGCTGGCCGGCGGGATGGAGTCGATCAGTCTGACGGTGACCAAGGACATGCCGCGCTACGTCAACCAATCCGTGGTCGCGAACGAGCCCGCGGCGTATATCCCGATGATCGAGACGGCCGAGATCGTCGCGCTGCGCTACGGCATCAGCCGCGAGGCGCAGGACGCATACGGCGCGCAGAGCCAGCAGCGCGCCGTGGCGGGATTGAAGCAGGGCGCATTCGCCGAGGAGATCGCGCCGATCACGGTCGAGAAGGCGCTGTTCGACAAGGCCGGCACACGGACGGGCACCGAGACGATCACGCTGAGCCAGGACGAAGGCATCCGCGACGGGACGACCGCCGAGGGGCTGGCCGGGCTGAAGACGGTGTGGCCAGGGGGCGAGTTCACCGGCCCGGGCAGCAACGTCACCGCGGGCAATGCCAGCCAATTGTCGGATGGCGCATCGGCGCAGATCGTGATGGAGCGCAGGATGGCCGAAGCCGAGGGCAAGCCGATCCTCGGCATCTATCGCGGCTTCCAGGCGGCCGGGTGCGGACCGGACGAGATGGGAATCGGCCCGGTCTTCGCGATCCCCAAGCTGCTCGACCGCGCCGGACTGTCGGTCGCCGACATCGGATTGTGGGAATTGAACGAGGCGTTCGCATCGCAATGCCTGTATTGCCGCGATCACCTCGGCATCGATCCGGACAGGTATAACGTCAATGGCGGCGCGATCGCGGTCGGCCATCCGTTCGGGATGACGGGCTCGCGGCTCGTCGGGCATGCGCTGATCGAAGGGCGCAAGCGCGGCGTGCGCTACGTCGTGGTGTCGATGTGTACCGCTGGCGGGATGGGCGCGGCGGGATTGTTCGAGATCGTGTAGCGCGTTCGTTTAGCGGAGCTAAATGAACGCGCTACACGATCGGCCGGCGGCGCTACAGCGCCGTCCGACGACGCGGCTTTGCCGCGGCGCGTGTTTGATCATCACTCGACTCCACTGGCTTGTCTGAGGACTGTCCTTCTCAGCGACCGAGGCGAGAAAGGGCAGTACTTCGACAGGCTCTGCATGGGCGCGGTTTGGGGGAATTTTTGCCCCCTCCCCGTTCGTTTCGAGCGAAGTCGAGAAACTTGGTGTCGAGTTCAGGTTTCTCGACTGCGCTCGAAACGAACGGGTTTGGGGACGAGGCGGCGAGCGTCGCAGACTGCGGGTAGGTAGTGGAATTGGCCCGTTACCAACGTATTGCGTTACAACAGAAAAAGGCCGGGGATTGCTTCCCGGCCTTTTTCTTTGGTCCAGCTGGGTGCTGGGTCGGTTCGGATCTCTGGCCGGACGCGGGCGAAGCCCGCGTCTTTCGTCGGACGGGTCTGGCGGTTGCCCGCCAGCCCGCCGTCCGTTCCGATTTTGTGTCCGGAGCAGCTTTCGCTGCCCCGGTCCAAAATCAGAAATCCATGCCGCCCATGCCGCCCATGCCGCCGCCGCCGCCCATCGGCATTGCCGGCTTGTCTTCCGGCAGCTCGGACACGGCGGCTTCCGTCGTGATGAGCAGGCCGGCGACCGAGGCCGCGTTCTGGAGTGCGGTGCGAACGACCTTGGTCGGGTCGATCACGCCGGCTGCGACCAGATCTTCGTACACGTCGGTCGACGCATTGAAGCCGAACGAGGTGTTCGCCTGGTCGAGCAGCTTGCCCGAGACGACCGCGCCGTCATGACCGGCATTCGCTGCGATCTGGCGCACCAGAGCGGTCAGCGACTTGCGGACGATGTCGATGCCACGCGTCTGGTCTTCGTTGACGCCGGTCATGCCTTCCAGTGCCTTGGTCGCGTACAGCAGGGCCGTACCACCACCGGGGACGATGCCTTCTTCGACGGCTGCGCGGGTTGCGTGCAGTGCGTCGTCGACGCGGTCCTTGCGCTCCTTCACTTCGACTTCCGAAGCACCGCCGACCTTGATCACGGCGACGCCGCCGGCGAGCTTGGCAAGACGCTCCTGGAGCTTTTCCTTGTCGTAATCGCTGGTGGTGTTCTCGATCTGCTGGCGGATCGCATCGGTGCGGCCCTTGATCGCGTCGGCTTCACCGGCACCGTCGATGATTGTGGTGTTGTCCTTGTCGATCGTGACGCGCTTGGCGGTGCCGAGCATGCCGATCGTGACCGACTCGAGCTTGATGCCGAGGTCTTCCGAGATCATCTCGCCCTTGGTCAGGATCGCGATGTCTTCCAGCATCGCCTTGCGACGATCGCCGAAGCCCGGTGCCTTGACCGCTGCGACCTTCAGGCCACCGCGCAACTTGTTGACGACGAGCGTGGCCAGAGCCTCACCCTCGATATCCTCGGCGATGATGAGCAGCGGGCGACCCGACTGGACGACGGCTTCCAGGATCGGGAGCATCGCCTGCAGGTTCGACAGCTTCTTCTCATGGATCAGGATGTACGGGTCGTTCAGTTCGACCGTCATCTTTTCCGGGTTGGTGATGAAGTAGGGCGACAGGTAGCCGCGGTCGAACTGCATGCCTTCGACGACGTCCAGCTCGAAATCGAGACCCTTGGCCTCTTCGACGGTGATGACGCCTTCCTTGCCGACCTTTTCCATGGCTTCGGCGATCTTCTCACCGACTTCCTTGTCGCCATTGGCCGAGATGATGCCGACCTGAGCGATTTCGGACGTGCCCGACACCGGCTTCGAACGCGACTTCACGTCCTCGACGACCTTGGTGACGGCGAGATCGATGCCGCGCTTCAGGTCCATCGGGTTCATGCCGGCCGCAACCGACTTCATGCCTTCACGGACGATCGCCTGCGCCAGAACGGTCGCGGTGGTCGTGCCGTCACCGGCGATGTCGTTGGTCTTCGAGGCGACTTCGCGCACCATCTGCGCGCCCATGTTCTCGAACTTGTCCTTGAGTTCGATTTCCTTGGCGACGGTGACGCCGTCCTTGGTGATGCGCGGTGCGCCATAGCTCTTGTCGATCACGACGTTGCGGCCCTTCGGCCCCAAGGTCACCTTCACGGCGTCGGCGAGGATGTCCACACCGCGCAGGATGCGTTCGCGTGCGTCACGCGAAAATTTTACGTCTTTGGCTGCCATGTTGAGGCTACCCTTTCTGAATGAGTTTATAAGGTCACACTAGGGTCACACTAGGGTCACACTATGCGCATGTGCATGCGTGCGACCCGAAAGATCAGCCGACGATCCCGAGGATGTCGGATTCCTTCATGATCAGCAGGTCTTCACCGTCGATCTTCACTTCGGTGCCGGACCATTTGCCGAACAGGATCTTGTCGCCGGCCTTGACGTCCAGCGGCGTGATCGAACCGTCTTCGGCCTTCGTGCCCGAACCTGCGGCGACGACTTCGCCTTCCTGCGGCTTTTCCTTCGCGGTTTCCGGGATGATGATCCCGCCTGCCGTCTTCTCTTCCGCCTCTACCCGGCGGACGAGGACGCGGTCGTGCAATGGACGAAAGTTCATGCGTGCCAGTCCTTACTTCTGTGATCGTGTAAATCGGTGTTAGCACTCAAACGAGTCGAGTGCCAGCACGGCGCATATGTGGTGAGCGTTGCGCAACGTCAACGGTCCTGCGCCGCAAAAATTACATCGCCGCGACATTCCGGGCAGAGGGTGCCGGAAGCAGGCCGAGCCGTTCCCGCGCCGACCAGCGCCACACCAACAGTGCGGAAACCACCGCCAGGCCGATCGCCAGTCCGATCCAGATGCCAATCCCCTGCCAGTGCAGACCGAAGCCGAGCCAAAGGCAGGCGCCGAACCCGACGACCCAATAGCCGAACGCGGCCATGACCATCGGCATGCGCGTGTCCTGCACGCCGCGCAGCACCCCGGCGGCGACGGTCTGCGCGCCGTCGAACAGTTGGAACAAGGCGGCGATGACGAGATATTGCAGCGCGAGCGCGACCAGCGGCGCGTTGGCCGGCGCATCGACATCGATATACAGGCTGAGCGCGAGGCGCGGAAAGGCCCAGAGCAGGCTGCCGGTCACGCCCATGAAGCCGATGCCGACACCGAGTGCGACCCAGCCAGCCCGTCCGATCCAGCGATGATCGCCTGCGCCATACGCCATGCCGACGCGAATCGTGGCGGCCTGCGCAACGCCGAACGGGACCTGGAAGGCGATCGCAGCGATCTGCAAAGCGAGCGCGTGCGCGCCGACCTGCTCGACGCCGATCAGCCCCATCAGGAACCCGGCGGTGGAGAATAACGCGCCCTCCAGCGTGAAGATCAGCGCGATCGGAATGCCGAGCCTGACGATTTCGCCAAGCCGGCTCCACTCGCTGCGCCACCAGTTACCGAACAGGCGGTAGCGCCGGATCCTGGGATCGGTGACCAGGATGACGGCATAAGCGAGCATCATCATGACGCTGGTGACGACGCTGGAGATCGCCGAACCTTCGAGGCCAAGCGCGGGGAAGCCGGCATTGCCGAACACCAGCAACCAGTTGCCGGCCAGATTGACGACCAGCGCCATCGCCGTGACGGCGGTCGCCCAGCCGGGCCGGCCGAGTGCCGATGCCGTGACGCGCATCGCGGTGCCGACGACCGCCGGGATCATCGCGAACAGCAGGATGTCGAGGAACGCGCCGGCACGCGCGGCGACGACCGGGTCCTGGTCGGCAAGCAGCATCAGCCGTTCCCCGCTGGCGAGCAACAGGACGAACGGCAACGATGCCAGCACCGACAGCCACATCGCCATGCGGAACGAGCGCCGTACCTGCCGCACCGCATGCCGCCGCGCGCCGAGTTCCGCCGCGATCACCGGCGCGCACGCCCCGACCAGCCCGGACAGCGCCCACATCATGACCGAATAGAGATAGACGCCGAGGGTCGAGGCGGCGAGTTCGACCGGCCCGAGCCGGGCGACGAAGATCACGTCGATCGCATAGACCGCCATCTGCAACAGGTTCGCCGCGGCGAGCGGCACGGCAAGCCGCAACAGGGCGCGAAGTTCGTCCGTAGCGGTCGCCGGGGCTGGGCCGCTCAGGACCGGAAGGGCGAGGGGCGCGTCCATGGGAGGCGGGGCTTAGCCGGGTGCGGAGGGTTCGTCACGTGCTTGCGGCGTAGGGAGCCTGCCGAGCGCGGACGGCAGCGTCGAGCGATGCGTATTGCTGAAACGAGACACGCCGCGCTAAGGCGGGAGCGAGACGGCCGCCTGGGGGGTCGTGCGAGGAGATTAGGCGTGAGACTCGTTCGGGGCGCGTGGAAGATTCTGGTCGGGATCAAGGACGCGCTGGTGCTGGCCGCCATGTTGCTGTTCTTCGGCCTGTTGTTCGCCGGGTTGAATGCCCGCCCCGCGCCGGCCACGGTCAGCAGCGGCGCCCTGGTGCTCGACCTGAACGGGCAGATCGTCGAGCAACCGAGCGAAACGGATCCGTTCGCGGCATTGGGCGGCAATGCGCCGCTGCGCGAATATCGCCTGCGAGACGTGCTGCGGCTGCTGGCCAAGGCCAAGACCGATCCGGCGGTGCGGGTGGTCGTGCTGGACCTCGATTCCTTCGCCGGCGGCTATCCCGCCGCCTTGACCGAGGTCGCCGACGCGATCCGCGGCGTGCGCGATAGCGGCAAGCCGGTGCTGGCCTATGCCACCGCCTATACCGATGCCGGATATCGGCTCGCGGCCGCGGCGAGCGAGATCTGGATGAACCCGATGGGCGGCACGCTGTTCACCGGTCCGGGCGGATCGCAGCTGTATTACAAGGGCTTGATCGACAAGCTCGGGGTCAATGCGCACATCTACCGCGTCGGCAAGTACAAGTCGTTCGTCGAGCCCTATACGCGCGCCGATCAATCGCCCGAAGCGAAGGAAGCGAGCCAGGCGCTGCAAGGCGTGCTGTTCGCGCAGTGGCAGGAGCAGATCGCCAGGGCGCGGCCCAAGGCGAAGATCCAGCCGATGCTGACCGCGCCCGATGCGACGATCGCCGCCGCCGGGGGCGACATGGCGAAGGCCAATCTCGATGCGGGTATCGTCGATAAGCTGGCCGAGCGGATCGAGTTCGACAAGCGTGTCGGGCAGATCGCCGGCACCGATGCGCGCAAGCCGGCGGGCAATTTCAACACGATCAAATACGATTCCTATCTCGCCGCCACGCCGTTGCCGACCAGCGGCGACAAGATCGGCGTGCTGACCGTCGCCGGCGATATCGTCGACGGCACGGCGAAAGCGGGCAGCGCCGGCGGCGACACGATCGCCAAGGCGATGCTGGACGGGCTGGCCAAGAACAAGCTGAAGGCGCTGGTCGTACGCGTCGATTCGCCGGGCGGGTCGGCGCTCGCGTCCGAGAAGATCCGCCGCGCGATCGCCGAGGCCAAGCAAAAGGGCCTGCCGGTGATCGTCTCGATGGGGTCGATCGCGGCGAGCGGCGGCTATTGGGTGGCGACCGCAGGGGATGCGATCTTCGCCGAACCGACGACGATCACCGGATCGATCGGTATCTTCGGAATCATCCCGACGTTCGAGAACACGCTGGCCAAGATAGGCGTGACGACGGACGGGGTGAAGACCACCCCGCTGTCCGGCCAGCCGGACGTGCTCGCCGGCACCAACCCGGAAACCGACCGCCTGCTGCAATCCGCGATCGAGCATGGCTATGCGCAATTCATCGGCCGCGTCGCGCAGGCGCGCAAGATGACCCCGGCGCGCGTCAACGAGATCGCGCAGGGGCGCGTGTGGGATGGCGGAACGGCCCGGCAACTGGGCCTGGTCGACCGCTTCGGCGGCCTGTCCGACGCGATCGCGGAAGCGGCGAAGCGCGCCGGGATCGACCCGGCGAACGTCCAGCCGGTGTATCTGGAACGGCAGCCGACCTGGCTGGCGCGCTTCGCGGCGCAGCTTGCCGAGCGTGGTGACGACGACGATACGACGCAGGATGCCGGTCAGGGTTCGGCGATCGGGGGCGACGTGTTCGCGCGGATCTCGGCGGATCGCAAGGCCGTGCTGGCCCGCGCGCTCGGCGACATGAAGCGCCTGACGCGGACCTCCTCGATCCAGGCGCGCTGCCTGGAATGCGCCGGTCTCGGCCCGGTCGCGGTACCGGCGGCGGGGGACATGACGTTGCTCGACCTGGTGATCGCGAAGTTCAGCGGCATGTTCGGCGCATGATCGCGATCCGCGCCGCCCGCCCCGAGGATGCCGCCGCGATCGCCGCGATCTACGCGCCCTATGTGCTGACCGTGACTGTGTCGTTCGAAAGCGAGGCCCCCGATGCCCGCGCGATGCGCAACCGCATGGCGGCGTCCAACGGCCTGTACCCGTGGATCGTCGCGACCAACGGCGATGCCGAGGGCGGCGTGCTGGCCTATGCCTATGCGACCAAATTCCGCGATCGTCCGGCCTATGCCTATGCGGTCGAGACATCGATCTACGTCAGCGGCATGGTGCAGCAGCAGGGCACCGGGCGCCTGCTGTACGAGGCGCTGATCGACACGCTGCGGCAACAGGGTTTCACGCAGGCGATCGGCGTGATCTCTTTGCCCAACGAAGCCTCGATCTCGATGCACGAGGCGGTCGGTTTCCGCCGCCAGGGGGTGTACCGCGAGATCGGCTACAAGAACGGGCGCTGGATCGATGTCGGCTTCTGGCAATGCGAACTGAACCGCTCGACGATCCCTCCGGTCGAGCCCAGGCCGTTCAGCGCGGTGGGCGTGATCCGCGCCTGACCGGTCAGCGCCGGCCGCGATAGGCGGGCAGCGCGAGGCGGTAATGGATCGCCGCGGCGCGCAGCGCGAAACCGGCCGTTGCGGCGACACCGGCGGCGACCGCGATCGGCGCGCCGAGCAGGAACAGTGTCACGTAGCAGGCCGAGGCCAATGCCGCGGCGGTGACGTAAATTTCGGGCCGCATCAGGATCGAGGGTTCGCCGGCCAGCACGTCGCGGATGATGCCGCCGACACAGGCCGTGACCACCCCCATGACGAAGGCGGGCACCGGCGGGATGCCGTAGCCGAGCGCCTTGGCCGCGCCGAACACGGCATAAGCGGCGAGACCGACCGCATCGAACCAGTCCAGCGCCGCGCCTTTCCACCAGCGTTCCGGCGTGGCCCAGATCGCGAAGGCGACGATCAGGCAGATCGCGGCGGGCCGGCTGTCGTGGATCCAGAACACCGGCGCGCCGATCAACAGGTCGCGCATCGTGCCGCCGCCGACCCCGGTGATCAGCGCGAAGAAGGACAGGGTGACCATCGTCTGCCCGCGCTTCGCCGCCGCCAGCCCACCCGATGCGGCGAACACCGCCAGTCCGGCTAGGTCGAGCCAGGGGGCGAAATCGGGAATGACGTGAACGACCGGGATCATGTGCCGGGCATAGCGGCTGAAGGGTTTTCAGCAATCCGTTGTTGCGGCCGGCGCGTGTGGCGCTGGCGGCGCCATCGGGATGCCCAACCAAAACCCGCCGGAAAAAGGGGCCGGCATTGCTGCCGACCCCTCTGTCGCGCTGGGTCTTTCCCGCACCGCCCATCCTTCAGGGGGATGGGGAATGCTTCCGTTCGCCAGCGGCGGACCGCTTTGCCCTGGCCGACATGCGGCGTCCGGCGAGCGGTTCGGTCTCCGGGACCGGGGGCGACGGCCCGAAGGCGCGTCGGCAACCCCGGTATCCCGGTGGCCTGCTCGGGGCGTGACCGAGTCGAGCCCGTTGCGACGGTCGGCTTCGAAGCCCCTGCCCGGTCGATCCGAAGATCGATCGCGCATCACGGCCTGTTCGCTCGACCAGCGCGCATCCTACCCGCGAGGATAGTTCGAACGCTTTCCGACACGCGGGCGGTTTACCTTGCGGCCACCAACCTGCGTGTCAGCATAACCATCTGATCTTCCTTGCAGTTTCCTGCCACTCCGATCCGCCGGCTATGCAGTGATGGTGTCACCGATCGCGAGTCGCTCCAACGTTCAAACGCCGGGCGCGGGCTGTGGATAGCGTGGATATCGTGGATGGATTCCATTCGGTCCGGCCGCATCGTCCCCGTTCGGCGGACACAATCGCCGATGCCTAACGTTACCCCGCCGATCGAACACCATTCATGATCACGGAGACGAGACGATGACGACGCGCAAGGGATCCGCCCGCTACGAAGGTTTGGGCAAGGACGGCAAGGGCCATGTCTCGACGCAATCGGGCGTGCTGAGCGACACGCCTTATGGGTTCAACACGCGCTTCGGCGACGAACCGGGGACGAACCCGGAGGAGCTGATCGCGGCGGCGCATGCGAGCTGCTTCACGATGGCGCTGAGCTTCGCTTTGGCCAAGCATGGTTTCACCGAAGGCACGCTGGAGACGAATGCGAAGGTCACGCTCGACCCTGAGGGCGACGGCTTCACGATCACCAAGTCCGAGCTCGACCTGAAGGCGACCGTGCCCGGGATCGACGCGGATACGTTCGCCGAGATCGCCGCCGATGCGAAGGCGAACTGCCCGGTATCGAAGGTGCTCAATGCCGAAGTGACGCTGACCCATACGCTCGGCTGACCCGGTAGCGGAATGAACTGGCCCCGGCATCGTGTCGCCGGGGCCTAATCCGGATCAGATAAAGCCGCCGCCGAGCGTCAGGCGGACGGCTGCGACGATCAGCACGACGATGTTGAGGTTGCGCCCGGAATTGCTGCTCGACAGCGCGCCCACCGCAAGGCCGACGACGCCGATGAAGACGGCGAGCCAATTGAGCCAGCCAAGCAACGGGATCAGCCCGGGCAGTGCGAAGACCAGGGCGATGAGGCCGATGAGGATCGAAAGGATGTTGAGCATGTGTATTACATATGCACAGCACCGCCTGCGTGCAAGACGTGATTTCTTTGTTCGTGCCGAGGATTGAGCACGAATGCCCCCTGCCCCCGACGCTTCGCCCAACGCTATCTTAACCGCTCCTGCCGCAGGACCGTGCGCCTGCACAGGAGTGTCGAATGTTCCGCCTGCCCCATACACTTACCGCCGCGCTCCTGGTAATCGGATTGTCTGGTTGCGGTAACGACGAGCCCGCGCGCGACCTCAATGCGCTGGATGCCGAACTGACCGACGCCGCCGCCGGCAACGCGCGAGATCCGGCGATGATGGCGGCCTTGCAGGACCAGATCATGGTCGATCCCGCGCTTGCGGCCCAATCCAATACCGATGCGGTGCGCCCGCCGTCGCAACCTTATTCCGGCGCGCTGCCCGCCGACGGGATCGCGGCGTCGTCGAAGACCGGGGGCGGTCTGGCCGCATCCGGAACGAGCGAGAAACTGACGCCTACGCCGGCGGCGAAGGGCGCTTGCCCGCAGTGCAGCGTGGCGCGCGAGTCGCTGACGCTCGGCGCATTGGCAGCGCGGCAGACATCGCGGCCGGCGCGGTCGGCATCCTGCACAGGGTCGCTGAGCTATTCGGCACGCTGGGCAACCCGCCTGCCGGGCGACGTACCACTCTATCCTGACGCACGCGTGACCGAGGCGGCCGGCAACGATGCCCGGGGCTGCCAGATGCGCGCGGTGAGCTTCGCGACTTCGGCGCCGCTGCAACGCGTACTGGACTATTATTATACGCGCACGACCAAGGCGGGATTTTCCGCGGAGCATCAGGCGGATGCGTCCAAACATGTGCTGGCCGGAACGCGCGCGCGCGACGACGGCGCATTCGCGATCTTCCTGACCAGCCGCCGCGACGGCGGGACGGACGTCGATATCGTGGCGAACCGCGGGAGCTGAGGTTGGCGGTGTAGGCCGGGCCGGCTCTTCTTGCTCCCCTCCCTGGAAGGCAGGGGTTGGGGGTGGGTCGCGTCCGGGCGGTACGGCGGGCACAGGACGAGGCATCACCGTATCGCCCGGCGTCGACCCACCCCCGGCCCCTCCCTTCCAGGGAGGGGAGTAGAGGGTCGGCCCTCCTTCGAGGGCGGGAGTGGAGAATTATCCCTTCGCTGCCCGAAGCCGCGCGCATCACGCCCGGTTCTCTTTCCGCGCCATCCGCGCTAACGCGAGCCGATGTATTCCTTGTTTCTTGTCATGGCCGGCGGCGCGGTCGGTTCGGGCGCGCGGTTTTTGACCGGGCGGGCGATGGCCTCGCTGCTCGGCCCGGACTATCCCTGGGGCACGCTGGCGGTGAACCTGGTCGGCGGCTTCCTGATGGGCGCGCTGGTCGGCACGCTGGCGCGCGGCCTCGGCTCGGCCGAGCAATGGCGGTTGCTGATCGGTGTCGGGATACTCGGCGGCTTCACCACCTTTTCGGCCTTTTCGCTGGATGCCGTGACGATGCTCCAGCGCGGCGAAATCGCGGCCACGGCCTTGTACGTCGCGGTTTCGGTGATCGGATCGTGCGCGGCGGTGTTCGCCGGACTTACTTTAACGAGGATCGCCGCATGAGCGAGCAGGACGTCCGCACTTTCAAGGTTGGGGCCGACGACGACGGTATCCGGCTGGATCGCTGGTTCAAGCGCAACCTGCCGGACACGAGCTTCACCACCGTGGCGATGTGGGCGCGGTCCGGCCAGTTGCGAATCGACGGCGCCCGCGCGACGCCGGGCGACCGCGTCGCGATCGGCCAGTTGATCCGCGTGCCGCCAGCCGATGCGGTGCGCGACGACGCACCGAAGAAGAAAGAGAAAGAGCGGATCGAACTGTCCGACGAACAGACCGCCTATGTCCGCGAGATGGTGATCCACCGCGACGCGCAGGCGATCGTCATCAACAAGCCGCCCGGGCTGGCGACACAGGGCGGGACGAAGACCATTGAGCATGTCGACGGTTTGCTCGACGGGCTGCAGTTCGACGGCGAGAGCCGGCCGAAACTGGTCCACCGGCTCGACAAGGACACCAGCGGCGCATTGCTGCTGGCGCGCACGACGCGTGCGGCAGCGTTCTTCGCCAAGACCTTTTCGTCGCGCACCGCGCGCAAGACCTATTGGGCGCTGGTCGTCGGCGTGCCGTCGATCGAGGATGGCACGATCGAGCTGCCGATCGCCAAGCAGCCGGGGAGCGGCGGCGAGAAGATGCATGTCGACGAGAAGGAAGGCAGCCCGGCGCGCACGCGCTACCGCGTGATCGACCGCGCCGGCAACCGCGCCGCGTGGGTGGAGCTGCAGCCCTATACCGGGCGCACGCACCAGCTGCGCGTGCACATG